>Ga0194133_10008566_pt1 | contig 11905 bp, 12 predicted proteins | sample TA2KigOf40mmetaG_FD_155448 | JGI IMG/M metagenome (GOLD analysis project Ga0194133, IMG submission 155448) | Freshwater microbial communities from Lake Tanganyika, Tanzania - TA2015055 Kigoma Offshore 40m | ecosystem: Environmental > Aquatic > Freshwater > Lake | place: Tanzania: Lake...
TCGGTGTCTTCATACCGAGCGCCTGATGAGGGCGTACCTGATTGAACTCGTCAACGAACGTATCAAAGCGTGCCTGCTGCTGAAGTAGGTTTTTCCCCGCGGGTTTGGTGGCTTCTTTCTTGAGCGTCAGATGCATGCGCTCGTGCCGTCCGTTCTGCTGTGGGCGTCCTGGCTTGATGCGCTCGAGCGCGATGCCGAGCCGCAGCCACCAGACCGAGAGCGTGGTGAGCCCAAAGAGCGCCCAGCCACTGGCGAAGGGTATCCCGTTATCTGTCCTGATCGATTTGGGCAGGCCGTATTCGCGAAAGAGTCGCTCGAAGACGGTGACGGCGTACTGAGTTCGGGTGTTGCTGAGCGCCTCACAGCCGATGAGATAGCGACTCGCGAAGTCGATGACGGTGAGCGGATAGCAGTAGCGGCCATCGGCGAGCATGAACTCGCCCTTGTAGTCGGCGCACCAGAGGTCGTTGGGTTCAGTGGGGATTGAGAGCGCAGTCCCCTCGGCCCTATAGCGTCTCTGACGACCCCGCTTGATCGAGAGGATCTCGTTCTCGATCTGGAAGGGTAATTGTCGAGCCTGTCGGAAGGGTTTACGACTGCGATCGTTCAACCCCTCGAGCCCCGTATCTTTGTACCGATTGAAGATCTTGTAGCCTGTTTTACGGGAGATCTCGAACTCCCGACACAGCTCTGCCATCTTCTCGCCCTCTAGCAGGCGAGCCACGAACCGAAGACGTTCATCCATCTTGCAACACTCCCGCCATGGCATCTGCGTGTCTCCCGCAAATGCCGCAAAGTGTTACCTATGTGATCGGTATGACCTGTAATCTATGTGCCGAAAAGCACACCTTAACTTTCCCTGACTTACGATCGCTGCTCGCTGCGTGTGGGTAGCGACACCGTGCTGCTGCCTGACCACATCAACGGCACTCCGGTTAAGGAGTTTAAGGACGACGCGGTGATTGCGAACGCAGTTGAGAGCGCGAGCTATCGACCCGAAGATGAGTTTGAGTTCGATAATCCATCCGAGTGCGAAGGCTGGTTGTCCGAGACTCAATGGCTAGACGATCGCCTGCTCGCTGATTTGAGAGCGGCGCTCGTTAAGCTGGACAAGCCGATAACTGTTATCGACAAACCGAACTCGTCGACATCAAGGTTCTAGCGTCCACCGTGGCCGAACAGCTCTTGGGCGCCGTTGTAGCCCCTGTCCGGTGAATTTAGCGATTGCGTTGAGTTTTACTAGCGCTCCCTGATTTCAGGCGGTCCGCACAATTTCTCGGTGAAAATTCTTCGCGCTTCAAATCCGGGTTTCGTTTCGCCGAACTTCCCTTATTGAGATACCTGTACGCGCGCGAGCGCCACGGTCTGAAGAGTTGTTCAAATTTGAACAAAGGTGTATTCTCATTGCAGACTGCTGTTACTGGCTCTTCGGCGCCGGTCGGGCGGTAGCGTGAACGAACGAAATTGAATAATAAAGCGAAAATCCAAGAAGAGGCGCGATTCCAGATCCTGCGCCTGTTGCACGAGGATCCAAGCCTGAACCAACGCGAGCTCAGCGAGCGGCTCGGAGTGAGTTTGGGCGCGGTTAATTATTGCCTCAAGGCGCTTATCGAGCGTGGGCTCGTCAAGGCGGGTAACTTCTCAGCGAACGAAAACAAGCTCGGCTATGCCTACCTGCTTACGCCTTCCGGTATCGCGGAGAAGGTGCAGCTCACGGGTCGCTTCCTCGCGCGTAAGCAAGCCGAGTACGACGCCCTGCGCGTAGAAATCGAGACGTTGTCACGCGAACTGACGAGCTGATTATTATTAGACGCGTGTTCTTGCGACAGAGGATTAAGGGTCGCCCGTTGTTCATACTTCCCGAATAACCACGGCGGGATCTTCGACCGAAAAAACTTCGGTCGTCGAATTAGACCGCTTAGGACATCACCCAAGTGTCTCTTGAGTCTACGTTTGCTTAATAGTTAAAACTACTAAAAACTTATTTCGAAGTCAAAGATCAACCACGACCAGTCAAGCTACATAATATATTCTTATGACTCCTTGCCCAGTTTGTTCAAACCAGCATGTACGCAAAGAATTCACATGGCATAACTATAAAATCATTCGATGTACAAGATGCGATTTGATGTTTTCAGATCCGTTTATTGCTGGCGATCAAAGATATTATTCGGAAAATCAAATTTATAGTATACCTGCCGAAGACAAAGCTCGCGAAAGGCCGCCGAGTAACACGATAATCCTCAGGGAGTTGAAGGTCAGTGTCGATCAGTGTTGTCGTCGAACCGGAAAAAAAGTTCTTGATGTTCTAGATTTCGGAATGGGTTCAGGCTTTTACGCTGGAGAACTTATCGCACTTGAGCATAAAGTTCTGGGTGTAGACTTCAATTCTGCGATGGTCGAAATTGCAAAAAAGTATTTTGGTGTTGAAGCCATTTGCATAGAGCATTTCTCAGACCTTAACACGTTAGAGCGCAAGTTCGATTTTGTCGTTTGAAATCAAGTGATTGAACACCTGCAAGACCCTGTGGGCACCTTAAAGTTAATGCATTCCATGATGCGACCGGGCGGCATGGTTTTTGTTTCGGTCCCAAATCGAGATTACGTTCGCGCTCGCCGAGCTTTTTTCGGGGGGAGCTGCCGGCGGCGAACTACCCCCCACATCACATTTCATTTTGGTCCATCCGATCGATGTCGACGCTCTTGGAGCTTACCGGTTTTGGTGAGTTAAGAGTGTTTATGGACACGTACCCTGACTATGAGTTACTTCGCCATCGCGCGGGGGGGGGTAGCTCCAGTAAGTTCATTGCTCGCCTTGCATCAAGTATTGGACGTCTTTTCAGGCTTAGAGGAATACATATTTTCGGTTTCGGCTACAAGTTGTAACTTTGTTGGTTAAATTAAAGAGTATTTATGTCATATAAAGAAAGCTTGCCGGTATTGGTTACGGGCGGGGCGGGTTTCATTGGTTCTAATCTAATAAAATCGATTATTCAGTCGGATGCGCGTCCAATTATTTGTCTGGATAACTTTTCGACGGGCCGAAGGTCGAATGTATTGAGATTTAAAAATTTTACAAGATTTTCCGTAATGGAGCATGACGTCAAAGACCATCTTGATCTGGCCGTATCGGAGATCTGGCACCTAGCGTGTCCAGCGTCACCGCCCGCATATCAAAAGGATCCTGTCGATACGATAAAAACGTCAGTGTTCGGTGCCTCAAATCTTTTGGAGTTAGCTAGAAGAAACAATTGTCGAATTTTCTTCGCCTCAACGAGCGAGGTGTACGGTAACCCTCTCGTTCACCCGCAGCCGGAGGGCTATTTTGGCAATGTTAATCCGATAGGGCCTCGTGCATGCTACGACGAGGGGAAGCGGTGCGCAGAAACGCTATTTTTTGATTATCATCGGACTTTTGGTCTCAGCATTAAAGTAGTGAGAATTTTTAACACTTACGGACCCAATATGGATCCGTCCGACGGTAGGGTCGTCAGCAACTTCATTGTTCAAGCGCTTCGGGGCGCACCACTAACGGTCTATGGATCCGGCGAACAGACCCGATCATTTTGTTTTGTCGATGATCTAATCAGCGGTTTTCGGAGCTTTATGGATTCTCCGGAAGCGCTACCGGGCCCATTAAATCTTGGTAATCCGGCTGAGTATTCGATGCTCGAACTAGCTGAAACTATTCTCCGTATCACGGGTTCGTCGTCTAAAATCTCTTTCGTCCCGCTTCCGGTTGATGATCCTGAGCGGCGCAAACCGGATATTTCGCAAGCAGCGCGAAACCTTGGGTGGACGCCAAAGGTTTCGTTAGAGGAGGGCATCGGACGGACGGTTAAGTACTTTCGCGACGAGTTGGAGGTTCGTTGATGTCCAAAATTCGAGTAGCAGTGGTTAACTCGCATCCGATTCAATACTTTGCGCCTTTGTACGAGTACGTCAATTCCAATGGGCCAATGGAGGTAGTCGCCCTGTATTGCAGCGATGTGGGGCTTCGTGACTCAGTAGACCCGGGATTCAAAACGAGTGTTAAATGGGACGTAGATCTTCTCAAGGGTTACCATTCGATCTTTTTGGGGAAACGGGCGCGCGCTCGCACCCCCGGCGGTTTCTTTTCGTTGATTTGCCCTGAAATAATAATGGAGATTTATCGCGGAAAATACGACGCAATTTGGCTGCACGGGTATGGTTACGCGGCGTACGTTCTCGCAGCATTAACTGCGTTCATTCTCCGTATCCCGATTCTGATGCGCTCAGAAACGCACTTAGGGCTTCGTCGGTCACGCGTCCGTCGATTGGCTCGAGACGCCATTCTGCGATTTGCTTACCTGAGAGTCGCCGCATTTCTATCTGTTGGGACGCAAAACCGTGCATACTATCGTTATCTTGGTATACCGGATAAAAAAATTTTCAGAGTTCCGTACTCAGTCGATAATAATCGATTCCGCCAACGATCAAGCGTCGCGAAGGCCGACATCGTTAAGTTAAGATTTGAATACGGCATCCCTGCCGATGATGTCGTTGTTCTATTCGCTTCAAAGTTTATGGGGAGAAAAAATCCCATGGTTGTCGTCCAAGCTGCCGAAATGCTTGTTCGCCAAGGCCTATCATTTACGCTGGTCCTAGCTGGCTCCGGCGAGCAAGAGCGCGAGTTAAAAGAAGCGGTAGCTGCCGCGAAACTAACAAACGTAGTTTTTCTTGGGTTTATAAACCAGAGTGCGCTGCCGGACGTATTAGGCATTTCTGATATCTTTATATTACCGTCCGAGGATGAGCCCTGGGGGCTTATCGTCAATGAGGCGCTTTGTGCCGGTTTACCGGTGATTATCGGCGAACAGGTTGGCTGCGCCCCCGATTTGGTGGTAGACGGTGAAAACGGATTTTTGGTTGACCCTAAAAACCTTTCCCATGTGGCGGAGAAAATGCAACACTTAATCGTTCATGCGCAAGTTCGTCAACGATTTTCCGTCGAATCACAACGGCGAATATCTCATTTTAGTTATCACGACGACCTAATTGGACTGCGACAAGCATTGTCCTTCATCGATGTGTTGAGATGACAACAAAGCCCCGCTAGTTCCAATTCGCGACAGAGTAACTCAATCAAGTGTAAAACGAGTTTAAAACAGCGAAGATCTATTGGAATTTTTCTTATTTTGACTTATCTCATCAGGCTTGTGGCTAATTGCCTGCTTTTTTATGAAGTATTTGCCGGTTAACTAGTGGATATGGGTGCTTTCCGTGATAATTTTCAGCGGCGGTCAGCGGGTCATGATTTAAAAAAATAAATAGTTTTCTGTCGCCTTTTTTAAAATACATTACTTCTTAATCGGAGGAACTGTGCGAATCGCTGTTGCTGGAATCGGGTACGTCGGTTTATCTAGCGCTGTCTTGCTCTCGCAGAGTAATGACGTCACTGCGATAGATATCTCTGAAGAAAAAGTTAATATGCTAAACGGAGGGCGGGCTCCCATAAAAGACCCGGATATTGAATTATTTCTTCAGACTAAATCGTCCCGATTGAGAGCGACGACGGAAAAAGAAGTGGCGTATCAAAACGCTGATTTGGTGATAATTTCGACGCCAACTGATTATGATCCCGAGAAGAACTTCTTCAACACCTCCTCCGTTGAGTCAGTCATTGCGGATGTCACCAGGATTAATAAAAACGCATTGATGGTTATTAAGTCGACAATTCCCATCGGATTTACGGAGAGTGCCCGAGCGCGATTCGCTACAAATCAAATTATCTTCAGCCCGGAGTTTCTACGAGAGGGGCGGGCACTGCACGACAACCTGTACCCCAATAGAATAGTCGTAGGTGAAAAATCAGAGCGTGGCAAGGGATTTGCCGACTTGTTAAAAAGTTGCGCTAAGAATTCGGATGCTCCTGTTTTTTTGGTTAATCCTCGTGAGGCGGAAGCAATAAAGTTATTCGCTAACTCGTATCTTGCGATGAGAGTTGGGTTTTTTAATGAGTTAGACTCATTCGCGATAACCAATCAGCTAAACGCTGAGGATATTATCTCTGCGGTATGCGCTGATCCACGAATAGGAAATTATTACAATAATCCCAGCTTTGGCTACGGTGGCTACTGCTTGCCGAAGGACACTAAGCAGCTGCTTGCTAATTTTTCGACCACGCCTCAGCGTTTGATTGAGGCGATCATTGAGTCTAACGTTACCCGGAAAGAGTTCTTAAAAACAGAGCTGCTTAAGCGGTCGCCGACAGTAGTGGGAGTCTATCGATTAACTATGAAGACCGGCTCCGATAATTTCAGGGACTCGGCGGTCAAGGGCTTGATCGATTTGCTGCGGTCTGAAGGCGTAAAGCTCGTTATTTATGAGCCGATGTATGGGTCCGAGACCTACGATGGAATCCGAATTGAGCGAGACCTTAACCGTTTTCTGGCTGTGTCGGATGTTATATTGGCAAATCGGAGTAGCGAGGATTTGGCTTCAGTGCGCGAGAAGGTTTTTTCCCGTGATATTTTTAGTAAGGACTGAAGCGGATCTCAACGGACGATTCCGGCAGGTCTCGTAAATAATCGTCTTTGACTTTCGGCCAGTGATGTCTTTCAGTTTAAATTCAGGTTGCTACGCCGGTGCTCTTGCTTTGTAGCGCTTTTTCATTCTGTACCTGACGTTGTGCCCGTCCAAATATTCGTGAGTGATTGAGTAAATGTGTGGCCTCGCTGGAATTTATTGTTTTCGTTCTTCTCGGAGAGTTGATGAGCGCGAGCTGATCTTGATGAGTGATCGGATGTACTCTCGGGGCCCTGATGCGGAGGGGTTATGGATTAGTAGCAGTCGGGATATAGGGCTCGCTCACCGACGCCTCTCAATCATTGACTTGAGCGACGCCGCAGTTCAACCGATGACTGATGGCTCGTCGGGATATCAGATTGTGTTCAATGGCGAGATCTATAACTTTCGCGAACTTAGAGAGGAACTCCAGCGCTCGGGTGTACGGTTCAACTCCCTTTCCGATACTGAAGTAATTCTTCGGCTCTACATGCATCTCGGAAACGAAGCGTTCGGCAAGCTCAGGGGGATGTATGCGATTTCAATCTGGAATCCGAAAGACCGTTCCCTGGTGTTGGCGCGAGACCCGTACGGGATCAAACCTTTGTACTACTCACTCAGCAAAGGAATTTTTCGTTTCGCGTCGCAAGTCAAAGCTCTTAAGGGCCTTAGTGGAGGGCCAAGTGATCCAGCGCCCGCCGGTCACGTTGGTTTCTTCTTGCTCGGTAGCGTTCCGGAGCCATGGACGTTGCATTCAGAAATTCTGGCGCTTAAACCCGGTCATCTTATGACGGTGAGCGAAGCGGGCCTCATCGGGCCGACAAAGTTCGCGAACGTCACTGACGTTCTACTGTCGGCACTTCAGGAATCTACGCCAAGCTCTCGAGAGGAGGCATTGTCGATATTAAAAAACTCTCTTGAAGACAGTGTTATTCAGCATTTGACTTCCGATGTCCCTATTGCCGTATTTCTGTCGGGTGGTCTTGACTCGTCATACATTGCAGAGGTTGGGTCGAGATATAATGAAAAAATTATGGCAGTAACCATAGGTTTTAGAGACTTCGTGGGAACCAGTCAAGATGAAACCGGTGACGCTGAGCGTTTCGCCAAACGGATCGGGATTCGGCATCATTGCTCAATCATTGAAAAGAATAGATTTTTAGAAAACTTTGACTCGATCATCGAGTCGATGGACCAACCATCAATTGACGGTATAAATACATGGTTCGTTGCTAACCAAACCAAAAATGCGGGGTTTAAGGTCGCACTGTCGGGAGTTGGGGGCGATGAATTGCTCGCGTCATATAATACCTTTAAAAGGATTCCCGCGATAAAACGTTGGTATAAAATAGCGTTCGGTTCGCAGGCCAGAGAAGGCCGCTCGGAGATGATGACGTTTCTTGTACGGATATTTGGAAAGAAAAAGTACCTAAGTTTATTTGAATATGGCGGGTCGCTGGAGTCAGTCTATTTTATGACGAGAAGTTTGTTTCACCACAGCGAGATAACGCCGCTCCTGACCCCCGGCCAGATTATTGAAGGACTTGCAAAATTAAAGTTAATGGAGTCGATGCGAGAGTTTTCGGCACTGCCTGAGAGTCAGTCTTCGAGGATTAGTATCTCCGCGGCCCAGAGGTTGGCTATCACTTCTCTCGAGTCTGGATGGTATCTTCGAAACCAATTACTTCGCGACGCGGACTGGGCGGGAATGGCTAATTCTGTGGAGATTCGAACGCCATTTGTTGATTTTTTCCTGCTTCGCCGAGTCGTGTCTCAGATCCGATCGTTCCCGGATCTTACGAAAAATGAAGTATTGCTCTCTGCGTCTAGCCGTCTCTCTAAATTTTATTCGCCACGCCCGAAAACTGGTTTTACCGTTCCAGTGTACAAATGGTTGGCCGATAACAAAAAATATCGCGACTACGATCTCAAAGGCTGGGCTACACTCGTTTACAGTCGTTTTGCGTAGGGGATTTCGATTAGCTTCAATTCCTTACGGGCCCTTTCAATACCGACATCAAAAATCGCCTTGAAAAATGACATTTTTTATCGTGCTCTTTTATTGGGAGTAGGAACTAAAAACGCGTTTCTCGCGCTTGTTTCCAGATTGATCTGGGGCCAAAAGCCTTGTGACGATCCACGGACCATTTGTGTTTTTCGAGTAGGCGCGATCGGCGACATGATGTGTATGCTGCCAGCAGCTTTTGCGATTAGAAAAAAATTCCCAAAAGCTAATCTGTTCGTGCTGACGAATCCAGGTGATACGGGTAACTCCGCCGGGCTCGCAGAGTTCGCCGTCGCCCTACCCTGGATCGATGAAGTAATAAATATGCAGAGTTATGAGCGTTCAATAAACGGAACGTTTAAGCTGTTAAAAGATTTGCGGTCAAAAAAGATTGATCTTTTTGTTTCGCTTCCTCAAAGCACCACGACCCTGCGCAGGGAGTTGCGTGATTTGCTCTTCGCCGCGTTAACGTTTCCGAGTTGGGCTGGCGGATTTAGAGTGCGTTTCAGTCGTTTCCAAAAACATTTCGTTGAGAAAATGGATCCAATTTTGAGCGAGGCTGAATTTCTCAATAGACTCGTATTGGAAATTGGGGTGGACGATGATCAATTTAGGCTTAACTTGAGTTTTGATAAGTTTTCGGAATACGAGTTGCGTAGATTTATCTCGGACGATTCGGCCGTGATCCCCAAAAGGTTACTAGCGATAGCGCCGGGTGCCAAGAGGTCCACGAATCGCTGGCCCATACAAAACTTCATCGAAGTCGCTCGAAGGTGGACGGCAGCGGGCGGAGGTGTTCTTGTCGTAGGAGGTGTCGGCGACGCAACCTCCGGGCGGGATCTTGTCTCCGGCGTACAGAACGGTTTTATCGTAGATCTTTGCGGTAAACTTTCAGTAGTGCAAACATTAACTATCTTAAGCGGATGCCGCGTCGCACTCACGAACGACTCCGGCGCTATGCACATGGCTGCTGCCGCGGGAATTCCAACCGTAACGGCCGCCTCTGGACGCGATTTTCCGGGGCTTTGGGCGCCGTTTAATAGGCAGCATACGTCAATTCGGCATCCCGTTAAGTGCGCGCCGTGTTTGAAGGAGCAATGTACTGAAAATAACGTCTGCATGACGGGAATTTCAGCAAATCAGGTTTGGTTGGAATTGTGGACGCATGCTCTCGGTTGAGTGAAAAATCATTTTTCGACAGACGTTTTATTCGCCCTTTATGGTTATTGTGCCAACTTGATGAGAATCTTGATTAGTGGTAGCCAGCATCCCTCTGGGTTCCCTAAAAGCCTAGGCGGAGCGCTGACCCGAGTTGGATGCGATATTGTCAGTTTTGACGATGAAAAACTGCATGCAGACATCTCGCCTTCGAATCGGGTTCTCAAGCGTATTTTGACTCCCTTCAAAGCCCAATATATTGGGGACAGTTTTGTCCACTCCATTAAAAGTCAGGCTCCGAACGTTGTTCTTGTGGTTAAGGGATTCTTCTTTTCGCCCACGGCCATTCGTGAGGCCAGAAGTGCAGCGCCGAAAGCGAAGTTTGTGTACTTTAATCCAGATAACTCATTTAATACTTGGCATTACGGCAACTCAAACGCTTGGATTAGATCTTCACGGTCCTTGTACGACGTTGAGTTAACTTGGGGAAAATTTCTAGAGGGTCCGCTTAGAGCCCTTGGCGCGAGACGGGTGCATCACTTTCCGTTCGCTTTCGACCCACTCCTGCATACTCCCCCTACCAAATTCGATGAAGTTTTCAAATCAGAAGTTTCGTTCGTTGGAAGTTGGGACGAGGAGCGGGAATGGTGGTTATCGAGAATCGTTGATTTTGACTTAAAGATCTGGGGAAATGGGTGGGAAAAAGCGTCGTCAAGTTTGCGAAGGAGTTGCTGGCAGGGAACCGCAGCGTACGGTCAAGAGTTCTACTCGATCGTCAAACAGAGTAAGGTAAATATCAATTTGCTTCGACGCCAGAACGCGAGTGCTCATAATATGCGGAGCTTTGAGATCCCCGGTTGTGGCGGATTAATGCTTGCAACGCGTTCCGCAGAGCATTTAAAAATTTTTCGCGATGAACATGACGCATTCTTTTTCGATAGCGCTGCAGAGCTGCGAGATATAGTGCCATTTCTGCTAAACAATGACTTCGACCGGTTTCGAGTTGCCGAGAATGGATATCAAAAAGTAATTCAAACCCATACGTATGATAATCGAGCGAAAGATTTATTGGAAATTATAACATCAATTGTATGATACCCGAGTCAACTTATTCAGTAGCTGGAGATCCGTTGGTAACCATTGGAATACCGACCTTCAACCAACCCGAATATCTTCGGAGAGCTATTCAATCTGTTTTGAGCCAAACGTTTAGTAGTTTTGAACTGATTATAGTCGATGACTGTTCTTCGCACACGACGCGACAAACGGTACGGCTATTCGATGACAAAAGAGTCCACTACATTCGGCTTCGCGAGAATGTCCGCCCACCTAGAAGTTGGAATGTCGCGGCACGAGCGGCAAAGGGGAGGTACTTTGCAATCCTCCCGCATGACGACTTTTGGGAGCCGAACTTTTTAGGCGTTATGGTCAATGAGTTTTTGAAAAATGAATCGGTGGGATTCGTACAATGCAACTTCAATAGAGTTGATAAAGATGAGTACAAGATTGACTCGCCGCGGGATCAGATCAAGGTTCGGCGCACTTTGTTTGGAGTAGAGGCAGTTAGGTGGCAACTCGAACGCCTCTGGTGTAATCCTGCGGCAGTGCTCCTCGATGTTAAGCACTTGAGGGCTGCCGGATATTGGAGCGAACATTATTGGGACGATTGGGCGATTCTTATAAAGTTAGCTTTTCGTTTCGGATTTGCGACGGTACCCAGTGTGTTATCGAATGTGCGTTCTCACGACGCAAATCTTTCTACTATTTTAGGGCGAGAGGGAAGACTACCTGCGCTTTTCGTCGTTGATCAACTCTTTGACATATTTTCCTGGATTAGTCCGCACGACTCCGCTACTTTGAAATTGTTTGATGAACAGTTTCGAAAGCTGAGCATAAGTATTTTTTTTACGGCGGTGAAGTCTGTCTTTTTCAAGCGAAACCTGTCGCAGGCGCTCGAGGCGTTTAGGATGTCTCGAGCGCTGAACGCTCGGATACCCTTCGACCATAAAATTTTGTCGACCGCGCTGTGTCGACTGAAAGAAAGGCGCTTTTTATGATGCATTCTGTTTCGGATAGGGTTAAAACTTTTCTCTATAAAGTGGTTTTGTCAGTTCGACCAGCAGAGCTAGGGCTTCTCTTGAAGACGGCTCTGCGAGTCAAAAGACGGTGGGTTCGAGTCGATTGTTATCAATTTTTTGTCGATCCATGTAGTGC
>Ga0194133_10008569_pt1 | contig 11902 bp, 16 predicted proteins | sample TA2KigOf40mmetaG_FD_155448 | JGI IMG/M metagenome (GOLD analysis project Ga0194133, IMG submission 155448) | Freshwater microbial communities from Lake Tanganyika, Tanzania - TA2015055 Kigoma Offshore 40m | ecosystem: Environmental > Aquatic > Freshwater > Lake | place: Tanzania: Lake...
CACTCGGCAATAAAAAAACCCAAGTCTTTTCCTGATACGAGCAGTAGATACTGATCTCGCCCAATGGGAAATCTGTGTACTCAATTGCTTGCCTGGCAATGATCTGATCATTCCCGTCATCGAGGACCAAGTCCGCGGTCTTTTCTGAGACAGTCAATCTTGCGACGACGAACTCACTACATATAGGCTGAGTGATCAGGTGTGAGTAGATCGCACTCACTAGCCAATACATGTTCGCTTGATTCGCCAAGTACTGAACGCCATCTGTGATGACGAGTCGCGGCATGACTCGGTAGTAGTTCTCAGATCCCGTGAACTGACTGAGATTGTTCTGTAGTTCGTATGTGTTCATGACTTGAGACATTGCTCCCAAGTCATCAAGCATTCCTACCCAAGAATCTGTGTGTTTTTTGTCTATCTCAGACGCCGTGTAGATCCACGCAGGACCTCATTACAGCACCTCTCAGAACTCAGTCGTGTCTAGCAGTCACTCAGAGAAATCTCGCTGAGATCCGTTCTGACGATAAATAATCACAGGTAATTGTGATTAGTTGCGTTTATGTCTGTAAGCCATTGGAAACCAAGAGGAACCACTTTTTCGCCAAGAAGGCTTGTCCTCAGTAATCACATGGGAGCAGCATTTTCAGTACGAACTATGTGATTACAGCGAAATAGGAGAGAAATATGCCCCAAGCAAGAGTGTTGAGTGAGTCAGAAGTACGAAAAGTACTCAAAGCGATCAGTTTCCGTCGTCATGCTGTGCGTGACAGGACAATCTTCTTGCTAGGGCTGTATTCAGGGATGCGAGCGAAGGAACTTTGCTCACTCAGAATCTGTGATGTGCTCACGAAGGAAAGCGAAGTTCGTGATGAGATACACCTTTCTAGCGATCAGACGAAGGGGCGTAAGGGTCGTACTGTGATCTTGGGCAAGAAAGCACGGGATGAGATCAAGAACTATCTCTGTGATCGCTACAAGACCCGTGACCTACAGCCCGTGTTGCTGACTGACACAACTCGCCCACTGTTCACGACACAGAAGAACCCACGACGAGGATTCAGTCCGAACACCCTCGCAGGGCATTTCTGTCAGTTGATGCGTGAGGCGAACATTGAGGGTGCGAGTTCGCACAGCATGCGCCGTAGCTTCCTCACCGTTCTTGCTGACAAAGGTGTGTCGGTACGGGTGCTTCAAGAGCTCGCAGGGCATGCGAACTTACAAACCACAGCCCGTTACATAGCAGTCAATGACGCTGTCATGCGTCGTGCTGTTGATCTCGTCTAATCAACTAGGAGAACTTCAATGCGTCAGTACAAGTGTCTTTGTCGTTACAAAGATGAGCCTGGCAGCGGATTCGGTTGGGTCTACATCAACGCTAGCAACCCGTTCGAGGCATATCAGTTCTTGAAGGCTCAGTATGGACGATTGCTGATGACGGAGTACGCCGTCCCTATCTAATAACTTAAGTTACGTCGAATACCGTGTACGAAATTCCCCCTCAGACAATTGTTGCCGCCCAACCGCGACTACATCTCGAAAAACCGATAATGGCAGAAAGAGATTTGATGCGCCAAACATCACGGTTTCAATTTTTTTTCCCCAAATCGTTGCTGATGAAAATCTCGATAACGGTCCCCTGAGCGCTGGATAGGCGTCAAGGATATCTTCGATCACATAATAGTCTTTTAACCAAATCTGGCGACCCGTCGGATAAGCCCATTCCGTGCGAAGACGAATGACTTCTCCCATATCGATCGGTCTCGATTTTCGTTGTATAGAAATGACTTCTCCCACATCGATCTGTGTCGATTTTCGTTGCATGGAACTTTTCAGTTGTGCTTCTTCTTGCGAATCCGATCTTTTATGCACCGCTGATATAGCCCTCGCTGCCAGGCTGAAACGTAGTGCTCTGCACTACGAAATCCACCGAGCTCCCAGGCGAGATACTGTTTCCCGCCGTCATACTCTATCGTATTCGCCTCCTGCATCAATCGACGATAAGCGCCGACCGATTCTCTCTCACATTGTCGCCGAGTCTTGTCTTTCTCCGCCTGAGACTGACAGCCAACATTGAAATGCTGACAGAAAACTGTTTCCTCGATCGCTAGAGAGGAAACAGGCGTGCCTAATAGTGTAACACCAATTACTGCGAAAACTGCGGTCGATTGTCTAGCCACACAACCTCCAGCGATAACAAGCGGACCTACCGACGATCGTAATAAACTTCTACATCGCTATCGCTGCCGATAGACGGAAAGATTTCCGACAGCAAAGCAATGCCTAGGAAAATGAAAAAGAAAATAATGAAGTTTTTTATCCACGACTCGCTGTCATACATCATCCAAATAGTGCCCCAGATCGCAGCTCCGATCAGCGCGAAAAAATGGCTGTCATAAAACACCCTATGACATGAGCGAATAAATACTACTATGCGCTTCAACGAATTCAAACAACCAAAACTCAGACCCTACCGTATCGTCGTTGTACTCAGCGACAACAGTTCCGCAGAGACACTGATCTACAGCGATACACCTGAAAACGCTTGGCTAATCGCTAGCAAGCAATATGGCAGTAAGAACATAGTTAGCGTCAATGACCCCAACAAGCCTACTGCTAATAAGCCCACAGACAAGCCAAGTGCCATACAGTTTTGGACAGATCGCTTTCGTAAGTTTGCTCGTCTCGCAAAGCCTGAACCCAAGCCACTTGAGTTCGCAGATCAAGTTGATGACTACCTAGATCGTCAGGACGCTAAATCGTTGGCTAGGGTCAAAGCTGAGAAGGCGAAGAGGCAGTTGAACAGCCTGGCCTGGGTCGGTAAAACTTGAAGTGTAGGTTCAACCTACGCTTCTATTTTGAGATCGGTTATTGATCACGGTAATTAGACGCCGATAGAACGGGTCGGTCGCAGGGTTGTAGTGTTCCGCTTCCCACCATCGTAAACCCACCGACTTCACCTCATCAAACTTTGCCATTGCTGCTGAAGTTCGTTGTGCCGCCGTGTTACCAAGCTGCGTAACGAGTTTCGCTTTCCAAGGGTGATTGCTGCCGATGATGTTCTCGTTACGAGCAATCAACTTTGCCATGTAGTGAGTTGGCACTAAAGCATCACTCTTTCTCTCGTTACAAATGCTATGCGCTAAAACGAGGTTCCAGAGTTCGTCGTGATGAAGGACTTGGCGCGGCATTCACGGGTTGCTTAACTACTACTATCAAGCATCATGGAAGGGGGTTCGCTCCCCCTCATGCAGAATCGACAACAGGCAATTGCGCCTGCATCTAAGGCGGTCTGTCAGATAAGGACTGAATAAGATTAATCATTTTATGACTAGCGCCACAAACGACTCGGTCAACAAGGAAGCGCTCATCACACTACTGCGCCAGCTCAGCGCACATTCTTTGTATCCTGTGGCTTCAATACATGAATGGCTGACTGACTGTGGCGTCGAAGTTCAGGCGGCTCCAGCCACTAAAGGATTACAAATTTTTGGCGAAACCATTAAGGAAATAAATGGGGACTGGGGCAGTGGGATTTACCCACCCCACCTGCTTTACGCAGTAATAGAGCATCATGGTCTCAACGACGCTTTGCATACGGAAATGACTGGCAGAGGCTTTGCTTATAACGACCTTGTCGAACAACTTTCTACACTTTGGGAGATCTCGAAGTAATCGAATTGTAAATGAGTCGCTCGCTGCGTTCCATACTGGGTTCGGCGCCAATCCGTTGACTGCTTGATGTGCTACGGCTGGTTGGGATATCGCAGTAAGTCTTGTCCAACACGCTCCGCGTGATCAACAACATATGACACGTGATTCGTGAGATGAACTAATTCAACCTTCAGTGCCGTCATAAACTGTAAGGACTCCGCGATACTTCTCCGTTCGACGATTTGCAACTGCCTGAGAGCCTCCTGTGAATGAGCCATCGGAAAAAAGTTGTCGCTCAACTCAGCGAAGATGCGATCAACTTTTTCAATTTCTGCAACAGACAGTGAAGTCGAAGCGACTTCAGCATCTATCGCAATGCTCTCAAACAGTTCCCTGGAAATAGTGCGAAAAAGATCGAGGAATTCGGATATCTGGTAGGTTCTCATATCAAGCGGATCATTTACCTGACCGAGCAGTGCGCGTAACTGTGCAATTTCCGCAAACATAAAATAGCTCCCCAGTACTGAATGTTGATATGAAAATGTATGACTATCAAGCGGCAACCCATCAGGATTACTGGATCACGCATCGACCCCCTTCCTGAGCGATCGTCCACTCCATGTTTGGAGCGATCGACTTTATTTTCGCGCTCAATGACGACGGTAGTTGGTCAAAGAAGGTCTGTCCTGAAACGCTCTCCACCGCATCAACGGAGGTCGCTAAAGAAGCTAAGCCGACCCTCCGATGAGGCTCATTCTTAGCGATGAAAGCGATCATTCGGTTCTTCTTCGGCTCATAAAGTACCTTATAAAATCCAAGAGGAACTCCAACGCGACCCGCACCGATAAATCTCATCGTCGTCGCATCCTTGGGGAAGTACACCCCCGTGATCACGTATAGATCGTCCGAGCATTGAGCATAGTTTCTGACAGCCTCTTCCAAGCTTTTCCAGATCCCCCGATTGAATCCAGATCCGACCTGAGGAGCGACATTAGAGAACAGGTAGGTCTCTGCCAGCGCTATAGCATCATCCACGTGGTTGCCTGCCGCGACCAAATGCCCCCGATCAAAGCCACTGCCTGTGTAGTCAACTAGCGCTGCACGGTGGATCAGCGGGATCGCCACATCTGGCGCGAAACTCCCCGACTCCTCTCCCCTTGAAATGGGTATCCTAGTTCGGCTCATCCGCTCGATGGTCCAGGCAGGCGTCTTTGTCTGATACGAGTACCCTACTAAAAATGCCCTCTTACACAGAACCAAGTCAGCGTATTGTGGCACCCCTAAGTCACTGAGTCTGTTGCAATCGTCAGGCGTGGGCTCAGTCGCCTTGACGGGACCCCCGAGCGACAGTAAAACCAACGATAGACAAGTCGCTAGACGAAAGGGAAGCATCACGATGTGCCGATCTCGAAAGGGCGTTTATGCAGTGTTGATGATTGCTAGCTTAGCAACGATGGCGCCGATTTTGTTCGCGCACGGAGGCGGTTTAGACAAATACGGTTGTCACAATAACCGCAAAGTCGGCAACTACCACTGCCATCGTGGTGAGTTCGCTGGACGAACCTTCGCGAATCAGGCGGAAATGCTAAAGCTCTTGAAAGAAAAGTGAAAAATCCATGTATGAGTATTTTGGGACAGCGTTTTTTATCGGTAAAGACAATTTCCCTCGTCGGCGATCACCACCGAGCGTGTCCACGTAACTACATGACTACACCGTTTGAATTCGACAAATTTGTTAGTGACTTCACGCTAACCCTCCCCCGCGATATGAGAAATGAATACTGATCTTTGAAGCTTTATCGTGTGTCAATAACATCACTTGAATAAAAACTAACTAGGGCGAATATATGAAGATTTGGTCAACGCTCTTCAATTTTTTTGGCTTTGGACAGAAGGAGCTATCACCTAAAGAAGAATACGAAGAGCTCGAAGTTTGGATCAACTCTAAGCAGTACTTTGATGATTGCCAGCAAAAAGCCTACCAAGTTGCCCAAAAAAAGGACTCTCTAAGACCTGGACAAGCACACGCTTACGACGGCCAAATTCTTCTCGACTGCATAAAAGTCGATTCCTCGCTGAGTCGCCATCAAAACACGACGCTAACAGAACAGTTTGGAGATGCCAGATATCATGCCGAGGTACTCCTGTCAGGCATAAGCACTAAACTATCTGAATTTTCAAAGTTCTCTGTAGAGAGTACTCTGTCAGGGGACATAGCTCTGAAGACACCAGCAGCGGAAATTTTGATGTCAAAGTTGGACCAAGCAAAGAAAGAACTTCACATTTTCAAAGGCGCCAATGCACTTGAGCGTGACGCGGAAACACCCGAGCGATCAAATATACTTTATTTTATGGGCGCGTTTGCGATTGCTGAGATTTTTGCAAACATAATATTTTTACGAGAGGCGTTCGAGCCACCGGACGGGCTATTCATATCCCTTTTGGTGACCTTGCTTAACCTTATCGGTGCAGCCTGGTTTGGGTATCAATTTAGAGAAAAGAATCACATCGAACCAACGCGCGCTACCGCTGGACGCAAAAACGCACTGTACGCCACTTTGATCGTAGCGTTCGCTAACGCATCGATCGCTGGTTTTCGTTGGATAGCTGTTCCAGTCGCCAACACTGAGTTTTGGTTGGAAAGCACACTATTGTTCGTTTTCGGTTGTGCACTCGGCTATGCGGCTTTTCAAAAAGCGTATCGTCTGGACGATCCGTATCCTGATTATGGCCCGCTCAGCCGTAAAGTTAATCAGCTTGACGCAGAATTCCAACAGCTCCGCGAGGAGCATGCGGAGTTCTGCCAGACTTCAAAGACTCGTGCTCTTGATGCTCATAAATCTTTAGACAGACAGATATCGAGTTCATATAGCCAATTCGTAGAAAAGCTCCCAGAAATGAGCAAGGCTATGGAAGTATGGAGCAAGCAGCGTAATGCTTTGACTCAAAAAAACCAGTTGCTCCAGCGTGTATTTAAGGGGATCGTTGTTTCTAATGTCGATCCCGAGTTGCGCTACCCGCAAGAAATTCGTGAGTTGCCGACTGACGAAATTCTAGAAACATTTAAAAGGGATTTTGTAGATTTTGAGGCGCTTCGTTCACGACTCGATCAACAGGTCGCGACGCTGCAGAGTCAGGTCAAATCGTCGCGCGACGAGCTGGAGAAGTGGTTTAGGTCAGATGAGGCAAGAGCCGTGTTTGGCTGGCCAAATCAATGAAAAACAATAGATCCACAAATAAACCCCAAGATAATGTTGCTCAGCGCACATTTTTTACTGTTTTTGGCATGGCGGTGCTTTTGTTCATTGCGTACCTCGTGCTTAGACCATTACCACTGGACGAGGTCTGTGACGCCCGCATCGATATGACCTGCACTTGTCCATCTGACCCTAATTACATCAAACACAGAAATCTGTTGATAGTCGATACGACGGATCCGTTGCGTGCTGGAAAAGTTGCTGATATTCAGGAGCTACTCAGTAATTTTGCTGCGGGATCTAAACGACTTTTCGACTGGCTTTCGGATGACAAAAGACCTGATCAGACCTCGGTCTATTTGCTATCAAGTACAGCCCCCACCGACATGCAACCTATTGCAATTTTTTGCTCGCAAGCGCCCGACGTGTCTGTCGTCTTGGGGAGTACAAAGGCGAAGATCCGCGAAACACAAGACATGTACCAAATCAAGGTCGCAAATGCTTTACAGGCGCTTGAGGGTGGCGTGAGCGCCGATCAGTCACCAATCGTTGAGACCTTAGCCATCCTCACCAGTAATTCCTCTGCATGGCGCCCAGGTGGCACGCTGATACTTGTGTCTGACCTTTTGCAAAACACACAAAAGTGCGGTTTTTTTGAGCGCGTGCCAAGAGTACCCCCTGTTGGCAGCCTGCCCGCTGAATGCGTTCAAGATGTTCGAATACTGCAAGAGAAGATTCGCCCCACTGCGACCTATCCTGGTGGGTCAGTCATTGCCTTATGTGAGCTGCCAGGAAAATCGCGCAAAGAGGGACTAATTGCTTTTTGGCGGGATATATTCCAAGAGTCTTTGGGTTACGACGTGGTGTTGACGTGTGACACGGCGGAAATAGCCTCTCGAAAATCGCAACTAGCCTCTTTGTTGAAATCATCCAATCTGGATATGACGCAATGACGACGTCGGGCTCATTATTTGTTCGATTTTTAGTGCTCGGTTTTATCTTGCTAGCGATCCTTATTGTGGTAACGAAGACTGTTCCCGATATACCTGTTCCCGCAATTGCGGGTGGCATTATTTTGACAGCCGTATCAATGGTTGGGATGTACACATTGGCCGTCAAGCGAGATAAAGAATTATTGTTGGAGGTGGATGCGCCAGATCTTGCCTACTATTTAGGGTTTTCGATGACCGTCGCCGCGTTGGCATTGACTTTCTTGTCGGATCTTATGGTGATCCAAGGTCAATCTAATGACGCTCAACAGGCTGCTCAAAAAAGCCTTCTCATCGAGCGTGCGCTGTCGCTCTTTGGCGCAGGATTACTGGCGACCTTGTTTGGTCTCTGCGCCAAAATTTACTTAGCATCGATGCAGGCTACTTGTGCGCAGGACCCGACGGCCGTAGCGAATAAATTTCGACTTGAGCTTGCTGAGTTCAGTAGATTGATTGATCTGACGAGCAATGACCTTTCCTCTTCGATTCGAAATGGTTGTGAGGCGATCAATAGCGCGTCTGCTCAGGCCGTACAGTCCATTAATTTGATGGCAGAGCAGATTAAGCAGTCGTCTGCTGTCATTAGTAGTAGCTTCACTGCAGAACGAATCGGGAGCCCAGTCACAGCCTTCTTAAAAGAAGTTGAGGTAATCACAGAGCCATTAGCAAACCTAAAAGATGGGCTCGGTCGACTAAATGTCGGAATCGAACAAATTAGCTCGTCGGGTGAGAAGTATAACGCCATTATGCAAGCGTCCACCAACGCCCTTGGGGCTCACACGACCAAGGTGATTAGTGCAAGCGATGAGTCAGCGAAGTTTAGCCAAAGTATCGTAGGGCTCACGAAAGAGACAGACTCATTTCAAGCTTCGATCAGAAGCGCCGCGAATAGTATCGACTCGATTGCCGCGCCCTCAGCAGCGCTCGTGCCGAGGTTGGACGCAACGTCAACTAGCCTCGGCGTCCTCACGAGTCGGTCAAACGATTTGATCAATTCAGTAAGCGCGGTAACCCAAGAATTGGTTGTACAAGTTGAACATATGACGCGTATAAATGATGCAATTCAAAGCGCAGTCGCCTCTTTAACGTCATTGAGTATCAACTCAGCTAATATTGGAAGTAGCTTTGCATCGGGTCAACAGAGCATCGGCCAGTGGGCGTCAGAGTTAGAATCCACACGTCAAGCATTAACTTCCACCACCGACGCGGCGACAACGATGAGTGCTGCTATGCGACTTTCGACTGAGGCGCAGAAGTCGTCGGAGGCGTCAATACAGACCTCCGCAGCCTCTACAGCAGCATTTAATTCGCGTATAAATGAAATGTCGCTAGCACTGACGGAAATAAGCCGCGTGTTAAATGAGCTCCAAGTTGGAGCACTATCGCTAAGCAGTCGATTAGGTCCTTTAGGTGAAACAGCAGCTCAGACAGAGCCAGTCCTCGCTACTTTGAGTACCACTCTTAAAACTACAAGTAGTTCCGTTGCGCAGTTGAAGTCATCAGCAGAAAACCTAACTACACGCTTGCAAGGCATCCAAATAAAGCCTGATCGCGAGTGAAGTCGTGTTTGATAACAGGAAAGTTTCACAAGAACGCGTCATCGGGATTTCGTTTGTTGATATATTGATTCAGGCGTTGTTTGTGTTGTTAGTGGCGCTTTTAGTTGGCTACATGGACCCAACTGAACGATCGGCCCTCGTCGTAAAGGGGGCGTTTGGCGGAGTCGGCAAAGATCTTTGTGCAAAGTTGAATAAAGATTCGTTAGAAGCTTGCCGCGAGTATATAAAGGACAGGGAATTCGGCATAAAAAATCCCACACAAGCTGGCTATGGCGCCATCGGTGAAGACATTTGTCAGTCCTTCGGCGCATCCACTCCAGAAGAGTGCGACAAAGTAATAGATAGACAACTCGCGCCTCTAAGGCCCTGCTTAAACCCCGTGAGTGAGTTTGTTCTTCAAGAGACTGTTTCCTTTAGTGTTAAAAGTCCTTCTGAGATTGTGTTTTTAGGATTCTCGAAGGCGTTTATCGCAAAACTTAGTGATAGCAAGCAAGCAGCGACATTATCTCGAGTCATAGAGCTAGAGCAGTCCAAAGGAACGACATATACCCCAAGGGAAGTTGAGCTTACCTTTGATTTTATTCGTGAAACAAATTGTTTCCATAGCGTGATCGCAGGAAGACCTGGTCCCTTCTCAGATGGCGACTTGCGTGAGGCTCTTGGAGTCATGCGGAAGTTACGGCAACCAGTAAAATAGCTTTATCCTCGGTTGTGAGCGATGGTACTTATACTTGATGCTTGCGAACCACGCCCAGTCGCATCGAAACCAATTGAGTTCAGAGATTAGGTTGCTGACTACCTAGAACGTAACGACGTCAGGTTGATAGCTAGAATGACGGCTACGAAGGAAAAAGACTGACGTAATCCCCCGTCGCGTTACCCCTATAGCGCGGTGGTGCAGATGACCTCGAGCGCAAGATCAGTTTGAGCCGCAGCAAACAGCTCTGCCGAAGTACACTCGTGCAACTTGTCATCGACCTCTTCCTCTGTCGCATTATCTGAAACCTCAAGCTCTATCTCGCCGCAATACTGCGCGCTGAATTGAACAATTACTTTCTTCATTACATGTCCTCTGTTACGTTAAAGTGATGTGAGAAGTTAGATACATAGTCTCACGCTACGCTATTGATTCGCATCTAACTGCGAGGAGAAAACTAAGTCGCTAGCTTTCGCATATCTTCTTCAATCACTGCTTGATCGAGTCGCGCAATGAGCGCGTCAAGCTTGTTCGCTGCGTCTGCTGCTTTCAAACAGTTTTCTTTCATATAAGCGTACAGCTTTTCGAACTCTTCGTCGTTGAATGACTCATCGTCGCTCTCGTACGCTCGACACATTTCCTGTAGCGCAGGACTCGCGAATGCTACACACGAGCAGTGAATCTTGAATTCTTGATCAAGACTCATCAAATCGATGTGATACTTTCGATCGCATCGCGCGTATCGGGAATACTGATCTCCGAAAGCTGCTCGACATGCGTGAAGAAGCTGAGTACATCAAGACATGGGCGCATGACCCAAATAAGAATCTTGATGAACGTGCTCAGAATTTAGCCGATGAGTTTTGGAAGTGCTTCGTGAAAGACCACTCACCAGCCCCCACTTCCGACCTCGAGCAATGGGATACGGCGGGGTGCTTTTGACGTTAGGTTACGGGGAAGCAGTGACCGTAAACAAGCTTGGACATATCTTTAGATGAAGCCCCCAAACTGTGAGCAGCCTCTAGAGGTCGTCATCGAGTAAGTCTGCGTAACGCGTGGTCGATTACGGGTGTAATGTCGAGAGGCATTAGACCCATTTTTATGTAACTGTCTCGGCGGCGCTCTTCAACGTGACGAGAAAGACCAGTCGACGCAGTCCTCACGTCTTGTTTCGGCTTGATTTCTCATTGAGGAATAGCGAAAACTAACACCTCTTAGAAAACCCGACAGATTGAGGGGCTCCATGCACGTACGACCACTCGTCCACGTATCGGTATGACTTGTTGCCTCGTGGGGTATGCACCTGCGTTGTACATCAAGTCGCGGTTTCGCACGGCTGAAACCATATCCATCGCCTAAGAAAGATTTCCCATGTTCCAACTCGATATAAAGGGTGATTTTGTGAGCTATCGGACCACGGCGATTGCACTTGCTGCGTTGTCGATTGTCGCTTTTGGATCCTGTACCCCAAGTGCCAATACCGCGGATGGTGCTGACTCGAATAACGATATCGCAGGCATCGCAAAAAGCGCCGAAGAAGGAGATGCAGAGGCACAATTTAATCTTGCACGACGTTATGCCGATGGCGACGGTATCAAGCAAGATGACGCTGAAGCCATTCGCTGGTATCGAAAGTCTGCTGATCAAGGATTCGCACCAGCACAACTAAACCTAGGCAACAGATATCGGACGGGACAAGGAGTCCATAAGGACGCCGCTACGGCTGTTGTATGGTATCGAAAGGCAGCCGACCAAGGGGTAAGCGACGCTCAATACAACTTGGCGGTGTCGTATCGAAAAGGGATTGGC
>Ga0194133_10008571_pt1 | contig 11901 bp, 11 predicted proteins | sample TA2KigOf40mmetaG_FD_155448 | JGI IMG/M metagenome (GOLD analysis project Ga0194133, IMG submission 155448) | Freshwater microbial communities from Lake Tanganyika, Tanzania - TA2015055 Kigoma Offshore 40m | ecosystem: Environmental > Aquatic > Freshwater > Lake | place: Tanzania: Lake...
GAGTTTCTTCAGATGCCAGGCTGTTTCTTACAAGTTTTAACATGTGTGCTACATCTAGAAGAACATGAATTCGGTGATTTTGGAAGGTGAAATATGGCACCATATCATCTGGACACAATTTAGCTCCTAGCTCTCTCATCATGGTAAGGTGAGCAATGGGACCATCTGCAGTGAGGCTTACTGGTATTGCCCCAGTCTCAAAGATTTTTCCAAGAGCCATTTCAACTAAATTTGCTTTATCTTTCCCTGAAAGTCCTGAAAATAAAATGCAAAATGAGATTAAATAATTTGATAAACTACGGGAGTACTAAAGCCACATGGTTTTAACTTTCAACAAGGTCTAAAATAAGTATTGGTTTTCTGGGTACTTTGAATAAAAATAACACAAATCAAACATCAATTACCTGCAATAAAAAAGTATCCGATGGGAACTTTAAAATGAGCATTTATTCCAACCACCATTATAATCAAGGCATCAGTTGCAAGTTTTCCCTCAATATCAGCAACTGGATATCCCAAATTGCAATACTCTTTGAATGTTCCAGTACTTGAGTCAAAGTCAACTTGTTTCTTGATGGACATTTCATCCAGCATTGTAGCTACATACAAAGTTTTGTTTTGCCTCTGAAATTCTCTAGCTTTCTCTTCTAAGAGCTGAAAGCCTGCCAATGAAAATCCAGGATCTCCGGATATATTTGAAAACCAGCGCCGAACAGTTTTTTCATGAGGCAATCCTTTGCAGAATGTCTTCCTGACGTATTCGTATGCCTTTGCAGAATAAAAGAGAAGGGTTGATGAAAATGTTCTCAACTCTTGAGGGATTTAATGCTTGATAACTCTTTCAGTATTTTTAGTCATGCGTTCCAAAAGTTGGTGGATAAAAGGTGTTAGTAATGACTTTAAATTTATACTAGCAGAACTAGGAATTACTTCCTGCTCTTTAAGGTCATCTAAAGCTTCTATTAGACTCTTTACTTTCTTTTGCTGGCTTAAATTCTTTTTCTGCTCAATTTTAAACCTCTTCTGGAGTTTCGAATAACGTTTTTCTGCATCATGTAGCCTTCGTTTTAAAACTCTACCATCTGGCAAAGAATAATTATGCTCATGTAGAATGGATTCTTCTCTTTCCTTCTCCGCATTGCTTGTACCGCTTGAAGCACATGTACCTACATAAGCAATGAAAATAGCTTTTCATACTGTGGTTTTTCAAACTTGAAACAAAATGATTACCCTCAGAATTATTGTGGTGTAAATATGATGATTCTGCAGGTCTGGTGATGTGCAAATCTACTGGTTTATGGAAACTTTTATATTATAATAAGTCATTCCATAAACAAATAATGTAATGATTACCCTCAGACTGATGATGGTAGATTTCGGGTGAAAATCTTGTAGCATCAAATAGCGAGGGAAAAGCATCTCTTTTAAGGCGCTTTCTAATACTGTCATCAAAATCAGGCTCAAAATCAGTTTCCTTGAAATGCTTTGAACAAATGACTGAATTCTTCGTCGGGTACCAATTTTTTTGCTGAATTTTTTCAACCCACACAGTGAGGCGCCGAGTTTCTGATGGGAACCTGGTATTCACAATTATTTATTTCATTCCTAATCCCTTCAATATGATTTTTCATTTTATTTCATCTAAGAGATCATTATTTGAACCAAAAAGAGACTGTTATAGCAGATGATTACCTATGAAATCTGATCTCTTGATTATTTCCACCATGACTTTTACAATTGACAACAACACAGTGAACCATTTTATAATTTTTGCCTAGGACATTTTTCATTTAAAACCTCAAAAGTGAACTTTATTATTTGTTTATAAATTTTAAGCTTAGATAAATAACCAAAGTTTGTGTTTTTTGTTAAATTACTTTAAATTTTGTGAAACATTTCTTACTTTTGGGATACTTTTCAAATTAAAAAATGGCATAAGTTATTATGAAAAGCTTCACTAAATTATTTCATTTATAGAATCTCCCAGTAATTCCTGATACAACTTAGATTTTTATGAAATTCATCCTTAACCTGGATGTTTTTGGTCACAGTTTATTGTGTTTGTTATGGGTTTATAAAATCAGCTGAAAAATTTTCTACTGCACTACTACATAAAACTCCTCTGGTGCTCCGTCTATATCTTATATGTCTATGTTTTTCCCACATATAGAGCACTTTATATACAAAAGAGTGCTAGAAAAATAAGGGCTAAAATGGAGGTGGTAATATTATGGGTGCCAATAGGTGGGAATGAGAAACATTAAAGGCAGCCTGTTTTGAAATGACTTTAACGGGAATGTAATGTGAATTGAACTTAAGTGCTGAAATATCATAAGGCGAAAGAAAAATAAACAACGTGAATTGAGCGCATACTTTGATTAAGTAAACGGGTATTTTTTGTGCGGGGAAAAATACTTAACCCTCCCTAGCAACCTGCCTACTTAAAAAATTCATGGCTCCATCAATTTTAAAGCTAGAGAAAATTTTATAAAACATCATTTGTAGTCAAATGTTTGAACAAAAAATGTTATTTTATAAACTTTTATCTAACTTTAAAATAAATATAAAACTTTGAACTTAAATATCTCAGCTTCTAGGGAAAATATCACAAATCTGGTTGTAACTTTGGAGCCATCCATGTGGGGTACATGAATGCCAATTTTCAAGTCTCAAGCTCCACTGGTGTGGGAGGAGAATCTGGTGACATAGGGAAGGACAGACATCACTCCATTTTTGGCCTGATCCCTATACAAAAATTCTAAACTCCACCCTCGCTTCGCTCAGGAGGGATAATTAGATTTTTTAGTTCCCAAGCCCCAAACCTTAGGGCTACATATGAAACAATTTTTGTTTGATTATCTTTTATTAACATTTTAGGTTGTTTGATCTTTTTGCTCCCATTTAGGGTTGAAGAGGGGAGTGAAAAAAAGCCTTCAAGTATTAAAAGTAATTTTTCTGTTTATCTTTTCCAGTTTGATCCTCATAAGCAAAATGTTTATAAGAGCATTTGTTCTCCTCTTGACTGCTCACAGCCTCCATGGGATCCAGCTCAATCATTTAGAGAAGAGCCAAGATCAAATCCAAAATTCAATGTTCAATCAATACCATTTTGGACCTCAGTAATTAAGAATCTCTTCTGCAAAATATCCTGTCAACTAATGTAGTTTTTAGACAGGAAAAGCCTAAATGGGAGCCATATGAATGGAAAGACTCAATTCAGGCCCTGGGTAAATTTGATCCTGAAAACAACAGGTTATCTTTATTAAAGTAAGTGGAAAATCCTCATATTGTAGCTTTTTTTCAATTTTTAGGCCTAAAAATGATGAAAAGTCTAATTTCAAGGGTTAGTATGATTTATCACTTGTTGATATATTATCTCATTTTTCATTAAAAAAAACCTAATAAAATGTTTCCAATTTTTATTATAGATGATCCTGTTGTAAGTGATGAAGATGAGGAATTTCTTCTTGGAATGCTTGCTGAAGGGCTAGAATTGCAACAAAAATTCAAGAAACTTTTGAAAAATCGGTAAACTTAAGGGTGCTACTTTTTTATTGTCAGACAAAAGGTTTGTTAGAAAACAATAAGGATTATAAAGTGAAGCTTTCCTTTAGTTTGTTAGAGTTTTTACCTTAAAAGTACAAAGATTTGAATTGGACTTCCTTAAGACTGTATTGATCCCCTGATATATCACCTCCTCTTTTGAGGGGGCATGCATCATCTGGAAAGGTAAAGTTATGGTAGTGTCAGGGTATTTGAGAGTGTGTGAAGTGGAGCTGGCCCATATACATGTACGTTTTTTCTGGAGGTATTTTCCAAATTCTGTGACTGTTGACATTTTTTCGGAACAGTTAACATGTTTTTTCCCGCAACCTCTACAGATTTTTTTCTTTGAAGAGTGCGCATAATTGTTTTGATATTTAGTTGCGGGACTTGACATCAAAACAAATTCGGAGAAAATCAACCAATCAGGGAGCTGCTCTTCAAAATCAAAACAAATTGTCAAGTCCCGCAACTAAAAATCAAAACAAATGTGCATGCTCTTCACAGAAAAAAAACTGTTAATTCTTACAGAAAAAACTTTAGAGATTGGGTGAAAAAACGTCAACAGTCACAGAATCTGTAAATACCTACAGAAAAAAACGGACTTATAAATGGTCCTTAAGGTGGAGAGTGTTGGCCGTAAGGTGTTAGCTGAGTTTAAAGTGTTCAGTATATGAAGGAGATTGAAGAGAAGGATGGTGGGTTGTGCTATGGAGGTGTGGATTTTTTAAGGATATGCAGGGTTTTCAACAGAAAGTGGAATAAAAATCTGAAGATTGAGGGTGTCCCATTGTGTGGAGGAGGATGAGAGGGTGCAGATTTTATGACCCATTTGTTGACAGAGATATTCATTATTTTTGCAACGTAATTTGTACACCCACCCACAGATGACAGACAGACTTTACATTTTTACATTATTAATAGTAAGTTAAGAGCGGCTAACCCCTCCCCCTCCCCACCTTTTTTTGTGCCATCCCTGTTTTTAGGCTACCCAACCCCATTTTTTAATAATTTTTGGCCATTTCTCTATTTTTAATTTTAGCCCTTTTCACATCATTTTTCATCAAACTTCAACAAGTTTTGCCACTTGCTTTGGAGTGTTGAAGGGCTTGGTTTGACCCCCACCCCAAAGGGGCCGATTTTATCATCAGCAAAGTCAGGTCTTGGATAACTAGTAATAAATGATTGGTCAATCAATAATAAACAACCAAAGTTTCAGTAGTATATGAAAGGTAAATTAAGGTTACTGGGATAATTATGTACACAAAAAATTATTCGTTTTGGCCAACCTAAACCCTGGAGAGGGCTGGCTCTGATCACCATCACAAAGCCTGAGGTAAAATTCCTAACCCGGATAGACCCAACCATACCAACTGACCCATCTCTAATTCCAACATTTACCTTTCACTTTCCCAAAATTCTTTAAGCTCTATTTTAAATTATCTAACAAATCTATTGTCATACAAACTAAAGTATTTCTAAATTTATGTTGAAAAATTACCTATTTGTTAGGCCGATGTAATTTCTTAATGGAAAATGATGTTCTTGCTCTAAGTGGATGGCACCTCCTTTAATTTCGAAAGCTAAGATTTTGTCAAAAGAATTAATATATAGCTCTAATAATTGGTTCTGTCTTCTCATCTCTTGTTTGGGTGGATTGAACAGAAACAAAAAAGCCTTGTAGATTAGATTTATTTCGAATACACAAATACCAGAACTAATAATCCTGAACTGATCTATAAATTCTGTTGAAGGCCAAAGGGACCGGAGATGTCAATGATAATTAGATGGACAATCCGGAGACGAGCCCGGAAGTCCCTTATTTTCCATTTGGGAATAATAAAACCAGAGCTAGAGAAAATATTATTTGAATCTTTTAAGTATAACTTGTGCCTGACTGGGATGAACACGTGATCAGGTCCTCGAAGGATGGGAGACCAAATGTCAAATTCAATCTAAATAAAAGAAAATAAAACTGCTTGCCTTAAGCCACATTCACTCGATTCAAATGAGACATTTGCTGTAGAAAATACACTAGAATGCAAAGGAACAAATGAAAAATGCTATTAACTCTAGAAAAAAAGAGTTTATCGCCACAGCAATCGAGGACCTGGGGGAAAGTACTAATAAATGTCGTGGGTGGGATCACTGCAATGAATGCTCTCACAATAGCTGTTTGATTTGAAGAGAAGTTAGAGACCCTAAAAGAGTGTCAAGTACCCACAAAAGCTGCTCTTAAATGCTTTGCTTCCCAAAGTACTATCAGGCTGCAGGTCAAAAACCTCTTTCCCAAAAGGTTGCTGAAGGGGAAAAGGGAAATTCGAATTAACAAAATATGTATGAATTTTTTGAAAAGAAGGGGTTACTTAAGATTCGTATCCGTAAATATTTCTCTAACCATGAGTGTCGGTTTTAAAAGTGCTTTTAAGCTTTGTTTGCGTCAGGTGGTGTCGTTAAGTATTCATCAGCCCTTCGGTGGCTCTCTAGTGCCTTCTGAGTGTAGATATCTGCTGGTAGTTCAGACTTGCGCCGAAGCAGAGGCTTGTCTGCATTTGTAGGCTTGACATTTGCCGCGGCAATACCGATGTTTAGTTGCACCACTCCTGTGCTAATCAATGGGCCTTCCATGCCTGTGCTCTTTTGCATTTCACTGTCGCTAGAGTGGTCCTCCTCCTGTATAAAATGAATTGTTAAGCTAGATGAAAGAAAATACATGGCCCAAAAAGCGTCACTCACAATTACACATTGGCCGTCTAAAAGATAGCTTAGATTTTCAATCTCGGGATTTTTCCTCGCCAAAAACTCGACCTTTTGCCATGCTTCAATTCGCTCTCGGTGTCTCTCCCGTTCTTTTTTCTAGAAAAAATTTCAACCCAAAATTGTATTTTAAAAAAGTAAAAAGACAGAGTCTTGAGGGAATATCCACCTGCTCAGCTTTGTATCTCTGAGTGCAATCATCGAACAGCTTTTGGTTCATCTCCATAAAAAGCTTCAAAGCATTGTAGATAAGTCCATGGATAGTTTTGTTCCAATGACTCTTGCTGTTTCGATACAATGCTGGAAACATGATCGGTAGAATCACGGAGGCGTTGTCGCTTATTAAAGACATGATGTATTCGTTGTTCCAGTAATAAAGAGCACGCTCAGCAACCTAGGGGAGCAAGGCGTCTTGAAAACTCTAAAAAAAATTGTAACAGAATTGCTTTCTCAGTACCTGAAAATGTGGGCTTGACACGCACTTCGATAGCTGGGTAAACAATGGTACCATCACCTAAAAAGGTTAGAAATTTTATGACTTTCAGTTTTTAAAAATAAGGAATCCCAAAAATTGAAGTCCAGGCATACCTTCTGGAATTCTGCTGGTTCAATTACGTCAAGAATCTCTTCGAGTTCGTTCAAAAACATAACCTCTTTTGGCGAGTGCACTTTTGGCCAATATTTTAACAGAGACGAGATAACTTGCTCAGTCAAGCTTGGATCCTTTTCGAGAAACTAAAAATAAAGGTTATTTTGTAACAGGTTTTCCACTTTGTGTAACCGACTGTCTTTAAGGTCTACCTGGACAACGCAATATGCCAGTTGAGGGTGATATACTGAAAGAGATTTAACCTTGTGGAGTGGCATCAAAACCTGTTGAAAATGGACTTTTTGAAAAACCTGTTTTTTTACAAGTGTGTGAGCTAAATCTTAACTACCTTTAATAGAAAAGTCTTATGCTCTTCTTTGAGGGGTAATGCAAATCCGTTGATAATGGACCCAAGGATTTCGAGGAGTTCTGCGACACCATTATGGCGTTCTGTCTCATAAACGAACCTGTAGAAGATGTTGTTGATTTGCTTACGGATGTAAGCACGGAGACCCAAAAATTTTCCATAAATCCTATCGAAAGAAAAGCAGAAATGGATTCGTGATGAAACTATCTTAGCATAGATGCAGACTTATTAAATAAACATCAAAGTAGTCAACTAATGATTAAGTAGCAAGATTGTATTGACAAACTGCATTAAACATTCATTCAAACAGGTTGACCTAATTCTGAAAGTTAACAGGTTCGAGTATTCATGTAAAACAAATCTGACCTTCGATTTTTACAATAAAAAAAGTTTTATTTTGAACATTTATAAATTCAAGCTCGCTTTTTATTATAAATAGATGCTGGTTCCTCATTAGAAATCTCTTGGTTGCTTTTTTATAGTCCTGCTTCAAATCACGCAACATGTCGTGACAAAAATGATTGGATTGAAAAATATCACATTGACATGCGAAAATTATACTGGAAATACGTTTTAGGGTGTAGGGCTGAAATTGTGTAAAAAGGACACACTTTTAGAAGGCTTACTTAATTATGGTCAGCTAGGATAATCAAGATCAATTTTCTCCTGACCAACTAAAAGTCTCCACGCACTGAATGGAAAAGAATCAGTTTGATTTATTTTATCATTTCAACTCCACGTGGTCGAGGATTGTAAAAGGCTAGTCCTCTTAAATATTTAACTTATGACTGTATCTAAGCTTAAGTTGCATCGGTAAAGTACACTTGGGTGACCTTTCAAAGGCATAATAAATATGTTATGAATGAATTTAAGAGTAGATGTCACAAAACACAATCAATACCTGTGAAGGGTGGTCTTTAGAAAATCTCTCTCCCTTGGGTCTTCGGAGTCAAACAATTCCAATAGTTGCAGGACAAATTTCTGGTCAATATATTTCTTGGCAATCGAAGGCTGGAAATCAGGCGACTCGAGACATCTATGAAAAGTATTTTGAAAATCAAAGTCAAGAAAAAACAATTGACAATTGCTGACTAAAAAGTTGGCTCTGATGACTTGTTCCATCTATTTCAGTGTAAGAGTTAATTAACACCTGAGAAAAAACTCGTAGACGAGCTGCAAATGTGGCCAAGCTGCTTCAAGTGTCGGCTCGTCTTCCTCTGGGTCAAATTCAGCTCCTGTAGGATTCGTCGAAGGTGGTAGAGTGCGAAATAGGTTTACGCTAAACATAGTGATGATCTGAAAAAAGTGAATGAAATTCATCCTTCTTTCCTGAAGTGAAATAAATTATTTCGAAACTCGACAAGAAAAAACTTACTTCTGGATAGACGCTTTCAGTTAAAACGTTTCTATTAGTCGTCACATACTCAACCATTTCATGAAGAGCCGCTCTCTTCACCTGAAAAAAATCAGTCTCTTTTTCTAGTTGTAATAATTCACAATTTAATTAGTCATGCAATTAGATCGTTTTAGTCATCAATGACATTTAACGTACCTCTTTACATTTCAGGTCTGATAGCGGGTCTGATACAAAATCAAATAAGACCTGGCACTGTTTCACTTTCGATACAAAAAGTTCGTCTTTCTCATTCTGTAAAAAAAATGTGCTTAAAATCAAACCATCAAACACTTAAAGTCAAAGATATAGTAAGATGAAATCGAGAGGAATATTTTTTGATAAGGTCGTTATCAATTTTCAATTGAGTGTAAAAAAACCAATTCGAGCTAATGACTTAATCAATTAGCCCTTAACTTTTAAGGCTTGAATGTCGAGGGGGAGGTGAAAATGTCCTTCCCAAAGTAGTAACTTTCTTCTAAGTTTCCATTTTTTACCTGAGGCGCGTCTTTAAGCTGCGGTAATTTCGTGAGCTCCCTCTGGGTGGACACGTTGAACCGACTTGAACTTTGACGCCGTTCGCGTTTGATCATGTTCACTTGGTTGGAGTACTTGACTTTATTTATCTGGAATAAGAAAGTATGTAAATATAATTTCAGATTCTTCTAGAAAGTACATCAGAGGTAAAATTAATGTTACCTGTGTTGGAGGAGGGGGTCCTGTTGATCCTCGGCCATTGTTACTCGTTAGAGATCCTCCGTCGTCTGAATGATCACCTGGAAAATCGTCAGGAAAAATATTGACTTAATTGTGACATAATTTTCATCTACGTGGTATTGTAACGACATAATTAGATTAGCGTTAAATTGTCTGACTTTTGAAATGGCTATACCGGAAATGTCACCAGAATCCTCTGAATCAGCGTTCTTCATCACCGCGTCGTTAGTGTCGTTCAGGATACCGTCTTCGTCACTTACAGTTGGCATTGCGGGGATGTGTGCTGAAACGAAATTTTTTTCGTTACAAAAAGCATAAATTACAAGAATAGTTAAACCACATCGCAATACCTTTCAACCGAATTAAAAAAGTTACATGAAGCACTGTCAGACAGTAAACATTAAGAAGGTTAAAAACAATGGATAAGATGCTCAACAAGGAAAAAAGTAATCTTTCATCTACTAAGACAGACAAAGCCCATGGTCATTACCGAATTCCCCCTCATTCTGAGTGGCAATCCTCCTTCTAAAAATCTGTAGCAACTTAGTTCTCCTCATAGTGAGAAAAAATGTTTATAAAACTTGGCCAAAGCAACCTGTGAAGCCACGAAGCAGCTTGTCTTCTTTTGAGCAAATAAAACATAGATCACAATACAAGGTTATAAGACCAATCCATCAAGTCGAACTAAAAGTTCACCCAACAGAGACTTTGGAATCACGGTTGCATTCGATCGTCATGTCGAGAAACGTCAACTTAAACAGGCTTTGAATACAGAGTCAAGGGAGTGCTCAAAGGCAAGCCAAGACCCGTGCACTTGTCATCACATGTACTAAAACTTGATTGGTAAAAATAAAGTGCTGCAAAGCAAGCTCGAGCGTCGACACGATCTGGAAACCAAAACTGACTTCATTCTAAAAGTTTTAAATGGTCGATATGAATCTACAAAACATTTACTGACGTTCTTTCTTGAGAAATCTTCAGAGTTTCATCTCGAATGTTTATCGGAATGTCAAAGCAAAGTCTCGTCTTTTAGGCACGCAAGGCAATTCAGAAAGAATCTATTTCTATATAGAAAAAGGAGAAAAACTTTCGGGCGTAAGTTTAGAACAACGAAATCTTTCCCCAGAAAACGGTTTGATTCACAATCTAGATGAAAAGAATGACTTGAGAGGTCGAAGAGAAATCGATAAGGTTGATCGAAAACATTGTCTTAGGGAAGAGAGGCCGTCGAGCAACGTAAGAATGCGGCTCTCCGCTCATCAGAGTGGAGAAGATTCAAAAAACCTTTGTTAAGACACACTATCTTTTGAGGCTGGGGCTGGCTCTTTAGGCTCACCAGATCGATCGCAGGACTGAAAGAAGAAAAGTTTAGGATCCCTTGGCCGGAACAAAGAGAAAAGGGTCTCTCTTTTCTTACCCAGGTACCTCCTTTCAGTCGAATCGAGAGGAACAAAAATGTGAGGACGAAATGGGTCGAGGCTTTACATGTTGAGGTAGAAGGCAGTGTTCTCTTTTTCTTACCTCTTTCTGTTGGGTCTTGACCGCACTTCCAGTGCCTCCTTCCTTCTCACCTTGGACAGACAGACACTGTTTAAAACGTGTACAAACTTTCATCAATGACGTTGAAATTTGAACAGAAAAAAAATCACAATAGTGGAATGATGGTCCAATGACTGATTACTCAAAATTTTCTCTCTGCCTTCTTCTATTCTTTCCTATCTATTGTATCTGCCCTGCGTTTCTACGGTATTCGTTCACTCAGTTCTTTGAGACTTGGCCAGTCGAAGTCGACACCCGACAGCTTACGGCGGAGCGCTAGACAAAGTCAGACAGACGACAGCAGCGCCATGAAGAGCAAACGTGTATGCAAGAGCGGGTCGGTCGGAGCCACCGATACGCCGTGCATGGCCCTGTGGCCGGCCCGACGAGGGAAGGGAAGCTCGTGCAGTCCCAGAAGAAGCAGCCGCAGGGATGGCAGGCCGTGCTCGACAGCTCGAGTGACGGAGTCACGTCGCGGCGACATTTTTATATAGCGTTGGAATTATTTTTAAAATATATTTATATCGGTGGTTTTGTTTTTATTTTAGAATATATTAATATACTTTCTGTTTTTGTTAAATTGAGGAATTTTTAATGTTAAAATGCTTATTTCAAGATTGGTTACAATTTCACACTTTTATTATGCTTTATGCATGGCAAAAAAAGTTTTAGTTAATTGACCTTTTTTGTCCTTTTTTTGGTCAAAAAAAGATCCCAAAAAACTCTGGCAGCCTTGCAGTCTCGAGCGCTCGGCATGTCGCTTGCCCGCAATATCGCCAGGCCCTTCCAATAATTCAAAATAAAAGTATTCTTGAGAGCGAAGACCAGCTCAAGATTGGAGATTGAAGTAGTATCCTGTCATATTTGCCTCACAATAGAGTTGCCACTTCCTGTCAAAGTGTGTTGTGCATTATATTGGGAGTTGTCCGTCTAATGTCCAGTCTAGAGTGAATCATCCAAAGGCATTTATGAGTTGGCTTAGCTCACTTTTTGGAG
>Ga0194133_10008575_pt1 | contig 11896 bp, 12 predicted proteins | sample TA2KigOf40mmetaG_FD_155448 | JGI IMG/M metagenome (GOLD analysis project Ga0194133, IMG submission 155448) | Freshwater microbial communities from Lake Tanganyika, Tanzania - TA2015055 Kigoma Offshore 40m | ecosystem: Environmental > Aquatic > Freshwater > Lake | place: Tanzania: Lake...
TACTTCATTAAATTGCAGTTAACACAATCAGGTAACATGAGAAGATAAAACAAAGATTAGTAAAAAGGGAGGAGAAATTGTACAAAGTGAAACAATAATAATAATTAAGTAGACGGGCATTTTTTGTGCGAGGAAAAATTCCAAACTCAGCCATGGAGAACCCTAATTATTTGTCAAAAGTCAAAACATAGTGTCAATAAGCTCTTAGAATAGAATATATTATGTTACAGATTAGCTCTTCTACAGAACCCTTTATTGATTTTACAGCTTTCATTATTAACCTTCTCTTTGTTTATCCTGGCAATCCCTGAAGTATTGTTTTACCCAAAGTGATGATCACACACAATATAAGCAACCAAATGGCCACATTGCAAAAAAACAAGACTTAAATCAGATTTTTCTGAGGGATTTTTTAGAGGCAACACTCCGGCCTCAGACTTTTTAAATAGCCTAGATTGAAGAATGTCTTTTCAAGAATTTTCTTCTAAACTTACTTGTCAGAAGAGCCTGCTCACTTGATTACCAATTTAAATGAGAAGCTGCTGAATCAGCATAGGGTTATTGCTAACCTGACCAGAATGTCAGTTGACATATGTTTCTCTCCCTACTCTGCAGGGTTAAGAAGGATGAAACATGCCCCGCAGGGTTAAGGAGGGGGAAACATGTCCCGCAGGGTCAGTTAGGGGAAACATGCCCCACAGGGTTAAGGAGGGGAAACATGGTTAGGTTAAGTTTGGTTAGGTTAGCAATAGCCTTATGCTGATTAGGCAAATAGACATGGAAGGCCTTGAACTGACATAGTAGGCAAACCGACATAGTAAGCAAAATGAAATTAGGTGAAACGCAATTAGGCATACCATCATTAGACAAACTGTCACTAGATGAATTGACATCGTATCATCAAATTTGCTTTTACAAGAGTAACAGTTGGTTTAGAAGTGAAGATTCTTCAATACCTTTTTCACAACTAGATAATTAATTTATGCTTCACTTTTTGTACCTAGCTGATCTTCTGGAGAAAAACAAATCTTCTCCTGCTTTATCGTTCAATGCTCAACAAGTGATCCCACTTGATCAAGAGTAAATATTTATACTTGCATTGATGCACTTTGGTGCAAAGAATTCTTGACTTGACGTAAAACCTAGAAACATCTTATATTCCCAAACACTTTTGAAATCTTCCTAGTCCCTTTGTTGCTGGACCCTTTAATTTTTCAAATCTTTTACTTACATTTAATCCATGTTCGTAACCATTTGCAGAGGTTGGTGTGTCTTGGTAAGCCTGGTAAACAATGTTAGACTCGAAGAATTTAGGGACATTGAAGGCCACAGAGAATATGAAGACTGGGATCAAATACTTGGCCAGACGTTGTCTCATTGCAGCTACATTATTCAAGTTTTGCTTGAAAAAAAAGAAAAGAGATTTGTTGAGGATGAGAGATGTAAAAAACAAAGCAATGCATAAAATAGATAAAAACAAATTGTTTGATGTACTGTCAAAACAATTTTTACTTTCTCCTTTGAAGCGACTGATTGAAATATATCTAAAAGAAACTTTGATGTCTGTAAATCTATTGACTTTTATTTGAGCATGCTTGTCAATCGATCCCAAAGAGTAAAGATTTGGAAAATTTTATTTTTACCTTTGTAAAATGCCATCTTGTCGCTTGAATGAATGTTTCATAAACTAGCTGTCGTGGTTTTAGGGTCTGCCATCTGACATTTTTGCATCACGATTAAATGAGTTTTTCAAATGAGATGATTTAATTTTATTATCTACACTTTAAAATGCTTAAGTGAAGGCTGAAATTATTTTTTACAACTTCTTTCTGGCTGTGAAAAACAGAAAATGAATAAACCATATTTGTCTTTTTACAAGAAATTTGAAAAAAAGGTCCCATCAAAACCCTCCACACAGCACACAACCATTTTATTTCATATTTTTTTATCTTTATTCGATGTCATCTATGAGGAGAGCAAAGATCTTTTGTTCGAACTTTTTCATGAAGTAAAAACCTGCATAAAACATTTAGAATTGGTATGATCCATCATCGTTGTGGAGAGATTACATCTATTTTTGGAGCTAGCGTTCATGCCTAACAAAAGAGATTTAGTGAAGAGGCCTTGTTTTATTCAATCAGGGAACCAATGACCGAAGGTCATACACAATTTGAGGATCCAAAGAGACTCTTTCATCTATCGAATTGATTATATTATATATTCTGGAGACCATTCTTTTGAGGGAGACCAAAATCTTCATGAAATAAAGGATAGAGTGTCTACAAATTCCTTGGTTATATATTAAAATCAACGTAAAAGTCATTTCAAGCAAGCTTTTACCCCCACCAATATTCATTTGTTGCAATAGTTAAGACGTTATTCTCAGCATCTGTTTTTGTTTTGTTTCTGTTTTAGCCTTACTCAAATTTTGATAATTCTACTCTATCCATTTTGCCCTCACTTTCCACCAAGTCAGTCTCCTTGATCAGAAAAAATTGTTTTCCTTTTTCCTTCTCTTTTCAGAGCACCTCACCCAATGGTCAATTATTTGAATTTTCTTCAATAAATGATAAATATTAGAGTAGAAATTCTCTTCAAAATTTGTTTTTACTTTGTACTTTTGAAGAATACTCACACATCTTTAAGAACCATATTAAATTTATCTCCCACCAAAGTTCAAAACTTTAAATTTTCAGGTGGTTTTAAACAACATGCTCAATTCATCCAAGCCACATTGAAAAGATCGTTGTTGTGACATCTAAAGATGAGTTTTTGCTCCGAAAACAAATAGGTTATCAAAAAGTTTTCACCTTCTTTGCAAAACTAATTTTCTGTGTCTTGGAAATTAATAATCTGATCTCAAAGAAGAAATGATTACAAGCCAACCATGAGAAATGTATCGTTCATTCCCTAGAGCTAAACTAATTTTCTTATGAGATCACAATATGTAACATCTTATGTTCAGCAATGTGCCTCAAGAAACTTAATATTTTCAGATTGATAGCTATCTTTTTATCGTGTTAGGTAAAAGCTATATTTTTGAGTAATTTTTTACATATACATAGTGAATTTCCTTATGAGGACTAATAATTAAAATCAATCAAAGTACTTCTGTATTAAGCCATAGTTACAAAATCAAATTGGTACAATATTGCAAGAGGCAAAGGATTACTCACAAAGTAACTCGGAATGCTTATGTACTTCATATAAGATGGTCACAAAGCTCTGGGAATCTTAATTCTGTGGAACAATTTTGTGTCTGAGTTCCTTTAGTCTGTGAAAATCAAATAATTGATTGATTGACAGCTTTTATTAGAAACTAATTATTCAAATATTGTGAACAATATTGACTTTACAATAGTTTCATTAAGTATCAAAATATCAAAATATGAGAAAAAGCGATTGAAAAGTTATTAAGAGAGATTATTTACGATAAGAGAAATAAGTATCTTTAAGAAGTATTCTAATTGAGTCATTAGACAAACTCATTTATTTTTTGAAAACAAGATGGAAAAAATATATTTTGAAGAAGATTTAAAGTTTTAATTTTTAAACTAAATGTATGGGTACTTATCAAGTTAAAGAGGATTAAATTGCATTTAATTGCATACAGTAAACACACATTATGTTTATTAGCATTGGCAAAAATTGACCTTGGGCAGTATTTGTTCATTTAATGTTAATCTATTATCAACGACTTTTAACATTTTTAACATTTTTAACTCTATGACTGAAAATTTCTTGATTTTTTTGTGACCTTAAGTTAACTTGAAATATCGAGTTTCCCAGTTGCAGTACATGTTTGAGCCTTACAATGAAGTCGATAAAATACTTACTGTTTGTGGCTATATGAATGGTTACATTCTCAATTCTTAGATAAATAAAATTTTGAATACTTACATGGTTGTAATGCAAAGGATATTGCACAGCTATGTATCTTTCCAGGGCTATGGCAACTGTTGTGTAGATTGATCCAGTGAAAGCAGTCTAGAATATTTTTTTCACATGTATATTTTACTGTATACAGAAAGCTATAGTATATATCTTAATTATCTTTCCTCAAAATAATTATTTTGAATGTTTGAATTGACTTAAGAGGAGCGGTGTTTTCTGACAAAAAGGATATATCTATTTCTGAAATCGGCTTTTTCCTTCACCTTAATTAATTACTCTACTGTTGTGTGTCGCTTTAAGAAATCTATTGTATACTGTGTAAGTTGAGCCAAAAACTCTTTCAATTCACAGTTGGGTATTTAATTTGGTTGAACCGTCTGCCAAACCACAGCAGGTGGATATATGCATTAGCTGAAAGCATTAACACCAGAAGTTTTTGATAGCTTACAAATGAATTGCTCAATATATGTGGAAGTGGCCGGGTTAATAAATAACTTACATTATTCAGAAATGTACTAATATTTTTACTGCCCAGAATGCTGATTTAACCTAAGCAATTATACATGTAGACGGCACAAACAACTCAGTGCCAACAAAGGCACCTCTTCTTAGTAGGCAACAAGATATCCTTGAGTGATAACGGGTGAGGTACCTAAAAAGGTTAGGTGTACTGCAAAGTAAAATAGCTAGCCCTCTATTCTTGTTACCACAACCAGAGCAGAGCCCTCACAACAACACCCTTTAGGACAAACGATTCCTTTCCTTTAATATAAAACAACCTAGCTCACCCTCTTTAAGTCTTACAGCCATTATACTTTGTTGGGAAGAGTCACACCAACAGAAGTGTTCTATAAAGAGTTTAGTCATTTCTTAAGGCAAGGATTTCACATACCTCATACAATCTCTCTACATACATGCAAGTTTAGCCATTCTCTAAATTTAATGAACTTTTGAAGCCCAGAAAACAACAAAAGTAAATACAAAAGAGCACAATAGACCAAAATGAATGAAGGTTTTGTATAAGAAAGCTATGGTACGTTGTCTTTATAATTAGAGGTCATTTGAAGTCCACCATTAATTAACAAATTTGAATCGAAGTCAAAATAATTAGCTTTTGCAGCCACCTTTTGTGTTTGAGTCAAAAGCATATCTGCAATCCGATTGGCAGAATTTATTTTTCCAAATTATGATAATTTGGAGCAGTATTGACTTAAGAGATGATTACTCATGGTAATCACCTTTATTAGAGTCTCTGAGGATTACTATTACCCTGATTGGGGGTGCCTTGTTGTTTTTTTTGCTTTCTGGGGTTGAAAAATTGCTGACATGGGTAAGAATGGAACCCGCAACCATATCTGAGTTCATATGAAAAATAGGTTTCTTCTTTGTCTATCGCACTTTGGGGATGAAAGTAATCAATATATCATTAGATGCATTAGACCACTTGGCCACCAAATGTCAGTGTGGCATAATTATTTGTGATGTCTATATTTTGAATTATATAAAATATAATCTGTCTTTTCAAACATAAGTCATTTCAATATTTATTAGATTCAATGAAGAGATTTTTCAACTTAGCCTCATACATTTTGTCGAGAATTCTTAATTTAAATTTCAAAATAAGTTTTTTCAACTTTGGTTTTAGTAGCATTTCCTCTGCAAAAGTATTATTTTAGTTGCTCTTTGAGGTTTTTATCAGATATAAGGACATTCAAAGAATTCTTCTTCAGCCTTTCAGGATTTGAAATGAATTTTTAGATTCTCTAACTTTATTCCACAAACTCTCAATTGATTCAAACTTTCCATCATTTTTTTCTGGAAAAAAATGGATGAAAGAAAGCTTAAAGGCAAACTGAATATAATCAGTTCTTGAGGAGAAAAAAGGCTCAGCTCAAAAGCAACTTAATTTTTTGTACTTGCCATAAAATAAATACAAAAGTTATGAGCCTAAATAGAGGTTGTGAAATATACAATATAATTTCCATCTATCTAAAATTGAAATTGAACAGAAGTTAAAAAACTTGTTTTACCCCTTAATTAATGTATGACTACAAAAAATATAAGCTATTTCTACTTAAATTTCAAAAATGTTTCTTTCAACTCAAGCAAATTTAGACTTAAACCTGGGAGGAAAATGCCAAGATGCAAGTGGGGAAATGGAAGGGATTATTGCCTTTGATACCTTTGCAAGCCACTTTTTACTTTATCTTTGCAATTGCAAACTCAATCACTTCAAAAACTTTCAATTTTAAAGCTGTCTCCAATCTTGTTGCACACAATGAGGCAACAAATATTTGCTTGAAAAAACTTTAAGAGTAGCTAGTGCATAATAATGTTTGTGTAGCCGGTAGGGTTATTTATCCTTGGAATGTCAAAAGCCTTAAAAACATTCTCACATGGCTGGAATTGAAGAGAAAAGGTCTGTTTTTACATTATTGAATTGAGCATCAAGAAAAAATTGACAAAAGAAAGAAAATCACATTTTAGTGACTTGAAAAAATCAACTTTGAAGAGTCGTGACAGAAATAACAAGGTTTTCCCTGTTGACGAAAAAATCATTCTTGGCTGTGACAACCGTACATTATTACTTCCATCAAAGTTTGTTATAAAAACATTGCTTTTTCCTCCACAGTCTCTTTGATTCTGTGAAAAGTGAATAAATTATCATTTTGTCATTGCAGTTTTTCTCCACCTGGAATTTTTTTATCTTGGAGATGGTTCAAATTTGAAAGTTGGGAAAATAGACCTGTCCATGAAAAAAATATAAAATACATGGGAAAATAGCAAAAAATGTGTCACGATGCAACACTAGTTTAATGTATGGAAACACTATTGAGGTTCAGATAGAGGGCTTCAATCCGCTTTTCCAAAAACTTTCCTTGTAAGTTTTCAGCACAAATTTATGTTCATTTTACCAATCGACTGTTTGCCTAACTTAGAAATTTTGTGGATGAGAGAACATTTGAAATATTGATGTAATGAGAGCAGCTCTAGGATTAATGAGCAGATTGAATTGATCCTTCACCATTTTGTCGAATCAAAACAGAAAGCTGTGAAAAAAGCAAGATATTTTATTTCCTTGGGTCTAAAAGCTACCTTAACAATTGGTATGCAGCAAATGAAAATGGAACTTAGACGTCTTGAGGAACTGTCACAAAAGAGTTGGTAAATTCTACAGTGCCTATTTTGAGAAAAGAATGACAATTATGTGAACCAGGTCAAAGAAAGGCAAGCCACTGCCCTAGCTTAATACTTTGTAAAGTGGTCAAATCATCTCTTAAGACATTCAACAATATCCCAACGCATAGATGAGAATTAGTTCTAAAAAGAACTTGATTCATTCTTCCCAGCATAGGTGTGGTAACCTGACCTCAATTTTTTGTTTTTCAATATCTTGTCTTGTACCAACTTGACTTAAATGTGTTATTCAGGAAGAAATTAGACAAATGAAAGACTTTTAATAATTTTTTTCAAAATAATTGTTAGAAATGTGATGAGTTTTTAAATGATACAGGATCTCCTATTATAATCAAAGGTTGAAACAAAACAGGAGTGTTCCATAAACTGCCTGTTTTACAAAATATTGTTTCCTAATAATACAATTTAAAATCTCTGATAAAGGATTACCCGAAATAACATACTTTTATGAAACATGCAACTTATAAACTTCAAATATACTATTCAATAAATTGATGCTGATATTTTCCTCTCTGGAGGAAAGTAATGAAAGGACTTAAGTTGTATTGAAAAAGATGCAACTTAGGTAATCTGGATCAAAGGGGCCTCTCTGAGAAAAATTGTGTAATGAAAGGACTTAAGTTGTATTGAAAAAGATGCAACTTAGGTAATCTGGATCAAAGGGGCCTCTCTGAGAAAAATTGTAATTAATTTTATCTCCTCTTAAAGATAAATTAAGTAATTATTTTTAGGTCTAGATATCTTAAATCAATGATTCTAAGGCTGAGATACAACAAAACTTTGAAAATAAAATAAAAATGTTTGTATTTTTTTTTAAATCTCAAGGTTTGAGGTAAGTTTGAAAAGAATTCTTTGGAACATGTACTAGTCCTGTCAAAAACATCTCAAATCTTCAGAAAAGTTTACGTAAACAGAAGATAAAGTAAGGCTTTGAAAAAATCTTTTAAAATTGGTTGACCTTTTCTTCAAATTGTTAATAATTGTGACTTTAATTTCATAATCAATCTTGTACAATTTTTTAAATTGTAAGAGAGAGAGAGAGAGCATTATTCCCTAAAAGCAAGAGCAAAAACGGCCTAAAGACTTAGGGTTATCCAATTGGGTCAGGGTCTGGTCAAATTTTTACTTTTTCAAGAAAGTTTTTTGAATTTCAAACATGACCCATAAATGTTTCATGTGAGCTTCGTGAACTTCCGTCCTGATGCTGAACCTGCTCCATTGGGTTCTGTATTGTTTATATCCTGCAGGGTTAGGTCCAGTTGGTCAACTCTTCAAAATTAAGGATAAGGAAAAAATTCGAAAATCAGGAAAACTTTGTTGGGGAAAATCTCCCTCGGATAAAGCCAGAACTCATTTTTTTGACTTGAAAGATTTTCAAAGATTTTTAACTTTTCAATAAACAGAAAATATTGCATAAGGAAAAATCCAAACCTGTTGTAGAGGATACAGGAAGTGTGGAAACAACAAAACATGTATATCCGTTTGAAGACTTTCAAAGTATTTCCTGATGGATTCCAGAATGGATCCTAAAAGGTAGGTTGTATCATATGCCGAAAGGGAGACGAGCAACAAGTTGAAACAGTTCAACATCCTGCGACGGGTTAAGATGTAACAAAATGTTACATTGGAGATGAATCCAACAAATGCAATGACGGTTTGAAATACACCTTCAATCCTAAAAAATGATTTAAAGTTGAGAAAAGTTTTGAAAATTAAGTTTTCACACTTCAATAGAAAAAAAATCGGTTTCAATTATACTCAACAAAATAAATTTTAACTTTCATCTATTTCTTAGCTTGGCTTATTAGCTTGAAGGCAAAAATTCATTTGAAAATAAAACTTCTAGCTTCAAAGGTTCTGACTAAAGCTGTTTTCTTAAACTTTGTCTTTAAATTTGATTAATTATACTTTGAAATTTATGCAAATAAAATAGAACAAAAATAGAGTCAGCTTGATCACCAAATCTTCTTTGTAAAGATCTCAATTCTCCTCGCCTGAACTCGAATGTGTACCTTCTACAAAACCATACTTGTAGGGAGATTCACGATTCGTAAAATCGCCGTTTTACCGAAAATTCTTTCCACGGAAAATTAGTTCTGTCGAATCTCCATTTTTACCAAAAATTCGTTCCGTCAAGTAACCCCCCTATTTAACCAAAAGGGTATTTATTGCTAACCTGTAACCTAACCTAACCCCCCTTCCTAATTCTGGGGGGCATGTTTCGCACTCATTTATCCAACCAACCCCCTTTATTTTTAACCAAAAGAACATTTATTGCTTACCTAACCTTACCAACCCCAAGATTATACGAACCGGAAATTCGGTAAAAATGGAAATTCGATGGATCGTTAAATTCGACAAAACGGAAACTCGATGGGTCGTTATTCGACAGATTTTCATTGAACCGATTTTGTGACCTGAACAACCGTCAATCCTGACTGTTAAATATCTGTCCAGCCCAGGAAACAAGTTAGAAAAATAAACATATCAAATTGAAAATCAGACCAAAGGATTCATCTAGGAGTTTTGGGGAAAATTTGTAAACAAATGACTACTTTAGTTTCTTTTGTTTGCCAGATTCTTTTTTGATGCAAATTTATAAACTGAATAGGCGAAAGTTTAACAAAAGCTCTTAAGAAGTGCAACCCCGGCACAAAGTACATGAATATCTATGTTTGCAACGAAAGTTTATATAACTTTAACATTTTTTCTAGAATCACACAAATTGTTTTCTAAAGTTAATATATTCCTTCTAATGAAAGTCTTTAAATTTAAAGCCTTTGAAGCTCAAAAAGTTTTTTCAAAGAATTGTTTAAATTAAAAAAGAAACCTTTAAGTGAATAATCTGAAAATTTTTAATGTTCTGCTTCCTGTAGGTTTCGACATTTTTTGTGACTTTTTCCTCATAGGAATCTGTCAAAGATAATTATTTACAAACAAGTTAAACATCTTTGGCAAGAGCTTTTTATTTTTAAATGATATATCGTTAAAAATTATAAAATGAAAAGTCATTTCTTAAGATGGGTGCACTTTTGGTTGAAGTTTCTCCAGGGGACTGTCTCAATCCTCACATTTTTTTTGTCTTGTTAAGATTCTTCTCTTCATCTGTCAGTTTTTGCAATTGTCTTTGATTTCTGAATCCTTATTTGAACGACTTTCCAACTTTTATTCAAGATAAAAAGGGTCAAAGTTTGATCTTTACAAATTTTTTTTGAAGATTTAGGGATTATTTGTTTGTAAAATAACATTTACATAACTTTGATGGTCCTAACAAAGTTCAATGATTTCCCCCTCGAGAGTCTCTAGTATAATTCAGCATCTACAAGTAAACATGATGGATTTTTAATGTTGTAAGTTTTAGTTTTCCAAGAAATTTAAGGGGTTCCAATTTCACATAAAAAATGTACTAATCTGAAACTTCAAAATTTATAATTTCCAAGTCAAATGGTTTTTTCATAAGTCTTCAATCTCTGCCCTTTGATCAACAAACATAGTTCAGTGCTGATTCTTTAAGGTCCAAAGCTCGGGTTGGGTCAGGTAAAGAAAATCTTACTACATAACAAAACTAACAAACTAGTAAAAGTTCGGGTCAAAATTTCAAGGCTTGGTCAAGGTCTGAGCCTCTCACAGTGCAGGGCCTCAATTTGAATGACCCAGTATCGGTCCCGGCTACAAATATCTTGGCCCATTCCACCTCTATGCTATGTTGAGAGACAACCCTTGATATTATGATTCATGATCTCTTATAGCTATATGGGTTTGATTACTGATTGTAACGTTTTATGATGTAACTTGAAGCTGAAACCTAAGAATAGTTATTTCTAGCCATCAAGACACATGTGGCATCTGACTTTTGATAAAGAGTTTTGGGCCGCCTGTGCTTATAACTGAATGTTTCATTAAATGGTTCTTTACCCTTTCTTGCAATCAAACTGGTGACTGACCTATCATAAACCTGTCTACAAGGACATGTAACAATAGGCTCACATTATTATTAGCTATTGCTAGCAAGGAGGACACACGGGTTTATCCCAGATTTTCATACTTTTGAAGAAAATTTTTGATCCACTTGTATCTATACCTTAATGTTCCATCAAATGGTACTAAACCCTTTCTTGCAATCAAACTTGTGCGTTCCAGGGAAATTTCTGAAATGAAGCTAGAAGATCTGGGATCGTAGCAGATGCCCAGGTTTTTAATCATGTCAATACCAGCGATAGCGTTTTCATTGAGGTTATTAACAATGTACACGGGAACGTTATATTCAACATCTCCATAGACTACCGTAAATAGTCGGCATCCAGTTATGTCAAGGGAGGAAGAATTGGCCGATACCAAGCTGGTATCGCAGGGCAAAATCATACCCTGATCATTTAAATTGTCAAAGACCCTTGATGACATAACCGAAACAGCCGCCCCAGTATCATAAAGCCAATCAAATGAAGACCCCCCAATAGAAAGTGTAATATAAGGTCGGGAACAATTTATTGCATTTGATATAGCACAAATGGAGTGTTGCTGACTGGGGTCATCAACACTCCTTAATAGTTTAAAGAATATGAATGAACGTCCTTCTTTTCTTCAGAGACTTCATTAACTCTACGTTGAGGAAGAGGTTTGAGCTTACCATTTTCGCGTTACCTTTTTCTACAGTCGGCCTGCACGTGGCCTTTCTTTTCACAGTAAAGGCAGGTGATGTTGCGACGGCCATCATTGCCGGGACCAGTTGAGGACCGCTGCTGCTTTGGTTTCGACGTAATGGCGGAAACGGTGACAGAGGGCGGCGTTTTGTTGCGGGTATCGG
>Ga0194133_10008576_pt1 | contig 11895 bp, 3 predicted proteins | sample TA2KigOf40mmetaG_FD_155448 | JGI IMG/M metagenome (GOLD analysis project Ga0194133, IMG submission 155448) | Freshwater microbial communities from Lake Tanganyika, Tanzania - TA2015055 Kigoma Offshore 40m | ecosystem: Environmental > Aquatic > Freshwater > Lake | place: Tanzania: Lake Tanganyika...
ATCTCTTACCTAATAGTTTATATGAATGGATATTAGGGTTTGCAAAGCCCTTCATTTAAATCTTAATTGATTAGTTCAGAAGGCTTGCAATATTCACACTAGATTCCAAAAATGACTTAAAGAATCATGAGTTCTGATATTATTATAATAATCATTATCTGTTGCAGAAATGACTCAAGCAATTATCGATCATATAAATCACCTTTATTTGAGTCACAGCAGATTACTTCTACCCTGAGTGGAGGTGCATTGCTGATTTTTTTGCAATCCAGGATTGAAAAGGCTGGGGATCGAACCTACAACCTAAGATCTTTGCTCCCAGTTAGTTGCCTCAGACCACTCTGCCTCGGCGACCCCTTACTTTATGATAAAGATGATTTCTCCATATATAAAACAGACTGTTTATACATATGTGTGTACCTGTGTCTCTCTTTCACACGCAAACCGCGGTACCAATCACCACCAAATTTTGTACAGACCTCCACACCAACTCAGGGAAGGCTCTTAACACAAGTTTGACCCTGCCAATCCGACCCCCTTACCCCAAACTCCAAGACCTAAACAGATCTCTGGAAAAAAACTTTGATATACAAAAATGCATGAAATTTTTCCCGGGCAGTGCCGGGCCCAGGTTGACTAGTATCTAATATTACAAAACATTTAGGAATCAGCATACTTTATGTTCGCTCTCAGAAGAAATCGGTTGACCTGTTTGCATTTCTAGCCCCCTTTTCAACGAATGTCTGGATTTTGGTAATTTTAAAATATCACAATTCTAGCATTTTTAAATATAATGAATGTTTTCATAGGTTGTCGTATCAGCAGCAACAGTGTCTTTTGCCATGTATTTGATAGCAAAGTATTGAGTTTTCCACTTTATAAGCTTTGAAAAATGTCTTGATCTGTCTTTTTGTTCATCAATAGGTTCAGCCCTTACGAAACTGCCGAACTTGATCAAGTTTCTCACTCTAAACCCAACAGTCCATTTGCCCTTTTACGCCACAGTCTTTGGTTCTCAGTCTCTTCTTGGGTCCAACAGGGTTGTGATTTTTTGCCAAGGTTTTTCACTTAATTTATTGACTTGAAAACAAACTTTTTTTCAAACTTTTTTTTCCATTACAGATCAGTATCTGGCCGCGTAGTGGCAAGCTTCTGGTGGTTCTTCACTCTCATAATTATATCATCCTATACTGCAAATCTTGCAGCTTTTCTCACCATTGAGAGAATGGAAGTTCCTATTGAATCAGCACAGGATCTAGCAAATCAAAATAAAATAAGGAATGGCTTTGATTCATTATGTTGGAAAATATTTTCTTAATATTTACACTAAATATTTTAGATATGGAGCTTTAAGATCTGGCTCAACTTCTGCTTTTTTCAAGGTAATTTATTTGTACCAAAAAAGTCAGATTTCTTTTCATATTTTTTTCATATTTTTTTCTTAGTTTTAAGGTCAAATGTCTTTTTAATTCAGTAGGGGGGCAAAGGTACAAAACAATAGAAAACAAATATTGTGACCATTACTATATCTATATAGCTCCCTATGTATTCCAATTTGAAACAACAATTTTATTGCCTAAACTTTGTTTTCAGGATTCAAAAGATGAGATTTACTCAAAGATGTGGCGAGTAATGTCAAGATTCACAGATGAAGTGATGGTCAATTCAAACCAGGTTTTTTGTCTATTAAAAAATATTTTGAAAATACATACTTAAGTCATAATATTTGCTTTTTTTTATCAGGAAGGACTTGAAAAAGTTTTGTCAGAAGATGGATCTTATGCATTTTTAATGGAATCCACTACAATTGAATATCAGGTGAAAGTGATAGATTTTATAAACAAAAGTTTATAAATTTTGAAGTATGTGGCTGAATCACAGACTGAAAGGAATTGCCGTTTGTTACAAATTGGTGGACTTCTTGATGCCAAAAGTTATGGAATTGCCTTACCTCAAGGTGTTTATCTTTAAAGCTATTTTTGCCCTTATTATAATTTCCTAACTAAATTATCATATAGGTTCACCCCTTCGATCGATTATCAGTAGTGCAATTATAAAAATGAATGAAGATGGACTCATTCAAAGGTTAAAAACAAAGTGGTGGAAGAAAGAGCGAGGAGGTGGTGCTTGTCAGGTCATTTGAATTATAAAAAGTTGACCTTTTGAAACAGAGTTAGCTTGCCTATTTTGGTCCTGTTTAGTCCAGAGACTTTCTTTTTGTATTCTAACATTTAAGAACAGATGGGTGGATACTAGAGATGTGCCATGACCCGATCCGAGCATTTTTTTTGACCCGCAGTAAACAGGATAAGCCGACCTGGCTCTGAACCGGGTACTTTTTGATCTGACCTGTTGAGATTTCTTTTGATCCGAAGAGCAAAAATTGAAAAATTTGGGATTCTTAAGGGGAATTTTCCAAACCCAAACCAAAGATGGCTGACGCAAACATGAGCAACCAAAATTTGACCTGTATCCATCACTAAAGACACTGAAATGGGCTCAAACCCTGGCAGGAGCCTCCAAGCAATCTTTGATCCTAGATTACCACAAAAAAGCAAATATTCCCAGCCATATAAAAAGTGTGCTTTTGATGATTAACATTTGCAAGGTCTAGCATAAAAATTAAATTAAATGTAACCCAGAATTGAACCTCAATTAACTCAAATAGTAGAGATGGGCCCTGACTCGACCCCAGCATACTTTTGACCTTAATAAGAGGCCGACCCGTCTTTGACCCAGGTGCTTTTTGACCCAATCCGAAGATATTTTTTTGACCCGAAGGGAAAAAAATTGAAAAATTTAGGGTTTTCAGGGGAAATTTTCCAAACCCAAACCCAACGCAAAAATGGCTGACCCGAAACAACCTGAACAACAAAAAATTGACCCAAATATGTTTTGCCCATCACTACCAAATACTGCTCAAAGGATTACAACAAAATTGTCACTTTCAAAAATTTTTCTAGAAAGATGAAGCACCATCATCTGTGAGTGAGCTGAACCTTGAAAACGTTGGTGGTATCTTTTTGGTCTTAGGAATTGGCCTTTTGCTTGGATGTGCCATGGCTGGTGGTGAAAGACTTTGGTGGCTATTCAAAAACAGGGATTCATGATAACCTTTCAGAAACAATTTCAACCCTAGATATTGGAAAGTTTTTTTTACAATAAAATAAATTTCAAAGTTTTCTTTTTGGGGGGTGGGACACAGTTCTTATAAAGATTGAAATCTTGTATGTTAATTGCCTGAGTATCAACAAAAGAATAAGAATGGCAAAATAGTACCATTAAAACATTTGATAGTTTCAAAGATTTTTAATTCTGCTTTTAGTTATTTTAACAAAGCATTAAAATATAAGTTTCTGCCGGGGGAAAAATAAGTTTACAGATTTGCTTTAAAATCTTAATTGCTCAGAAAAGTATTTGTGAAAGTTGAAGTTTATTTTTTTGTCAAACTTTTTTCTTCACACAATCTCTCAGGTTTTGCTTGCATAGTGAAACTTTGCAAAAACATTTATGTAAAAGAGACTTTATATTTTGTCCCAAGGGTCATAATGTAAACAATGGTGAAAAACGTATATGACAAAAATGTTTGATCAATCCAGAAAAGGAGATTTATTTTCCATCTATTTTATATATGCAAGGAAAATGCAATAGTCAAATGTGAAACATGGGGAGTAAGCAAATTTTATGAAGGGGAAAATTGTGAATGTGGAATGCCACAGATTTTTGGTTAGGTTTGTCGATTGAGAGTGAAAAGCTCTAAAAACACGTCTTTGCCAAAATAAATTGAATGCTTTGGTCTCTCAATGTAGTTGAAAGAACAAAGAAAGATAATTTAGTCGTTATGATGGTCTCTTCTATCTATATATATAAAAGTGACTGTTTGTACGTATGTACATATGTCCCCTTTTCACGCGCGACCCGCCAGACCAATTTCCCCCAAATTTTGCACAGACCTCCACACCAACTCAGGAAAGGTTCTTAACACAAGCATGACCACACCAACCCAACCCCTGGGTCCCGGGGTACCCCAAACTTCAAAACCCAAATGGGTCATGGGAGAGAAAACTTTGTGTAACATAAAATGTCCAGATGGGTGACGTAAGCTCATCAAATTTTTCCCGGGCAGCGCCGGGCCCGATTGGCCAGTATTACATAATTAAAAGCTTGTTATTATTATGATTACGATGATTTTATTGCTCATTCGCATTCACAATAATAATTCATTTTGCTTTGTAAGAGCGGTCAGAGACTAGATTATATAAAATTGTCAATAAAATTTGTCAAAATAAAAATACGAATAATAGAATCTTGTTTTAATAATGTAGTCATTCAATTGGTCATTTCTGGAGCTTTCTTCAGGTTAATTCTCAATCTATCATTTGACAATCCATCTGACCAGTCAAAGTCAAAACGGTTCATAATTACCAAACGATTAATCAATGCCTGGCGTCCAATTTTCCTTCTTGAGTTGTCAAAGAACTTGGGCTTTCCAGATCTTCTCTCAAAGAACATATGGCTGGCAGTACACTTGAGACAGCTTTGATAGATTTACTTGCAAGGAGATATTGGGACCAGCTGGTTGGACAGGCTCTTCTAATGAGGTCGAGTTCTGCTCTGCTGTACATTTGCCTGCTGTCATTTTTTGCAATTTAAAGCGTGCGATTGGGAAGTGCATTAATCCTTCGAAGGTCAAGAAAACTGTTTGTCTCATTTAGCCAGGCAATACATTCATAAAAACATCTTCCAGAATACTGGCTAGTCATTACCTTGAGTAAATGGTCATATTTCAATTTCTTCCTTATCAAGCGGAGAGCAGAGAACATTGTTGTCGCTTTTTTTAGACCGCAATCAATGGGATTATTAAACTTTACCTTAGCGTCAAACAGGACCCTCAAGACCCACAAAACCTTCATCCTTGGACCAAACTGGAATTTCCCCCATTGATGCCCAATGTGTCCTAAATGTAATCATTTCCAACGAACTAGAGTTGGGCCCTGACCCGACCCGAACATACTTTTGACCCGCAGTAAATAAGAGGCCAACCTGGCTCTGACCCGGGTACTTTTTGACCCGACGACACTTTTTTGACCCGAAGGGCAAAAATTGAAAAATTAGGGATTCTTTGGGGAAATTTTCCAAACCCAAACCCAAACCACAGATGGCTGACCCGAGCCGGGTCAAAAATCACTACGAAGAAACACAGTTTGGTTTTACTGAGGTTAGTGATAATACCTTGGTCCACTAGGTAGTTCAGGTGTGTTTTAATCCAGTCTTCTATTTCATTCCTCTTGGTGCCAGGAATAATGACATAGCTGTTGTCTGCGTATGCAACCAATTTGTGGCCTAAGGTGTGCTCGCGGTGACTTTGCTTATATATATATTGAACAATTTAGGTCCCAAAACTAACCCTGTTGTTGTTTAACTAGTTTGATATTATTTACACCTGATGATTTCAAAAGGTACCTTGAAAATCATTTTGAATGTTGAAATTCTAAAATTTCTTTTTAAAAGATGAGCTGATTGAAAATGTGTGCTTATTTTTCTAAAGGATTAAGGGTCTAAGCTTTTTCCATGGAAAATTGAAAATAAATAAAATTGAAATGGCATCAAAGTACTTTAATTTACCCAAATACAACTGAAAATTGGAAGATTTCTTTTGAGGAGGAATAGCAATTTTTTCTGAAATGAACCTTATTGTGTTTGATAATTGAAGTTCATTGAGAAATTTACCATTGATTTTTCTTTTATTTCTTTTCAACTCAAAGGAATATTTGATCATACCTTGATTTTTAAGCTCATTATTAATCTAATTAATAAGATATTTTGACATAAAAAAAAGAGATTTTTATCAAAATATTTCTAAAAATGTGGTTTTTTTAATCAAAAGAAATTGTTATACTAGCTTCAGAAAAATTCTTTCTTCTAGATTCCTTGGCCAGTATTGACAAAAATGAAAGTGTCAGAATTGAAGAGTTAACCAGGAAATAAAAGTCTTCGAAAAATTGAGAATCAATAAAAAAATTCATAACCTTGGAGTGTAAAAATGATTAGGTGGAAAACAACTTTTCCAGCTTTTTCAGTCTCATATCATAGAGAGTGAGATTTGTTTGGCAGATCTATATTCATTCTATCCCATTCTTAATTGAATGATTGAAAAAGTTGACTTTACATTCAAGTTTAAAAATAGTTTAGGGACTTTTTCAAGGTTCCCACAAATTTGTCCTCTTATTGCTGTCGTGTCGCGCCAACTATCTAGATATTATTAAACGTCGATTTAAAAATTAATTCATCTCCCCCATTATAGCAACAACAGACTTGAAATTTGGTGTAAAGTTATCATAATTCATTAAGAACTACAAATGCTGCTTTATAAAGTTTTTCCCATCCAATAGTTAAGTAACCCAATGTGGCTCAAACCAGTGCTCCCCATCATTACCACTGCAGACTTGAAATTTGATGAGAAGTTGTACTTCATCATGGACTACAGATGCTGTTTTTAAAGTTTTTTCCCAGACCAATAGTTCTTATGAGATGCATTCATTTTCAAATTGAGGTGGCGTGATTCATGGATAGTTGGCGCGACACGTCAGCAAAACGATGAAACATTAGTGTGGGCTCTTTTCATTATATGGTATGATGTTTTCATGTAAATTAATTATCATTTTGGATTGTTCATCTGTGCTCAAGAGATGATATTGGTTTTACAAGAAGATTAGTCTTAGCAAACCCATGGGTAAATTGCTGAAAAACATAACAAAAGAAGTGAATGAGATAACAAGATTGTTGAAATGATATTCATCAAAAATAAAAAATAAAAATTGTTTTATATAAACATTACAATTAAAGTCATTTTAAGAGAATATGACCTTTTTTCAGTCGGGTCATCGTGATTGAAATTGTCATAAATGTAGGCAGCACATACGGATCTCAGTCATTAGATTTAAGTTTATATTTAAATTACGATACAATTTCGATAACGCAACTTTTTACCTACATCTGATCCCCGAGGGGCCCTGATCAGCACGCTCCTGTCTCACATGTCAATAAAAGGCCTGCGTGCCTTCAGAACAGGATATACTTATTCAATATGTGATTAGACGTAAGTTACTTAGAGTTGATAGTTAGGTTCCTTTCTTTAGGATTATTTTATTGTAAGTGTATTTGATAGTATATGATAAAACTAACCCAAATAAAGTATTATGAGCATATTCTACAAGCCGTCTTTTCCTCTCATAAGAGGGGGAATAGTGTTCATAAGTATGGGTTAAGATATTTCATCTTCGCTTCCTCATCTTTGCGTTCATCTCCATGATCGCTTAGATCAGCAAGTCTACGTAAATTTAGTTCTTTTGTAAGACACAAAAAAACTCTAGATCTAAAAACAATTAATAGGCATTAAAAGACATATAATGACTTTTTCGATAACAAAAGGTCAACAAAGTTCTTTGTCATTTCTTCTGTTTCTACCAGGAACTACAAAAGGGATTTTGTCAATTTGACAAAGGTTGCTTTGATACAAAATAAAGGTTGAAAGTAGAGGTTGTTCTTGATACAAACTAATCGGTTGAACAAAAGTTAATATTGCTTTTGTAGAAAGCATTTATACATCAAATGCAACCTCAATCCAATAAAGTAGAATTATTATGATTTCAAAACAGTTGGATTGCAAGTAGCTGAATGGTCATGGCAACTGGCTTTAGGCAACCACCAGAGTTCCGGACCCAGTGCCAGACTTTGACAGTAAAGAGAAACTACGTCGCTTTCTTTGAATCTTTATTCAACTTGTCCCTAACACTACAAACTCCTTTATTCCCACTCTCTTAGAAATAAGATAGCAACATATGGTACACATAATGATTGTTATACTAGATATTGTATAAGAAACTTCAGTTGAGGGAATCCTGATAACTTAGAGGTGAAACTTATGCACAATACCATTTTGAGTCCTGGTGGTACCATCTTTTGACCAGAGCCAGGATAAAGTGTAGGTGAAACTATTGTGGTGCAAGGGAAAGAGAGAGAGAGGGTGTGAGTGCAGAAGATTGAATGGTAGAGATTACAGAAGGGCCCTGATCCAAGCATACTTTTGACCCGGAGTAAAAAAGAGGTTGACCTGACCCATTGAGATATTTTTTTACCTGAAGTGAAAAAAATTGAAAAGTTTGGTATTTTTAGGGGGAAATTTTTCAAACCCAAACCAAAGATGGCTGACCCGACCCAACACGAGCAACAAAAAATTGACCCAGACCCATATCTATAGTAGAGATGCAAATTTCTTTCTAACTACATTTTCCTTGCTTCAGGATCAACCAAGACAATGCCTAGTACCTATTTACCAATATTTTATCTTCCCATAACTTAACTTTTTATTTCCACAGCTACTTCTTTATTCCAGCTGATTCATTATCTTTGAAAGTTGATGATGGCAAAATCTAGAGGCTGGGATGCACTTCTCTGATCTCATGAAAAGCAAACCAAAAAGCTCAACATTCAGGGATTACAGCTCCTCACAACCTTAAAGTGATGACCTCGTGACCTTTAAAAATTAAAAGTTACTTTATATATGTTTCTCTCCAAACAAGCAAAAATAATTTGGAAATAAAATTTTGATTTTGCTAAATTAAACTCACAATTTATAAGTTGTTTCTTTTTTGAAGGTCTAACTTGAGTTACATTTCCTCCATAGACAAATGAATAACCTCATGATAGAAAAGGCCAAATAAGAATTTAAAGTCTATCACGCAAAGACAAGAGTTGACAATTTACCTGATATATAAGACAACCTAAACAGGCCATGCTATTTTGTCACAGAAAAAAGAAATATCAAGTTGACAAAAAGAAAACATTTACAGACATACCTCTTTTCTAAATTGGAACTTTCTGAAAACTTACCATCTAATATTACTAAAATTGCTCTACATTGTTTTTTGAACAAGATTTGATTTTCTATTGTGTTTAGTGTTGTGTCTAAAATGTGAGTTCAATTAGAAAGTAAAATGTTTGTTTTCATAATGAAAGGCAATCATGTTTCCCTTTTTTTTGATGAGTGTGTTCGTGATATTTTCAAAGGTACAAAAGAAAAAGGTTGATGACTGGCTGGCCTGTGATTTTGTAAGGCAACAAGGAAAAAAGTCACCTCAGTTGGTCCTCAGTGAATCATTCATTCAGGCTGTGGGTGAAAAAAATAGCCAATATATTAATTATCCAAAAATGATACACCAAGTATGGACTTTTTTTACTTTGGCTTGGTTTGCTACTTTGATTCAAAGGACTACCATTTCACAAGCAGCTCCATTATCAGATGAGATAGAGAGGTAAGTTTGTGGTTGTATTCAAAAAAATTTTTATCTTGTTTTATCAAATTAGGTTAACACTTCAAATAAACTATGGTATTAAACCAAGGTACATGAATGTCAGGAAAACAAGAACAGGGTCCTACCTGTTCGTTTGACAAAGAGGCGAAGATTTATATAAGTGATGGGTCCAAGTCAAAATTTTGACCTGTGTCAGGTCGGGTCAATTTTTTGTTGCTCGGGTTGGGTCGGGGCAGCCATCTTTGGTTTGGGTTTGGAAAATTTCCCCTAAAAATATGACTTTTTCCCTTCAGTTCCAGAAAAATATCTTCGGGTCGGGTCAAAAAGTACCTTGGTCAAAGGTGGGTCGACCTCTTATATACTGCAGGTAAAAAACATGCTTGGGTTGGGTCAGGGCCCATCTCTAGTTTATTTGCATATATATTGTGGATCTATGATTTTAACAGCCTTTAAGTTCTGGAGGTCAGTGTTGGGCAGTCAAGCTTTGTATTCATATTTACCGCTGGATTTGAAAGAATCTGGCTAAAATCTAATCGGAATAGAAGGCGGTTATAATTAAAGGATAATACCAGATTAAAGTTGTCAGTCAGCAAAAGCGTGTGGTGATTAAAAGGTCATTCAATAAGCCATTGAGCTGATCAAATAAATGTTTTAAAGAAGTATATAACTTAAATCTAAAAAATAGAGAAATATGTCAAAGTTATTTTAATTTAAAAATATGGTAAAATGTAGAGCATCAAATAAAATAGTGCTAGACTTATATAGCTTTTTACAAACCAATTTTTGATGATTTAGAAGTTTCTGAGTTTCTGAGGAACAAGATGGAGTTTAGATAAATCATCTTGATGTAGCCCACATTAGTTTCAGTTAATGTGCCATTTGAACACAAAATATATGGAATGATGTGAAAAGTTTGTTGGTGGGGAACTTTTAAAAATGCAGTTGAGCCCTGAGTTTGAACAACATTATCCCCAACCTGCACCTCTATTCTTTTTCATTAATTTCCCTCATTCATTTACCAAATATGTGTAAAAACTTTTTCATGGACCAAGAGTGCATTTAATTAGATATGTCAAAAGTGATATATCACTATAATGGGAGAAAAACGTGTAGAAGTGATCTTCAACCCAGTTTTCATATCCTAATGATTTTCATCTAAATGAAGATTTGTAAAAAGATACCCTCTTATCCTATACTAGAATTTATCATTGTTGCTTTGATGGAGAAAAAACCCAAACAGTTCAATTATATTAGATGTGTGCTTTTTTAAGCTTTTATCATTATAAAATATTAAGCAAAACACAAAAATGTAGTGAGGGAAGAAAAATTTGTACTTTATTGCAATTTTGTTATAAAACTACTGTTTATACTAGAGATAGGCCCTGACCTAACCAACAGGAGCATAATTTTGATTTGCAGTAAAAAAGGGACTGACCCGTCTTTGATCCAGGTACTTTTTGACCCAACTCAAAGAGATTTTTTTTGACCCGAAGAGACAAAAATTGAAAAATTTGTCATTGTTAGGGAAAATTTTCCAAAGCCAAACCATAAAGATCACTTTTATGCAATAAATGACTTGTACAAAAAGAAAACTTGCTTTCTTTGGAACTCACATTGCTATACTTTCAATCTTTCTAATTTTCTGACATTGAAAAATGATGCTTTAAAGCCAGACCTTATCAAGGTTTTGGTCTGAGATTCAACCCCAAACTCAGAAAACATAAGATGCCTGATTGCTACAAAGAAGTGCAAAAAATGATCCGGTCAAAAAATTGCTCTTAAACTAAAATTTTAATAACATGTAATATGCTGTCTCAAAAAACCTAACCATATTAGTAAAAACCTATTTTATATGCTTTGAAAATTTATAGAGGAATCAATGGATCTTCACACTTGTACATGAAACTTGGTGAATCTTTTAATGGACAGTCAGCTTTATCAAACTTTGAGTCAAGGTAAATTCTTAATCTATCTATGTTGCTTTTGTAGCTAATTTTAAACTCAGATGGTTATTTCAGCAGCACTTCTACTGTCTCAGCTCTTGTAATAATTGATAATTGGTCAAGATGGGCCTTACTGGATCCTGAATTGCAGGTTTGTTGCGACAATGTACAGAAATATATTTCATACTATTTTTTGTGGTCATGGCATCAGGCTGGGTATGTCAAAACCAGCACCCTCTGAACCTGGGTTGACCACCAATCAAAATTTCCCAGCCACAGGATCCCCTTTGATGAAAAAAATTTGCAAGAAGTATCTAAAAAAATTTCAAAAATAATGTTATGAAGGTTTCATGCAAGAAGCAGGTCAAAATGAAATGGTGTTCTCCAAAGGCATTACAAATATTTTCAATTCAAGATAAAATCCAACCCTTTTCATAATAAAAAGTCTCTTAGTTTGTCATTGTTATTACATGTTTGATGACAAGTAAATTTTTTTGTTTCAAAAGTTCAAAACTTTCAACATTGATCAAACATGAAACTTGGTTGTAAGTACAATAAAACCATAAAATGTTTCATAAGCATTGATGTAATTGTCATTTGAAGTTTACAAATTTTTAAGAAATGGCAGTTTTTTCATG
>Ga0194133_10008578_pt1 | contig 11894 bp, 15 predicted proteins | sample TA2KigOf40mmetaG_FD_155448 | JGI IMG/M metagenome (GOLD analysis project Ga0194133, IMG submission 155448) | Freshwater microbial communities from Lake Tanganyika, Tanzania - TA2015055 Kigoma Offshore 40m | ecosystem: Environmental > Aquatic > Freshwater > Lake | place: Tanzania: Lake...
ACCCGTCCACACCTCTCCCACAACTTCATCCCAATCACCCATCCAACGAATCATATCCACGAAGAAATTCACAGATGGTTTGAATCCTTCCCACATATCGGAAAATGTAATACGAATACACCGTTTGAACGCAGACCGCCACGCACTCTTGTCACCGTCACATAGTCGCTCCACCATTGCTTCACGAACTGCACCCAGTGTAACGCTATTCTCGCGAATGGCCTCAATTGCAGATATCATACCGCCCGTGGAATTATTGGGAAAGAAACCCGCTGCCACGCCAGCCCTCTCTAACACCACACTGTTATGAACAAGCCGATGACCATACATCCACGCCAGATGAATCTGGTGAGGCAGAAAACGGACAAACCGCGCATGCGAAATCCACACACTGCCATCATCCCCCTCAGGTATCTGTATCGCATCCGTGTACTGAATTGCAGACTTGTAATGCAGATGTTGCAGGATATTATCTTTATAAAAAGAGGTCTCCTGTGTCCCATTAGAACCGATACACTGACACACCTCCACCTGTGGTAGCGAATTCAGACCCACAAGAGGTATAACCATACTGCTCTTGCTATCTGTATTCGTCGCAACAATGTTGAACCGCAGTGGATTCAGCGACACGCTGTCCACTGATCGGTCTGCAACAAGCTTCGCCAATCGCCGTGACATAATGAATGGCATCCGCACGACAGGACATCCATACAGCTCTTCAAGAACGGGAATCTGCCCTGCATCAACATTCTCTGCCCATACCCACATCGCATCAAGCTCTCCTCGCAGATTTTGCGTATTAAATATTGCCCGTGGATACGTGAAATCCTGAATCTCATCAATCAGACAATTGTCGTAGCGAAATCCAATGACGTTTCCGCGCGTCATCCGCCGACGTAATGTGGGCGACGTCTGGCACTGCACATCAATAACCATGTCAAACTGCAAATCAGGAGAATATCCAATCACAGAATGCACCAAACGAAAATGTTCATAATCAGGCCACCATGCAACCCCCTCCGTATTCATACAGACAAGTGTCACGCGAACATTGCAAATACGCTGTAGAATATCTGCAACTGTGAGAATTGTGATAGCTGTATCTGATAAATATCCCTTATCACCTGATACACATGTATAAGGTAATGCAACGTGCATCGTATTACGTTATAACCTACTTTTTCTTTTTATACTCCCTCTCCATCCAGTAGTCGGCCCCATGCCTGGCGCACCTCTGGGTTGTAGATGCTGTAGAGCCATGCAAGTTGCCGTCCATCTGCTCTATAAACCCCATCCGCAGAGTGCGTCTGAAGAACTGAATACAGTTTCGCAACAGCAGAATCAATTGCCTCATCGGACCAGTAATATCCGAATGCAGACCACACAGAGGCATTGTGAAGAACAGGAAATCCAGAATACATCAGCTCAAGAGCCATATAGTTATACTCATTGTTCACCTGATGGCAAATAAAACATGCCCCCAGATTCTGTTCCATAATTTCACGAATCGTTTGGCGTCCGCGGTACGCAATGCGCCCTGCACGATGCAATGCTAGGCTCTCCAGTACAGCTTTCGCATGCGTATTCGTCGCAAACCGATGCGAATTCATTAGAACAACACGTCCCCGCCACGCAGGATACACCTTTGCAAACCGCTCTGCGAGAAGAAGAGGGACAAGACACGATTTCTGAAATGAAATATTCGGCTCTGTGATAACCAAATCACGAGCAATCCACGCCTGTTCATCGGCACTGGGTGCTTTAAGTCCCCCGCTCAAAAACATTGGCTCCCACACATACGGTGCTACAATACCTTTTGAAAACGGCAATCTGTACAGTGAACACATGTAGTCAATATTCTGTGCGTAGTGAGGACTCGTCCATAGTTCGTCCAGAGTGCCAGGGCAGTGATGCGGAAACGTCACACTCTGCACAGTTGTAATGATTTCCACGTCAATATTGATAATATTTCCGAGGTAGTATTTTGCGAGCCGTGTCCCTTTTGTGCGCAGATAGCGAGTGAATGAACTATCCACTGCCATCCCAACTTCAATATGTACATCAATGGACAGGCCATTGCGAATCACACCCTCTGGCGTAATGCACGTGTAGCCACCATCCAATAGAAGGTCTGCAGTATCTGGAGTCGGCTCTGAAGTAACAATAAGATAGGGCGTATGTCCCAGAGATGCGATAAGTTTATATAGAATCAGGATATTCTGATAGAGTCCGTTATTATAAAGTGTTGCATGCGTGATGAGAGGGGTTGTCATGGCGACGACAAGAGACCGTTTGGGACGGTAGTCGCTATGACGAATATGTGCAATTGTCTCTGGCAGATATTCCGTCATACCTGGAAATGCCCTCGTGCCAACCTCCATTCTATTACCGTGTATCATATACATCCCGTTTATATTCTTGGGGGTGATTCTATCACCCCCATACCCCCAATTTTGTATAATTTTCATATAACAAATGAATCATCTTAAATATAAAATATTGTAAAGTTATTTTAACTAATTTTAGCATGTATTATTTATCATCCATATATATTCCCGTCCATGCAAATAGGGGAACGCAGATGCCACCGCCAGCGCCATTCGTTGCAACACAGACTCCGCCTGCAACATTTTTCACAATTGATGGAATTTACCCACATCGGTACGATCCATCCGTCATTTCCACATTCAATTCTATTTCAACGATTACAGGCCAGCAGGGATTCGCAGATCCGTTTCAGAATCCGCGCAATCAATCACTCAGCCAGACATACTCGTACTTCCAGCTCCAAGAATATCGCAGACAACTTGGTGTATTCCAACGTGTCTATGATTATAATGCATGCCAATCCACAATTCAGACAGTTAGCCGTCCCGCTGTGCCATTTACATTTGTTACTTATAAAGATTTGAATGATTATCGCGCAGCCCTTGCTCTGATTGATAAGATTTACAATGTGAAAGAGGGGCTCACTGTAGAAAATATGTTCGTCTATAAATTCCCACCCTTTGGAAGTTTTCCTAATCCACCTCCTTAATGCAGAGTAAACAGATAGAGAAGTTGGTTCAGCGTTGCGACCAGTTCATCTTTCAGATTGATTAAATCAGTATCCACGGCCACATTAAGATGTTTCACGAGCGGTCCCTGTGCGTAGCGAATGGCTGCCGTGACAAACCGTGACGCTCCAGCCTCGGTGAGATTGGCAAGTTGAATCTGCGACTGTTTCGCCGTCAGTTTCTTACGTCCATATTTTCCAATATAGACTTCCACGTATTTGTCAATGATAGAATCAACATCTTCTAGCAGTTTATCTGTGGCAATGTGACGTGCATATGTGCGTGTCTGCCAGTGATAGAGTTTAATCTGATTTCGCAGATGGAGAAGAAAATGGATATCATCGCCCGACATAATCAATTTATTTTGGGCGCTGAAAAAAAATTGATACATTGCGCATGAAAGAAGGCTCGCAACCAACCTCCAAGCAAAGCCCTTCCAAGCAAAGCCCTGCAACAATGTGCTCCTACTGTGCCCATGTCCTGGTGGGATTTACGATTCGTCACTCGGAGGAGGTCTGCCCTCTCCGAAAGAGTATGTATTGCCGTCATTGTGCAACGTATGGGCACATCTCTGCCACGTGCTCACGTAAGCCGAATGCAGTCTATACTGCACCTGTTGACCCTGCACCTCTGCGTCCTGTAACGCCTGAGGAGACGTCAGCCCGCCCGATTGTGGAGTTGAAGAATGTGGATGTCGTGATTCGTGAGTATTTGCGCAATCAGGGATTTGAGGGGTCTCTGAAGCGCCGTGATTTGCGGTCCAATCTAGAGGAGTTTGCAAAGGAGAAGAAGATTGATATTCGCTTGATAGATTAGAATAGACCGCGATGGGAAAACGCCAGACATATCGTCGTCGCTCTAGGAAACGGCCAACGCGCCAACAGCGTCGTAAAACACAGAATCGCACCAGCCGTCGCAGACAGCGCGGTGGCGTATCTGATACAATTGTAACAGATAAAATGGTAGGCGGTGTACCTGTTGCATATAACCGCACAGTTGTAGCAACAACAGGCGGAACAATGACACTGAAAGAATGGGAAGCCCGTGAACAGCAAGGTGGTGACCTTGACTGAAAGAACTTAAACTTTTTACTGTAATTCTACAGCAGTGTACAAGCAAACCATGCCAAAGAACGTGAAAGGTGGCAAAGCGTATAAACGCATGAAACAGGGAACAGATGATGACCGCAATATGATTGAATGTAATTACGAAGATGGTCAACAGTATGGGCGTATTCTTCGTAATATGGGAGGAATGAATCTCATTGTATTCTGCAATGATGAATACGAGCGGATGTGCCATATTCGCGGTGGAATTAAGAAGAGTTGTCGTATGCACGAGGGCGATATTGTCGTCCTCTCTCTCCGCGACCTCTACAATGGCGAAGGCGGTGGGAAAACGCCAAAAGGCCAAGAGCGCGGTGATATTCTGGGTCGCGTAGACCCCAAGTACTACCCGATTGTACGCAGGGACCCACTGGTCAATCAGAAGCTATTTACTGCACTTGAGGCAATGGATGAGAAGTCGCGTAAGGTTCCGGCAGACCAACAGGGCGGATTCGTATTTGGATATGAGAATGAAGATGAGGAACAACAGCAAAACACGATTCAAACGGGTGAAGAGGAGGAGGGGGAAGGCCAGGCACTACCTGCGGGCGGTGCAGGTCGTCCCAAACGTGGGGGCAAACGCGCACCTGTCGTATGGGGTGGCGACGACGATGGCGGTGGCCCAGAGTTTGACGATAGTCATATTGACGCGATTTAATACAACCCATGAAACTCTTCTGCGCAGGTAGAGAATGTCGCACAGTAATTTTGTGTCGGCTGCAGAACTAATGGATACAGAAAGCGCTCTAGATTTTTCACTGGATAGCCTCAATGCCACAGGCGCTGAACCCTATTCCTCTGCCGTGCAAAACATCTTTTCACGTCATTGCGAAGAACTTCGCACAGGTGCGCAAACTCTGATGGCACCCATCAATTCAATCTCGCGGAGACGTCTCCAGGAACTATCTACACGTCAAAATAATGAAATCTTTGCATTCCTTCAACGCCCTGACCGCACTCCGAATCAAAATGGAATTGCGGAGGCCATCTTCCGCAGATATGGATATGATATGCCGACGATTCAACGGCAAAGCAGACCCATTTCGCGCGAACTGAATGTGGACGTATCCATGGCGTCAACGATAGCCTATTTTGACGATAAGATTGCACATATTCATGATGCATCAGGTGCACCCGCGCCGTCTACACTCGCCTCTCTCGCGAATCAACTTCGTTGGGCAACGACAGAATACAGAACACTGGGCACAGAAATCTTGCGCCTTGAACTGGTGCTCCAACAACGACTAGCAACATTGGACAAGTTGCATGCACGTGCGCCATTTGTGACATCTCTTCCACAAAATGAGTCCTACCCTGCGCTTCTTGAGGCATTTGAGCAATATATGATGCAAACATTCCGCGATTCGCAGATTGAAGAAACGTATAGAGAACTTGCGGAAACATACAAACGTTGGAATGTCATGCGCGAAATTATTTCGGTTCAGATGGCAACATCGCACACGTCTGCAACGGAACCGATGTGCAGTATTTGTCTCAATGATAGTATTTCGTATGCAGTTGTGCCGTGTGGACATACATTCTGTTCGCCGTGTTCAAGAAAAATGTCAATGGCCTGTTATATCTGTCGTGGTACTGTGCGCGAGAAGCTGAAACTGTATTTCAACTAGTCTTCCTCATCATACACAACCACATGGAAATCATTGGGACGCAGAACAACACGTCGCAGAGCATCTGCCTGTTCCTCTGTCAATTGCGTCGCAACAACAATACGTTCAAATAGTTTTTCAGCAAATGTAATCCACATTTCGTAGATGACATTTGATGCAATGCGCTCCATTTTGCTCACAGGTGCTTAAAAAATTGACACGGTAACGAGTCAAATTTTGGCGTGTAGTCTAAAGCGTAAGTGTAATACACACGTAACAATCTCGCAATGTCCGATAGTGGCTCTAGTATCTCTTCTCCCCCTGCCCCCACTCCAGCGGGTGGTGCAGGCGCGCCTCCACAGGATACAGGCGCCAGCGGTGGTGGTGTGATTGCGAACATGTCAGCCCCACAGGAAGGCGATATCTCTAGCCTGACGCATGCGATTGTAGAATGGCGCCGTCTCATGGAGGAGGTCAGTGACTACAATCAGCGTGTCCGTGAGCGCAGGAAGAAGCTGAAGGCACTGGAGGAGGTCATTGTCCGTGTGATGAAGACGAACAACATTGGCGCACTGGATATGCGCAGTTCAGGTGGCCGTGTCCTGTTCAAGAAGACGAATCGCAAGGAAGGTCTGGGTGGCAAGAATCTACAGAAGCATCTGACGGGCTATTTCAAGTCCGAACAACGTGCGAATGAAGTCATTGAGTACATTAATCAGAATCGTTCATGCACTGTACATGAATCTCTGAAACTGGTTATTGATGCGTAGAGAGTAAAATCCAGGGATGGGCAAAATAAATTTATATGATTATCTTGAAAAGTAGGTTTATATAATTTTATATTTCAGGCGCCCCTTATTTCTATAATAATGGTTAATAAGGGGTTCAAGGGGTGGGTTTTTGCCCACCCCTGGTAAAATCCCTAACTACAAATAGAATCTCTCCACAATGTTTGACTGGAAATCACTCGCAACGAGTGTTGTAATTGCATATGTAGTATCATGGGGACTATTTTTTATTGCACTCCCATTTGTTTCAGCTATTCTCGGTAAGATTGTGGGCTCCGTTGTCACGTATGCACTCTCGTGGGTCATCTTCGTTGTAATTATTGGAATTGCAGAACGCGATATGCTTTCGCGTATATCTCAAATGATTGGAATGGCCAGAAATATTGTCCAACTATAAAACAGAAATGCTATTACAACGCGCATGTTATGCAATGGTAGATGGATTCACCGACCTATCCGGTTCTCAATCAAAACGCCGTGAAGTCTATATGGAACTGCTGTCGCTGATTCTCTCTTTCGTCCTCGCAGTGGTCATCGTCGCATTTGTGGGCAAATGGCTGTGGAACTACGCGGTCGTGGAACTCCTGACATTTGCTCGCCCTGCACGCAGTGTGTGGCATATTATAGGACTCATGTTTTTCTGGACGCTAATCAGATAAACTCACATATGATTGTACTTCTGGTCAGTCTTCTCGTCTTAGTTCTAGTGATTCTGTTTGTGCCTGGTGCGGAACCGATGACGAAACTTGTCCTGCTGTCCACACTCCTAATCGCAGTCATTGCATACAGCATCTACGTACTTGTTACAGATAAGGGCTCTCCAGCCACTTCTACAACATCCTCTAGCAACGGCTCAACCCCACCCTCGTACTGCCAGGAATGCAATTCCAATCCTTGCCGTTGCACAGAGGTGATACCGAATCAGACAGAATGCCCGAAATGTCGTGGTCTACTGGGCGCCTCTCCTGCAGAAGGAATCCAGTCGTGCCACGACTGCGGACGTTGCTACCGTTGCCCAGGATGCTTGCTGAACTAATCTAAACACTCTCCAATCAACTTATTCAGAATACAAATGCGCAAATTGTATTTTGTATATACATACAACTGTGGTGGTCTCGCAGATATGATTAAAGGTTCTTCCACGGCATGGTACCTCGCTCAGAAAACGGGACGTTCATTCCATGTCATCTTCCAACACGAACTAGGAATTCTCTTTCGCGATAAACTTGCGTCCAAACAACTACTCTCCACTCTGCCCATGCTTCGTCTGATTGATGGCAAAACCTCTGCAGGCCTCATTTCCACAATCTCACGCGAACAAACGGACATTGGTGTTCTCGCAAACACGTCACTGGATTTCTTCGCAACCGACCCCAATTATCTGAAAACTGTCAAACCATACCTACAAACATTTTATCAGACTCTGTTACCGATTACGCAACTCACACCGCGCCACCCAGAATTCCAAGTTCTACATTGCAGAATGGGCGACAAAATGCTGACAGAGGCAACGAACAAATCGGATAATCGCATTGGGTCATCTGACGTATTCACCGCAAAACTCGCAACGTATCTTGCAGGCCCCGCAACGGAAATGCCAACGCTCATCTGCACAGACCACGAACCGACCCAGCGCCAACTGCTGGAAGCTGTACCGAATTCCTGGGTTGTTAATACTAAACCGTACCATTTTGCGTACAATACACGTGCAATTCCGCAATCAGAAATTATGGAATCTATCGGTCTAACTCTACAGGAACATGAATTGATGACACGCGCAAAACGAATTGTGAAATTCGTGTACAGTGGATTTCCAATTATCGCGGTGGCAATTGGCAATGTTCCGCTCTTTACGCTAGATGCAGAGACGGGACTGTCGCCATACACGTGCGAGTGGTGTCCGCCTGCAATATAAAACCCTCCAATAATAACCAAGTAACAATCCCATGGACAGCGCACGCTGTATATTTATTCGGCACGAGCGCACATTTCCAGAATGTATTTACAGACGCTCCCCACACTGTAAACACATTCTCGTCGTCACAGACCCTGAAGACGTTCTAACACGTACATTCGTAGCAGATGAATTCAATAAACCAGGTCATACATTTGAATCGGTAATCGCAACAGATTCAGATATATATAAAAAAATCAATACATTTATCTCAAAACATCCGAAAGATGCGGTGGTATTCCTCTGCAACACAGTTTAGATTTGACCGCCCCATCCAGAGAAATATCCGTCGTACGCACGAGTATTCTCCAGCGCAGGAGGCGTGAAAGGTCTCTCTTCGTGACCAACGGCCTCACGTACACCTGCTGTCGCAATGCACCGTCCCTTCGCAATGTCATAGACATCCGCCCACAGTGTACCGAACAGTTTCTCAGCGCCACTCGCCTCAGCCTCCTTCATATCCGCAATCGTGCAGAGACGGCGGAGGAGTACTCCACCACGCGTCTTCCATGTATCAAAGATGATGTCCAGGTCACGACGAGGGATTGTCTGCGACAGGCACTGTGCAGTCACCTCCGCAACGGGCTCGCGGTCGTGCGCAGTCTCAAACGGCTGGTAGCGCGTCGCCTCAACAATACCGCTAGGGGACATCAGGTCTTTTTTCAGACAGGCGAGCTTGCTGAGAATGAGCTGGAACTCCACGTAATCGGGGCGACCCGCGGCACCCGCCACCTTTTCTAGTAATGCGGCACTACCCTCCAAAGTCCGGAGGCAATCAGGGTGTCCAGACCCCACAGCAACGCCACCGAAGAAGCCCTCCGTTGTCATAGGACTGCCAGCACACTGCTGGAAACGGGGCATGTGGAAGATGACGTACGCAATATAAGCAACGACAACAACAAGAATGACTAGCCATGCAATGGAACGAATGAGTTCAATATCTACCATACGAAACCTCTATATAATACACGATAGAATTCTAGTGTGGATAAATTACGTTCGTAGCAATATCTTGGAAAGTAGATTATCATGATATAATTCAAATGTTCCTTAATTGAATACAATTTTTAATAAGGGGGTATGGGGGTGGCATCGTCCACCCCCAATAGAATTCGTACCCGCCCCTGCTCAGTATAAACTGAGTGTCCTCGCGCTCGGATCCGTCGTCTCACCAGACCATTTGGGCATCCAGAAATATGGAATTGTCTTTTCACAGACAGCTCCGTATAATCCGTCAAATATATCACGATAGTAACGCGCCTCTGCAGTCAAGGGCGTCAGATGTTCATAGACCCTCTCAGAAAGTTCGCTGGCAGGAACACGCTCCTGAATCTCCTGATACCAGGCTTTCGTAGGGCCACTCACACCATCACTAAATGCCTCCTTCTGACGCCACAGGACAGCATTGGGTAAGACACCCGTGCTAGCAAACGCCATACGTAGAATCCACTTTTCACACCGCGGTTCCACAACATTCTCACCATACGACCGTTCCATACACCCCTCTGTTGCACGACGCGGTCTGCGCCACGCCGTTGCAATAGACCGTGCACAGGCTACGAACTGTTTATCCAGGAACGGTGTCCGCGCTTCAAGGCCATGGGAACTGATAGAACGGTCAGACCGCAGAACATCGTACATATGCATATCCGCAAGCAGTCGTGCTGATTCCGCCTCAAACGCCTCATCATCGGGTGCACGGAAGAAATAGAGATACGAACCGAACACTTCATCAGACCCGTCTCCGTTGAAAATGACTTTCGCAGCCGACCGTCTCGCAATTTCGCGACAGACCATCCAATTGCCGACGGATGCACGCACAGTAGTAATATCGTACGATTCAATATCGTGAATCACTTCTGGAATGGCACAGAAGAAATCATCAGGAGTAACAACAATTTCATGATGATTGGAACCGATATGGTCAGCAACAAGGCGCGCATACTGCAGGTCAGAGGAGCCCTCAAACCCAATAGAATATGTTTCCAGTGGCTCGCGTCCCATTGCCAGCAGTTCGCGTTGCACAAGCGCAGCAATCAGCGACGAATCAATGCCACCACTCAGCAACGCTGCAATCGGTCTCTCGGTCGTCAGAACACGTTTGCGAACAGCGCAAATGAGACTGGAGCGCAGAGCATCACACGCCATGGTCAGACCTCCATTGTGGTCAGGCGAGTATGCCATATGTTTAATCCACGGGACAGTATGGTACTGCTCACCACGTAGAATTCTATCATTTGCAGATTGCACCTCCATCCACGTTCCAGGCTGAAACACCACCACCTCTCCATCACCCACGACAGATGGAATGGGCGTCAGAGATTTCATCTCGCTTCCAAATGCAATAGAATCGGCAAACGAACGGTAGAAGAGTGGGCGGACACCATAAGGGTCACGTCCAACAAGAACAGTACCCTTCTCTTCGTCAAACAGTAGAATGGAGAAAACACCGTCCAGTGCCTGAAAGAATTGCGTGGGACGGTTACGAAACTTTGCCCAAAGTGGGCCAATCACACTGCAATCGGATTCGGACGAACACTCTAGTCTGTGGCGGTCACGGAGTTCCTTCCAATTGTAAATTTCGCCGTTGCAGATCCAATGAATCCCACCGTAGCTCATAGGTTGCATGCCAGACGGATGGAGCCCGTTGATAGCAAGCCGTGTAAATCCAAAATGCACTCTATCGTCGCTGTATGTAACAGTATGGATAGACTCAGGGCCACGTGGTAGCAGTCTCTCGGTGCACTCCTGTACCGTATTCGGTAGGAGTCGTGATGAATTGCCAATATATGCCCAAATCCCACACATGTCTGATGGTTAGTATTAATTTTGTTAAATTAATTATAACACATGAGTAATTTTATTGTAAAATAATCACATGAATGAGTATATAATGGATTCAAGCCTGCTAACACAGTTGCGGGAACTGAATCGCCTCGTGGCCACACCACAGGTACAACTCGCTGCCTCATCGGTAGTGTGTTTGCCCTCATGTTGTCCAACAAGTGGGGGCAGTGGTACTGGTCCAACAGGTCCAACAGGGCCGTCCGGTTTTGATATGTCGGGCGGTACTGGATTTACAGGACCTCCAGGCGATACAGGGCCTACAGGCCGAAGAGGTGAAACAGGGTATACTGGACCTACAGGACAGCAGGGTGCAACAGGACAAACTGGCGCAGTGGGTGCAACTGGACAAACTGGAGCAGTGGGAGCAACTGGACAAACTGGAGCAGTGGGTGCAACTGGACCTACAGGACAGCAGGGTGCAACTGGACAAACTGGAGCAGTGGGAGCAACTGGACCTACAGGACAGCAGGGTGCAACAGGACAAACTGGAGCAGTGGGTGCAACTGGACAAACTGGAGCAGTGGGAGCAACTGGAC
>Ga0194133_10008585_pt1 | contig 11889 bp, 7 predicted proteins | sample TA2KigOf40mmetaG_FD_155448 | JGI IMG/M metagenome (GOLD analysis project Ga0194133, IMG submission 155448) | Freshwater microbial communities from Lake Tanganyika, Tanzania - TA2015055 Kigoma Offshore 40m | ecosystem: Environmental > Aquatic > Freshwater > Lake | place: Tanzania: Lake Tanganyika...
CCTGAATCTAAAAAAATTGCAATAACTTTAATTGGAAATGGAAAAAAGTGAAGAATTAAAGTTTCAAAAAAACCTAAATATTTTGATAACCTTTCTGTTTGATTATGGATATTTCAGTTTGATATAATTGTAAGCTGTAAACAAGAAGAAATATTTAAACTATGAAAAAGCTATTTATATTTTTAATGTTCATTTCAGGCTTTTGTGGACCAACGTTCCAAGCACGACTGCACACCGTTACACTTGGCAGCTTTGAAAGGAAATAGGAACTGTGTTGAGAGTCTGGTCAAATATGGTGCTAACATTGAAGCAATGACAACTGTAAGTTATTATTTTTAGAAATTGCATCATAAATAACAGATTCATGACTGCTGTTTTTTAAGAAAAAAATAATTTGTTTATAATAAATGTAGTTAAGACTTGCTGTCAACATAGTATTAATACTAATCAATAACATGAGATATCAAGAAAGTCATGATTGGGTTTTTTGACTTGCAGTTCATTATAGGGGCTTAATAATATCCTTGAGGATTACTTTCGACAAATTAGGGAAAGTGAATGCATAAAGAAATGCCAAACAATTTTTACTGTTATAGCAATATGCAAAGTATAAAATTGTAAGTAACTTATCCAAGTACAAGTACAAAAATGCAATAAGGTTATTGGTTCGGCATGAATGGATGGGTTTTGTTTGCGTAATAAGAGCAAGATGAGTGTGGTAGATTTGGGTACATACATAGTATCTTAGTTATAACCCTTCCCAAGCAAGAAAAGGGTCATTACTGAATGAACTGTTTAGTGATGGATCATGAGGACATTTCTAAAATTGGACAGATCAGATATTAGGAAGAAGTTATTTATTTTGGCTTCCATCTGGTTGGAAGCTTCCTCTTAGCATTTAAAGGATACTTTTTGATTAATTGATTGATTGACAGCTTTTATTTTGAAACTAATTATTCTAACACAAACAATTTGTGCTGGTGTGTATACTGTGTGTTGTGAGATAAGAGATAACCGAGTATGACTTTTACTTTAAGCACAAATAAGCTGAAAATTTGCTTTAAAATATTGCAATAGGTAAGTTGAGAACTTAGTTGTATAATTTGTTAACCAACAGCTTTCTAATGGAGAAGGTTTTTTTATAAAAAGCATTTCTTGTCAGTAAAAAATGGTAACTTTCACTTTACTAGATTATCAAGCAATTTGAAATAATTCTGAAAAAGTGATTTGCACAGCAATTTACTCTGATTGAGATGATCACTTTGTGAAGGTCAAAGGTTTGCCCAACTCTGGAGATCAAATCCTTTCAATCGGTTAATTACTTTGCTGAAAGGCCAAAGTGATTTATCCAATATAAATGTGGTGAATATGAAACAGACAAAAGTGTGGGACAACATTGAAAATGTGCCGAAAGCCAATTTCACAAATGCTTTTTTGTCAAGCCTCAGGAAATAGGATATTGCAAAGCAAACATTGGTTGAGCTCTCTCCCAACTGATGGATGGGAAATGATCTTTCTATCATGTAGACAAAGCCAAAGAAAGGTTTTGAATGACTTTTTGTTTATTTACTTATCTGTATATTTGAAATGCTTTTAGTATCATAAATTTTGAATTATTATTACAAAAACTCTTGTACATTTTCAAGCAGATTTTTACTCTTATGCATATCCTAATATCCAATAATTTGTCAAAAAGTGTCTGATAAATGTAGATTTAAGAATATTCTGTGAAATCAACATAGGCATAAAATCCTAGAAAGCAATTAGTTTTACATTTTTAATGCTTTTTCTTTTGAAAAGTTTTGGATTTAAGGAAATTTTTTGAAGATATTGTTTTGAATGTATGACTCCATTTTTGTTATTTAATGCCTTGTTATTTAGGGTATCTGTAGCTCATGGTTATGACAACTGAAGATTAAGTGTTTGATCCTTGGCCTATGCAAACCTCTGATCCCTGGTTAGGTTTTTTATCAGCCGGCTTATCAATAAAAGCTCAGTCAAGGAGGTATTTAAGTCAACTTTCCATGAAAAAATAATGATAAAAATGTCCAACACAAAAATTAATGCACACTAAAAATTTCATGGTTGAATGAATGAAAAAGACCTTTGCAAATTGCTAGGGACTTGCCACAAAGTCAACAGTATCATCATTCTCTTGAAAAGTTAATTGTGCTGAAAAGTGAAAGAATGAGGAATAAACCTGCTATGAAAGAAAGAAATGTGATTTGATCTCAGAGGAATCAGCTCCAAACATTAGGCTGCCTTTGATGTTTAAATTGTCTTTTTAAATGTATTTAAATTGCATTTGTATATTTCATGGATCGAGCAACTTCAAAACAAATTGACATCTTTTAAGATTTAAAAAAATAGTAAAATAGTATCTAGTACATCATTAAATCAATAAAAATAATCAAAGTAACTGTATGCTAAAAGACTTTTCAGATCCACTCTAAGTTTATCTGAGTTGATGCCATTTGTCCAATAAAATTTAATGTCCTTCACACTATTTAGTCTACTGTACAAACAGTTCTTTCCAATGCGTAGCTTCCAGTTATCCATGAACGATGCAATCCCTGGTCTTCTGCCATGGACATATGCTGCTTTCCGAAGTTGTTGGGACATCGGGGTCCTGCATCATTGTTATATTGCAATCTTACAACAACTGTACTTCATCCCCACAGGGGTGTTGTCTCAATCTTCACTTGATGGCACTAATGCATTCAGATCCTGTGAAAATTTGACTTTCACAAATTTCCTTTCTTATGACTTAGTGTTGTACTCAAAATTCAGTACCAAATGTCCTTTGTTATTACTCTAGCAATTTTGACACCCCACCAACATAAGAATGAAACAGTTGACTTTGCAAAATTTGTCTCTTTTAGTCTATTTCCTTTGAATATATTTTGAACTTTCATAGATAGTTGAAAGGAAATAACCCAAGAGACCTTGTAAAACAGATCAGTTAAAGTGCAATGAAAAGTTGTGGTCAGAATTTGACAATTTATATCAGAATGGAAAATTCTTTAGGGAAACAAATTCTTCAAACTTTTTCCACTTTCATTTGACGAAGCTTACTTTATCTGCAGGAACTTTGGAAAATAAGTTTCTAGCAAAAGCTATTTATCTGATGCAGCCTTATCTGCAGTGTTCTGTCACAAATAACATCATGCCACTGATTAATTGAAAGAAAACATGAAAGTTGAAAAATATTTTGAACAAGCGCATTACACAAACAGTTTGAAAAACACAATATTTTCTGTCTTTCTTAATAATGAAAAATAAACTATTTTATCCTACAAAAATGACAATAATTTCTCTTTGAACTTATTTATCCTAAAAACAAGAAATGAAAATAGAAAAGAAAGTCAAAGAAGAGATGCATTATTATTCTTTTCTAACTATAGGCAGAGTTTTTCTTGCATTACCATTTTCATTCTTAGATCCTTTTTTTCTGGAAAAAAATCCTGGGCTCAGCATAGTGAATGCAGACTTTGATATAGAAGTTGTCATACAGAAAGATCTTTTTTGTCATCAAATTGATGGAAGACAAAAAAGATATAGGATGAAAAGCAGACAAACCTTAAACAGATGTAATTTGATAGAAAACTTCAACAATAGAATGAGTTCTGAATATATTTTAATGTAGACTTGATTTTTATTAAATTGGGGTCTTCTTTTAATTCAAAACTTATCTCTGTGGAAACATCCAATGAGATTTTCTGGGATTTTAAACCCATCCAAAGTCAAGGGATCAGAGTCTTCACTTCCATAATCAATCTGATGCATGGCACAAGTCTACACAGATATGAAATGAAAATTGAGTAAGCTAAATTATTGAAGAGAAAAGTTCAGAGTAATTTTTTTCTTTTATTTCATGAAATATTCAAACATCTCAATGAATCCTTTGATTTTGAAAAACAATTACAATATTTGCATATGTTATTTTCTTTAGTGACAATCTTTTTTCAAGTTTACAGAAAAATGACTGAAAAGTCTCCCAAAATAAGAAATACTTTTGATGTGAAAAGTTTGAAATATGTTGAATTTTTACTTCTCCCTTTTGAAATATTTTTTATGGAAATAAGAAACCCTGAATCAAGTGACTTTTTGGGAAACTTTTTATATCTGGCAGAGATAAAAATTTGGTTCTCTAAAACATGGGGGGGGGGAGATTTATTGTCAGGAAAAGAAATAAGATAAATAAAAGTAGTTTTGACACTCACAAAAGTCCTTGGAAAGGAGCTTAAAAATCAAAGGAAAATATGAAAGTTTCATATACCTTTCAAGCAAGGTGTGAAGCTTGAGTTTTTGAATCTTGATTTTGTTACAAAACAATCAATAACCAAGAGAGTAATAATTATTTAGTTTTCTCTCAAAATGCTCCTTGAAATTACAAGAAGTACTCTCTAAAAACGAGGATCATAAAATGTAATATTAGGTGAGAATGTAATTATTGCTGTGGATTATGATCAAGATTGAATTTAATTTGCCTAGAGGCTATATGCTCATAAAATGCAAAAAAAATAGTTTACTTTTCAAAATAAAAATTGTTTACCGAAAAACATTTGCCAGAGAGGGAGATTTTTAAGAGATGGCTTGACTTCAAAAACAAGTTTTTCTCCTCCTGATCCTTGGTTTGATCTTGATCCATTTTGAAAAAAACTTTTACTTGAAAATGAACTTTAAAGATATGGTATATAAATGGTTTTCTAGAACTAGTTTGCTTTTAAGGGATATATTTGAAAGGAAGAAACCTATAGTTATGCAGTGGGCTTAGTTAATCACATTCAATGCATAGAGATCAGATATATACAGGGAGAAAGGGTCATTAAAATCAATTTTGGGTTTATGTATAGGTTTACTTATAGCTGACCCCACCTGAGCGGCACGGATTCAGCTGTTGGTAAACCCAAAAGACTATGGTGCAAATCTTTCCTGCAGTGTAGGCAGAGAGGTGCAGTCTATGTATATAATGTCTATGCTGCTATACAAACCCTTACCCCAAAACCAAACGTACCCATTTTAACCAAAGGGATGATAAATATAAAGTGCTTGCATCCATGCAGGCTGGGCAGATGAAATTCATGGTCTCCATACCGCCATGAATTCAGCTGTTTGGGGATTTTTGCCCATGGCAAAAAATAAGATTTACTTACTGTACTAGGTAGGTGTCCATTGGAGCTGTAAATTTTTTGTATATTTTTGAGGACCATTACAGGGACCCCCAGAAATATATCTACTATTTCTAAAAATAATATGAAATATTGATCAATAAAATGCAGAGAAATATGTTTAGGAATTGTATATTACATGTAATGCATCAATTTTCTTTTATAGTCAGGATTTACTCCCCTTCACCTTGCTGCTCTCCAACAATCCTTCGAAGTTGTTAACTATCTTTTACCTTTGGATGTGGATCCGAATTTGGCAGTAAATGAGCAAGCCAATATTTAATTGAACATTTAAAAAAAGTATTTTTGTAAAAGGATGGTCAAGGGCGTACTCCACTTCATCTGGCCATATTGGGGTCTTCTCAAGAGTATCAATCTCTGGGCAGTAAGTAAATTTTTCAAAAGGCCCTCCCACTCTGGCAATTTTAAAATGATAATAATCATCTTGTGATCTGATGTAAATGCCTCTACAAGAGTTCTTTCTATGGTCACTTCAGATTACTATTACTCTCACCAAGAAAGCCTTGTTGATTTTTTTGCAATATGGGTTTGAAAAGTGCTGGCATGGCTGGCTATTGAACCCTCAGTCTTAGGTCTTGTTTCTCAGTCAGGTGCCAATGACCTCTCAGCCATGCACCCCCAAAAGATTTAAGATTTTTTGTAACATTTTATTTTGAGCCTAGCTTCTGTAAGATCATAATATGATGAATCCAATAAAAGTTGTCAGCTCAATAATCTTAGAGGAAATTAAAGAGCAGTATTTTAGTGAACTAATGCACAAAGTAAAGCCAAGAAGAAATGCAATTTAAAGAGATTATAAAACAATGCACTGTGTTTTAACAAGGCAATGCCCCAAGTGAAGTTGGTGCAAAACTATCTATCCTTAGGGAATTTGACCAAATCCAAATATGTGTATGATAGATTTAACTACTTCGATATTTTTCCAGATGCATCCCCATCTAGATCAAGTCCATCAATGAGCAGTTTTGGTGAAAGTGACAAAGCCATAATAGTTGAAAGTCTTTTGAAGTTTGGTGCCCTTCCGGACACATACAATTCTGAAGGACAAGCAGCTTTACATTTAGCTGTTCTTAGAGGATATACAGATGTTGCAAAGAAATTAATACAAGGTGGTGCAAATCCCAATATCTGTGATACAAAAGTAAGAGTGTAATTTTAGTTTTTTAAAGAAAGTTGATTTATCCAATTGGTTTTATTATCTTACAAAAGAGGAAACTAAGCAAACATATAACAAAAATGGACTCTTAGTTGCAACTCTTTTTTAAAAAGTGGTTCATAAAATTAAAATATATATATAGCTTGATAAGAAGAAAAATTTCACACAAAAAAATTTCAATTTTTTTAAAATTTACGTTCCTCTGAAAAGCTCTCTTAAAATGAAGCAAAAAACTGAGTATTTTTCATTTTAGACTAAAAGGACTCCTCTACACTTTGCTTGTCAAGATGTGGATCTAGTAAGGCTAAATACTTGCTTATTTAAAGTTTTATTTTAATGTAAAATCTTAATCAGAGTTTTCAATCACATGGTAACCAAAATGAGGTCTGCTGGAGGCATTAATTTTGATAAAGATTAAGCAAACAAGCTCAAACTTTTTATTGATTGAGATGGCCCAAAGTCAAATTTTAGTTGAAATTTTTTTAAGCACAATAGAACCCTCTTTTTGTTTGTGATGCATTATCTCTGCAGAAAATATTACATTTAAATTCTTGCTTTCAATCGAAAAATGCAAATTTTAAAATGCCTTTAATTTTTAAATTAAAATATACTGAATATTTTTACTAAACCTGAACTGGTAGGGAAACTTGAAAAAAAAAATTAAAACAAATGCATCTTTCTATGGTTCTCTTTTTTTGACAAATAATTTTGACAGAAACAGAAACAAGAGCTTAAATTATACAGACGGGAAATTACTTTTTGCAGTATCCTTTAGAAAAATTTTTCTTTAATGTTTTGAAAGATTTTTGAGCTATAATAAAACAAGATTCAGGACAATGGGAGCCCAATAAAAGGTGTCTGAAAAGATACGATGATCTTTCGCCTAATGCAAGTTCGCCCAATCAAGTTTGCCCAATGCAAGTTCGCCAACCATGCAAGTTTGCCAACTACAAACTCGTTGAACTTCTAACTACGAACTCGCCAAACAACCCTAACCTGACCTAACCTAGCCTGACCTAGCCTAACCTAGCCTAACTTAGCCTAACCTAGCCTACCTTATAGCCTAACCTAACATAACCTAGCCTAACCTGACCTAACTTAACCTAACCTAACCTAACCTACCTTCATTTAAATTAAATTAACTTAACCTAACCTAACTTAGCTGAGCCCTATTGGGTGAACTTGCTTGGTTGGCAAACATGATTAGGTGAACTTGCATTGGGTTAACTGGTATTGGTGAAATTGATCCTAGACCTGTCTGAATATACAAACAGGCAGGGTTTCATTTGATCTTTTAAGTAACTTTCTTTTTTATTGTTGCCCCTCAATATTCCCTCAAATCATCCCCCATTGCCAACTTTTTAACTTTTTTCCTTTTATAAGAATCTCTATTAAGTCTTTCCTCTAAACCATTCACCATTCAAATAAACATTTACCAATTTTTATATTTCCAAAAATATGCCCCTCTGTGCTGCAACCCGACCGAAAATAAGGCTGTGTAAGCACATTTGAATGGAGTACTATGATTTTAAGGTGTTTACACATGTTTTATGGCAGTTTGTGATGAAATTTGCACCATTGACACGTGTATTCCGGTGTGCCACATGTATACAGGGGTGAAAGTTGGCATACAGTGTGTCTTATTTTCGGTAAGGAAGCCTAAATATTTGAGCTGAAACCTTTTTTAGTTTTCTTGGTCTGACTATTTTGATGGCATATCCCTAGAAGTAAATTTAGCAGAGTATCAAGCTCAGGTGTAATTCACTAGCTTCTAGATTGTGAGGGTTTTCCACTGATGCACCTATAAGGCCTCAGATGTTTTGATTCTTGCCTCTGACAAACCTCATGACTTAATAGACAGAAGCGTTTTAAAATGTTTAAGATGTTCCATGTTAGACACCTTATTTCTTTTGACTGAAATTGATTCATGATTTATCTGATAGGATAACATTTGTGAGGAAATGCTTGAACATGGATGCGATCACAAAGCTATTGATGTTGATGGCCACACTCCATTGCATTTTTGCTCTCTTTATGGAAGAGCCAAAACTGCCAAAACTTTAGTGATTAATTCATGCAAAACCATCTTACTTAAATGAAATGGTGGAAATTGAGATCAAATCATTTTTAGATATCCTATGGTGCTTGCTTGGAGTCAAGGTCCTTTTCAGGATACACTCCCCTACACGTGGCCTCTCATTACGGACAAGTCGAGGTTGCCAAAGTTTTGCTCGTGGCTGGAGCTCAGCCAGACATGGAAGATCACCAGGTTACAGTTTTACATGAAGAAAGGTCCCAACGAATTAACCTTTAGAGTGGAATCAATTTTTAGGGATTTACTGCTTTGCATCATGCTGCTCAACTCCCAACTAAGGCAATGGTTAATTTGCTCCTACTCTATGGAACTGACCGTCACAAAGCCTCCAAGGTCTTGTTGCATCACACAATAAAAGATGGTCTTCGTTTTCAAAAGATTTTATATTATTCTTTATAGAATGGTCAAACTGCACTCTCAATTGCCAAACAGCTAGGAAGGCCAGCCATCCTGGGTGCTTTAAAAAGGACAAGTCAGATAGAAAATGAACAACCTTTGTCAGATTGAAGAGTAGATGGATGGCAACAACAAAAATATTTATTTGGTCTTGAAATTAATACAATTGTTTTTGATCAAAATAAACAGACTTTCTTTATCCTTCATGAATATTGTAAGTTTTTGAACTAAAGTTAAATTTTGGGTAAAATAACAAAAGAAGCGACCATACTTGCTTTATTAAAGCGCGAATAGCCTTGCTTGTGGAATCTTGGGATCTGGGATTGTTCCAGCATACATCTCTTTTTACCCCTCTATAACAATAATACAGTCGCTGTGGCTGAGAGATTGTAGGCACTTGCCTGAAAACAAAGATCTAAGGTTGTCGGTTCAATCCCCAGCCACCCATGCCAACAATTTTCAACCCCGGATTGTAAAAAAATCAACAAGGCACCCTCAGTCAGGGTAATGGTAATCTGCAGTGACAATATACTTCTATGGCAGGACTCTTATAAAGGTCGTGCATTAACACCAGATGAGTCCATTCTGCACAAGGTTATCGATTATTATTATTACTGTAGTCTAGATTTTATTATATTTTTCCCCAAAGTTTGTGACTAACAACTACCAATGTACATTAATTATTATAAATTACTCAAGATTTTTTATTCTTGATGCTTAGGACTTTCTGGTGTCAGGATGATAAAGGGTCAAAAGGGCTACAGGTTTAAATTATAGAGTTTTGGGAGTGTTAAACGACTAGTAGGTCTCAGATGGTCCCCTCTCTCAACCTATGTTAGTCCCGATCCAACATTCACCATTTGTTATTTGTGTCTTTTACTATATAAACGGGGTGCCATTTTCAGATGAGTTTTACTGCAAGCACAGTATCAAGATATAGAACAGAAGCACTGCAAATTTGAATTTTTTGACTTGAAAAGTCATGAATACAGCTCCTCTTTTGCATCCTTAGGGATTGAGGTCGAACACTCCAAAATGCTGATATTTTGGAGCAACCACTTCCAATTGGCCAAAACCCACTAGAGGTTAACCAATCCTTGCTTTTCAAAAAAGCAAAGGCAGTAGTTGGAAACCTTGGAGTAACTTTTCGAAGTTTAAAAATCATTGTTGGCAAAAATTGGCCTATATGTTGGTTAACTTTGCCCTCTCAAAGGAGAGGAGGATATAGAAAAATGAAGTCTAAAGTAATTCACTATAAATATATTTTAGAATATTCTTGAAGACATGGCTGAGAGGTCAAAGGCACTTGACTGAGATCTAAGGTCTAAGGTGCGGTGGGTTCAACCTCCATCCATGCCAGCAATTTGTCAACCTAAGATTGCAAAAAATCAATCAAGGTAAAATGAACTGCAGTGACTCTGCTAAAGATGATTGATCATGTTGCCATGAATTAGATAAAACTTGACAGTTGGAATGTACAGTCCTTTGGCCTTCTCTTACCTGAAACCTGTTTGACCTCATCCTAAATGACCCCTTTCAGAATAGGATTCTGAAAGATTTTAAATTTCGCATTATTGATTCCTGACCAAGGCCCCCAAGGTGAGGGAAACCAAGCATGTGATAGACTGAAATAATTGAAAGAAACTCTACAAATTTGCCAAAGATTAAGTTTAGGATGGATAAGAGCAGCCTTTGTGTGATGATTTTCATTTTTGCATAAGTAATTTCTGACCATGATGTTGTCAGACACAGGACAACAGGGTCAGGTATCGCTTCCAACCCTCAAAAAATGAAGAGTGATTTGTAACCAACCTATATGCAACCAATATCTTTTATCTGTTTCAAATAAAATCTTGTTTTATGCCCTTTTGTCTTTCAGAAAAGTGAGCCTTGCCAAGCAATAAACTTGGATTCAAGGCTACCTTTCAACAACCGGGGCTTTGTCAAGAAAATAAATGAAATAAAAATGCCTTCCAATCTAATATGCTGCACTAGTTAGGCAATAAACCTAAAGGCTAGCAACAGCACACTCAACTGGGGGGCACAGTCAACTTGATAAAAAATAAATAAATAAATAGGGTAAAATTGGGAAATAAATAAAGTAAAAAACACACAATTTGATGATGGGGTTAGGTAAGAATAATCTCAACCACTAACCCCAAACACCCGATCTTGACCTCCAAGACCTCTTCCGACCTCACTAGGGGCCGGGGAACCTGCTTGACCGCTCTGGGATCAAGCGACCTGATCAACAGCCTCTTTACCTGGCCTCACCTTTTCAGGGCGGGGCCTAGGGTAGCCTGGATAACGGCGGTACACTCGGGGCCGAAGCCTAGCGGTGTTCCAAGGTCAACTGAGTCTATCTTTGGACCCCGAGACCCCCTCGGGACCCCCTTGATGACCCCGATCGACCCGATGGCCTTGATCGACCTTCCAATGGTCTTGACTGACCTTGAAGGTCGTCCCGACAGTCACCCCGGGGACTGGCGGCCCGAAACACCTGGCTCTTGGGCTCTTATAAGAGAGTGCTCTCAAGGGTGGGATCACACTTGGGATCCTCCACCACTTGGACCTCAAAGAAACCCAACAGTTACCCAAGTATGCTAGTTTGTCTGTCAATCACCTGAGCTCTGGAAAATCTCAGAGCCCCTTTGCCTTGAATCCAACTCAAGGCAGTACCCAGACCTTAGGTTTAAAACTCACCCAAGATCTCTTCAAGAAACTTTTTACACTTGGAAAAAATCCCTCAGAAAACACTTAGAATTTTCACCCCCAAAATAAGAACACAGTTTGCCTTAACAAATGCCTTTATTTTGTGAAGCTCTAACCCTAACAAAAGCTCTTATCTCAAAGAATTGAAAATAAGCACTGACTAGAATTTAAAAACTTAACTTTGTAAGAAAACAACTTTTTTCTTCTTTTTCACAGTCAGCTGTTCTTCCAGGCTGATGGCTGGCGCATGGGCTTCTCACTGGGCTTCTCGCATGGGCTTCTCACTGAGCTTCTCGCATGGCATCTTTGGGGCACACAGCAGCTAAACACAAACACTT
>Ga0194133_10008586_pt1 | contig 11887 bp, 14 predicted proteins | sample TA2KigOf40mmetaG_FD_155448 | JGI IMG/M metagenome (GOLD analysis project Ga0194133, IMG submission 155448) | Freshwater microbial communities from Lake Tanganyika, Tanzania - TA2015055 Kigoma Offshore 40m | ecosystem: Environmental > Aquatic > Freshwater > Lake | place: Tanzania: Lake...
GTGATAACCTTCACCTAAACGAAGCATTAAGTGACGTCCAACAGTCGTTTTAAAACATTTGTTTTCATTTCAACTTTTGTTTTTTCTTCTCGAATATTCTAGCAACTTCGAGACCGAAAGTTGCTCAGTTGCTCTTCATTTTTCACCGGTTCGGTTGAAGTAGAATTCGAAACACGCGGCTGAACGCAACATAAAGTGACGAGTCATTCGCTGGCTTTGCCATTTCTGGATAAATCCTGACTGACAAAAGCGCAAGTTAAAAACTAACTCTTAAGTCTTAACATGGCTGACGAGGTGGAAACCTTTGCTTTTCAAGCTGAGATTGCTCAGTTGATGTCCCTCATCATCAACACGTTCTATTCGAACAAGGAAATATTTCTTCGCGAGTTGATTTCCAACGCTTCAGACGCTCTGGTAAGTTGAATTGATTTCGCTGTGGGGTCACCTAGGTGTTCAGCTTAAAAGATCCGTCTTTCTAATTTGCAGGATAAAATCCGGTATGAGAGTCTCACCGATCCGTCCAAGCTCGATCCCCAGAAGGAGCTCTTTATCAAGATAGTGCCTGATAAGGAGAGCAAGACCATCACCCTGTACGACTCCGGGGTGGGCATGACTAAGGCCGATCTAATCAACAATCTTGGCACCATTGCAAAGTCTGGAACAAAGGCATTCATGGAGGCTCTGCAGGCTGGCGCCGACATATCCATGATTGGCCAGTTTGGTGTTGGGTTCTACTCTGCTTATCTGATTGCAGATAAAGTTGTTGTACACTCAAAACACAACGATGACGAGCAATATATTTGGGAGTCGTCCGCCGGTAGGGTCCTTACATTAACAATAAAACCTCTTTGAAATTGAATTGTTTTTTCCATTTCTTAGGTGGCTCTTTCACTATTCGCCCCGACAATGGCGAGCCACTTGGCAGAGGTACAAAGATTATCCTCTACTTGAAGGAAGACCAAACCGAATATGTGGAAGAGAAGCGCATCAAAGACGTCGTCAAAAAGCACTCGCAGTTCATCGGTTATCCAATTAAGCTCTTGGTGAGGCTAATTTTCGGTTTTGTCTTGAGATATTTGCGGGTCAGACTCTTATATGCAAGTCAAGGTTGTTGGTCCTAAGCTCTAAGTCTACTTATTCAGTTGATTAACCCTGCTTTGGGAAAAATTTTAAAAAATTCGTTTAGTTCACGACCTGGCTTTCTTTTTAGTGAACTACTTATTAAAACATTTAGTACAAGGCTGGAGTCAAAGAGTCCGACCAAGGCTAAATTCTGTTTATCATGTTTATTTCAACATTTACACTTGATTCAGGTTGAGAAAGAGCGCGAAAAAGAAGTGTCTGATGACGAAGCTGAAGATGAAAAGAAAGAAGAAAAGGATGAAAATGAAGAACCCAAAGTAGAGGATGTCGGCGAAGATGAAGAAGCTGACAAGAAAGAGGAGACCAAAAAGAAAAAGAAAATCAAGGTAATTTTTGCATTTACTCTCTTAAGATATACGAATTTCTAAAAGGTGGCAGATCAATACCGAGATGTCTTTAGTTGACCCAACTCATCTCTCATTCAGATTTTATTTTTAACTTTAACCCCAAATTGACGGATTTTTTTTCTTTCAGGAAAAGTATACCCAAGATGAAGAGTTAAACAAGACAAAGCCAATTTGGACCAGAAATCCTGAAGACATTTCTCAAGAAGAATACGGAGAGTTTTATAAATCCCTTACTAACGATTGGGAAGAGCATTTGGCTGTTAAGCACTTCTCTGTGGAAGGCCAGCTGGAATTTAGGGCTCTTCTCTTTATTCCAAAGAGAGCTCCCTTTGATCTCTTTGAGAACAAAAAGCAGAAGAATAACATAAAGCTCTATGTCAGAAGGGTCTTCATTATGGACAACTGTGAAGAGCTTATTCCTGAATATCTCAATTTCATCAAGGGAGTAGTTGACTCTGAAGATCTTCCTCTCAACATTTCGAGAGAAATGCTTCAGCAAAACAAGATCCTCAAGGTTATCAGGAAGAATTTGGTCAAGAAGTGTCTTGAGCTAATTGATGAAATTTTGGAAGATAAAGATTCTTTCAAGAAGTTTTACGAGCAATTTGGAAAGAATATCAAGCTCGGTATTCATGAAGACAGTACCAACCGCAAGAAGCTCTCTGGTCTCCTCAGATACTACACCTCTGCCTCAGGTGATGAAACTTCCTCTTTCTCTGAATACGTTTCAAGGATGAAGGAGAATCAAAAGAGCATCTACTACATCACTGGCGAATCCAGAGAAGTTGTAGCTGTATCAGCCTTTGTGGAGCGTCTCAAGAAGCGGGGACTGGAAGTTATCTACATGACTGAGCCTATTGATGAGTATGTTGTTCAGCAGCTTAAGGAATTTGATGGGAAAACGCTTGTCTCTGTGACCAAAGAGGGCTTAGAACTCCCAGAGGATGAAGAAGAGAAGAAGAAATTTGAAGAGGCAAAGACAAAGTATGAAGGATTGTGCAAAGTAATGAAAGATATTTTGGACAAAAAGGTTGAGAAGGTTGTGGTGTCCAACAGGTTAGTCAATTCTCCCTGCTGTATTGTTACCTCTCAATATGGTTGGACTGCTAACATGGAACGAATCATGAAAGCACAAGCTCTCAGGGACACCTCAACCATGGGCTACATGGCTGCAAAGAAGCACTTGGAAATCAATCCAGACCATCCCATTGTTAGCAGCCTGAAGGTCAAGGCAGATGCAGACAAGAATGACAAGTCTGTCAAAGACTTGGTCCTTTTGCTCTTTGAAACTGCTCTTCTCTCATCTGGATTCTCTCTTGAAGATCCAACCCTACATGCCCAAAGAATTCACCGAATGATCAAATTGGGTCTTGGAATTGATGAAGATGAGAATGATGGAAACATGGAAGATGCTGTCGTAGATGACATGCCCCCGCTTGAAGGTGATGCCGAAGATGCTAGCAGGATGGAAGAGGTGGACTAAAACTACGATACTCATTAAATATCAATGTTAAATGTCTTAAGTTTAGAGGTTGGTTGGATCTCGATTTACGTCAAGTAAATTCTTTTTTGTACTCACATTCCTTGTTTTCTTGCGGCAAAGTTAAAATAAAATCTTTTGGTTTAAAAAATGAATTTTTCCTAATAAGTCTTATCTCTGAAGCTGGGGTCGGTCTCGATCCATTTGACCTTTATAAACACTAATTTAAGTACCCTGAGGCTTATTTCTCGAATCTAAGCACGGCTGCGGTAGAGGTTGAGTGACCGAAACAAGATTTCTGGGCTGTTTATTGAAATCTGTGGCTCTTCATTGTTTACTACAGAAATATTTTGACTGATTGATGAAGTTTTAATTCTGAGATTCGAAGTCGAGGGCTACATGCTTTTTGTTATCCAGAGCTATTTATAGCAAATACTTCCAAAAAAGGTAAGTTCAACTATTTGAGTTAACTTATGGATCTAAAGTTTACCAGAATTCCACAAAGTAAAAATGGTGTACAAAATTTAGGTTTATTTCAATTTTTATAAAATTTACAATTTTTTTATTCAGTAAATGCTGGATTTGGACTGATTAAGAATGAAGTGCAACGCTTGTGGCTGCTCTGACATTGACGTCGATCAGGCACGTGGCGATGCTGTCTGTACAAATTGTGGAAGTGTATTGGAATCTAACATTATTGTTTCTGACATTCAGGTATGAAGCTAAAAAGTTTTGATATGAAAGACTTCAATTAAAAGTATAAAGTAAGTGACATTTTTTGAAATTCATAGTTTGAAGAAAATAATCATGGAGGGACATCAGCTATTGGTCAGTTCGTCTCTTCAGACTCAAAAGGTGGTGGAACTTTCAGCAGCATGGGAAGAAGTGGAGGAGGATACGGACAAATCGTTTCCAACATGGGTAGAGAGTCAAGAGAGACAACATTAAGGAATGCAAAAAGAAAGATTGAGGCCCTGGCCACACAAGTAATTTTTAAAGAAAGATTTTATTCGATTGCGTTATCAAAAACTTTTGTCTAAGCAAACTTCTTCTTGTTTTAACTTTTTTTCATCTTAGCTTTCACTTAGAAGAGATCGGATTGACATGGCATTTCATTTCTACAAGCTTGCTTTGTCAAGGAACTTGGTATGCACTTAGAACTAAAATAAAGTAAAATTTTGGTAACTATGATGTAAATATATATTCTTTCACGCGTCAGACACGTGGACGAAAGCACACACATGTCATTGCAGCCTGCTTGTACATAACTTGCCGGATGGAAGGGACTCCACACATGCTCATTGATTTTAGCGACGTGCTACAGATTGATGTTTACGAGTTGGGAAGAACGTATTTGAGAATGTCTCAGGTAAAACTATTGTAAATGCCAAGCCCAAGTATCAATTTTTAGAAAGATTATTATGTCTAGGCTCTCTGTATCAACATACCTGCAATGGATCCTTGCCTTTACGTTATGAGATTCGCACATAAGCTGGAACTTGCTGAAAAAACTCACGAAGTTTCGATGACGGCTTTGAGACTTGTTTCAAGAATGAAGAAAGATTGGATACATTTCGGAAGAAGACCCTCTGGTAACTTTTGAACATGTTGTAGTCCAAAACTTTTCTTGCAGATTTTTTTGTAGGATTGTGTGGTGCTGCACTCTTGATTGCTGCCCGTTGGCATAATTTCAATAGAACAATAGATGACATAGTCAAGATAGTTAAACTACATGAAAGTACGTTAAGAAAAAGATTGAACGAATTTGGAGCTACAACCACAGCACTCTTGACTTTGGGCAAGCAGATTTTATCTTCTCTTTATTTATTTTGAAAATCAAGTTCCAATATGTTTTACTCGTTTACAGATGAATTTGCTACCGTTGATTTGGATTCAATGACAGAAGAGGAAGACCCACCTGCCTTTAAAGCTGCCCGAAAAAAAGACAAAGAAAGACTTCAGAAACTTGAAATAGCGATTGATCTCAATAAAGGTGACATTTCTTAAAAAGATTCAACCACTTACATCAATGAAATAAAAATAAAAAACCCTTTTCAGAATTCTCTGATCTTGAGCAACGAATTGAGGGGGAATTGGAGAAGCTCCGTGCCAAGCAGCTAAAGAGAAACGTGACCAACTCTTCGGAACTGAAAAGTTCAAAGAAAGCGAGGCTGGAAGATTTTGAGTCGACGTAAGTTTTTCATCATCAATTCTTGATTTCATTTCAAAATAGTGAAATTAAAACTTGGGATTGTGAGCTGCACATTTAATGTTAAGGCTAATGCTTTACCATTTAGTACCCTCAGGGAACTCTTGAAAGAGTCAAAAGATGCTGAAGAGTTCTTAAAAAAAGAAACTCTAGATGTGATTTCTGGAATCGTCGATGATTCAAGTGACGATGAGGATAAAATATTGATGCCCCCACCAAAGAAAGAGCAATTCTCAGATATTGTTGGACTTGGTCTCAAAGGCACAATTCAAGTAGAGATTATGGACGTGTTTTTATAGGAGAATAAAAGAAATTGAAGTGTTTTATTTTTACAGGAGTATTTATTACCCTCTATACCCTTGGTAGAAACGAGCCAGGCAAGCGAGTCATTGCAAGAGGAGAACGAAGAGATCGATTTTGCAGACATTGATGATTCTGAAATTGGCAAGAACCTTTTCCTGCTAACTATACTGTATTTCTTCATACTCACTCAGGGTTGCTCTTTTTACAGACGGTTACTTGCTTCGACCAGAGGAAGTTGAGTACAAAACAATCATGTGGATGAGGTTGAATGCTGACTACCTGAAAGAAAAAGCTGAAAAGGCAGAAAAGGAACGTATAGAAAGAGAAGAGGCAGAGAAAGAAGGAAAAGTTGTAAAAAAGAAAGTTTATAAGAAAAAAGTAAAAATGGAAAAAGGGACAAGTCAGACAGCAATTGAAGCCATTGAAAAAATTGTCCAAGAGAAGAAAATTTCTGCCAAAATTAACTATGATGTTCTTAAAAGTTTTACTTGATTCATTTTGATTCTTTACTGTAATATAATAATAAGCTATAAATGAAGAAAACAATTTTCATACTTGTACACATAATGTAGAAAAATATAAGTGATTGACCTTTACAAAAAAAAGTTTGTTTTTGGACACTAAGTTTACAAACTTGACAACCCTGTGGAGATTGAATCATATACTTTAGACATCTTTGCACTGATCCATCGAATTATCCACGATAATCACAAAGGAAGATTGTTTTTCTTCTACTTTTTTGTTCGTTCGATTTAGAGATCCGACTTGGAGTTGGCCACAAAATAAAACGCGATCAAAAACTTCACCATTATTGGAATCGAGGAATACAATTTAGATTTTAGAGGAACTCCTATTCGGTTCTAAGCTCAAACCTTTCACTTGGAAGCTTGAAGTCGTGTTTCTGTCGAAAGTTTTCAATTTTTGACATAAACTTGACTTGAGTGGAGTGGAGGAAAAAAAGTGATTTTCTTTCTTCCGACTTTTCAAAAGCTGTGGCCGAGGCAAGAAAACTTCAGTGTAATTTATTGAACCTCTTGTATTTTTTTTATGATTGTTGATTATAATTGAATATCTTTTATTTCAGGTTTACCTTAATTATGAACTGCCACAATTAAAAATAAATTAGGGATGATTACCTGAGCCAATCAGAGACAAATCAAGCTATAGTTTTCGAACGTCTTACAAAGGGTGGCAACAAACATGGCAAGCTCGTGTCTAAACAATCAGGCAAAGCCAGTTGTAGAATTGGACCAAATCTGGGGAGATCTAAAGGAAGGGATAGATCAGGTAAAAAGAGTTAGAATCAATCATGGTAGGCAGCTCTCTCTCTGGGCGTTTTAAAAATAATACATTTTTGCTCTACAGATTTATTATAAAAATGGCCAAATGACCAAAAAACGTTACATGGAGTTGTATACGTACGTTTACAACTATTGTACGAGCGTTGGTAATGCTCCTGCATCTCATCTTGATAAAACTGGAGCTGTTAAAGTGAAAAAGGCCAGTGTTGTTACAGCTGGAGGAGCCCAATTCGTCGGTCTTGAGCTGTACAAAAGAGTGAAAGACTTTCTAATAAAATACCAAGTCAAGTTACTAAACGTAAGGGTTGAAATTTAGACTTGTGAGTCTAAGTTCAAAAAATGGACTGTAAAGATACCTTCATTCTATATTTCAGAGATGCATGACTCTGAGAGATGAAGCTGTCTTGGACTTCTTCACAAAGGAATGGGAAGACTTTCAACACAGCTCCAAAGTCCTCAACGGGATCTGCTCTTATTTAAATAGGCAAGAAAGTCAATTTGCTTGAAAGTAAGTTTGAACTTGCTTTTGAGGTAAAAATAATTACTTGCAGACACTGGGTACGAAGAGAATGCGAAGAAGGGAGAAAAGGGATCTTCGAAATTTACACCTTAGCCCTTATTACGTGGAGGGACCAATTATTTCAATATATGAGAACTTCGGTGAGGATGCAGAACTAAAAACAATCATTCTAAAGATTGTAAAGTCACAACACGACAAAGCCAAAATTTTTGGAAAGCTTTTTTTCAATATATTGACCTCAACCGTAATTTTTTTAGGTAACTGAGGCCGTTCTCGGTCTTATTGAGCGGGAACGAAACGGTGAAAGTATCAATACCCGGCTTGTCTCGGGAGCCATAAATTGCTTTGTTGAATTGGGTAATAAACTTTTCAATTCTCTATAATTTTAAAAAGTACTTCTTTATTTTAATAAGGACGAAAAACTCTCGTATATTGCTTTATTCTCATCGGATACTTACGGATTTTTCCAGGACTTGATGACTCTGAAGTCAGCTGTAACTATAATACCAGAAGCCGTAACCTGAACATTTACAAAAAGTTCGAGAGCTCTTTCTTGGAGGAAACCGACGCCTATTATCACAAAGAGGCTGTTGACTTTCTTGCTCACAATACGGTTATTGCTAATATTTTTCTAAATGTTTCAATATCTTCAATCGAAAGGCTTAATTTTTATTCAGGTTACAGAGTACTTGACCAAAGTTGATAAGAGACTACAAGAAGAAGACAGACGTTGCAAAGTAAGTTTAAAAAAAAAAAATTTGCGCTTCTGACTTTTCTTTGAAGTCTACAATACTTTATGTTTGCTGTAGTCTTACTTGCATGAAAATACTTTGGAACCTTTACAACGATGTTGCGAGGAGGTTCTCATTCGACGTCACATGCACTATATTCATTCAGAGTTTCAAACTCTTCTCACCAACGATAAGAATGAGGATCTCGGCCTTCTCTACAGACTTGTGGCAAAACTTCCAGGTAAATAGGTCTTATTTTGTTAACTTGTCGGTAAGAACCTGATGAATCGGGTGGTTAAGTGAAGTATTGTGTAATTTAAACATCGTCTGAACCATTGACCCTACAATAAAATTTCAGATGGTGTTCGAGACCTGAAATCGTTCTTGGAAGATCACATATGGCAACGTGGGCTAGAGGCAATCGACAAATGTGGAGAAGAAGCTATTAATGTAAGTCAAGGCTGTCTGTCAAAGGTAAAATGATCTGGTATCACATGTACGGCTTTTTTAGGAACCAAGGGTTTATGTAACGACAATTCTTGATGTTCATCGAAAGTACAATACTCTCGTTCTCGTCGCTTTCAACAACGACGCAGGTTTCGTTGCTGCTCTCGACAAGGCCTGTGGAAAGTTCATCAACACCAATAATGTGACGAAAAAAGCCAATACGAGTAGCAAATCACCTGGTTCGTTGATGAGCTTGTTTCAAGACTTTAAAAGCTTATTTTTTCCTGAAGATTTAAACAAGCCATATTTCTTTATTATTTAAGAACTCCTTGCAAGGTACTGTGATTCTCTTCTTAAGATAGGAAATAAACTCACCGACGAGGCAGAGCTCGAGGATGCACTTAACCATGTGGTAAGGCTCTTTCCCAGGAATTGAGATATTGCATTTAAAAAAAAACCTGCAGTCCAGAAAATCAAATGTACGTAATTTCTTTTTCATTTCAGATGATTGTGTTTAAATACATTGAAGATAAGGACGTATTTCAGAAGTTTTTTAGCAAAATGTTGGCAAAACGGTTGGTTCAACACATGTCTGCAAGTGACGATGCTGAAGCCTCTATGATCTCAAAGCTTAAACAGAGCTGCGGGTTCGAGTACACAAGGTGAGGATTTTTCAATTTTACATGAGTATTTCCAAGAAATATTAAAAATTCTCTTGACAATATCATTAACCTTTTTCTTAGCAAATTACAACGAATGTTTCAAGATATGGGTGTTTCCAAAGACTTGAACGAGGCTTTCCGCAAGCACATTTCAAACTCACAAGAAACAAATGACATTGATTTCAACATTCAGGTAAACACAGTTCTCATTTCTATAGATGTTTTCATAAAACTCATCATTCTTTGCTTTTGTGTAGGTACTTTCGTCTGGATCATGGCCCTTTCAGTTATCCTGTGTGTTCACTCTTCCCACAGAGCTTGAACGCTGTGTTCACAGATTTACAGGATTTTACAACGGGCAACATTCAGGAAGGAAGTTGAATTGGTTGTATCATATGTCAAAAGGGGAGGTTGTCACAAATTGCTTTAAAAATAAGTAAGAAATTCGCTTCATTCAAATTCATTTTAGTTGCTATTCTTCCTTAATTTTATTAATTCCTGTTTGTTCAGATACACTCTTCAAGCATCCACTTTTCAAATGACTGTGTTACTGCTTTTTAACCATGCTCCCTCCTGGACATTTGGGCAGCTTGTTGAGCTTACTAGGGTAAGAAGATTGGATAAAATTAAAGCTTACCCCAGGCCATTTCAATAGGGGAAAAAAGCCTTAATTTTTAACATTTTTTTTCAGATAAAACGTGACATTTTGGTTCAAGTTGTTCAAATTTTGCTCAAGTCCAAACTAATCACAGTAGTTGATAAGCAGGGTGACACTGCCTGCCTTGACGACTCTCAGATGTCGGACGAGATGGCAGTTGAGGTTTACTCCGGATATAAAAATAAAAAACTGAGGGTCAACATAAATATCCCGATGAAATCAGAGCAAAAGCAGGTCAAATTAAAACAAGAAAAATAAAAAATACATCTGAAGAACTGAGTTTACTTACACATTAAATCTAGGAGGCAGAGGCCACTCACAAGACCATTGATGAAGATCGAAAATTGCTAATCCAGGCAGCCATTGTCAGAATTATGAAGACAAGAAAGGCATTGAAGCATCAGCAACTAATGACAGAGGTTCTCAACCAACTTTCATCTAGGTATTTTAGAGCTGCTTTGTGCTAATGGAAATCTATTATCTATTATCTTACTTTTTTTCAGATTTAAGCCAAAGGTACAAGTCATAAAGAAGTGCATCGACATTCTGATCGAAAAAGAGTATCTCGAGCGAACTGAAGAGTCTAAAGACGTCTACAACTATCTAGCATAAGACCAGAATCACCCTCACCCTGTATTTTAGTTTTCTCAACTCAATGTCATTATTGTGTCAGAGTGTTTGATAAACCTTCATTACAAAGATGCCACCTCTTTAAATTCAATTATTCCTCTTTCATCCTTTGGACTAGGTCGTACTTTTATTACCTTAATACTTGTTTCATTTGTAACGAAAATCAATTTGTGCTTAATAAATAGAACTGAGGGTATTTCCCTCCATTTGAGGAAGTTCAAGATGATTTATTTGTCGAACAGAAACAAAAAGTAATTTCTCCAGAAAGAGGTATATTTTCAAGCCATTTTTCACAGACTTTTAATTACTTATCACTTTGTTTGTGGCACATTGACAAGTTTACTGAGTAATTGAAGTCGAAATAATATTGCGTGATGATTGAACTTCTTTCCATAAAAGCACTTAAAAAACTTGTGAGAAGTCGTACAAAAAATATGGAAGTAAAAAAAAATCTTTGTTATCATCACTGGGTTGAGACGAAGTCATTTTTCATCTCCTTGGGGTACTTGCGGAAATGACTTTTCTAAATGGCAGCTTTCGGGCCAGTACAAACCTCAGCCTCTATTCGGGTACATTTTTGATTGTCAAGAAATTCCGAAATCGGCGTAGAGGGGGATGGCGGCCTTGATTTGTCAGGGGTGTCTCCACCAGTTGACATCTTGTCTTCATCATTTTTGGTCTCAATAGAACAGGAAAATTCTTTGGGGCTTATTCCCGACCAGTTATCAGTAGAAGCACGTGGATCTTCTTCAGTTGAGGTCAATGTTGACGAGGGACGGTCAGGTGCGTTTCCAGTTGGTGCCTTTAATGCTGACACATCCAAAATTTGAGATTTCGTTTTCGCCTTCAAATTCTGATTGTTTAATGGGACTTTGAGGTGAATTTTGTCTTGGCAGAGACTTTCAAGGCGATCGATGGCAGCACCTCTACAATCTGCATACTTTGTCTCCCAGGCATCAGTGAGCAAGTTATAATATCTTGGCTGGTCGAAGTATTTAAAATACTTGTGAGTCGCCTAAATTTCAAAGTTTTGAATCAAACGAAAAGTTGAGAAGCAAATATTTTATGAATGGGGCTCACTGGAGTGGGAAATATTCTCATGAAATGGGATGATTGAGCTAACTCGTCCTCAAGTCTTATGAGAAATCGGACGTCATCTGGAGACAAGTTTTCGAGAATCGTTTCAAGGTACTGTGTTCGTGGCATATCAACAAATTTTTCTTGCTTGGTTCGACTTTCTCTCGACAGTTCTCTAAAAAAAAAATTCAATTCAACATATGCACTTTGAAAGCGTGATTTAACCCAAGGACAAATTCAATTTTAGTGATACCCACTGACCTCGTGTACAACCTTCTGTCAAGACAAAGACTTGAAGCCTCTGACATGTTGAATTTTTCGAGTATGGTTCTCTGGACTTTGGCAGGGATCTTGGATGGAGGAATATGATAGCGAGCAA
>Ga0194133_10008589_pt1 | contig 11885 bp, 12 predicted proteins | sample TA2KigOf40mmetaG_FD_155448 | JGI IMG/M metagenome (GOLD analysis project Ga0194133, IMG submission 155448) | Freshwater microbial communities from Lake Tanganyika, Tanzania - TA2015055 Kigoma Offshore 40m | ecosystem: Environmental > Aquatic > Freshwater > Lake | place: Tanzania: Lake...
CTTAGATACTTCTACAAACTTACGTCTAAGCTTACGGAGAGTAACTAGGTAACTATAATAAGGCACGCAGGCCTTTTTATGGACATGTGAGGCGGGAGCACAGTGATCAAGTGCGCTTAGGGATCAGATGTGGATAAAAAGTTGCGTGAATTAAATCTTAAGGCTACAATCCGTGTGTGCCGTCTACATTAATAATGGCTTTCACTTTTTTTCTAGATGGGTAAAAGAGGAAATGCAAACGTTCAATATCACACCTCTCTTCCGGTCATTTTTGGTGTAAAAAAGTATGCAGATGCCTTGTGGGAACAAACCAAGGAAAAAAATATTAATGTGTGTGAATGAAATGATTTTTTAAAAGTTATTGAAATGAAAAATGTACTTTTTGACCCCAGGTTTTTCTGCGAAGCAATCTCATCGAGGTCAACTCGGACAAGAAAGAAGCTACTTTTGAAAATTTAGACAAGCCCAGTGAAAAAGTATAATTTGTTGGTTACTTTTTGGATGGATTTTGCCTTTATTTCATTGTCTTTACTTTATTCCAGACCACAATTCCCTACGAGATGCTACATGTAACCCCTCCGATGAGTGCCCCTGACGTTCTCAAATCTTGCACCCTTATCACAGACGCTGCAGGATATTTGGATGTGAATAAGCACACCCTGCAACATAACAAATACAAGAATATTTTTGGGGTAGGAGACTGCACAAATGTTCCTACCTCAAAGACAGCTGCTGCAGTGGGTAAAAAAACTCTTTTTATCACGAATGAAAAGTTATTATTCAATCCTGACCAAAGTTACATTTTCTTAGCTGGAGAACTCGGAGTGATCCGTAAAAACCTGGCTGCAGCTATTGAGGGTAAACCACTTAGTGCATCATACAACGGGTACACCTCTTGCCCTTTGGTTGTAAGGTAATAAGATTAGTCTTGATTCTGCTATTGAAGTTACTAATGCTTGAAGCAACTTGCAGCCATAATGAGGTCATTTTGGCAGAATTTGATTTCTCAACCCCACCAAGTCCTATGGAAACGTTTCCCATCAATCAGGTTTTGCAGACCCAAATAGTTTAAAAGTATAAAGCTTAATATCTGACGTTCAAATTTAGGCGGTTCCAAGAAAATCAATGTATGCCATGAAGGCCTTGATGATGCCCCAAGTCTATTGGCAAATGTTAAAGTAAGTCGATCTTTGGTAAATTTAAGAAGTTTGTTTTTCATTCCTATCCTGTTATAAATTTCAGTGGCTTCTGGGAAGGTCCAAAGCATGTGAGAAAACTTCTACACCTTGGAATGCAAAAATAATCGTAAACTTTTTCTTAAAAATATTTTATTATTTTAGTATAGTTTGAAAAGTGTAAAAAAATTTATGAACTTCTGAAAATTAATTATTTGACAAACTCAGGGTTTGGTCTAATTTTCTAATGTCTTCTTTATACAATAAAAACTTTATATCACTGATCAAAGAAAGATTCATGGCAAAAGGAAGGCATTAAAACCATGTAGTACATCAGGAATACAGTTTCATGTACCTCGACGAACTACCATTTATAGATGTGGCTTAGGGCTGGGCCATGTCATTGAAAATTTGACTCAGGTCGCCCCAGGTCAGGTCAGTATATTAGTTGAAACCTAACAGTAAATTGTTACCCAAAATTCAGAGCAAATTTTTAAGCAACAAAAGTCTGAATTTAAAGATTTTCCTGAGTTTAATCTTAACTAAGTTTTCGGTTTAGCTTGATTTTAAATCAAAACTAGGTCTATTGTGTCTTTAATACAAACCAACTCCATTAGTATACAGCTTGAATTTGCTTTGAAATGCATGATTTTGATGGTGCTTTGAAGAGTTCAAATCCGAGAGCTATGGTAAAATTTTATTAAGTTTGAACACTTTCATGACTAAAAAACCTGCTTCTAGAAACCAAATAATCACACAACCACAAGATTGTAAAACTTAATAAAAAAAAATTAAAGATCAGAGAGATAAACACAATGAAATTATAAAGCATAATTGTAAAAACAAAACATTCCACAATTTTTAAATGCCAAACACAAAAGCTGTCTATTTTAGGTGCAATATATTGATAATACAAAGGAATCAATTAATGAAGTTGAAATGAATATAGCTATTGAAGATTATATTTTTCAAGTTCTCTGGAATCAGATAAAATTTCTTGAATTTCCTCCCCAATGGTTTTCTCAAAAGCTTCCAGGGAAGATAAAATGGACGCACATTTCTGAAAAATATTTTCAATTACATTAAATTAAATGAAAGAGAACGCTCAAAGAGTACCTCATCACTCAGTTCTAGGGACCGTTTAAACTCTATTTCGTGTTCAGTCACGGCGGCTTTGATTTTTGAAATGCTGTAAATTATGAAATTCAAACATAAGAGGTGAATTGCTTGAGAACTTAAATTCATATGGCTATCAAAATAAGAGATAAAAAGCACAAAGCATTTGGTCTCACTTTGATTCAAGATCAGCCGTAATTATATCTTCCTCAGTCATATCTTGTTGAATTTTGCTGAGCTTTTCTTTGTAGTCCTGAAGTTCTGCCTCCATACACAACCGCCTTTTACTCCACTTTGTCTTAACAGATGGCAACTCAATTTTTAAGTTACTCAAGAGTTTACCAATCTAAAATATATTTTTTTTTCAGTTGCTTACTTTGATTAAAACCTTTTTGTTAATACCTCAGCCAACTTTTCATCCTTAGACAGCAAGCTTGGTCTAACTGGTTCCACTGCCTTTTCTTTTGATTTGATCTCATCAGTAAGATTACGAACTCTACTTATCAGCTCACTAAGACTTTGATGTGAATCAAGAAAAGAGATAACTTCACTTTCCTGAAATGTTTGCTTTTTCAAACTCTTTCATCAGAATTTAAAAGATAAATATCTCGTATACCTTTTGCTCAGCTATTGCAAGTCGCTGGTGGTAGGCTTCCTGTTGCTGGATATGTGCAGTGAACTCGTTGTCTGCTCTAATAAGATCCTCTTGGAGAGTTTTCTTTGCTTCATCTTAGATTTATTTGATATTTAGAGTTGAAAATGAAAAGCAAATTTTTTCCAATTTACCCGAGTGAATCAAGAATCTCAACCGTTTTTCAATTGTGATCAAACCCTCTAGATCTTTACGTAGAGAGCCTGCCTAATAAAGATAAATATTTGTGCCAGATAAAATCCTGTGTCAAAAGTAAATTTGATTTACTCTTTCTATTTAGAAAAATAAAATATTTGCACCTCTTGCTCTAGCTCTTTGATGAGAGCTTTTTCTTGGTCAACCAGAATCTTTAACTCTTCTGAATGGGCACACTTTCTCTGCAGCTCATTGCTCAAGTCATTATAATCAGCTTCCAACTTTTTTGCCTCTAGCTCCCTTTGAACTTTTGATTGTCGGTTGTCTAGAATCATTCTGTTGTGTTCTGTAATTTGGGCTTCCAACTCTTTGCGATGATGAGATTTCTTGATGACCTCATTCTGGATCTAAAAATGAGTAAAATGCGGCTTACTTTTGTTGTGCTCCGTGGAAAACTGTAAGGTTCAACCAAAGTATCACTTACCTCTGAGACAGAAGCATACTGATTATTGCACAACAACCAGAAGTTGACAAGAATGCTTAAAAACTTTCTTGTACGGAGAGGCTTCGGATCTAATAAGTCTCCAAGTCCAAACTTGAAATCACAATCCTTCAAAGTATCCAATACTTTCAAACATGTAAATCAATTATTTCAAAAAGTTACATCATACCGGTATTGTACTAAAAAATAACCTTCCTGCAACCAAAATTTTGACAACAGGAAGAGAACCTTTTATTAAGACAAATTCACTAGCAGGCAAGTCTCTCAATCCTGGTGGGACATTGGTCAATAAAACTGAAAATGATGAGGGAGTTTTGTTTGATATACATTTTCATTTACTTAAATATTTAAAAAATTACCTGTGGAGAAACCAAATTGCATGAGAGTTTCAAAATAGAGGATTTGAACATGGTTTGGAGATGGATTGCTAATATTGTCTGCAGATGTTGTTACTTGATTAGTGATCTATGAAATTGGATTAAAAATCATAAGGGATATATCAATTTCAACCAAATAAAGTAATAAAAATTACATCATTCAGATAATTTGCAAGAACGTTGGCAGGAAAAAGAGGCCCTGTTGTACCCGACATGGTATTTCTAGTCCAAAACTCGAAACTTTGCTAAAAAGTTTGAATGTTATAATTTGACACAAGTTACTTCCACATTACTTTTTACCAGTTATTAGTTAGCTAATAAAAGTAAACAAGTCAGCTTAAATTATTTTCAATCTTGGCGCGCCCAAAATTCAAGTTTGAAATATCATAGAAAGCTGTGGTCCAACACACAGACACCAAGGAAATTTTTCCTTCCAAAACAACCAACGCAACCTCGCATGTAAACGCGGTGGGCCGACGGCAGCCGCCAGCCCCAAGGGGCCCTGGGCTGAAATGTAAAACTAAAACTCCTTGCAAAAATATTTAAAAAGTGCGCGGTTTTTAAGAGTGGTTCTAAATCTGTTACTATCGGAAAGTTGCGACTCTCGCTCAAGGATCTCCGTTAAAATATCATCGAAATTCAAACTTCTGCAGCCAAGATGGACCTCGTGCCTCCCCAACGCATTTCGGCATCTACATTTTATTACTTTGATGGACGTTTGGTTTTAGTTCTGGAGGTTCTTCAAGATGGACAGGCAAAAGTTAAGGTGAGTGCCTTGGAAGCAAAACCTTCATTTAGCACATCACTAGGTTAATGTTCTTAAAAGGTCGTGGGTGGAACAGACGAACTTTACGTTCCAGTAAGATGTCTCAAACCTTCGTACAATGAGACGGATCTGGACAACATCCTGGATTCAAAGTTACTTGTAAAGACCAAACATTCTCAAGTTATTCAACTACATTACATTAACAGCCTAAAATTTTAAAGGTGGAAAAAGCTGAGGCTGAACTTGAAAACTTCAAAATCCAAAGTAACGAGGCTGCAAAAAGAGTAGGTTTCAGATAGTTATCAAACCATTCTTACTGTATGACTTTTCGATGTCTTTTATTACAGAGAAAATTTCAAATTCGCATGCTTAACCTGGGCAACACAGAGCTGAAAGCCAAAGTATCAAGACTTTACCTTGAGGTGGAAAAATGCGAAGAGAGCTTGAATTCACTAATTAAAGGACGCATTTAGATGACAAACAGCGTGGGGATGCCGGTGCATTGATTTCCAAGTTATTTACAACCTAAGTAAATTTGATATGTTAATATTAACCTTCTACTTAAAAGCTGAATGAACCTCAACTGAAATATTGCTCTATTTCAAAATTTCTTTTTTAAAGGCGTACTTAATTGTTCATAAATTTCTATTGTTTCATTAAACTCTTTGCTGCGGTTTTCAGTTGATCACCCATTGATGACAAAGTTCAGGTGTGCATTTTATGAAAAAGAGAAAAAATTCATTGCCAAATCTTTGTTGTTTATCCAGGCAACACTCCCAACAACTTGTTCCAGGTTATTTTGCTGTGCATGTCAGTCCGCCGTAGTGGGGCTAGATATAGGATACACGGTAAAAAAAGTCTTCCATTTTCAGCTATTTCCCTCGATTTTCTATGTCCTCAAATTATCACACTAGGTAGAAAAAGGAAGATTTCATCTAAAAATCAAAGACTTAGGTTGTGATAATTTGAGGACATAGAAAATGGAAGATTTTTTCTACCGTGTACCCTAAATAGGGGGCTTTTTCACCATGGTTAAGGGTCGTCACTGACTAACTCTTCCATGTGGAGTTTTAGAAACATCCAGGACATGACCTGCCTTTTATCAATCTCGTCAAATGAAAAAAAGTAGACCAAGGAGTTGGGGTACAGCTATAGGGGGGATGCAAGAGTCAGGAAAGCAGGTCAGTTTATAGTGTTGGGATAGAGATTAATGTGAGATTCTGTTTGTATAGCCACTTGAAAAAGCTGAGTTGAAATAAAAAAGTCTTCATCTGTGTGACATTGTTTAGGAGTGAAGGGTGTGTGAGGGTTGGGAGAAAGTTGAATCAGCCAAAGAGTGGGAATGTGGTGGGTAAAGTACTGTTGTTTGGAGTACATTTGGTCTGTCTTTAAATATATAGGTACCCTCTGTCTGTCTAATCAAGTGTAGAAAACTATTTAGCTCTGGCCTTATTCTACATGAAATATTTTGCTGATGTCTTAAATAGATAAGTGATGTTTGTTTGTTTATGTCGCAGTTTTATTACGGATCTTTCTTTAATAAATACAATTATTAACTTTGTAAGAGCCTGAAAGTCCACATTGACAATCAATAAATAATTAATGAGTCAATATAAAGTAAATAGCCATATTTCTGTTGTCAATGTGGTAGATCCGGTGTTGTCACACTTCGTCAGGTTGGAGATAGGAGAAGAATGTGTCCTTAAGCAATATTCGCAGTCTGTTGTCATTGAGGTCCATTTCAAGCCAGTCAAATTTGATACCGTCCATGCATTTTAATTTACAATTGAGTTTCTGCCTTCCAATTTTGTCATTGGAGTTGTCATAGAAGTTGCCAATTTAGGGAAAGAAAATTAGTTGCTCTCATGGCAGCAACTGACGTTCATTTAAGAACCCTTTCACCGCTTTTATTTGGTTCAAGTCGAGCACAGATATATACGTACACAAAAAAAGCTGCTTGCTATACAAACAAAACAAAGTGATTTGGTTAGTCGAGAAGTAAATATTTATACCAACAGAGAACGTTTCATATAAAAAAGGGAATTTAAAGAAATGGAGACTCTTTTGGAACAGCAAAGGTGTTACCACGAAGAAAGGGAAAGGCTTATGGATGCTATTGTTGGTGAAGAGTTGATGAAAAAGAACACGCATAGGGAAAATCTCAACTCAAGCCACCGTCAGAGAGGGATGTTGGACCGGTAAAAAATGGTTAACTTTGCAAGTCCATGAAACACTCTTACCTAAAATGTTTCCTTCTAGTTATGTTACTGTTACTAAAAATTTGAAAGAGATATATGAGGATAAGGATGGTCAGCGAAGAGAAGAGGTTGCTGCGTTGTCAGGGCCAAGTGAGTTCTCCGAGTTCTATGCTAGACTTAAGCAGGTTTGTAAACGGTCTGTTCAAAGTTAACCAGTGGAAATATATTTGTTGAATTATCAATAGATCAAGGAATTTCATCGTCGACATCCTGGCGAGATTACAATACCAATGTCTGTAGAATTTGAAGAGTTGAAAAAGATTCGTGAAGCTGGTGGGGATGGAGAAGTTGGAGCCTCTTATGGTAATTTATTACTTTTCGTAAAGAGCTGGGAGATTTTTTCAGCCATACTGTTCAAATTTTTTCAGTCGAGTTTTCTGACGAGGAGGGATATGGAAAGTATCTCGATTTGATCGAGTGTCATCAAATTTACCTAAACATCAAAGGGATTGACCGATTGGATTATGTGACCTACCTAATGGTTTTTGACAAGTTGTTTGAAATACCCAAAGACCGCAAAACGAGCTCAGATTATAAACACTATCTTGAGGCTCTCTTTACCTATCTTTATGATTTTACCAAGAGAATAAAGCCAATGCTTGATATTAATGAGGAGCTCTCTGAGTCTATAGTAAGTGGCCTGTTTTCTATTTTTATTTACTTTTGCACTAATTCCTGTTTTGTACACTCCAGAGAGATTTTCAAAATAAATTTTCAACTGGAGATTTTCCTGGTTGGGCCAAAGAGGCCGGTGGTGCTCTCACTCATGCAGGCGCCCATCTCGATCTATCAGCTTTTTCAAGTCCAGAAGAATTGGCTTCCCTTGGCCTCGATCGTATAAAATCTGGCCTGATTGCCCTTGGCCTAAAGTGCGGTGGCACATTAGAAGAAAGATCAGCAAGGTAGGATATTGTAAATTGAGTGTCATAAATTCTTAACCAAAGTGTTAAAAAATGCTATCGCATTTTTCAGATTGTTTAGCACAAAGGGTAAAAAGCTCAGCGAACTCGATCCAAACTTGTTCGCCAAGACTAAAGGCGGAGCACTAAGAGGGGAAAAAAGTGCCAAGGAGTTAGAAAAGCAAAGAGAAGTGGCTAGTATCGAGGCACAGGCAAGGAGACAGATTCAAAAATACATTTTTTGAATAAATTCAGTTATCCCATTCTCTGACTTCAACACTTCATTTGCATATAGATTTACCGTCTCACGGAAATTCTGTCAGAGCAGAGGGCCGCGACCAAAGAGAATGTTGAACGCAAACAAGCCAGGACTGATATCGAACGCGAAGATTCAGAGGAAGATGTGTCTGAAGATGAGCCAGACCAGAATGATGATGATGACACGCCCTACAATCCTAAAAACTTACCCCTAGGCTGGGATGGAAAACCAATTCCATACTGGCTGTACAAGCTTCACGGACTTAATATCTCATACAACTGCGAAATTTGTGGAAATTTTATTTACAAAGGTCCAAAAGCATTTCAACGCCATTTTTCAGAATGGAGGCACGCACACGGTAATAATCTCTTAATTATATAGTAATAAGAAATTTATTCAAAATCTTATACATTAGGAATGCGTTGCCTTGGAATTCCTAACACTGCCCATTTTGCGAACGTGACACAAATTGAGGATGCTATGGCATTGTGGGAAAAGCTCAAGGGACAGAAGCAAGAGGAGGCGTGGAAACCAGGTAAAAAAATGAATAAATCCTAGACGGTTCAAGTCTACATATTCATTTGTAACTTACTAATTATTGAACATTTATTCAGAGCAAGAAGAAGAGTTTGAGGATACCCATGGAAATGTAGTGAACAAAAAAGTCTTTGATGACATGAAAAGACAAGGCCTTTTGTAAATGTCTAATAAAATAACTTCCCCATCAAAGTTAACGATTGAAAATTTTGGGTCCGTATCTTAACATCAATAAATGACTAGTAAATTGAAATATTTTATAATAATATTTATAATATTTTCTACTAGGTATTTGATATCTTTTTAGAGATGAAACGAGTCGAGTTTAAAAAAATTTGCTCTTGTTTACAGCAGGAAACTAATCAGTCAAGTAATTTCTTAAATTACAGCATTTTCTACACAAAAAAGCTTGAACGAGCCTAGGCTGGGCCTCGAGCCTGATTTTGAATTTTAATAAATAAGATTTGAGCTCGTCTAAGCTCGAGCGTGAGACTTAAGGCTCAGCTTGAGTCGAGAGCCTAAAAATTGAACATTTTAATTAATTTTTTGCAAATGACTGACATTTCTGTCTGTTGCCTTTCCAAAATTCTGAAAAAATTTAAATTGAGGTGTTCATGGTTTCATTGTTGGAATATTTTTTGTTTGCCCTTTAAACATGTGCCCAAATCAGGTCAATTATAAAAGAAAAAAAAGCTATTTCCAGGGCTCTTGAGGCTCTTTCTAGGCTTGATAATTGGGCTCGTGTAAGCTCAAGCCTGAAATGTCTAGGCTCCAGGCTTGGATTTTACTTTTTAGGGCTCATTCCACCTCTAAATTTATTTTGTCACAAATTTGAAATTTTGCGAATTCTGATATATCTATGGTTTGCGCAGGTCTTTCGCATGTAAACAAAATCATTCATATCGTTGATTGTTTGGTCCGACAAATAACGATTTTGGATATTTAATATTTATACGCCAAAATTTTCTTGGGATGTCAAGTTTGAACTTTGTCAAAAAGTAAAATCAAATTCAGGTTAATCAGTTTCTTCTTACTCATATCCAAAGTTTTAAACATGCCGAATTGGTACTGGGAAGAAAGGGATCTTAGGAATACCCCATCACGATGGAAAGGATTAGATACTGGCACTGAAGCAAGATACAGAAGAGAAGGCGTGAGGTACAGAAAAAACTGGCGTTTAGATGTTGCAAATCATTTTTGATTAAAAAATATTTGCCTTACAGATTTATCATGGAGTTGGGAAAGGCTCTTAACCTAAGCCATTTGACCATGGCCACAGCCTCCGTCTACTTTCAGCGTTTCTTCATGTTTCAGGCATTTCAGGATTTTCCTCGCTACGTAATGAAAGCCTTGCTACCCACATATATGTTAAACTTGTTAAATATAATAAACTAAATGTAGTTAATTATTTCAGCCAATGGCCACTTGCTGTTTGTTTCTGGCTGGAAAGTCTGAGGAGACACCCAAAAAGTGCAGAGACATTGTACGCATCACAAGACAGCTTACAAATAACAGAATATTTGAAACATTTGGAGTTGATCCCAAAGAGGAAATAATGGCTCTTGAAAGAGTTTTACTACAGGTCTGAGCTCTGAAATAGGTTTCGTACCTCCGTGGTTGCCTCAATTTCATCTAATTTGTATTGCAGACCATTCATTTTGACCTTCAAGTCGATCATCCTTATCATTATTTGCTTCTCTATGGCAAAAGCCTGAAAGGTGATAAAAATAAAATAGAAAAAGTGGTCCAAATGTCTTGGACTTTCATTAATGATAGGTATGAAAGTGGTATTTTTTGTTGATTATTACTACTTATTCAATCAAAAGTATGAAACGAAACAATTACTTTAAGGAATCCAAATATTACAATGATTCATGAAATCAATTTTTTATCTTCACGGATATGAATTTTATAGAAACTTAATTATGTTATGTTTCTCTAGTTTTGACAGTTTATTTTTTTACAGCTTGTGTACAAAGACCTGTTTAAAATGGGAGCCCGAGGTGGTTGCAGTTTCTGTTATGTACATGGCCATGAAGCTGATGAAATTTGAAGTCAAAGATTGGACTGAAAGACAACCCCACCAAAAAGTTTGGTGGGATCAATTTGTGGAAGGCTTAGAAACAACCGATTGCGAAGACATATGTCATCAGCTTCTTGATCTTTATGCTCAGCCATCAAAAAGTACAAGGTGAAAATTATATCATCAACTGGCTTAATTCTACCTCACCTCCTAAAGTCTAAAATTTGGCGAAAAGAAAAATTACACACCCAAAAAAGGCTCGAAACATTAAAAAAATAATTTCAAAAGTGACAAAAAAAATCCATGGTCAATGTTAAAAAACTTAGGGACCTTTTGGAGTCTCCACCCCCTGAGGCACAAGCCGGACCATCTCCAATTTTAGGAAAGGGAACCGTTCCGCGCAGCACTAAGTCCACCCCAAGGAAATCAAGTGCTAATCCCTTGGCAACAGCTACGGGTCCCGGCAAGCCAAAATCTCCGACGACTATCAAATCGAGATCCTCGACACCTCCGCCGCCGCCTCCCTCGTCGGCTCCGTCCACACCTTTGGCGGCAAAGCCTCCCCCGCCGCCAGGTTTGACGTTCACGGTCACTTGGTGCCAAATAACCCTCCGTCTGAAATGATGTTTATGCTCCAGGTCCTCCGTCAACGCTTCCGGGGGTTCCTCACCGCGCGGGCTACGGCGTTCCCCCTCCGCCGGCCCCTCCCGTACCGCACGGGTACGCCGGCTACCCGCCTCCCCCGGCAGTTCCTCCTCCTCCTTCCATTTTGACCCAAGGCGCCGCGGGATACCCGCACTTTCCTCCTTCCCCTTTTTATCCACCCGGGCCGAGTTACTTTCAGCCCGGACCTCCCAATCCCGTTCAACCTCTCCCAGGTTTGCCGGGGGCGCCCACGCCGCCCGGTTTGCCGGCCCCGCACACGTTCCCTCCGACAGGTTTCCTTCGCCACCAACCCCCTCCCCCGCCTCCGCCCAACACCAGAGGACACGCAAGATATTAACATAACCGACGTTTTAAAAATAGATTCTGCCATTTTGAAATAGAATTTTAGTTTTTTTATCAGATGCATTGCTTTCGTTTTGGCTTTTGGGCTCGCCCCAAACACGCACTGCGATTGCCGTTTGCCGATTCATTCCCGTGTTTGACACGTAAATATTTGAAATGGTTCTTTATGGGCCAATCA
>Ga0194133_10008590_pt1 | contig 11883 bp, 13 predicted proteins | sample TA2KigOf40mmetaG_FD_155448 | JGI IMG/M metagenome (GOLD analysis project Ga0194133, IMG submission 155448) | Freshwater microbial communities from Lake Tanganyika, Tanzania - TA2015055 Kigoma Offshore 40m | ecosystem: Environmental > Aquatic > Freshwater > Lake | place: Tanzania: Lake...
CCTGACGGAGGAGTTTGATGGTGCGCTGGATTTTGGTGGGGAGCCGGTCGAGCTCGCGCAGAATGGCCGGGAGGAAGGCGACGGGTTTGGTGATGATGTCCTCGACGCGGAAGCGCATGGCTTCGCCATAGAGGAATTCCATTTGGAGGAAGCGGAGCTGCATGTGGATGAGCTGGTGGACGAGGGCGACCTCTGTGGGGGTGACGGGGTTGAATTGTTCGATGAAGTTGGTGGTGACGGCGAGAGCGTCGTCATGATCGGCGACGAAGCTATCGAATTTTTTCAAAGAGTAGAGGCCGTGTTTGAGGGAGTTGGAAGCGGCCTTGATTTTGCCTTTCTCGGTGCGGGGTCCAGTGGACCTTTGTGCATTGGCGCGATTGGCGGCAAGCGCCGCATCGGACATGGTCTTCTTGCGGGGTGGCAGCGCACCCTGGTTCGTGTTGGGAGTTGAGTTTTCCACGGACACAGGGTGGCATGCGGGTGGGGCGGCTTAATGTTTGCGAGAGGGCGATTTGTTGAAGGGAAAGGAAATAAAAATGTTGGAGGACTGTGAATCACATTCGGCTTCATGTTTGGATCGGCCCGTGATCTTCCAGTGTAGTGCTTCACACAGAATGATGATTATGAGCGGCTGACTTGGCCCGGATGACCTTCGCCAAACTGTCGTTGGCTTTGGCGGTCCAGATGAACGGTTTGGGGTTCTCGTTGTGTCGATCGACATATTCATCGAGTGCGTCAATGAGCTCCAGAACACTATGGAAGACGCCGCGTCGCAGGCGGTTTTCTGTCAGGTCGCGAAAGAACCGTTCCGCCATGTTCAGCCAGGAAGAGCTTGTAGGCGTGTAATGAACGTGGAAACGCGGATGTCTTTTGAGCCACCGGCCAACCTTGGGATGCTTGTGCGCCGAGTAGTTGTCAGCGATGATGCAAAGTTCTTTGCCTTGAGGCGTGGCGTCGTCGATGAGCCGGAGGAACTTGATCCACCCCTGGTGCCGATGACGCTGCTGACAGAGGCTGATCACCTTGCCGCTGGCCGAGTTCAGGGCCGCAAACAGGGTGGTTGTGCCATGGCGTTTGTAATCGTGGGTCATTGTGCCAGCCCGGGGCAGTAGCTTGGTCGTCCTACGATCCGATTGTCAAAGCGATTTCAATCCTTGAGGACGCATCACCTCAAAATATAAGTCAGCAGCCTGGGCGCGAGCATAAGGTCAGGAATTTCTACAACAACATCCTCACGCCCAATAGCAAGAATGGTCATGTCACTATCGATACGCATGCGGTGGCTGCTGGACTAATGCGACCGCTTGGAGGCAAGGCTCCCGAGGTAGAACAAAACCTTGGCGGTGGGTCCAAATCTGCCATGACTGGAGAGTCGGGGACTTACGGTTTGTATGCGGAAGCATACCGTCGAGCAGCGCAAAAGCGGAAGCTACTCCCAAGGGAAATGCAATCGATCACCTGGGAGGCAATCCGCGGCCTATACAGCCCCGAATTTAAGCGGTCCAAGGCCGCTGAAGAAATCAACAACTTGTGGAAATCCTTTTCGGGTGGTGAGCTTTCAGCGCAGGAGTCCCGAGAACATGCAAAACGAATCGCTGGTGGAATCACAAGACCGAGCTGGGCAAGCGAAGGAGTACCCGGTGCTGGCGTACATGCAGAGCAAAGGAATCCGACAGACTCGCGCAAACTATCTGGCCCTGAACTGGCCGGACCAGCCGATGGGCCCGGAGGCGGAGCAAGACGCCGAGGTGGAAGCGGCGCTGCCCCCGCAGTTCCGACACCCGAGCTGGACGAGCGAGGAATAAGCCTTCGCCGCAAGGCCACGCAGCGCGGCAGCATCCGGATTGAGCGCGACCAACCCGAGGGAGAGGCCAAGGCACGCACGACCGCAGCCGGCAGCGGCGGCCGCGGCGGACGCACCGTCGAAGCGAAGGCAGCGGCAGGAGCAGAGGCAGACCCCATAGGCACCGGCGGCCAACCATCCGGGAAGCCCGGACAGGCCAAGAGTGAACGCCGCCCCAGCGTATCGCCGCAGTACGAGCGCACCAAGCCGAACATTCTGAAGAACGTAGCGCCTGAAGTGGCGAAGGCCATGGAAGAGCGGCTGCGGGACTTCGAGGCCCGCAACCCTGAGCGAAAACAAGCTTCAAGGACGTCAGAGAAGAAGCCCGAAGTCTGGATCCGGAAATCGTGGCGCGTCTGGACGCTTCAAAGTTGAAGGCCGGGGAAACCCTCGACCCAGCGGTGAGATTCGCCGCCCGCGAAACCCTGAACGGACTGAATCAGGAATTGGCCAAGCGCCGGCAGGAAATGGCGAAGAGCGCCGGGGCCTGGGACGAAGCCAAGCGCATGGACGAAATGCGCAAGGTCGAGGCGATGGAGCAGGACGCCAAGCGCCTTATCGATGTCCTAATCCCGACCCGTTCGCAGGACGGCCGAAACCTCGACTATTACGCGATGATGGCGTCGGTGCTCAGCGAAGCGACATTCGGCAATGCAGCTCTTCGAGCAGCCATGAATTGATCTTCTGCGATTGCCTCACCCCTGATTTGAGAGCCTTTACAGCAACTTGTTGAGGCGGGGCTGCTTCGCTGCGATCAGGGGCTTATTGAGGAACTCGACGAAGTCGGCGGAGGCTTTGAAGCGGGCCGAGACTTCCGGCAGGAGGTTGGGGGTGTACGCGAGATCGGTGGGGAGGGAGTTCCACACGATATACATGCGGTGCTTGAGGAGGTCTTCGGCGGGGTCGCCGGGCAAGTAGCCTTTCGGGATGCGGGTCAGGGGCTCGCCCTGGAGGCCGCCCATCCACTTGCGGAGTTGCTTGTCAGCCAGGATGTCGCGGAATGTCTCGTGGTGCTGGGCGATGTAGGTGCGGAGAGTCTTGAGCGTTTCGGGCATCGGGAGGTAGATGCCGGCGCCGACAAAGAGTTCCTTTGCGTCGAGGTGCATGTAAAAGCTGGCGGTTTCGTTCTTGCCGAGGTTCTGCCGGTGCCAGCCAGCGGCGATGTTGGTCTTGTAGGGGCGCTTGTCCTTGGAGAAACGCACGTCACGGTGGATGCGGAAGATGGACTTCTTGGGCTCGGTGATGTAGTCGGGGGCGTAGTCGAGCATTTCCTGGCCGACGGCTTCGACGAAGGCTTCCATGGGGCCTTTGACCGAGGCATCATAGACGGGCTTGTTCTTTTCAAACCAGGGGCGGTTGTTGTTCTTTTCGATACCGCGCAGAAATTTGAGCGCTTCGGCGGGAAAGCCAGAGAAGGATGCCTTGGTACGGGCCATACTGATAAGGATGCTGGCATTGGCCGAGATTGCGCAACGAAATCCGAAAGAAATTACGCTGATGGAGAACGAGCCCTTGAGCCGGCACACGCGGTTCGGGCTGGGCGGGGCGGCTCGGTGGATGGTGGATGTGCATGATGCGGCGCTCTTGCCGGAGGTGATGGGGGCGCTCGATGGCACTGAGACCATTACGCTCGGTGGCGGGTCGAATCTGATCGTGGCCGATGGCGGGTATGACGGAGTAGTGGTGCGCTACACGGGCCGGAAGATCGATCGCAACGATGGAGTGAGCCTGGCCGAGGCGGGGGCGGTTTGGCAGGATGTGGTCGACTTTCATACCGAACTGGGGCTGAGCGGGATGGAGCGGATGACGGGGATTCCCGGTTGGTTGGGCGGGGCGCTCTATGGGAATGCGGGGGCCTATGGGCAAACGATCATGGACTTCGTCGAAAGTGTGCGCGTGTTCGATGGGGTTGGTTTTCGGGAGGTGGCGAACGCGGATTGCGGTTTTGCTTACCGGACGAGCGGATTTAAGGCGCGGAAGAATTGGGTGCTGTTAAGCGCAAAGATGCGGCTGGCGGCGGGGGATGCACTCGAAATCCGGCAGACTTCAGCGGAGATCCTGGCAACGCGGAATGAGAAGTTTCCGCCAACGATGAAGTGCGCGGGGAGTATTTTCAAGAATTTGCATGTGGCCAATTTGGGGGAGAAGGCGCTGAACCGGGTGCCACCCGGGGTGATGCGGATGGGGAAGGTGCCGTCGGCGTGGTTTCTCGAGCAGGTGGGATCGAAGGGGATGAAGCGCGGCGGGATTGAAGTGGCGAGCTATCACGCGAACCTGATTTACAACACCGGAGGCGGGACCGCAGTGGAAGTTTGTGCGCTCATCGATGATTTGAAGGGGCGGGTTCTTGCAGAGTTTGACCTGCGGTTAGAAGAAGAAGTGCAATACGTTGGCTTCAAAGATCGAATTAGCCACTAAAGTTCTGGATGGGGGCTGCCGATAGATCGACCACACATGATCATCAAAGGCCGGCGCAGTGGTAGAACCACCAAAACTGGCTATTACCGGATCCAGGGTAATGGCGGCCAGTTTTTGCATGGATTTGGCGATGGCGACTTTATCCGCCTCAGGGATGAGCGGGGTCGCGAGTGGCGCGGAGTCGCGGAAGTGTTTGACACCATGGTGAGGTTCCGGTTTCGCGATGAGGAAGGGAACTACATCTCGGGGGTTTCCGATTCGGGTTCGGGCATCATCCTGAGAGATGAAAAGGGAAATACCTGGCGCGGGTTTGTCGATTAGCGTTGGCGAGCGGAGCGCAGCATGAGCAGAGCGGCGTAAAGGATGACGACGAGGACGAGCCAGCGTAGCGCCGTCAAGTCGAGCGACTTCACGACGAAGGCAGCGAGCGGAACGCCGAGAAGACCTCCGATGGCGAGGCCGGTAGCAACGGGCGCGAGGTAGGCTCCACTGCGCACGAAGCGGGTGCTGGCCACGGGCATGAGAAAGGCCGAGGAGCCCATCATGATGGGAAAGGCTGCGGCCGGGTTCATACCAAGCAGGCTGACCATGGTCATGCAGGGAGCGTAAAAGCCAATGCCGAGCGTGCTGATGGCTCCGAAGAGGAAGTTCCCGATGACTCCCACCGCCAGTGGCCAGCCGCGGAGCTGCAGCGCCTCACCGCCGACGGGGAAGAGATCGAGCTGCCGCATCAGTAGCGCGACGGCGGCCACCAGCAGCGTGCCACCCATCGCGAATTGAACGGTGCGCTTATCGAGTTTGGCCACCAGGCCCGCACCGAACCAGGCGCCGACGGTGGCACCGCCGATGAGCAGCAGCAGGGTGGCGACATCGACTTCGATCGCAGAGATGTAGATAAAGGCCTGAAAGATCGTGGGTAGCGTGTGCCCAGCATTCATCGTGCCGGGGATCCATTGATCGGGCACCATTTGGCGGAACTTGAAGATGGCGGTGGTGGTGGCGAAAGAGCCGATGCCGAGGGTGTCGAAAAAGTTAGTGACGAATCCTGTTACTACGTGGCTCATGCGAGGCAGCCACACAGTTGTGCGCAAGGAAAGAATCCACACCGTGGCGTAGGCGAGGGTGAAGGCGGAGAGAGCAGCGAAGATGGCCGGCTTGGCCCACATCGATCAGCCGCCGATCTCGAGAACCGGCTTGCCGAGAACGTCCATGCGAGGTGTGATGCCGAGACCTGGCGTGACGGGTGCGGCAAGCCTGCCGTGATTGCGTTGGGGAGCGCCTTCGGCAATGCTCACCGTGACGTAGCTGTTGAAGTCAGTTGAGGAGAACAGCAGCCCGGTTGGGGTGCTGTGAGCAAGGTGAGAGATTGCGGCAGTGACGATGTCGCCGCCCCAGGTGTCTTCGATCGTCATGGCGATACCGAGCGAAACACAAAGATCACGAATCTGCCGGGCCTTGGTGATGCCGCCGACCTTCGAGATCTTCAGGTTGATCACATCCATGGCGCGATCCTGATAGGCGCGCAGGAGAACCAGCATGTCTTCGATCGATTCGTCGAGAACCATGGGCCTGTTGGTGTGGTGGCGGACGGCGAGGCATTCCTCGTAGTGCATGCAGGGTTGCTCGATATAAACATCGACGTCACGAACGGCGCCAGCGACGCGAACGGCCTGATGTTGCGTCCAGCCGGTGTTGGCGTCAGCAACCAGCACTTCACCGGTGCTCAATACAGCAGCAGCGGCGTGGATGCGGGCGATGTCGGTATCGGGATCCCCGCCGACCTTAAGCTGGAATTTTGTGTAGCCCTGGCTGCGGTATTCGGCGACCATACCAGCCATGGCTTCCGGCGTGTCCTGAGAGATGGCGCGATACAAGGCGAAATCCTCGCCAAAGCGGCCGCCAAGCAAAGTGGCAACGGGCTGGCCGCAGGCTTTGCCGAGGATGTCCCAGCAGGCCATGTCGAGCGCGGACTTCACGTAGGGGTGGCCGCGCATGGCGCGGTCCATGGTCTGATTCACGACGCCGAGTTGGGTGGGATCGACGCCGATGAGCTGCGGAGCAAGTTCCGCGATGCCGGTGCGTGCGCCGGCGGCGTAGGCGGGCAGATAAGCCGGGCCAAGCGGGCAGATTTCTCCGTAGCCGAGGATCCCCGAGTCGGTGCGGATTTCGACCACTGTCGAGTCGAAGACGTCGACCGAGTTGCCACCAGACCATTTGTAGCTGCCCTCATGGAGGGGCAGACCCACCTGGAAAGCCCGAATCCCGCTAATGCGCATCCATACCTCCTTGAAACCAGAAATCAAATATCGCATATTGATGGCTTCATTCGGCCCGCGCTATGATGTGCCAATGTTTTTCCGTTCCATCGTGATTACGCTTGCAGCGTCGGTTGTTTGTCTGGCCGGGGCTGAGGAGTTACAGCAACGACTGAAGCGAATCTACGATTCGCCTGCCTTTCAATCGAAGCGGTTTGGCCCGGCGCGATGGATCCGCGGAGGTGTGGCGTTTACGACGGTCGAGAGTGCGCCTGGGGGAGGCGAGGCCAAGGACATCGTCCAGTACGAGACGGCAAGCGGCAAGCGGTCTGTCCTTGTTTCACACAAGCAATTGACTCCTGCTCAGGCCACCAAATCGCTGGCCATCGACGACTATCACTGGAGCGGGGACGAGAATCGGTTGTTGATTTACACCGAGTCTCGCAAGGTGTGGCGAACGAATTCACGCGGCGATTATTGGGTGCTGGATCGCAAGGCGGGAAGCCTAAAGAAACTGGGGGGCGATGCGCCCAGTTCATCGTTGAGCTTCGCAAAGTTCTCACCCGATGGTTCGCGGGTCGCTTATGTGCGGGCAAACAATCTCTACGTCGAGGATGTATCGAGTGGGGCGATCTTGGCGTTGACGAAAGATGGTTCCGCGACCTTGGTGAATGGAGCTTCCGATTGGGTGTATGAAGAAGAGCTCGCATTGAGGGATGGCTTCCGCTGGTCGCCAGATGGGGCAAGCCTTGCGATGTGGCAGTTTGATGTTACGGGTGTGCAGCAGTTTTCGTTGATCGATAACACCAGTAGCCTTTATCCGAAGATCACGACCATTCCTTACCCGAAGACGGGAACCACGAACTCCGCCGTGCGCGTTGGCGTGATCCCCGCGGCGGGCGGCACGCCGGTGTGGATGCAAATTCCTGGGGATTCACGCGAGAACTACATTTATCGGATTGACTGGCTTGAAAACAAAACGGGCCTGGCGATTGGCCAGCTCAATCGATTGCAGAATACGGCTAAGGTATTTGTCGCTGATCCCAAGACGGGAGTGGCCAAGCTGGTCTTTGAAGATCGGGATGAGGCCTGGGTGGATGTGCGGCATCGAGGTCGGTTGAATGATGGCTTTGATTGGTTGAACGACGGGAAGAACTTGCTCTGGCTGAGCGAGCGGGATGGTTGGACCCATGCCTATTCGGTTGGGCTTGAAGGAGGTGCTCCGGCGCTGATTACCCCGGATGCAGCGGATGTGATTTCGCTTGAAGCCGTCGACCCGCAAAGCCGCTGGATCTACTACATTGCCTCGCCGATGAACGCGACACAGCGTTATCTCTACCGCTCTGCGACAGGCCAGAACGGGCCTGCAGTTCGCCTAACGCCGGCCGGGCAGGCGGGCACACATTCTTATGACATTTCTCCGGATTGCAAATGGGCCTTTCACACCTATTCGCGCTTCGACAGCCCACCCGTGATCGATCTGGTGAGCTTGCCTGACCACAAGACGGTGCGAGTGCTCGAAGAGAATGCGACGCTGCGGGCGAATGCCGCTTCGTCCGCTGCCACTCCGGTTGAATTTCTGCAGTTGAAGCTGGAGACCGGCGCGACTGTGGATGGCTGGCTGCTTAAGCCGCGAAGCTTTGACCCCGCCAAGAAGTATCCACTGATCGTGTTTGTGTATGGGGAACCCGCTTCAGTCACCGTCACCGACGCATGGGCGGGGACGCGGGGGATGTTTCATCGCGCACTGGCCGATGAGGGATATCTGATAGCGAGCTTCGACAATCGCGGAACGCCCTCACCGAAAGGCAGGGCGTGGCGGAAGTCGATTTATGGCGCGGTGGGAGTACTGTCTGCGCAAGAGCAAACAGAGGCTGTGGCGGCGCTGGGGCGAATGAGAGCTTATGTGGATCTATCGCGCGTGGGGGTTTATGGAGCCAGCGGCGGTGGATCGAATACGCTCAACCTCTTGTTTCGCTCGCCGGATCTGTTTCAAGTGGGTGTGTCGATGGCGCCGGTGCCTGATCAGCGCCTGTATGACACGATCTATCAAGAGCGCTACATGGGCTTGCCGCAGGAAAATGCCGAGGGCTACAGGATTGGGTCTCCGATCACTTTTGCCGAGGGCTTGCGTGGAAAGCTGCTAGTGATTCATGGTTCGGGAGATGACAATGTGCATTTTCAGGGCACTGAAAAACTGGTGAATCGGCTGATTGAGTTGGGGAAGACTTTCGACTTCATGGAGTACCCGAATCGATCGCATTCCATTTCGGAGGGACGCGGTACGACGCTGCACCTCTATAGCCTGGTTGCGCGGTACTTCATGACTCATTTGCCGGCGGGTGGAAGGTAAAAGGAGACCTGAGATGCGTCTTGCCAGGAGGAGTTTCTTGATTGCAAGCGGCGCATTATTGGGCGCTGAAGAGCCAGTGCGGCTGGGCGTGATTGGCGCTGGCTCGCGAGGCACCTTTGTAATGACCGTGTTTCAGAAAGACCCGGCCTTACAGGTGGGGGCGATCTGTGATGTGTACGAGCCCAATCTCGAGAGGGCGCTGTCGACCGCATCGAAAGGGGGCAGCAATGCGCGGGCATACCGAAATTACAAACAACTGCTCGATGACAAGTCGATCTCTGCAGTATTGATTGCAACGCCGGAACACTGGCATGCGCGGATGGTGTTGGATGCTTTGGCTGCAGGCAAGGATGTGTATGTCGAGAAGCCACTATGCCGTACGCCAGAGGAGGGCGTGGCCCTAGTCGAGGCCGAGAAGCGGACCAAGCAAGTTGTTCAGGTGGGAATGCAGCGCCGGAGCTATGACCTTTATCTGGAGGGGCGGGATCTTGTTCGGAGTGGCGTGCTCGGCAAGGTGAGGATGGTGCGGAGCTGGTGGCTGAACAATTATCTGAACGGGAACCCAGGGGCAGCGAAGCTGGAGGGCCCGCTCGATTGGGAACAGTGGCAGGGGCCGCTTGAGAAGCGGATCCCGATGAATGCGGATGTGTTTCGCAACTGGCGCAACTATGCGGATTACGCAGGAGGGATTGTTGCCGATCAGGGAGCGCATGTGTTTGACGGGATTCACCTGTTGATTAGTGCCGGATATCCAGCAGCGGTGACGGCAGCGGCGGGAAGGCCGCACCGCGAGGGGTTTGATACGCCGGAGACGGTGGTGGTGAGCGCCGAGTATCCGGAGGATTTTCTCGGGGTGTTCACGATCAACTATGCGGCGATGAAGTACAAGAGCCGGAATGACCAGATGAATCACCTCGATGGTGACCGGGCCCGCATGGATATTGGCCGGGAGACATGCCGGATTTACCGGATGGGTGAGGAAGAGACGGTAGCGGTTGAGAAAACTTCAGCCAAGGGATTCGGTTGGGCAACAGATCTGCATGTCCAAAATTTTCTGGAATGCGTGAGAACGCGCAAGAAGCCGACGGCACCGATGGCGCTGGGATTTCAGGCGGCACTGGTGGTGCAGATGGCGAATCTGTCTTTAAAGCAGGGGAAGCGATTGCGATGGGATGCGCAGCGGAATCGGGTGGTTAGCTAGTGGATATGCAAGCTTCGGACTCCGCAAGGCCTTGATGGCAGGTTGCTTTGTGATCCTAATTAGAAGCAATGCAACCTATGAATTGATGTGAGCAGGCGAGATTCGAGAAAAGAATGCTGGAGTGGAAATAAGAATGGCGGTGAGGGTGGGATTCGAGCCAATACAACGGATCTGCAATGCTTAACATCTGAGGTAACTGATTCGCTCGCCGGAGCCTGAGCACATAGCGTTGCTCAACTTTTGAATCCGAATCTAAAGGGCTCAAGAGGCGTCTTGATCTGAACTTTCGAATTGTTGATCGCCAGCTTTCCGTGCTCGATTGTTGTGACCGGCACATGCCAATATGAGCGCTCCCCACGATCCGTTACGTTCATGTTGACCTTGTTGGCTTCAATCCAAGCATAAGGAACTGCAAACGCCTCATCCCGATCCATACATGAAAGTATGAAGTAAGAGTCCTTGCCCTCGGCTAAGAACTCGTCCCACGATGGGTGGTAAGCATACCAGTATGGTCGGTAGTCTTTTTTCGACTCGTAGCGTTTTGAAACTGCACAGCAGACTCGGAACTGTTTGTCTGGGCTCGAATATAGGGTCTTGCTGCGCTTGACCAATTCCTTTCCCTTAAAGATGGCGAATGCATCGATGGCCTGCTGGCGTTTGGCGTTCAATAGATCAGGATCGGTTCGTACCTGCTTGCCGCCTTCTCGCTCATCCATGCCGTCGTTTTCGGATAGTGGTGCTTGTTGCTCGATTTCATGTTGGCTCTCGACGTTTGCCGTGGTCGTGAAGATCACATCAATGATCTTGTCGATCTTCGTGTACTCAAAGGGTTGGAGCAATTGACGAATCTGGTTGAGGGTGCTAACATCATCTGATTTTTCCTTGATCTGCACCAGCTTAATGAGCCGTTCAATGCTGATAAGGCGCATTTCCCATGCGTAGCGTGACCCTCGCACTTGCGCTTCAAGCGCCCCAGTATCCTCACGACCCACGACGATAAGGATGGACGCATCCTTGCCCACACGACCTTCGGCCTGAAGCTTTTCTTTGTACTCCGCAATCTTTTCCAGTCGCACTGTCACGTAGTCTGTGGTTTTGACCTCAACAATCAGATCAGGCTCTCCTGCCGCCCGCCAGATGCCATCGTAGCCAATTGCGTTTCGCTTGCCTTGATAGAGGCCATTCTCCGCTTCAAAATCGAGTCGCCGCCCAAACTCATTTACGATGTCCTGAAGCACAAGACCGCTCTTGTTGAATGAATTTTCCAGGCAATGGCGTGAATAGTCAAACAGCCGTTCGATGGGAGCGACGCTCAGGAATTGCCTGAACTCTTGGCAGCATGATGAGTTGTCCAGCAGATTGCCGTCACCAGCGCTTGACACGATCTGTTCGACACTCATTTTGAGAACGTCTTCTTTGGCACTCTTCCAGAAACTCAGTAATGGCATGTTTTCAGCGGCTGGCCGAAGCCAGTTCCTTTTCGAGTTGACTCTTTTGGTACTCAACCAGTTGTGACTGGAGACCGAATAAGCTGGCCTGCCAACCTATTGTGCCTGCTCGTTCAAAGGCAACACGGTTCAGCAGAATCCAAGGTTCTTCGAGGAGATGAAGCCCAGTGATCCTGAAGGTGCATTCCTTAGCTCCAACTGTGGCTTGCTTTCTGGCCAGGTTAAGTATTAAGAGTTTTGCAAAAAGGAAATGGGTCATGCTAAACCTTTCACAAATCCGTTAGCGGCGGAGAAAGAGGAAAGGCAGATGACCCGAAAGCAGAATAGCGCAAAAGCGGACTGGAAGGCAGTGATGGGCCAGGACG
>Ga0194133_10008592_pt1 | contig 11882 bp, 16 predicted proteins | sample TA2KigOf40mmetaG_FD_155448 | JGI IMG/M metagenome (GOLD analysis project Ga0194133, IMG submission 155448) | Freshwater microbial communities from Lake Tanganyika, Tanzania - TA2015055 Kigoma Offshore 40m | ecosystem: Environmental > Aquatic > Freshwater > Lake | place: Tanzania: Lake...
CTCCTATAACAATCTTAAACCTTGGATTATCTAGATTATGTTTGATATTTTCTAAATTTGGATTTGAACTCCTTCTTCTTACCCCGATTATTTGATAATCTGTATGCTTTAATAAATAATCAACCATATATGAGCCGTCTTGACCTGTAACTCCTGTTATGATAACTTTTTTCATATCAATCTTTATTATAAATTATAATCTTTATTTTGTAAATTTAAAATGTTTCTTTTTTAAATATCCACTGTTGGTCTTTGTAATCATTAATAAGTTTCCACTTATTATTAGTTAAAAATTCTAAACAATATTTCCCTTTAGCAAACTCTCCATTTGGCCAATAATGATGGTCATCAAAGGCTAGGATTGCTTTGTCTGATAAATTTGGATATACTATTTTTAGTTCTTCTAGATGATGTCTCATTGATGACTCTCCATTATCTTTAATATCTAAATCTAATGAGTCAAAATAAATGAAGTCTAAATCTTGAATTTCTTCTTTAGTTTTAGATTTTAATACGTCTAGAGAATCTCCTACTGTATATTGAATAACGTCAGAGAATTCTTTTGTGATTTTTTTACAATTCTCTATTGCCTCTTTAGATATATCAATACATTCTAATTGACCTTTTGTATAATTTTTAATAAATGCTCCAAAAAATACCGTTGATAATCCGTCGCAGGAGCAATCTACCAGGTTTTTTGCTGTATAGTTAATCATTCTGTGTGAGCATCCTGTTTCTAAAATCTTAACTGGTTTGTTTAATGAGTATAGATAATTAAATATAATATTCATCGTGATGAATCTCGGACCTAAAAATGCGCTCTGCTTGTCGAAAAATTTAATCATATAATTTATTAATGAGATTCGTTGTTGTTTTATCCCAAGTATAATTATCTATTATATATTTTCTATAATGTATTTTAGAAAAAAAATCCCAATTATCATAAGCTTTTTTCATTACGCTTGCGTATTCAGTTACGTCAAAATCATAGAACATTGGCTCTTCTGGACAATTAAAAGGCCCATATGAATTGTGAAAGCCCCAATCTTTTACTAAATGGTCTGCTATATTTTTAATTGGTATTAATCCTTTTGGTTTAACTAACAAAGATACATTCTCGTTCAGAAATTCATTGAATGGCTCTATATTTCCGGTGATATTTAAAGTATTGCAAGCCATCGATTCTGTAATGATTAAACCAAAACTCGCTCCTCTCTGTAAAGATAAACAAACGTGAGCCGAAGAATAAAAATTTCTCAAATCTTGCATTGACCATCTATTTGAATGATATTCTATGTTTAATCCTCTTTTTTTATACTCATTGATTTTCTTTAGGTAAATGTCATTTGATCCTGTATCTTTAATTCTTAATAATACATTCTTATTTCCATTGAAAGCTATCTCAAAAGCTCTTAGAGTAAGATCTATTCCACTTCTTACAAATGTAGCCAAAGGCAGTATAAATATAAATTGATTTTTATTTTTCTCTTCCGACTGATACCAAAAATTTGTATTTGTTCCTAAACGAACCGTCTCACATTTAAATCCATATTTTTTCCAAATATTCGTAATTTGATCGCTCATACCAATAAGCTTTTGATTTGAATTCTTCGCTGAGTTAATAAGATATGTAGGTAGTGTATTTGCCATCTCCCAGCAAGTAATCACAAAACTTTTTTTATCTTTATATTTAAATCCTACGTTTAATCCATCGCAAATGCCTACCCATTCTGCTAGGTCTGGTTCTGCATATTTATCTATTTTTTTTAATTCATTATTAATATTTATCATCACTGAAGATAAACTTCCGTGACTATATTTATAGTTTTCTGGCTCAGAGAATTGTCTTGGGTCTGTATCTAAAAGATGTATCATAGACTCTCTGCTACGAACGACATATTGGCTGCGGACCTTTCCCAAGAGAACCAGGACGCGACTAAATTAGATATAATTTTAAGATTTTGTCTTAATTTTTCATCATCTTTGATCTGTCTCATTTTATTTTTTAAATCATCTTTATCAACTTCAGACCAAAATACTCTATTAGAGTAATGATGCGGGGTTATGGGCAGAAGATGATTTTTCATCCCTATATTAGTTAGTTGATCTATTTTCTCGCGATCCAAATCCACAACATCAAATTTTAAACATAAATTAGATATATCACTTGTATAGTCTGTAAATCCACTGTATCTTTGGCATAAAGTCGGTATTCCGCACGACATCCCTTGAAGATTAACCATACCAAATGTATGAGATCTATTGATATTAATTGCCACATCAGAGGACTCGAAAATTTTTACTTGTTCTTCCCAGTTTTCGATGTGACGATCATCATGTATTATCTCTACATTATATTTTTTCGCCATTTCATTGACCCATTGTTTGAAAGTCTCTGTAGCAGATCTATCTTTAATATATAAGACCACCCCACTCTCATCTTTAAATTCCTCACAAAATGCGGGAATTAATATGTCAAATCCACTTCTAGTATTGCTTTCGCACATTGATGTGAATACAAACTTATCTGTCATATACTTCTTGGATTCGATAAATGGCCAATTTTTTCTATCTACTCCTAATGTAACGTAATTAATTTTATCTATAGGATAACCTCCATAAGCCGCAAATAAGGCGTTGTCTTTTGATAGTCCTAGAATTGTTTTTGGATAACAATTTCTTAATATAAGGTTTGGAAAGGGTAATTCATAAGCGACCCAAAAAGCATCTGGGTTTGCGCCGTGAGCTTGCCCAAGACAATCGTACATAATTGTTTTCTCATTTTCAGAATAAACATCTATTTTTTTTGCTGCGGCATTAATTGCGTCAACAATTATTTTCGTTGAGCAAAATTCTCTAGCTTGTGGATCGCAAATAACTTTAAATTTTTTCATATTTTATATGCCTCATCGAAAGATATATACGGTCTATTTTTTTTGGCATATAAGTATTATATATTTTTTGATAAGGTTAAACAATTTTTATATTTTTAAATAACTTTTCGTTATTCCAAGGTCTTCTTCGTGCATGTTGTATATCTCATTGTCGCCATACATCCAATCAAATCCAGCTAAGTGATAAGTTGAATCTTGCGGGATTCTTATAGAAGCCTTGCTGATCTGATCTTTTGATGCGTTTTTATTATTGTAAATAATTTTTTTTGTGACGTTCTTATAACAATTTGCTATATGCATCATTCCGCTATTTACTCCTATAAATATTTTAGATTCTGCAATGACCTTTGCTGTATCAAATATAGATAAACCTAGTTTATTAACTGCGCTTGGAATTATCGGATCATTTAATCCTCCTATTTGATAAATTTGATAATTTTTATATTTATCCAATATTAGATTGATTATTTCATCTGGTATATCATCTGAAAAAGATCTTCCTTTTATGCTAATTGCTAATTTATTCTCATCTGGCTTTATATCGGTATGTATGTAAAGATTGGGTTTATTTATAAATATTTTAAACATTAAATCTGAAGAGAAATTATTTCTAGAAATTATATTATCAAAAAATATATTCTTAGAATTATGCACCCACCCCTCATGAATTAGGGTATGAATATCTATCACAACTTCTGGCTCTTGATTCCTAACAACAAAAGGATTATGGTCAAAAACCCAGTGATTATCCATGTCTATTAATTTATTTCTAAAATTTAAATAAAAATTTTCTGGATAAGTAGAATATATAATACTGTCACCTATATTAACCCCACGGAATTGAGGAGCATGTAATCCTCTGATCCCAACTTTTTTATTGCTAAAATCAATCATGATCTTTTAGATTTCTGTTCTGCGGTAATAGAGCCAAAATATCTTTTCTGTATATTATTTTTTAATATCCATCTTTGATAGTTTAAATCGTCTACCATTCTAGCAGTAATTTTGCCTGTTCTTATTTTATCTATTATTTCCCAAAGTAATTTATTTACGCAAAATAACTTTTTATATTCTTTGGATCTATAAATTTTATCAAGGTTGCTGCCGATGCTTTTCCTTATATTAAGCTTACATCTTCTAAAATTTTCTTTAGATTGCTGATCTTTAATCTTTAGAGCTTTTACATCTAGTATAGATAAAAAATCTATAGCATATCCTGCGTCCACTTCTAAATTAACCTTCATTATATGTTGGGCTTCCTACAAAACTTTGTCCTTCTGGAACGATATAGCCATTAATACCTCCACCATTTATATGATTGGCAACGCTTGGCTTAATATTTAAGAGTGCAGCAAATTTATTAGTATCTATAGCATTCTTTTCGGCCCATTTAGTCCAAAGCCAAGATATACCATGACTCATCATCCCATCATTCAGGTTTCTTTTGCTCTTGTGTTTATCGGTAGTCTTCTCTACCCAGATGTTATATTCAAGCGGAAATTCTTGCTTTATTGCATTTATTTTGTGCCAATTAAAGTACATTGTACCACAAGAGTTTGAAACTAATTCCAGCTGTTTCTTTCCATATTTTGTATTAATTTCAAATGGTTTATATAGTATATCCCTATTCAGATTGTCTTCTCCGCAGTCATTAATTATTATATCTTTAAATACCTTGCCTGTTTGATGGCTTTTGTAAAAATCTGGATTATCATAACCACTAAATCCAACTGCATGTTTACCATATTCTGTATTCTCGAATATATCTAATACAGTATCTATAGAGTTTTTATTAAAAACATAGTCGCTTTCTATAAAAAAAGTATATTTATAATTATAAACTTCTGCTAGTTTAATGCCAATTTCTGCAGAAGTACCATACCCTATATTTTTATTAATAGATATAAAATCTATAGGCGTATTTTTATTTTGAAGGCTGAATGTAAAAAGATTTTGCTTTAATATCTCTGTAGATCCATCGTCAATAATAACAACTCTATCTGGTTTTGTATCGTTTTTTGAGAATAAACTATTTAAACATTCTGAGAGTATAGCCCCTCTATTGTGGGTATATATTATATATAGAAGACTCATTATGGTTCTATGATCCAACTGCTACCGCTACCTATTACATTTATATTTTTTAGTTTAAAGAAATCATCTACTGCACTTCTAACTTCACCTCTGTAATCATGCCCAGCAAATATACCTCCTTTTTTTAATTTAGGATACCAAGTATTTAGATCATTTGTGACACACCCATAAAGATGTTCTGCATCTAAGAATATAAAATCGAATGTTTGATCTTTGAATTTATAAGCTGCGTTTTGTGCAAAATCTTTAATTGGCGTGAAATAACCATCTACTCCTGCTTTTTTCATATTTTCTAAGAAAAGATTATATACATTCCCTTGATTCTGTTTTACTATATCTTGCTGGTCTGTAGCGTTAATCTCGCCCATAAAATGATCCAAACAATAAAATTTATTATTAGAATTTGCTTCTTTCAATTTTTCTGCCATATAACATGCTGATTTACCTAGCCAAACTCCTATTTCTATAAATGTAGAATCTTTAGGGAATTTATCTACTGCAAAATTATATATATTTTGAAAGTCGAAATATCCATATATATTATTAAAATGACTTGGCATAACTTAATCCTTATATATTATAGGCATTTTTTTATTAGTTTTAAAATAATATTCTTCATTAAAAGACAAAGCGTTTATATTGTCGTCCCATCTATAGCTACATGTACCATAATGTATTTTTTGGAAGTTTATTTTTCTCGTTAGATATTCTTTAGAACCGACCCAAGACAAGTGTTTAATAAAACCTATATCTCTTGGGATCATTGTATGTGGTAATTCTTTTGCATGTTTTCCATTATTAAATAAAATTTCATTATCGTAATAGAATTTATTAATGCCTTGATTTGTGTAATTTTTCCAAATTCTTGGAGCTACAAAATCATCTATATAAGTACCTTGATCAAAAATGTAATTTTTAAAATTTATTTTAAACCAGTCTTGAGGAGAGTTTTCTACATAATTTAATATATTATAAATTTGAGTGGTTGTATATATTTCATCTTGAAGATCTAAAAGCCAAAGTATATCTATGTCTTGACATAAAAGAAATGGTAAAGTAGAATTTCTTATGTCTTTCTCGAATGTTGGACTCTCAAGAACTTGGAAATAATCTATCTCGCCGATAGACTCATATTGTTTAAGCCTTTCTATCGTTCCATCCGTAGAATGAATTGGAAAACCTAGCTCATAGGTTTCTGGAAATAATCCATGAGATGCGCTAATGTAGAATTCATCTCCTCCGTCCTCTTTATACTTATTTTTACATTCTATCCAAGGCTTTAATACAGAATCTAAGTGTTCTGCACATTCATAACCTATAGCTGATATGCCTATCTTCATTTAGAATTTAAAATATAATATATTATTCCAGTTTGTTTGACCTTGTTCAATTAAATTTATTAAAAATTTTCTATCAAACATTAGTGTCTCTGGATGTCTTATATTATGAAAAACTATTTTTGATACCGTATCTTTGTCTAAATTTATAGGTATGCATTCTTCGTAGTCTTCTTTCCATCTAGTAATCCATGGCAATTTATTAAATTGAGGGTCTAAAATTAATCTAGGAATACCTAGATGAAAAGCTACATGACTTGGACCGTTGCATGTAAAGATCCCATATGAACTTTGCGTTAGGATGTCTAAAGATTTTTCAAATCTCGGATTTACGTCTATATGTACATTAGATGGAAATTCTATAGAAAAATTTCCTAAGTTTTCTATAGGTTTGTCCCAATGATCTATATATGGAAAATATATAGTATATTCTGGCAAAAATTCTGCTAAAGATCTTAGTAAAGAAGGTATATTTTGATATACATACCCATTGGTTGATGTTGCTAATCCACAGTATATAATTTTTTCTTTCTTATTCAAGAAATGGTCTGTTAAAATCCTTGTTTTTTTTATTAATTGGGGGTTAAGTCCATAATCTTGATATCTAAAAGCAAGAGGATGATGAAATAATAAGTCTGGAACATTATACGTTATATTATTTGATTTAAATTTATTCTTAATCTCATCTAATAATTTTGAATTTTTAATCAGCGCGTTATCTTCTGTATAGCTTTCTTCGATTTTTTCGATATCAAATTTAGAGCCAAATATATGCCAGAGTGGTTGATATATTTGCTGTCTAGTCGAGATAAGATTCGTATGCTTAATATTCAGCTTACTTAAATGATAAGATATCTGTAATGACAGCAAACAATCTCCTAAACCATGTCCGCCAATATTAATGAGTGTACTGTCCACCTATTAATTTTAGGTTATTTTTACATATAAGTCAATTTTTTTTTACTACGGTATCACCGCCGTTTACAGATACAGAGTTATATCCAAATATTAAGTTAAATTATGTTCTTTTTTTGTGGGCTCTGGTGCGGCAGCTACTGGCGCCTCGACAACAGGAGTTTCGACTTTTGGTGTTTCTACTATTGGAACTTCAGCAACTGGTTCTGCTGGTGCAGTAACAGCGTTATGAGTTGGCTCTACTTTAACTTCAACTTTTGGCTCTTCTACTTTTAGAGCTTCTTCTTGTTTAGCGAATTCTTGAGCTTTCTTTTCTTTCATCTCTTTGATCTTATCGGAAAAATCGATCTCGACTGAATGACCTTTTGTTTTCTTTGCTGGAGTATTAAATGTATTCAAGCAAATTGCGACTTTTTGTTTTTGAGGATATTTTTCATCTTTTATGAATTCCATGCAACGCCCCATATAGTCATTCTGTTTTTCATTATCTTTGGGTTGAGGCATTGGCATATACTGATATTACACTTGTTTTTATATGGTGTAATCCAAAATATATGACATTAACTTCTTGGCTATTATGTGGTGTTGTGTTGCTTTATATACTTTATTTAAAAGAGAGAATTAAATAATTATTTATTTAAATAATCTTTAATATCTTTAACTAATTTGTTCCTTCTTCTGCGCTCTAAACTAGTAACTAAAAGAGCTAAAGAGATCGGAAAAAAGAACCTAAGAAAAAATCCCATATGGTGATCTTTAGACAAAAGATCAAAATGATTAATGTAAAGATCGCTGATTCCGTAAATTGTAAACAAAATAGCTGGAATAAAAACAATAAAAAAGAACTTCTCGTAATACTCAAGTTCATTCCACCAATCCTTTAATTTTTTGATAAAATCCAACATATAAAGAAGATTACAGCTAAAAGCGAAAACCAGAAGATGTTTCTTTTAGTATTCTCTCTTTTATGATATTTCCAAAACTCAGCTATAAATTGTTCAGTATTATTACAAGATGGCGCTATTAATTTAACATCTCTTATTAATTTAGTTATTCTTTTATCCATGCTTTAGTTCTTTCTGCGTCATCATCTATTAAAATGCTATTAAAAACTATAGCTTTGTATTTTTCTTCTATCCATTTTGTAACTCTTATTTGATACTCTGCTCTATTGCCAGCAACTCCAACCGGCATAGTACCATGATTGCTATCATAAACCCAAAGCATACCTTTGTGCTCAAAAACACAAATTGCATGTCCTCTGTGTTTTGGTATAGATACCACATACTCTATCAAATTTTTATCAAAGATGACCTTTGTGCTATCTAATTCATCTGTGTAGTGAAATTGAAAAGCAAAAACTTGAGCCCATACATTTTCATCAGATAGTATATAATTGGCGTTAGAAGCAAAAACAACAGAATCAACAAAGCAAGAATTTGGTAGTTTAGATATGCTTTCGTTTTTTGCTAAGTTAAATCCAAATTGGAGTGCGCCATAAGCTATCGCCCCATTTATTAAAAGTACTAATGTTAGTTTACTTTTCCATCCAAACCAATTGAATAAATTCTTAAGCTTATTCACTATCTGCTATAGATTACACTATAGAGATTATGTTCAATTTATTTTTTTGAGTTGTATTTCTGTTTTGCCTAGAAGATCGCCTTTTTTCCAAGTCATGCCTTGATTTGTGCATTCGTAAACTACTGCGTATCCCATATCTTCTGGAAGAGTCCTAATTTCTTTAACTACGCCTTCGCTACCATAGTGTTTGCAGCTAGCGTTAACATTTCTTACTTTATCTCCAACTTTAAACATGCAAGACGCTTCGCTTTCTTCCATATCTTCGCATTCTTGATTTTCTTCCTCTTCTTTGTAATCTTCAAATTCATCTTCAACATCTTCCGCTTCTTCAGCTTGAGCGAGTGTTTGGTCTAATTTAAGAAGCTGTAGTTGATCAAATTCTGTTTCGCCATCCCATTCGTAGCTTTCATTTTCATAATCAGATCCTTGAGCTTTTTTAAGAGCCTCTTGACTGGGACGATCTTTTGAGCCAACTGGAGCTGGGCGATAATTTTTACCCATTCTTTTCTTTTTCTGCTGAATGTTATACCAAAGACCTTTGCTTTTAGCTTGAACATCTATATCAATAGCAAATTCATCTGAACCTTTTGTATAATCTGTTACAGACTTTTTAGCTTCCCACATTCTGCAACTCCAATATCTTGCTTTCCATTTAGGGCCAGGATTATCGTCGCAAGAATGACGAGAGCGAAAAGCTTTACGACGAGCTGGATTATCTCTTTTAATAGACATGTTTGGGTCACCAAATTTCACCATTACAACATTACCTTTATCATTTTTTACATACACACCAAATTTCTTTTTATTTCCTTTTGGTAAACGAAATGGCTTATTAAGAGGTGCTTTCTTTTTTTCAGCACTTATACTAGAAGTAAAATCAATCTCTAGTTTTTTTCTCATTTTTTAACTATTATTTATATAATATATGATTGATACGTAAGGGCTAGTCGAGTATACTCCTGTGTTTTCTGTTACTTTAATTGTAGCTGGTAAATTTAAGTTTCCTGCTGCTACATACATTATTCTATTTCCGTTTTGATTTCCTTCTCTTAATTCTGTAGCTCCGCTCGCATTAACGCCCAATAAATATATGCTTTTACCAATTCCAGGTGAAGAGATGACTTCGCCAACCGTTGCTGTGCCACTAGTTAAAGCAACGCTTTCAAATCCAGAATCTCTAAAATATTGCATCATAGTATAGCTTATTACACTTTAAAAGCTAAATTATACTATATTTATGGTAATTGGATCTTTAAAAGCTGCTGCTCTCGCCCATCCAATCTTTGGTATAAAGTTTGTTTGTCCATAGAGCCAAACATATGGTGAATAGTACATCTCATCATTCCATGCATCATATAAGCACCATATATCATCTCTTCTATTCTCTTGCCAATTTCTTCTGACTAAACCTGATGGATACCAAAATGTTTGGACCGATTTTCCAACGGGTCTTGTTCTGCTAAATATTGAATTTGATGCAGAAATCCAAGATCTAGATGTCCATAAAGTAGATGAACCAATCGTTGCCCATGGATTATTTAGTCCAGGGTTAATTCTTGTTGTCTGTCCGCTAAAAAACGCTGGAGAACCCACCAATCCTCCACCTACTCCTCCTCCACCAGAACCACCACCCCCACCACCACCACCAGTATGCGTGTACGTAAAAGCTTCAGATGGAGAAAATCCATATCCGGTATCTTCATTTAATCTCATGTGGTTTGAATATACTGAATTATTTCTTAATGCTTCTAATTGTTTATTGGCTAATCCTCCAGCTGGTGCATACCATGTGTTTCCGCTATTAAATATTGTTGTCCATGGTGTCCACGAGAGGGAAGGGGCATGATAAAATACCGCTTTAAAACGATTACTCATTACATGCCTTGCGTATGGGCCTCTAAATATGAAGTATCTTGGTCCACAGTATAGATTTTGTCTGAAGCCAGCTGGAACAAGAGGTACAGTATGAGTAGTAAAATAATCAGACATATTAATTTGACCGAATGTCATTATAACTCCATAGCCCCAAGGATGAGCTGCACTTGACCATCTATTTGCAAAAGCTGCAGGCTTTGTATTAGCGGGAATTGTAGTAAAATTAAATCTATTTTTACCTGATGCCAATGAATTTATATTATATGTATAAGAAGGGCCAAAATTTAATATTCTAGAAGGTGTCAAATTAGATACATCTATAAAATTAACGCGTATAAATGGATCGGATGCATATTTACCGTTTCCATAGAATATAGGATTAACCGCTCCTATACTTTGCGGTTGAATAACGAAACCGCCAGGCCCCGGTATAACAAGATTTGGAGTATTTTTAACCGCTGCCTCTTCATTTTGCTCTTTAATCATTTGAGCCGCAAAACGAGAAACTTTTTTATCTCCTCTTGAAAAGAGGCGATTTGAATCATTGTTAATAGACATTTTAGACCGTCCTTTCCCAAGCTATGTATCTTGGGTTATCTCCACTTACATGAACAAATCCTGTATAATGTTCATCTCTTAAAACTCCACCAGCTCCTGCGTCTTGAGCTGTGTCAGCTTTTAATATAAAATTAAAATTCTCAGGACTTGCATCTTCATCAGCATAAACTACATATAGTTTATCTGTAGAAAGATTCTGAACATAAAGCTCTAGCCTTTGTGTATTTGCAATGAATAGTTCACCAATATCTCCGCTTGGTGAACTATTAGTTATTCCTGAATTTTTTTCTGGTACGATTGTAACGCTGTCAAATTCTTCATTAAGGTTAGTTTGATAAACCGCTATCCCAGACGGGATATTTGATCCTGTTACTAATGATGATGCTAATATATCATTAACTCCTAATGCCGATGTTGTTGCCCATGGTGCGCCGCCTGGATTATTCATATTTATATTCTCCTCTTTTTTATAAATACACAAAAAAATATAAATATTCTAAAAAAAAATGGACGCGGCGAGAATTGAACTCGCGTCTTCTAAAGTAAAAATTAAAATTACTACAAGTTTAGCTTATTCCGTTTTTTCGCTATAGTGTCGAACAAGCAATCGGGCTATAGCTATTTA
>Ga0194133_10008593_pt1 | contig 11882 bp, 7 predicted proteins | sample TA2KigOf40mmetaG_FD_155448 | JGI IMG/M metagenome (GOLD analysis project Ga0194133, IMG submission 155448) | Freshwater microbial communities from Lake Tanganyika, Tanzania - TA2015055 Kigoma Offshore 40m | ecosystem: Environmental > Aquatic > Freshwater > Lake | place: Tanzania: Lake Tanganyika...
TTACAATATTAACAAAACATGTATCTTTATTATTATTATTATTATTATTAACGACAAAAAACTCATACATGAAATTTGAAAAAAACTTCAGTATACCAAAAATGAGATTTAAGATTTTTACAACTTAGCGCATCGGAATGGAGGCGGAACGGAACAGGGAGGAGAAGTGATCGTTGAGCTTAAATCCCAGTGGAGACCTTTCCAATCAAGAAAAGAATCAATACTAAAATGTTTATTCATGGGGAAGGGAAGCTTCATATACAAAAGTAAAGGCGGGATCGAATCAGAAAGATCGGATCAAGAAATATCGGACCTCTTAGAAGAGGGCAGCTTATTGGCGAGAAAATAAATACGTGGGAGTGAGAACAGCGGTAGCCTGTTTAGGTGAACCTACTATTACTTGGAAGGAAAGCTAAACAATGACAGCCTGTTTGAAACGACCTTGAACTTGTTAGTAAGTGAAAAATATCGTAGCGCGAAAAAGAGGATAAATGAGCATGTAAAACAATAATCTAATAAATCATAAATTCAGCGAAGGAAAAGGGATTTTACTGCACAATATTTAAGATGCTTATTCAAAATACTGTATTTAACCAAAAGAACCACCAATTGTTCATATCAACTTAGTTGAGTACCCTTAGGTGATTTTTTTCCACTTGACCTCATTATTTTCTTTTTCTCCATTAAGTATTAGTATGCAAATCAACGGGCCTTTTTGTGAGCAAGAAAGAAAAACTGAAGAGTGAGAAAAAAAGAATGAGTTGTTTTGCCAAAGAGGAGATTATCAAAAAAGAAAATATTTTCATATATCGTCTAGGTTGTGCCTTACCCATAAAGTTATGTTGACCTTAACACATTCTTTCAAATTATATCTGGAAAAACCAAGTCACCTTTGACCCTAACCAGACATTAATTTTTATTTATCTGACGAGGTAAACTAGGAATCACAAATTGCCTCTCAAAATGGCCAGTGCGGTGAAAATTCCAGAGCTAGTTGAAAAGCATTATCTAAAGCGAAGCAGAAATTCTTCAACTCTTCACAAAATCATTCTTAGAAAGAAATCTCATTTCAAAAATAACCAATCCTGGTGCTATGATGAAAATATTCTCAGAATAAACAATTATTTTATGAAGAAAAAAAAATAACATAAAATTACATAAAATTACATTAAGGCTAAAATTGCCCGTGGATAATTAATTTTCCAAATATCTGAAAGTCATTCTATCAGACTTTGTCAAACAGGAATATTTTAAAAAAAACCTCATGTCTTTAGATATAATTTCTTTTATGAATCCAGTGAAATGTGAAGAAAAATAAGGTGGGAAAAAATGTCATTTTCTAAACAAGGCCACCACAATGTAAGAACTAGATTGTTCAAAATAGTGTTGAGAGTTAACCAAAGCACAAATTTATCCAGCTTGCCCATTTTTCCTCATTTTCAAAATGTAGGCCTTATTTTTACTCTTGCTAATATCAAAGTGCCAACCAACGCTTAGGAGAGAGGTCAAAACTTAATTGGTTTGATCCATGAAACTACTTGGTCAGAATAAGGCTTAATGGTTTTGATTTTGACAAAGAGTTAAAGAGATATTGAAAAATTCAATTTGGTTTTGCCATGTAATCAAGGCACATAATAAGAGTTTTTGATTTGGTATTTCAATTTGGTTTTCTAACAAATCAAAATCTTAAATGGGTACTAAGTACACAAAGGGCCTCCCTTTCATTGAAAAAATGAGATTTTCAATTCATTGAACATGTTCATCATTTTCATAATAATCTGGCTAAGTGACAAATATTAAAGCTGATAACCTTTTTTGTTTCTTCTGAAACAAAAGTGGTTGTGGTTAAAGTGTGGAGCTGAAGCGATTACACGAATTAACTTGGCCTGTTTGGCTTGGGATTGGTTTTGGTCAACCTTGGGGTGTGGGGTCCCACCAACCTAAACCCAGTGGACTCAGGTGAGTCCTCTAGATCCTTATCAATGGCGGGATTGCAGAGAAAAACCACAAGACCAGTGTTTATTTGTTTCCAAGATTGCAGTCCCCTTTCCAAAGCATAACTGGGCAGAACAATGATCTAAATAAAGCTTAACAAGCTGAAGCTCAACCAGTTCCTTTAAGAGCTCCTGTTCCCAAATTTCATTTTCATTTAAGCTCTTCTTTCGCATCGGTTGTAAAATGTGGTGTCTTCAATCTATGTTGATACCTGGCAGGAACTCCAAGTCACATTACTTTCTCAACTCATAGGCATAATTCTGTCGAGCAAAGGAAAGCCAAATGCTGAGGTTTTTTTACAATGAACAAGACAAGATGAATGGGTGAGTATCACGCATCTCACTGAGCACCACCACCACTACATTTCATATCTATTACAGAAGTGTTGCTCAAAGGACAGAGTTCTGCCTCATTAATCTAAATGTATGCGTTACCGAAAAACATCCATTTTATGATGATAGCAATCCAGGATGAATTATTTCCTGGTAAAAGAGCAAAAAATAACACGAAAGTTCAATAAAATAAAAGAATTTTTCACTCAAAAACTGTTGCTTTACTTAAAATACCAAAGACACCTTACCAAATGAACTCTTTGCTTCAAATATTCCTTACTGTCTGAACTAGAAACTCCTTAAATACCCCAAGATCACCCGGTAAACTTGACCCGGTGACCACCAAAAATGTAGAATGTGGCCCTCAAAGTATTAAAAAAAATAATCAGCTTTGGCGTTTGCGTTTGACTTTGAAGTACATTTTTAAAATGTAAACAAAGTGTATAGCAAAAAAGTTTTCAACATGAAATAATTTTTTCCTAACGACTAACGGTGTAGTCTAGAAAAATTAAATTTAACCTATAAACCATTGATTGGATCTATGGATACCAACAGCTTAGAAACAAGTTTAATTTGTTTTTGGTGAAATTGTGTATAAAATTTTTGACTTGGGACAAAAGTACAAGCATTGAGTTCCCTTTCCGCATCTGATCAGGTTGCATGTGTCAGAGTCTCACTATCCAAAATCTGTCTTTTTTGGATGAATTGGAGGGACTTTCTTCAAACTTTTGGGCAAACTCTTCGCTGTTCCCTTTCTGCAACTAGTACTCGCGTGAGGAATCTGAGCTGGACTTGCTAGGGTCTCCAGTATCACCACTGGTTTACGAGGAGAAGTTCACATCATTTAAACAATCTGCTCATGGCCAAACCATAGTTGGGTAACTTTTCCCTCACAAGTTTCTTCTGAGGGGGGCAGACAGGAAAAAAAAGCACAAGCATTGAGCTACTGAGTTCCTCTTCTGCCCTCTATATTATGATAGAAAAAAATGGCTATTTTCTCAATTTTTCTTGGTTCCTCCTCCGCCTTCGATTCGAATGCACATGCTAAGGACTGGCCTTTTCAAAATTGCCAGACCTTTTGGATTGGAAGATACTCCATCACATTTTTGAGCTGGTCTGTGAGCAGTGACTCCAGCATAAACTCCTGAACTCTGAGCAGCAATTAACTCTAGAGATGTGGAATTGGACACCGAACACTTTGACCAAGTCCCTCAGCACAGACATCAGAACTTAAGGTTCTAAAGAATCTAAACACTAACTTATCAGAGCAAAAACCTCTTAAGTTTAGGTTAACCAACGTCCACCTCGCTTGGATTGATGAGTGAAAATAAAAAATGTTTTGCTTGGGAATTGGGATATGGCTGGTTAACCTTTGGGACCCTTCATGGTAAACATTCACATGGCTTTTGTAATATTTAAATATGTTCCATCAAACCATATTAATTGGTTAGAAATTTCCAAATGACAGTTTGAAAAACAATTCTTATTCGCCCTAGGAAAAGATCCTTTGTCGCAAGCAAAGAAAAGTTCCCCTCTTAGATCTTTTACAGTTAGACCTTTTGCAATGCAACTGTCTGGAGAAAAAGTAAGAGCAAATAAATGAGAATTTTGAAATTAAAATAGCTCAATGGATAAAAGTGAGAATTTATCTCATTATCAACGAGGAATGTCTACATCGTCGACAGTAAAAGATGATTACTTGTCTCATGTTGTGTAACAAACTACTTTGGACTGATTGGCATTTCCCTAATTTGTATTTTGTTAGTAATGCATTAGATCGTTGCCTCCAGATGTGATTCTTGATTAGTCAGTCGAGTCTCAAGTGTCCACAGAGAAAAGCTTTATTTTTACTTGTCTCTGAACCATGAATGTAATCTCACATTTAGGGATTGAATTGCTTTTTAGCCTGATACTCTTGAACTTAAGTATATCTTTAGTGAGATAATCTTAGTGAATCGAAACCATTTCCAATAGTAAATCAAGAAAAAAAACAAGCAGATGGATAGAAAAATATTTGTGAGTGGAAATGATTAGTCTTAATATCTTAGGTTGGGGTGCAATCCTCTTAAATGGCAACAACCTCTCTTTAACCCCAGGTTGGAGAAAAAAAACAGGAGCCTCTCAAGTTAAAATAAAGCAAAGTTGTTATTCAAAGTCTGAGTCTAAAATGATTTCTACACTTTCTTTTAGCTATATGCACCCACAACCACACCCTTTATCATCACAAACATACTTACATAAAGATTCTTATTTATTGACTAGAAGGCAATTAGCCAATCAGTCACATCCTTACCTGCATTACCCCCACCCTGTCCCACTCATCTTATCCATCATTTACCAAGCTTGTGCCCTTACTTTGAACACCCACCCTGACAATACAGGGAGAGTGAGGCTACCTAGATAGATATTTCTTCCCATTCTCCGTGAATTTTTTGAGCTCGAGAACCTTGGATCCCATGCACACCTTTAAGTTGCCTTAAATTTTAGGTTATGACTTTTGTTGTATGAAGAAAAGTTAAATCTTAAACCATTTATATTTGGTGTGAAATTAACTCTTATTCCTTTCCGTTTCAGAATCCCTAACTGTGCAAGTCTCTATTCTGTATGTGTGTGCATAAAAGTGACAGTGACCTCTTGGAGCTCTAAGTCTAACAATCCTTCTGTAAAGCCAAAGACCTCACAAAAAAAGATGAGAATCTTTGAACAACTTAACATGGGTTTGACAAAACAGCTGGAAGTTGTTCAACATCCCTCGCTTTTGAAGGCCTAAATCTTGGATGTCTTTGTGGTTCACCACGGGTCAATAACTACCATACCCTCAGATCAGTCCTCCTAGTTACTTTTTTTCACACTCATATGAAAATACATTTTGTTCTTATTTTGTGTAAAAAGCTTTCCCCATCCACCTCTCTGTTTAATCCCTGAAGGTATCTCTTCTCACCTTTTTCAAACAGCTTCTCATATATTCTACTAAAATAAGTGTTTTATTACATTCTCAACAACATTACTTAACTTAATGAGTATCTATTCAGAGGAAATCTCCCTTCAAGCAGCATGTACTGAGAAAGAAAAACAAAATGAAATTTTTTTTTACAAATACAACATTAAATTCCACTTTTCTATTTGGATCAACACCACTTTCTTTGGTCTTCAACAAAGAAATGGATTACTAAATATTAGATAAAAAAATAAATTTGATTACATCATTACAATCTAGACTTTTATTATAAGAATGAATGGCATATAGTTAAGGCTGACTTTAATATTTTAGAGGGAACTGAGAGAGGTCTGGATTCTTTGGATGCTTTTTTTTCATGTGCTGTTATTAAAAAGGAAAAGAAAGTCACATGGTGTGAAAAAAGGTGATTTATTTCCCAACAGAAAATGCTAAAATTGTTGTGGGGAGAATAATGTTGTAATTCATTTCCCTGGGTGTATCTTGGAAGAAAACTTTTCAATTTTGCCATGGCCAAGTTCATTGCCAGTATAAAAAGATAATCAAACTGAAAGGTTTTTCAATGCAGATGTAATTTATGTCAATGAATCACTTTTCAAAAAAGGAACAGCTAGGTGATGGATGAAAATGTATATTTATTGCAGAGACAATTTAATTTATGGAAGCCTAGTCTAGTAGGTAAGCCATCTTTAAAATTTCTTCATTATCTTTACATTTAACTAGCCTTATAGGGTTCCAACTCTGGTTGAGATAATATAGGCCCTCCAGGTGCTCAAAATATTCTTTTGGTATGTGAAAAGGCCTATACATATTGACTGAGGAACCCAAATTATCTTGGGCAACACCAAACCTCCTATATCAAGCAAGGTAAATGTTATAGAAAATCATTAGTGGTAACAGGGTGAACTGTTTAAGCATCTTATTTATTTTTAGATTCTAAACTCTTTACTATTCTATAAAAAAAAATTAGTTATCCCTCCTAGGCGAAGCGAGGGAGGAGGTAGAAATTTCATTATGGCTCGGCATGACGTCAGTGTCCTTATGTCACCTCCTCCTCCTCACACACCAGTGGAGCTAGAGACCTCAAAATTAGCATGCATAATCCTTACATAGATGGCTTAAAAGTTAACAACCAGATTTTTTTTACTTTGCCTAGAAGCCGAGATATTAAAGTTCAAAGTTAAATATTTGTGCCTTTTATAGCTCCCATAATTTTTTGTTCAAACATTTAACTAAAAATGTTGTTTTATAAACTTTTTTTAGCTTTAAAATTGACGGAGCCATGAATTTTTAATGTAGGCAGGTTGCTCTTCAGGGTTAGGTATTTTTCCCGGCACAAAAAATACCTGTTTACTTACTTTTAATTTATTATGATAGTTTAACCCTGAAAAATACTTGTGCTTTCCATAAGTTTCCATCCATAGTGTTTGGCTGAGCAAACCTTCGAGGTTTTACTTGCCCAGTTTTTTCATCTTACTGGGGCTTCTTTTACTTTAGGACAAAGTTAAAAATCTTTAAAAACTAATTTGATTTGAACATTTATTTTTTAAGTTTAAAGCTAGAGTAATGAAAAAAGACATTTTATAATGAAAATTTATTTTTACTTCTGAGGTGAGAAATCAATTATCAGGTGTGACCCTTTGATTTTAGCCCCTCAAACCCGAACCTCTACAAAAGATACTGTAGGTTTCCCATTTTAGAAATATAATGGAAACATTATTTTATCCTTGACATCTTAGAGTACTTTATCAAGTTGAAGAAAGATGAGAATTATTCAGCAATGTTATTTCCACATTAAGTAATGCTTTCAGAAAGTTTCTCTGACGCATGTCTTCCATCAAGTAACCATTCAACATTATCAGAAGATAATTAAAGCATCTTAATTATAAGGTCAGTAAAGGTGACTCTTGTAGATATGCTTCATCAACAAAAAGTCCAAGAATAATGTAGGATACTTTTGTAAAGAGCTTGATATTTTAGTATGGAACTAAACAAATGAGAATAATGAAAACTTAATTCTAAAGTCAACTGACTGGTAAATAAGATACAAAACAGGTAGACGGGTATTTTTTGTGCGAGGAAAAATACCTAACCCTCCCGAGCGACTGTGTGAAAAAAGTAGGGGGGGGTTCTAGCTGAATTCACTACATAACTTTGAACTTAAATATCTCAACTTCTAGACAAGATATCAAAAATCTGGTCGGTAAATTTTGAGCCACTACTAAGATGATTATTCCTGCCAAATTACAGTCCTCTAGCTCTTCTGGTATGGGCGAAAAAAGAGGTGAAAGGCGGACACACGGCGTCACCCCATTTTCCCTTGATCCCTATACAAAAAAACAAAAAAAATTGAACCATAATGAAAATTCTAAACTTCCCACCTCGCTTCGCTCGGGAGGGATAATAATAATCAATGCATATTTGATGCTAACACACATCTTTAAAGAGTCTTACTATCACTGCAGATTATTATTAACCTGACTGATGGTGCCTTTCTGTCATTTTTTGCTGTCCGGGGTTGAAAAAATTGCTTTCATGGCCCTGCACTGAACCCACAACTTCAGATCTTAGTTCTCATTCAGGTCTCTTGACAAAGCTGAGGTTTCAAGTTCTATTACTAGCCATATGCCAACAACTTGATGACCATGGTCTCCATTACTTTTGTTCAACCTTTCTTCCTTTACCCTTCACAGTTGGAAGAACTTGCATCCTTTCTAGAAAGCTTTCAAAATCCTTTTATGGTTAGTGTTTTGAAAACTTTTATGTAATGATCAGGAACCTCCTTTTTAACAGAAATGATTGAATGGAGAGGCAAGGAAACCACTTTTGTATCAAAAAAATATTCTTACTTTGGCATTGTAGAGTGATAAATTATTATATTACCAAGAAGAAAAAAGTTTCTAGCTAGCATTTAAATTATTTGTTATTTTGATCATTACCAAATAATATTTATCTCACAATTATTTAAAAAATTAATATTTTTTCTTTTATCTCATCAATTTTCCATTCTTTCCTATTCTTTGATGCAGAAAAAATTTGTTGCTAGATGAAAAACATTTAAGGAAAAAAAGGATTTTTCCACTCTTGCTACATATTTTTATGTAACCCCTTTTATTCTAAAAAAATCTACTTCAATTGATATGAAGATTCAGTTTGTCAATGAAAAAAAGAGAGATGACATACTTGACAATAAGACATGATCACCACTGAACTAGTGAAAAAATTTGAGGAAAAAGTAAAATAAGGACTTGAAATGTACCTTTAATTATTTATCAGTCAATTTGATAAGTTTTGTTGAATGGTGCTCATATTGATCTGTTGTTCTGAGTGCTTGTGTGAACCTGGTGATGATGGATGACCTTCCCATTCAAGAAAACAATCAATACTGAGCTATTTGTTGGTGGAGCAGGAGCCCTTTTAAAGTGCAGGGAACAGTATGAAAAGCTTGCAATTAATCTAAGAAGGCATCTTTGGTTGTCGTCTGGACATCTATTGTTCGTAGAAACTGGAAAACTATTATCATAGTATTCGCTCAAATAACCAATTTTTCACTTAACAATATTTTCTTGCTTTTATAGCTCAAAGTCTTTTCAAACAGGCTGCTGTTAGTTTGTCTTTCCTTCCATGTAATGTAAGTCATTCCAAACAGGCTGCATTGTTTTCATTCATGCCGTTTCAGTTTTACCCTTCTCCAAGAGGTCAGATATGTTCTGATCTGTTTCTTTATCAGGATATTTTCTTGATCCTTTTATTTTTCTCCTTTTTGTACATAAAGCCCCTTGTTTGTAACAATAAACAGTTCAGTATTGATTCTTTTCTCGATTGGGAAGGTCATCACTGGGATTTTAGCTTGTCTCGTCATCGCTCGCAATTTCCGCCTTTGCTTCAACTTCCCCCAATGCGCTTTACTTTCTACTATTATCGTGTGGAATCTCAGTGTGAGAATGAAAAATAGCTTGAAATGACTTTTTAGGGTAATGTGAATGAACAATATCATGAAATGAGAACCATGAAAAAACTAGAGCAGATCATGATGGCCTGAATCATCACAATGTCCCTGTTAGGTAGGTAGGCATCGTTTATTTGTCTAGCGAAATAAAGCATTACAGACAAATTTTATCACATTGACTAAATCATACAATCATTAAATTAAATTGAGATAAATTAAATTAAAAGGATAGAGGAAAAGGCCTATGTTAAGAAGAATTGCAGCCTGGGGTCTTTACAACATGGTTTGTGCTCTGGTAGAAAAACCCGGTTTTTTATCTTATTTGTGAAGTCTATCATAGAATAATTGGCCCCACCAGGGGAAAAAAACCACCACCATGTTGATCGGCTATAAAAGACGTACAATGCTATGTATGTTACCAAAGAATGAACTTTTTTTAGTTTACCAAAACATATATGTTACATAGATAATCAATGAGGGGTTGATTTTGTGAAAACTGAATTAATTATCAATGCTAGATTCATTGGAGATTAAAAAGCAGGTCACATAACTGCATTCCCACAATTGGTTTTATCCAACACCCTTTTAGCTAAATTCAATGTAGTAAAAAAATTTAAAAGAAAACCCTAGAGGCGTTTAAAAAAAGCTATGTTAAGCTTTTTTCATTCAAAATCTAGGAAAGCATTTATCTTTCAAGACCTTTGGAGAAAAAAGAGATTCTGATACAAGATATCTGGTCTAATTTTAAACAGGTTGTATACAAATTTTGCTGTGAAAAAAAGTGGTAGAAAAGGAAAAAAAAGGTTCAACTGTTTGGAATATGAAATGAATCATGGTTTGGACAAGGGAAATGTAAAAATTTTAGAATTACCATGAGCAAAATACCTTTGAGGAGAGAATTTTAAAATGTATTTTGAGCAGCTAAACCATGGGCCATATTTCCTTTATTCATTTTGAATGGGTGGAATTTCCTTTTTTTCATGAAAAAGGGTTTGATGAGAAACCAAGATCTAAGGTTGCTGGTTTGATCCTTGGCCATGCCAGTAATTTCCAACCACAGGGCACTCTCAGTAAGGGTAGTTGCAATCTGCATTGATCAAAGGGATTCTAAACATTAACATCGGTTGAGGCAATATTATTTGTACCCAGAGATGTTCTTCTCATATTGCTTCATAGCTTTGGCTTAAGCTTTATGTATTGCAATTTAACAATATAAAAAAAATGGTTGCACCAATTGTTCAACATCATCACTGCATAGCAAATCCAATCTTCACCAAATTTTCCGTACAAAGTTTTAGGTCCCCTAATCTTTCTTTCATAAATTTTATTCGCTCATTCGATACATTACATGTAATAAACCTTTACAAGAACGAAATTTGGGAATCAGCATCCCAGAAGGATTACTAATTCCCCTCCATTCCCCGCCATGGCTGAGAGGTCATAGGCACCTGACTGAGAACTAAGATCTAAGGTTGTGGTTGTGGGTTCAATCCCCAGCCGCCCATGCCAGCCATTTTTCAACCCCGGATTGCAAAAAAAAATCAACAAGGCACTCTCAGTCAGGGTAATAGTAATCTGCAGAGGCCATAAACTTCTATGGCGGGACTCTTATAAAGGTGTTGGTTGCGCATCAACATCGCCTGAGTCTATACTGCACAAGATTATTATTATTATCATTTAAGGCCTGGGGACTTCCTATAGCTGACTCAATGTTGAGAGGCTAGGGTTTTAAGTGTTCAATTATTGTCTATTGGAGAGAAATTTGCCCCACTTGTTGGAAAAACTGCCTTAACTCTGGTAGACTGCTGAGGGCAATATAAAACTGCTAGAAATTACTGAACAGTGTCCTTGTGATTCAGTTACAGAGGGTGTTATTTGTCAAACAGATTCAAAACAGCTTGATTATAAGAAGAAAGAGAGGGAATAAGCAAGATTTTGGCAGAACAATTTTGGCAAATACCAACAAATCTGGTCCATCTTTGGCTTCCTTTCTATCAAAGATTATAAGTTTTGATTTTGAATGGGGATCTTCTTTGAATTATGTGATCTTTATTTTGATAAAAATAAAGCTTGTACATGAAATCAATAAACATGAGGCAAGTGCACAATTATGAAATGATCTTAATGAAATTTTAGTAATCAGGACCAAAAAAATTCAGCATCTATTTATTTGGAAAATTTAAAAATGTTTTTTTTATTTAAATGTTCAAAAGATTTGTTTTTCTTAAAACATTTTGTGTAAGAAAATAATTAAATGAAGTTTAAAAATTGGTCCAAGTAGGTAATCCAAAATGGTTTCTTTTACAATCATAAACTGACAATTTCAGGTGTTTTTTTGTGTTGATGTTTTAATTGCTGGCAAACTTTCTTGCCGGGGTGTTGCCGACTTAGTTAAGTGGGTGTGTAGGGGCGGACCTGAATGGGTGTTCTCGGGAGGCGGTCAAACAAACCGCCCTAAATCAGTGGGACACTGTCTCTTCAAATAGGTTCGAGGTACATGGCATATACCAAGTTCCCATGGCCTCAGATCTAGCCCTACAACTAATTACACAAAGGGTGTTTCTACTATCCTTAATTTTCTCCTCAGAAAGGCTTGGTTTTCTAAGAAAAATAATGTCCAGCAAGGGGTAATAAATTTTTTCTTTGGTGT
>Ga0194133_10008601_pt1 | contig 11876 bp, 7 predicted proteins | sample TA2KigOf40mmetaG_FD_155448 | JGI IMG/M metagenome (GOLD analysis project Ga0194133, IMG submission 155448) | Freshwater microbial communities from Lake Tanganyika, Tanzania - TA2015055 Kigoma Offshore 40m | ecosystem: Environmental > Aquatic > Freshwater > Lake | place: Tanzania: Lake Tanganyika...
GGTGGGGATCGGCTCGTGCGGCGGATCGAGCGTGAGCCGGATGCCCTCGAGGCGGTCTTCGCGCGTCTGGTCGGAGGCAAGCGATGAGTGCCTTCGTCGGCATGGTGCGGCGCGAACTCATCGCGCTCGTGGGAACGATGTCGGGCTGGACCGTGCTCGCGGTCGTGCTTGCGATCGGGCTCGTGGTCACCCTGCAGTCGGTACTTGTGGATGGCGCCCTTCTGGACCTTCGCCCCGCGATGGTGGCCATGATGTGGTCCATGCTGCTGCTGGCGCCGGCGCTCGGGATTCGGGCCACCGTGACGGAGCGTCGATCGGGACTGTGGGAAGTGCTCTTGGCCACGCCTGCATCGGCGCGCGTGCTCACGGCCGGGCGGTGGTGTGGCGCAGTGATCGTCTCCACCGTCATCACGATCGTCGCGTGCTGCGCATGCGCGCTCCTCGCGTCGATCGCCTCCACACCTGACTGGGGTGCGTTGGCTGCGGCGATCCTCGGCATTGCGCTCGCCGCCGCTGCCATCATCGCGTGGACCTTGGCGGTCGGTGCGCTCGCCGGTTCGGCCGAGGCGGCCTATGCCCTCACCCTCGCCTGCGCGGCAGGCTGGGCCATCGTGACGGGTGCGCTCACGGGATCGAGCCTGCCCGGGGTGGCCGACATCGGCTTCGCGCTCAGCCCGCTTCATCGACTCGACGACTTCCTGCTCGGCCTGGTCGATGTCTCGAACATCGTGATGTTCGCTGGGCTCGCGGTCGCGGGCCTTGGCGTGGCCATCGGTCTGGGAGCGACCGAAGTCGCCCGCTCTGCGCAGGCCTCGGGACTGCGCCGTTGGGCCTTGCCCATCGCGCACGGTGCAGCATGGTGCGTGATCGCACTGGCCTCGTTCGCACTCGCGCGCAGCCCGTTGGCGCGCGTGCAGGCGGACTGGACCCGCGCGGGACTCTTCGAGATCAGTCCGGCGACGCGCGACCTACTTGCCTCGATGCAGGGCGCCTGGCGCATCACGCTGGTAGCACCGGGCGATGTCGATGCCGAGGTGCGCTTGCAGGTCGGTCAGGTCCTGGGGGCCTTTGATGACGCAGCGCGCGCGGCGGGCCGCGACCTCTCGGTGGCCAGCTTCGATCCGGCCGATCCCGGCGATGCGTCGTCCTACGGTGTGTGGCTCGAGGAACTCGATCAGCGGTTCGCACGCGACCAGCGTGCGTATGACCAGGCGCTCGCGCGCGCGGCCGAGGACCTCGATGCCTTCGAGCGATTCACGGCGGCGGTGAGGCCGGATCTTCGGGAGACCGTTGCCGCGCTTCCTGCCGCGAGCGCCGATCGGACCTCGTTGGACCAGGTGCGTGGCCTCCTCGATCAGCTTTCGGAGCAGTTCCCGGCGTTCCGCCAGCGCATCGATGGATTGCGCGTGGCCAGCGAGGAGCGGCCATTCCCCGATCGGGCGGGCGCGGCGCGTTCCTACGAGGAGCTCTTCCGTGCGTGGTCGCAGCAGCTCGTGGGCATCGCGCGTGATCTCGTCGAGCGGTCCGTCGGTGACGATGTTCCCGATGCGCTTCGGGCCTTTGTCGCCGAGCACGCTCGCGCCTTCGATGCGCAGGGCCAGTCGCTGCGCTTGGCACAGGATCGGCTCCTGCTCCTTCCGCAGGATGAGCCGGGCCGGCTCGCTGAGGCCATCTCGCGTGGTGCGGCCGCGGTGATCGAGGGGCCCAGCGGGGTGGCGGTCCTTCCGGGTTGGCAGCTCTTCCCCACGACGGTCGGCGAGCGCGCACCCGATCGACGGTTCCGCGGCGAGGAGGCGATCGCCGCGGCAATGCGTTCACTGCAGTCCAACGAGCGGCTCTGCCTGGTGCTTGTGCACGCCGAGCAGCGTTCGATGATGAAGCCCTCGAGCAATGGCGCGGACCTCTCTGCGCTGGTCGATGCCGTGCGGCTCGGTCGCGGCGAGGTCCTCGAGTGGATCGTGACCGCCGGGGGCGAACCAACTGGTGCGGAGGGTGCACGCCGCGCCTACCTGATCGTGCCGCCGAACGAGCGTACGGTCGGCGAGCCATCGCGCCGTGAGCGCGAGCTGCTGTCTGCCGCACGACGCCTGATCGAGCGAGGCGACCCGGTGATCCTGTCGGTCGGGCCGAGCGTGCGCGCGCTGGCGGGCCAAGTCGATCCTTGGGCGGGCCTCGCAGGTGCGCTCGGGGCCAGCGCGAGCACCGGCGGGATCGTGGTCGATGATGTCGCCGTTGGTGAAGGGCGTCGCGAGCCGCGCAGCGACCAGCTCTTCGCCGGGCTTCGTGGCGATGGGCCGCTCGCGCGTGCGCTCGATGGTCAGCGGGTTCGCCTGCCGTCGGTCGTCGCCCTCGAACCAACCGCGGGCGCGGCCTCGTTGGCCTCGGTCGATCCCGCCACGGGGCGACGCATCGATCGAGAGTGGCGCGCAGGATCGCGGCGCCGCGGCAACGAATCCCTTGATGCACCGGTGGCCGCAGTCGTGGCGTACGAGCCCGTCCCGGGTCGTCGATCGATCGTCATCGCGTGCCCGGACTGGATGCTCAGCGCCGTCGCCGCACGCCGCACGCCCGTGGTTGGGGGGCATTCTGCACTCACGGATCCCGGCAACCTTGCCTTGGCGACACAGGGCGCGCTCTGGGTGGCGGGCTTGGATGCGCTCATGTCTGCATCGGCTGTGGGTCGCGAAGCTGCGCGCGTGCACGCCGTGCCCGGACTCTGGTGGGCCATGGGTTCACCGCTCCTGGTGATTGCGGCAGGCGCATTCGTCGTGCGCAGGCGAGGTGCAGCATGAGGTGGGCCCTCGTCATGCGTCGCTGGGTGTTCGCTGTGCTGCTCGTTGCGGCGGCCATCATCGCCTGGCGTGGCGGCTCAGGCGCGAGCGCGACCGGCCTGGCGGTCCCGGGCATGGATGCTGGATCGATCGATCGACTCACGATCTCATCGCGGGGGAGCACCTCGATGTTCACCGCCGATGGCCTCGCATGGCAGCAGATCGAGCCCTATCGCTGCGTCGCCGATAGTCTGGCGATCCGCGACACGATCGATGTGCTCGCTGCGCTGCCGGCGTACCAATCGTTCGCGGCCGACGCGGTCGATCCGGCAGCACTGGGTCTTGATCGACCTGTCGCGACGATCGACTTCGCTGGCCCGGGCGGTGCGCAGCGCATGGACCTCGGTCGCCGGGCGCCGGCCGGGCGGGCTTGGGCCCGGGTCGGCGATCGCATCATCAGCACGAGCGATGCGCTGCACGCGTTGATCGTTTCGAGCGATCCTCGGCGCTGGCGTGATCCAGCGCTCTTCGAGCGCCTCTCGCCGGAGCTGGACCGCATCGAACTCAAGCAGGGCGAGGCGACGACGGTGCTTGAGCGACTGGGCCAGCGCTGGTCGATGCGCGCGCCAATCCAGACGCGCGCCGACGCCGATGCGGTCGGTCGACTGATCGATGCGCTCTCGCGCGTCCGCGCCGAGGCGTGGGTCGCTGACCTGCCCGCCGGCGAAGTGGCTGACATGGCGCGATTCGGGCTGGATGCGCCCGCAGGATCGGTGACGGTCGCCATGACGACTCGCTCGATGAAGGAGGGCGAGATCGTGGCCAGCACCGTGGAGCAAGCGGTGGAGTGGGGCAGCGTCGTCGAGCGTGGCACTGGCCTGCGTGTGGCACGCCGCGTGGGCTCGCCGGCGATCATCTCGCTTGATGAGCGCGCCTTGGCCTCGATGGATCCTGCTCCCGAGTCGCTGATCGACGGGCGCATGCTCGATGTGCCCTCGAGCACGATCAAGTCGATCGCCATCGATGGTCCTGCGGGGCGATGCACGCTCGAGCGGCGCGAAGGCCAGTGGTTCATGGTCGATGCTGCGCGCCCTGATGGGGTGCCTGCTCGCGAGCCTGCGATTGCTTCGCTGCTCGTGGCCCTCACCGAGGCCCGCGCGATAGCGATGAATGAGCAGGGGGCGCCTGAGTCGTTGGCACGGACTTCAATCTCGGTCACCGGCTTCGACGGTTCCGCGCTCGGATCGCTCACGATCGTGCGCGAGGGTCCGGTGGGCCGCTTCGGCGTCGAGTGCGGCGATGGCTTGCTGCGAATCTATTCCGAACGGATGCTGCTGCCGCTCGAGCCAGATCAGTACGCACGCTGAGCCCCGCCTCGCGAAGCGGCGCTCCGAGGCGGCTGCGCGGGGCCACCGGCATCAGTCGGTCATCCGCGTCGGCGCAACCGCAGCTCGATATCGTCGCCCGAGCGTGCCATGCTCAGCGTGCGCCAGCGCGTGCAGTCGCTCAGGCGGAAGGGATCGATGCCCCGCACAGGCGCTGGTGCTTCGGCATCGCCCATCACGATCGGTGCCACGAACGCCCACAGCTCGTCGACGAGCCCTGCGTCCATGAGCTTGCCCAGCAGGCCGCCTCCGGCCTCGACGAGCACCGTGCTGACGCCCAGCCGCGCGTGGAGGTCGCGCAGCAGTGCCGTCAATCCTTCCGAGCCATCATCGATTGCGAGCACATCGGCGCCTGCAGCGCGCAGGACCTCCGCGTGGCTCGCTCGTCCGGCGATCGCCTCGCGCGAGCACGCGACGGTCAGCGGAGCCTGCGCGATCGTCTTCACGAGCGCGCTCGATGCCTCGAGCTCGAGATGCCTGTCTACCACTACGCGACGCGCGCGGCGCAGGATCGGCGTGCCGCGCGCGGTCAGTCGCGGATCGTCGGCGCGCACCGTACCCATGCCGGTCAGGATCGCATCCACGCGCGCACGCTCGCGGTGCACGCGCCGGCGGCTGGTCGGGCACGAGATCCACTGGCTCTCGCCGCTGCGGGTCGCGATCGCACCATCGAGCGTCTGCGCCCATTTAGCGGTGACCCACGGCAGGCGCGTGGTGATGCGCTTCACGAACGGTGCATTCAGCTCGTCGGTTTCGGGTAGCGGGTGGTGCACGGCTTCGATGCCGGCGGCCTCAAGCGCCTGCATGCCGCCGGTGGCGGTGGGATTCGGGTCGCGCGTGGCAAAGACGACGCGCGTCACCCCGGCGGCGATCAGCGCATGCGAGCACGGTCCCGTGCGCCCATGGTGGTTGCAGGGTTCAAGCGTGATGTAGGCCGTCGCGCCGCGGGCCCGGTCACCGGCATCGGCCAGCGCGTTCACCTCGGCATGGGCCTCGCCGCAGCGGCGGTGCCACCCTCGACCGACGACATGTCCGTCGCGCACGATCACGCAGCCCACCATGGGGTTGGGTTCCGCGCCGCCGTGGCCACGCAGGGCCAAGCGTGCAGCGGCCAGCAGGAAGGTTCGTGCCGCGGCCTCAGCCGACATGGATCAACTCCGGCCGGATGGCCTCGAGTGCATCGGCCCCGTGAGCGGGGGCGAGCTGCACCGGTGCGGGCTGCATCGGGCCTGCCATCACCACCAGGACATCGTCATCGCGGCGTCCGCGCGTCCAGCTGTCCACGAGCGAGGCAACATGCGTGGTCACGTCCACGGGGAGGTCGCGGTGCGAGAGCGTGGCGCGCAGGTTGTCCAGGCCGAGCGAGTGCAGAGCGGGGTTCTGCGCCTCGATCACGCCATCGGTGTAGGCGATGAAGGCAGCGCCGGGCCCCATCGAGACGGTCTCCTGCGGCAGCGGATCCTGGTCGGGCATGCCGAGCACGCCGGCATTGGAATCGAGCGCGCGCGGAATGCCACCACCGGCCGGACGCACGAAGGCAGGAGGATGCGCGGCGTTGGTGAAGGTGATCGTCTGTGCCACCGGGTCGAGCTTCGCGCAGATCGCAGTCGCGTACGACTGGTGCCGCGACAGCACGAGTTCGCAGTATCGGTGCAGGCTGTTCATCAGTGGGGCCGGGTCGATGAGCGGGTCTTCGAGGCGCAGGCGCTCAATCTCGCCCGCGAGCCGTTGCACCGCGAGCGCTGAGCGCAGCCCGTGCCCGAAGACATCGACCAGCAGCACCATGCGAGCGCCATCCTCGCGCACCCATGTCGCGGGGAAGTCACCGCCCAGGTCCTGCGCGGGCCTGAAGGTGTAGCGGAACGGCACCGCAGCATCGGGTTCTTGCCCGGGGAAGATGCTCTCGTGGATGGCGCGCGCACTCGCCAGTTCACGCCGCAGGCTCACGAAGCCATCGCGGAACCGCTTGGTCCGGAAGCGCGATCCATGGCGTCGCAGGCGCAGCCAGCACAGCAGAAGGCCTGGAGCGAGCACGAAGGGCAGCGAGATGGTGCGCAGCAGGGCCGTGGTCAACCACGGCGTGCCCATCTCGATGCCATCGACCACGACTGGCGCCTCGGCTGGCAGGGGAAGCATCAGGTCCGCCATCATGTAGATGACCAGGAGCGGTGCGATTGGCTTCAGGCTTTGCTTGGGGCTCCACGGCAGGAAAAGGCATGCCGTGATGTGCCAGAAGAAGAGCGAGGCCAGCGGGCTGAAGCTCTGGCGAGAAGTCAGTCCGAGGTAGACATCCAGCGCGGCCTGCGCAACACCGACGAGCACGATCATGATGCTCGCCTCGCGGATGAGTTCGTCACGGCCGTTGATCGCCCTGCGTCGCACGAGGCCGAACAGCGCGGCAATGCCGGCGATCAGCAGCGTGAGGGAGATGACGAGCCACGTCTGCAGCCGGCTGAGCGCACCCAAGGAGATGATCGTGGCCACATCCGGACGCGGAACGCCGGATGGCCATCGGTCGTTCGCCAAGAGGTCGAGTGCCGCCTGCGCGCTGACCTGGCTCGCGACGACCGCCGCCACGCCGAGCAGTTCCCACGCGATGTACGCGACGGCGAGCCAGAGGAACCTGCGCTTGAAGAAGCGCGAGAGTTCCACTTCGTACTCGCTGCTGAACCAATCGCGCTCGTCGGCGGCCACGGTGGGAGGATAGCCCGGCACGCCCGGATCCCCGCGAGGGCGGGCGCGGGACAGCACCATGAAAAAGGGGCGCCCGAGTTGGGCGCCCCATGGGGTCGTGGTGCTGGGTCCGGTGGACCGTCGATCAGCCCTGCTTGGCGAGGACTTCGTCCTTGAGGCGATCCGGCATCAGGCGGTAGGTCAGCGGCTCCATGCTGCTGCTGGCGCGACCTTGGGTCATGCTGCGCAGCGTGGTGGTGTAGCCGAAGAGTTCCGAGAGCGGCACTTCGCAGTGCAGCAAGCGGGTCACGCCGCGCATCTCGCTGTCGACGATCGAGCCACGGCGGCTGGCGATGTCACCCGAGACGTTGCCGAAGAACTCGTCGGGAGTCGTGACCACGAGCTTCATGATCGGCTCGAGCAGGGCCGGCTTGGCCTTCATGCACGCTTCGCGGAAGGCCAGCGCACCGGCTTGTTCGAAGGCGATCTGGCTCGAGTCGACGTCGTGGTACGAACCGAAGACCAGCTCGACCTTGACGTTGATCATCGGGAAGCCGCCGATGATGCCGCTCGTCGCGGCCTGGCGCACGCCGTACTCGACGCTCGGGATGAATTCGCGCGGGATCACGCCGCCCGAGATCTTGTCAAGGAACACGACGCCGTCCTTCATCTTCATTTCGCCGGCCTCGGCCTCTTCCGGGGTGATGGGGCTGACGTTCACGGTGGCGTCGCCGAACTGGCCGCGGCCGCCGGTCTGCTTCTTGAAGAGGCCGCGCACGTCCTTCGCGGTGCCGACGATCGTCTCGCGGTAGGCCACGCGGGGCTTGCCGACGTTGACATTGATCTTCATGTCGCGGACAAGCTTGTTGCGGATGATCTCGAGGTGGAGCTCGCCCATGCCGCTGATGATCGTCTCGCCCGTCTCCTCGTTGAAGTTGGAGCGGAACGAGGGGTCTTCGCGACGGATGGTGGTGAGCGCCTCGCCGAGCTTCTTGCGGTCATCGGCCGTCACCGGCTCGATGCTCATGCTGATCACGGGCTCCGGGAACACCATGCGCTCGAGGATGATCTGCTCGTCGTTGTCGCACAGCGTGTCGCCGGTGTACGAGTCCTTGAGGCCGACGACCGCCACGATCTGGCCCGAGCCCGTCGAATCGAGGGCGTTGCGGTCCTTGGCGTGCATCTCGTAGATGCGGCTGACGATCTCGCGCTTGCCGTTGCCGGGGTTGGTGACGCGCATGCCCTTCTCGAGCTTGCCCGAGTAGATGCGGATGTACGTCAGGGTTCCGGCCACGTCGGCGACGACCTTGAACACGAGTGCGCTGAAGGGCGCGCTCTCGGTATGCGGTCGCGTCATGCGCTCGTCGGGGTCGCGCGGGTTCACGCCTTCCACATCGTTGCGCTCGGTCGGGTTGGGCAGGAATTCGATGGCGGCGTCGAGCACCTTCTGGATGCCGACGTACTTGAGCGCGGAGCCGCAAAGCACCGGGAAGCACTTCAGCGCGATCGTGCCCTTGCGCAGGGCGGCCTTGAGTTCCTCGACCGTGACCGTGGCGGGGTCGCTCAGGAACTTGTCCGTCAGGTTCTCGTCGAGCTCGCAGATCTTTTCGACCATGCGCTCGCGCCAGACCTGCGCGTCGACCAGGAACTCCTCGGGGATCTCGCCCTCGGTCATCGTCTGGCCGTCGTCCTCGGTGTTCCAGCGGATCGCCTTCATCGTGAAGAGGTCGATCACGCCCTGGAAGTCGTTGCCGTAGCCCATCGGGAACTGGATCGCGATGGCGTTGGCGCCAAGGCGGGTCAGGATGCTGCCGAAGGAGAAGTTGAAGTCGGCCCCCATCTTGTCCATCTTGTTGATGAGGCAGCAGCGGGGAACGCCGTAGCGGTCGGCCTGGCGCCAGACCGTCTCGCTCTGGGCTTCCACGCCTTCCTTGCCGTCGAACACGGCGACAGCGCCATCGAGCACGCGCAGCGAGCGCTCCACTTCGATGGTGAAGTCCACGTGGCCCGGCGTGTCGATCAGGTTGACCTTGTACTCGGTGTCCTTGAAGGTCCAGGGGCAGGTCGTCGCGGCCGACTGGATCGTGATGCCGCGCTCCTGTTCTTCCTGAAGGCTGTCCATGGTGGCGGTGCCTTCGTGCACTTCGCCCATGCGGTGGATCTTGCCGGTGTAGAAGAGAATGCGCTCGGTGACGGTGGTCTTGCCAGCGTCGATGTGGGCGCAGATGCCGATGTTGCGAACCTTGGTCAGGTCAATAGCCATGGTGGTCTCGTGTCTTGGAAATGGGGAATCGGGGAGTCTAGCGGCCCCTGTGCCGCCGGGTCAATGCTGGGAAGGGGGCGGCGGTCAGCCCTGCCGGACCAGATCGGCCTCACAGAGTCCCAACGAATCCCAGTGCGGCGCGAGGTCGGACAGCCATCGCCGCCCATCCTGCACATAACCGGCGGTGGGTGCCAGACCCGGCACCTGACGGGTGAAGAACCGGTTCAGGCGCTCCATGCAGAGCTCGCGCACCGTCTTCGCGGCCATGCTGGCCAGGGCGATCGGCAGGTGCGCCGACTCGGCGCCGACATCGAAGCTCACCCTGACGGGCCGATCACCGATCGTGAGCAGGTAGTGCGAGTGCTTCTCGTCCTCGCGCAGCACACGAGGCGATCGTGCGTCGAGCGACCGCATCAGGTCATCGAGGTAGCGCATCCTTCCACCTTGGCGGTCGAAGGCGAGCCACGCCGGCAGGGTTGGATGCGCCGCAAGCGCACCGCGCGCGAACTCCATGGCGGTGCAGAAGGTCAGGTTCGGCTTGAGGGCGCCGGTCGCAAGGTGCGCATTGAGCGCAGCCGGTTCATGGCGCACGCATCGCAGCGCATGCAGCCGTGCGCCGGCCTTCGAGCACGCACGCGCGAACTGTCCCGCACCGATGCCGGCAAGTGCGCGATCGGTCGCCACGGGCAGCGCCACCGCGGGTTCATCATGCGGGAACTGGGCCTCGTCGCCGAGCAGGGCACGCAGCGCATCGTCGTCAACAGCGATCGAGGTGGTGCAGTGAGCCGCCGCGGCGCACGCGAGCACCGTGCGCTCAAGATGCGTCAGCGGGTGCTGCGTCGATCCCTTCGCGAGCTTGAGCTTCTTGCTGTCGGCGATCGGCAGGCGTCCGCGAGCATCCCTGCCGCTGCGGCAGACCGCGGTGCGCAGCAGAGACCAGAGATTCGGCGGCGCTGCATCGGTCGCCGTCAGGTCAACGCCCTCGGACGCCACGGTCCACACCGATGCGCCCACGCACAGCGGCCCAAGCAGGGGCCCGTAGCCGGCTTCATCGACGCCCAAGAGCAGCATGCCGCGCAGGGATACCACAGCGCGCTCGCCGGCGGCCCTCTGCGGCCGTCGTGTCCGGGCGGTTCATCGGGGCGGCCGCATGGAAGCAGCTGCGCTCCGCCGCGCTCGTCCGGAGCGACCGAGCGGTTCCGAGCTGCGTGGCCTGCGGAGTCGCGAAGGCGGCACGCAGTGCGACCATCGGAGGCGGGTGCCAGCCCCGCCGAGCGACGCAGGAGGAGCGCGCGCGGAGCCGGGTGCAGCGCGCGCGTCCGCGCAGCCGGAACCCGAGGTCGCGGGAGGACGAGCGCAAGGACGCAAGGCCGGTCAGCGCGGGTTCGCGGCGCGTCCGCGCAGCTCGCGACCCGAGGTCGCGGGAGGACGAGCGCGAGGATGCACGGCGGCATTCGTCCGCGCCCTACGATGGCCGCATGCCCGCTCCGGCCCCAGGATCGAAGGTGCTCGTCGCCATGAGTGGCGGCGTCGATTCATCCGTTGCAGCGGCCCTGCTCGTCGAGCGCGGCTATCAGGTGGTGGGCTGCTTCATGCGGCTCGGCTCGCCGGGCGAGGAACTCGAAGGCCTCGCGCCCATGCCGACCGAGGGCTTCGATGCCTCGTCGTGTGCACTGCCGGCCAAGGCCGATGGCAGCACGCCGCTCCGGATCGGCCACCGTGGCTGCTGCTCGATCAGCGATGCGCAGGATGCGCGCACGGTCGCGGCCAAGCTCGGCATCCCGTTCTACGTCTGCAACTTCAAGAAGGACTTCGGGCGCATCGTCGACTACTTCGTCGGCGAGTACAACGCCGGCCGCACGCCCAATCCCTGCGTGCGCTGCAACGACTGGCTCAAGTTCGGCAAGCTCCACGAGTACGCGCGCTCGATCGATGCCGTCGCCGTCGCCAGCGGCCACTACGCACGCATCGTGCATGGCGAGCGTGGGGCCGAGCTGCATCGCGGCTTCGACCTGTCGAAGGACCAGTCCTATGTGCTCTTCGGTGCGCGCCGCGAAGCGCTGCACGAGATGATCCTGCCCATCGGCGATCTGCCGAAGACCGAGGTCCGTGCGATGGCGCAGGAGCGCGGGCTGCCGGTCTTCGACAAGCCCGATTCGCAGGAGATCTGCTTCGTACCCGATGACGATTACGCGGGGCTCGTCGCGCGGCGCACGCCGGCATCCGTCGCTCCGGGGCGCATCGTCGATCATGAGGGTCGCGACCTCGGCGAGCACCCGGGGCACCAGCACTTCACGGTCGGCCAGCGCAAGGGGCTCGGCGTGGCTGCGGGTATGCCGCTCTATGTCATCGGCAAGGATGCGCAGGCCAATGTCGTCACGCTAGGCCCGCGCGAGCTGCTCATGTCGGCGGGTTGCACGGCCTCGCAGTCGAACTGGCTCATCGATGCGCCGGAGTCATGGATGCCGTGCACGGCAAAGATCCGTTACAACGCGCAGCCCGTTGCGGCGCGCGTTCGCGCAACCGGCGCCGACACGATCGAGGTGCGCTTCGACGAACCGCAGGCCGCGGTTGCTCCGGGCCAGGCCGTGGTGTGCTTCGACGGCAGCCGAGTGCTCGGCGGCGCCTGGATCGATGCGGCGATCGGGTGATCGCCCACCCCTCACGCCACCGTCACGGAGCGATCGAGATAGACGTCCTGGATCGTGTGGAGCAGCTTCACGCCTTCGGGCATCGGGCGCTGGAAGGCCTTGCGGCCGCTGATCAGGCCCATGCCGCCCGCGC
>Ga0194133_10008602_pt1 | contig 11874 bp, 13 predicted proteins | sample TA2KigOf40mmetaG_FD_155448 | JGI IMG/M metagenome (GOLD analysis project Ga0194133, IMG submission 155448) | Freshwater microbial communities from Lake Tanganyika, Tanzania - TA2015055 Kigoma Offshore 40m | ecosystem: Environmental > Aquatic > Freshwater > Lake | place: Tanzania: Lake...
TGGTAAGAATGCCCTCTTTGTTTTTGCCCTCAGCGCCTTTTTACCCAAGGGGCTGGCGCTCATTAAGTTAGATGATGGCGTAACCCCCTGGAACTGGCTCTATAAAAAGGTGCTGGTGCAGGTACCGGGTGCGCCCGAAAACGGTTCGCTACTCTATGCCCTGTCGGTGATCAGCTTTATGTGGCTGATCTGTTACTGGCTCGATAGAAAGAAGATCTATATCAAGGTTTAATTTAAGTATATACGCTTATTTTTAATTAAACCTTTTTTGAGTCCTATCTCATTCATTTTCTTGCGATTTTAGTCGGGTATCAATCACATTTCAGGGGCTATTTTCCTACTTTTGCCACGGCCTGTTAGACAGCTGCTACAGCCCTTGACAGCACGTTGAAAAAAATTTTAATGTGACTGAGAGGGCGAAGCCGTTCCTACACCTACAGGTCAGGACAAAATCTTATTGAATTGATATGAGCAAGTGGCTCGCCATCTATACTAAACCCCGCTGGGAAAAAAAAGTACACCAGCTGTTAAGTGCTAAAGGGGTAGAGAGTTATTGCCCGCTCAACAAAGTAAAACGCAAGTGGAGCGATCGGGTAAAAACCATCGAAGAGCCGCTTTTTAAATCGTATGTCTTTGTTAAAGTTACCGACGATGATCGCACCAAGGTTCGATTAACCAATGGAGTGGTCAATTTTGTGTATTGGAATGGAAAGCCCGCCATTATCCGCGAAAAAGAGATCCAAACTATCAAACGATTTTTGGATGAGCACGAAAATGTAATGGTACGTCCTATGGAGTTTGCCAAAGATCAACAGGTGCTGATCTTGAGCGGTACCTTTATGGACAGACATGCCACCGTGTTGGATGTGCGCAAAAAAGAAGTAAAGGTGGCCATAGAAAGCATGGGCCAAGAACTGGTGGCCTATATTGATAAAACTAAACTGACTGTAATCGATCATGTCTTTTAAGCAACGTATCATTATAACAGGAGGGGCGGGCTTTATTGGCTCGCATGCGATAAGACAATTCGTAACTCGCTATCCGCAGTACCAACTTATCAATCTCGATGCGCTTACCTATGCCGGTAATCTCGAGAACTTAAGAGACGTAGAGCAGCAACCCAATTACGTTTTTGAAAAGGTCAATATTTTGGACACGGCCGAACTGGAAAGGATCTTTACCAGCTATCAACCCGATGGCGTTATTCACCTGGCGGCCGAAAGCCATGTGGACCGCTCCATTGATTCGCCACTCGATTTTGTGTATACCAATGTGATCGGTACGGTTAACCTGCTCAATGCCGCAAAAAAACAGTGGGCAGGACATTTTGAAGGCAAGCGTTTCTATCATGTATCTACCGATGAGGTATACGGGGCCCTTGGCGAGACCGGATTTTTTACCGAGCAAACCAAGTACGATCCGCATTCTCCCTATAGTGCGTCAAAGGCCTCGAGCGATCATTTTGTAAGAGCGTATCACGATACCTATGGATTACCCGTAGTGATCAGTAATTGCTCGAACAATTACGGACCCAATCATTTTCCGGAAAAACTGATTCCGCTTTTTATCAATAACATTATTCAGAAAAAACCATTGCCCGTTTATGGTGATGGAAAATATACACGCGACTGGCTCTTTGTAAAAGACCATGCCACTGCGATCGATCTGGTCTATCACCAGGGAAAAAACGGTGACACCTACAATATTGGTGGCTTTAACGAATGGAAGAACATCGATCTGGTCAAACTGCTTTGTACCCAGATGGATACAAAATTGGGCAATGCAGCCGGCACCAGCGAGCAGCTGATCACCTATGTAAAGGATCGCCCCGGTCATGATCGTCGCTATGCCATAGATGCCACCAAGATCAATAAAGAGCTGGGCTGGAAGCCTTCTGTTACCTTCGAAGAGGGGCTAAAGCAAACCATCGATTGGTATTTTGCCAACGAAGAATGGCTTAAGCACGTTACCTCGGGGGCTTATCAGCATTATTACGAGAATATGTATGCAGATCGTTGAGATCGTACAAAGACTGCGATCGATCAGCGAGCCAACAATGAATATTAATTTAGAGCATCTATCATGAAAGGCATTATCCTGGCCGGTGGATCCGGCACCCGGCTGTATCCTATTACCAAGGCCATCAGTAAGCAATTGATGCCTATTTACGATAAGCCGATGATCTATTATCCGCTCAGCACGCTGATGCTGGCGGGGATTCACGAGATCCTCATTATTGCCACCCCCGAAGACCATGCGCAGTTCAAACGTTTATTGGGAGATGGTTCGCAAGTGGGTTGTCGCTTTGAATACGCCATTCAAGAAGTACCCAATGGACTGGCACAAGCTTTTGTGATCGGCGAGAAATTTATTGGGAATGATAAAGTGGCGCTGGTACTCGGCGATAATATTTTTTATGGATACGGACTAGGGCGTCAGTTAAAGACCTTGCGTGATATAGAAGGCGGTTATGTGTTTGCGTATCAGGTATCCGATCCGGAGCGCTATGGGGTGGTCGAATTCGATGCGAACAATAAAGCCATCAGTATCGAAGAGAAACCTACGCAACCCAAATCGAACTACGCGGTACCCGGACTTTATTTTTATGATAACGAGGTTGTAAAGATCGCCAAGGAGTTAAAGCCGTCGGCCCGCGGTGAATACGAAATAACCGACGTGAACAAAGTGTATTTACAAAATCAAAAATTGCATGTGGCCGTGCTCGATAACGGAACGGCCTGGCTCGATACAGGTACCTTCGATTCGCTCAGTGATGCCAGTGAGTTTGTCCGCGTGATCGAAAAAAGACAAGGCACCAAGATCGGATGCATCGAAGAGATCGCCTATCGCAATGGCTTTATCTCGAAAGAAAAATTATTGGAACAAGCCGAAGCGCTCAAAAAGAGCGGCTATGGCGTTTATTTAAAGCAAGTAGCGGAGCAAAAGCCGCGATAAAAAGAAATGAGAATTGCAGTTATCGGAACGGGTTATGTTGGATTAGTTACCGGTACTTGTTTTGCCGAGACCGGCAACAAGGTAGTATGTGTTGATGTGGATAGCGCCAAGGTGAATAAGCTTTCGGCCGGGCAAATCACCATTTACGAACCCGGGCTGGAGAAAATATTTTTACGCAATATCAAAGAAGAGCGTCTTCGCTTTACTACCGATCTTGCTGCTGCCATTCAAGAGGCGGAGATCATTTTTTTGGCCCTACCCACGCCCCCCGGAGCCGATGGGGCCGCCGATCTCAAATATGTATTAGGGGTGGCCGAAGAACTGGGCAAGCTGCTTAGCGCATACAAAGTTATTGTGAACAAAAGCACCGTACCCGTGGGTACTGCCGATAAAGTCAGCGCTGCCATTGCCAAAAATTATACTGGTGAGTTTGATGTGGTGAGCAACCCCGAGTTCTTACGCGAGGGCGTTGCCGTAGACGATTTTATGAAACCCGACCGTGTGGTGGTGGGTACAAGGTCGGAGCGTGCCCGAAAATTGATGAGCGAACTCTATGCTCCTTTTGTGCGACAGGGTAATCCGATACTGTTTATGGACGAGCGCTCTTCGGAGCTGACCAAATATGCCGCCAATAGTTTTTTGGCCATGAAGATCTCTTTTATGAACGAGATCGCACAACTCTGCGAGCGCATGGGAGCCGATGTAGATATGGTGCGCAGAGGTATTGGCAGTGATGAGCGCATCGGAAAGCGATTTTTATTTTCGGGTATCGGTTACGGTGGCTCTTGCTTTCCAAAAGATGTTCAAGCCTTGGTACGATCGGCCAGCGAAGTGGGGTATGATTTTAAGATCTTACAAGCCGTAGAAAAAGTAAATGCTTCTCAAAAGTTACATCTGGTCGAAAAAATAAAAGCGCAGTACAGCGGAAAGATCAGCGGAAAACATTTTGCACTCTGGGGATTGGCCTTTAAGCCCAACACCGATGATATTCGAGAAGCGCCGGCCTTATCCATTATTGCCGCTCTCTTGCAAGAAGGGGCCACTATTACAGCCTACGATCCGGAAGCCATGCAAGCCGTAAAGAATGCATTGGGCGATTCGATCAGGTATGCTCCGAGTCAGTATCAGGCCTTAGCAGGAGCCGATGCCCTGATTATCGCTACCGAATGGAGCGAGTTTAGAACCCCCGACTTTGAGCGGATCGAAAAACTATTGCCCGCGAAATTGATCTTTGACGGGCGTAATTTATTTGAAGTCGCCAAGCTACAAGCCATGGGGTATCGATACATTAGTATCGGAAGGCCTCAGTAAAAAAATATGCAAACCCCCGAGACAAAAAAAAGAGTACTCATTACCGGAGCCGCCGGCTTTTTGGGATCGCATCTTTGCGATCGCTTTATTGCCGAGGGTTATGAGGTGATCGGGATGGACAATCTGCTTACCGGCAGTGTGTCGAATATTGAGCATTTGTTTCCGCTCAAAGAGTTTAGTTTTTATCATCATGATGTAAGTAAGTTTATTCATGTGCCCGGGCCGCTGGATTATATCTTGCATTTTGCCTCGCCCGCCAGCCCCATCGATTATTTAAAGATGCCCATTCAGACCTTGAAAGTAGGATCGTTGGGTACGCATAATTGTTTAGGTCTGGCCAAGGCTAAAAAAGCAAGAATTCTGGTGGCCAGTACCAGCGAAGTCTATGGCGATCCGCTGGTACATCCCCAACAAGAAGATTATTGGGGTAATGTAAACCCCGTGGGGCCCCGTGGGGTCTACGACGAGGCCAAGCGCTTTCAGGAGGCAATCACCATGGCCTACCATAATTTTCATGGATTGGAAACTCGCATTGTGCGGATCTTTAATACCTACGGGCCCCGGATGCGCCTGAACGACGGCCGTGCGCTGCCGGCCTTTATTGGACAGGCCCTGCGCGGAGAAGACCTGACCGTATTTGGCGATGGGTCGCAGACCCGTAGTTTTTGCTATGTGTCGGATATGGTAGAGGGCATTTACCGCTTGCTGTTTAGCAATGAGACCCGGCCCGTCAATATCGGTAACCCCAACGAAATCAGTCTGTTAGATTTTGCCAACGAAATAATTACCCTGAGCGGAACCCGCTCGGGAATCTGCTATAAGCCCCTGCCCCAGGACGATCCCAAGCAGCGTCAGCCCGATATTAGCCGGGCCAAGGCTGTGCTGGGCTGGGAGCCTGTTATAGCCAGAAAAGAAGGACTTGCCTTAACCTATGCATATTTCAGCAAACTGCTTGCTATATCCGGAAATTGAGTATATTCGCTACTCAATAATGAGTCAGTTTACTGAATTAATCTGTGACTGACCGTGGCTTCGCCATCTCTTATTCGTCCCCCTTTGATCGATCAACTCTTTACCGGTAAGATCCGTTTAAAACTACTCGCTCGGTTACTATTAAACCCCTCGAGCCAAGTGTATTTGCGTCAATTACAAAAAGACCTGAACGTCAGTTCCAATACCGTACGCCTGGAGCTGAATAAGCTTTCGGAAATGAAATTGATCAGCAGCGTAGAGGCCGAAGAGAGTAAGATCAAGAAGTATGTAGCCAATACCTTTCATCCGCTTTATTCTAATTTGCGCTCTATTATTTTAAAATATATTGGTGTCGATCAGTTATTAGAAGAAGTATTTTACAAGTTGGGAGATGTGGCCGAAGTGTACCTGACCGGGGAGTTGGCCGATGGCAAAGAAACCCCCTTTATTGACCTGGTAGTAGTGGGTGATATTGATAAAGAATATTTTGAACGGCTTGCCAGCCGCGCCGAGACCTTATTGAATAAGAAAATTAGAACCGCGATTTATTCTAAAAGTGAATTTTCTAAAACGCTGCTGCAAGACATGCCGCATGTGTGTGTGTATAATGGGGAGTGGGGTAAGTTATAGTTAAAAACAAATCTAGCAATTTGTTAACAATAGATTTTGATAAGTCGTGGACACTTTTTTTAGATCGTGATGGAGTTATCAACGAAAAGCTAGAAAATGGCTACGTAAAAACATGGGATGAGTTTACTTTTAAGTACGGGGTATTAGAGGCTATTGCTAGGTTGGGAAGAATTTTTGGACGCATTTTTGTCGTGACAAATCAACGAGGTGTTGGGTTTGGTTTGATGACTGAAGAAAGACTAAATGAGATTCATGAGAGAATGTGCTCTGAAGTAGCTAGGGCCCATGGAAAAATTGATAAGGTGTATTACTGTACAGAAATAGATGAACGTTCTGAATGTAGAAAGCCGAATATTGGAATGGGGGAGAGGGCAAGGAGTGATTTTCCTGAGATTGAATTTTCTAAATCTGTAATGGTTGGTGATTCAATTTTTGATTTGGAATTTGGTAAGAACTTAGGAATGAAAACAATTTTTATAGGTAGCTCTAAAGAAACGATTGAGTTAGATGGTTTAGTCGTTTTTGAATCTCTCCATAACTTTTCTAAAAGTCTAGTTTAAGTCTAAAACTAGTAGTGTGGTCCAATCGGCCAAATAGTATTCACGGATATACGTAAATCATTAAATCATTCATTTTCACGCGAAAAATAGTTTTATTTAAAACCGGCCTTTAACAAAAGTTATCAAAATAAGATTGCATGGTGCGCAGTTTAGTGGGCATTATTTATTTTAAATTAATGCAAAAAATATATTAATTACCGGAGGAGCAGGATTCATTGGATCGCATGTGGTGCGATTAATGGTGACCAAATATCCTGAGTATCAAATCTTTAATTTAGATGCCTTGACGTATGCTGGCAATCTTGAAAATTTAAAGGATATTGAAAAATTGCCTAACTATCATTTTGTGAAGGCAAATATTTTGGATGCGGAAGCTTTAAAAGATATTTTCCAAAAGCATAGCATAACGGATGTGATCCATTTGGCTGCAGAGTCGCATGTGGATCGTTCTATTATTTCACCTTTGGACTTTGTGTACACGAATGTAATTGGCACGGTGAACTTATTAAACACGGCCAAGGATTTTTGGAAGGGTGATTTAAGTTATGAAAATGCACATGATGGTTCATGGGATAAAAAAAGAGATCATTTGTTTTACCATATTTCTACAGACGAAGTTTACGGAAGTTTAGGTAAGGAAGGTTTGTTTAAAGAAACAACACCTTACGATCCTAATTCACCTTATTCTGCAAGTAAAGCTGCGAGTGATCATTTTGTGAGAGCATATGGTGAGACTTATCATTTACCAATCGTAGTTTCTAACTGCTCTAATAACTATGGTCCGAATCATTTTCCTGAAAAATTAATTCCTTTATTTGTTCATAATATCATCAATAAAAAACCATTGCCTGTTTATGGTGACGGTTTGTATACACGTGATTGGTTGTATGTAATTGATCATGCGCGTGCGATTGATTTGATATTCCATGAAGGTAAAAAAGGAGACACGTATAATATTGGAGGCTTTAATGAGTGGACTAATATTGATTTGGTGAAATTATTATGTGCTCATATGGATGAAAAATTAGGAAGAGCAAAAGGAGAAAGTGAAGGCTTGATTACTTATGTGAAAGACCGTCCAGGCCATGACCGCCGTTATGCCATTGATGCAACTAAATTAAATAAGGAATTAGGATGGACTCCATCAGTTACTTTTGAACAAGGCTTAGCTGCAACCATTGATTGGTATTTGCAAAACACAGCTTGGTTGGAAAATGTAACAAGTGGAAGTTATAAAGAGTATTATAATTCAATGTACCTTTACAGATAGAGAATATAAATCATATTTTATTTATAAGTTATGAAAAAAATACCATATGGCAGGCATAATATAACTGATGAAGATATTCAAGCTGCTATAAATGTTTTGAAGTCTGACTTTTTAACACAAGGTCCAAGCATAAAGCAGTTTGAAAATGCTTTCGCTAAGTATGTAGGTGCAAAGTTTGCAATAGCAGTTTCAAATGGAACAGCGGCTTTGCACTTAAATGCAATCGCGTTAAACATTAAGCCTGGCGACAAGGTGATTACTACACCAATAACTTTTGTTGCTTCTGCAAATTGCGTGCGTTATTGTGGAGGTGAAGTTGTCTTTGCTGATATAGATCCTGAAACCTATTTATTAGACATAAATAAAGTAAGAGAAATACTGGAAAATGACATTAATAAGGAAATCAAAGGAATAATTCCTGTAAATTTTGCAGGTAGAGTTGTGGACATGGAAGCTTATAAAGCTTTGGCAGATGAATTTAATTGTTGGATTATTGAAGATGCTTGTCATTCTCCTGGTGGATATTTTATTAATAAGGCAAATGAGAAAATAATGTCTGGCTCAGGGGCATATGCCGATTTGTCAATCTTCTCTTTTCATCCTGTTAAACACATTGCAGCTGGCGAAGGTGGTATGATAACTACTAATGATGAAAGCCTGTATAAAAAAATATTAAATTTAAGAACACATGGAATACAACAAGACCCAGAAAAAAAGATTGAAAACCATGGGGTTTGGTATTATGAAATGCAAGATCTAGGATATAATTATCGGTTAACAGATTTTCAAGCAGCATTGGGTTTAAGTCAATTGGGAAGAGCTGACGAAGGGCTTCTAAGGAGAAAAGATATTGCTAAAAAATATGAAAGTGCATTCAAAAGTTTATCTTTTATTAAACATCAATCAGGTGTTATTGATGGACATGCTTATCATTTATATATTATAGAGGTAGAAAGAAGAGTGGAATTAGTCAATTACCTCAGAGAGAAAAATATTTTTGTCCAAATCCATTATATTCCTGCTCATTTAATGCCATACTATAAACAGTTTGGATGGAAAAATGGTGATTTACCTTTTGCCGAAAATTATTATAGAGGATGTTTGAGTCTTCCAATGTATCCATCATTAACTGACTTAGAACAAGAATTTGTAATTGATCAGATTCGTAATTTTTATGCAATCTAAAAATATCTGTATTATACCAGCGCGAGGGGGTAGTAAGCGCATTCCTAGAAAAAATATTAAAAATTTCTTAGGCAAACCTATAATAACATATAGTATTGAGCAAGCATTAAAATCAGGTCTATTTGAAGAAGTAATGGTTTCAACAGATGATAGTGAAATTGCAAATATTGCATTAAAATATGGGGCGAAAGTTCCTTTCCTTAGAACTGAAAAAAATTCAAATGACTTTGCTACAACTGCTGAGGTTTTAATTGAAGTCATTCACAAATATTCGGAAAATGGAGTTGATTTTGAAAATATATGTTGTTGTTATCCAACTGCACCCTTTGTTAATACAACCAGGTTGATAGAGGGATTTGAATTGTTAAATAAAGAACAAGTAGATTCGGTACTTCCTATTTGTGGCTTTGATTACACAATTTGGCGAAGTCTAAAAGAAAATGAAAATGGTTATTTGTCATTTAATTGGGAAGAGTTTGAAGATTCAAGATCCCAAGATCTGCCTCAAGCATTTCATGATGCAGGTCAATGGTATTGGATCAAAACAAAATCATTAATGACACAAAAAAAAATAATAACTCCCTACACAAGAGGATTGCTTTTAGACTCATTGGAAGTGCAAGACATTGACAATATTCATGATTGGGAAATCGCAGAAATAAAATATGAATATTTACAAAGTATTAAATAATCAAGTTTTTAATAATGAAAATTTTTCGTTAGTTCCCATACGATTTGAAGATCGTTATGAAATTATGAATTGGCGCAACGAACAAATTTATCATTTGCGTCAAAGTAAAATCTTAACCCAAGTGGAACAAGATTACTATTTTGAAAATGTTGTGTCTAAACTATTTGATGAATTAAAACCCAGTCAAATATTATTCTCATTTTTAGAAGGTGATGTTTGTGTTGGATATGGCGGTTTAGTTCATATTAATTGGGTGGATAATAATGCCGAAATATCATTTGTTATAAACACCTCAAAAGAAGACTCCTTTATAAAATATTGGGAAGCATATCTTAATTTAATAAAAATAGTAGCATTTAAAGAAATAGACTTACATAAAATTTTCACATTTGCCTTTGATGTAAGACCTAATCTTTATGTAGCATTAGCAAATTGTGGTTTTAAACAAGAGTGTAGACTAATAGACCATTCCAAAGTGAATGAAGTTTACACTGATGTCCTTTATCATAGCTTTATTAATCCAAAACATTTCTTCACCTGTAGGCATGCTGAATTAAAAGACATGTCATTATTATTTGATTGGGTGAATGATAAAGAAGTAAGGAATAACTCATTGAATAAAAATGTTATTGATTGGGGTGAGCATCAGAATTGGTTTAGAAATAAAATTAAGGATGATAAATGCCATATTTATATCTATTTGAATAAGTACAGTAATCCAATTGGTCAAGTAAGAATTGAGTATATTGAAAATGAATGGGTTATTAATTATAGTGTAGATAAAAATTACAGAAAACTCGGACTTGGAAATTTATTAATAAAAGATGTTCTAGGAAAGTACCAAAATGAAACATTTAAAGCATTTGTGAAAACTGAAAATATTGCATCAATTAGAGTTTTTCAAAATATTGGCTTTAAAGAGCTATTAAATGACAGCAATATTATCACATTTGTAACTTATACATGAAAAAGTATATTCTATTAACAGGAAAATCCTGGCATCAGGAAATGTTTGAGAATTTATTTCAACGTAAAGAAGAAAGTTGGAAATTAATTTCAAATAAAGAAGAGTTTAATATTGGTGCTATTAATGATTATAATCCTGAAAAAATATTCATTCCTCATTGGTCTCATATAATTCCCAGTGAAATTTGGTCTAAATATGAATGTATAGTATTTCATATGACCGATTTGCCATACGGTAGAGGTGGCAGTCCATTGCAAAATTTGATTTTATCAGGGCATTCTAGTACCATGCTTTCAGCATTAAAAGTTGAAGAGGGAATAGATGCAGGCGGTATTTATATGAAAAAACCTTTAAGTCTAGAAGGGGCTGCAATTGATATCTACAAAAGGGCAAGTGATGTCATTTATACAATGATATTGGAAATAATTAAACATAAAATCATACCAAATCCTCAAATCGGGGAGCCTGTATTTTTCAAAAGACGTACTCCAAAACAAAGTTCGATTGAACAATTAGGTTCAATTGAAAAAATTTATGATTTTATTAGAATGCTAGATTGTGAAGGATACCCAAATGCATTTCTTGAAACTAGTAGCTTTAAATTTGAATTTTTTAATGCATCTTTAAACAATGATGAAATTTTAGCCAATGTTAGAATATTTAAGAAATAGGAAGATTTTATTAGTTGTAGCACATCCTGATGATGAAATTTTAGGTCCGGGTGCTACAATGTATAGGTTAATAAGGGATTATAATTGTAAAGTAAGAGTTATAATATTAGGAGAAGGACTTACGTCACGATCAGAAGAAAGAGATGTTAAACTTTGGGAAAAACAGCTCAAAACACATCGGGCAAATATTGAAAGTGCTAGAAAAAAATAGGTTATGAATCAGTAGGTATTTATGATTTTCCGGATAATCGGTTTGATACTGTAGCATTAATAGATTTAATAAAAATCATTGAAAAAGAGAAAAATCAATTTACTCCACATGTAATATTTACACACCATGGAGGGGATGTTAATATTGACCATCAACGTACATTTGAAGCTGTAATTACTGCAGTTAGACCAATTGAAAAGGAAACAGTAAATGTTGTAATTACTTTCGAAACTATGTCAGGGACAGAGTGGAGGGCATCATCAGATCCAAAACATTTTACACCAAATTTGTTTGTAGAAGTTACTAGTGAAGGAATTCAAGCTAAGGTTGAAGCTATGGAATCCTATGAATATGAGAAAAGAATTTTCCCGCATCCAAGATCAAAAGAAGCTTTGAAAATTAGAGCACAAATGTGGGGCGTAGCAAATGGCATTGAATTCGCAGAAGCATT
>Ga0194133_10008603_pt1 | contig 11874 bp, 15 predicted proteins | sample TA2KigOf40mmetaG_FD_155448 | JGI IMG/M metagenome (GOLD analysis project Ga0194133, IMG submission 155448) | Freshwater microbial communities from Lake Tanganyika, Tanzania - TA2015055 Kigoma Offshore 40m | ecosystem: Environmental > Aquatic > Freshwater > Lake | place: Tanzania: Lake...
CTGCCCACAGAAGTCACACAGCGCAAGGGAGTATTTGCCCGTTGCATAAGCCACACTACACCCCTAAATCCGGGACAAACTGCACGCTGGCAGTGTCTCGGTCCTCCATAGCCGCGCGGTTGAAGTCCTCTTCGTAGATGGCCTTCAATGCCGCTGTGCGATCGGCTGCAAACTTCAGGGACAAATAGTAGGCCAAGCCCGATGCCAGACAAGGCAAAAAACGAAAGTTAATGTCCGTCACGTTCGTGTAATCACCCGCGTCTTGAATGCGACGGATGCGGTAGTACACAAAAGTGTAGGTCTGATCCGCTGCTGGATAAAAAAACACCTTGGGGGTGTTCGCCCGCTGTACATAAAACTGCGCAGGGCGCGACTGCGACGTCTTGTCAGGGACGTTCAACCAATCTTCCCGACTGATGCGCTCAATGTAAACATCAGTGTTAACGCCTTGGTTGTTCTGACGAATGATGGCTTCCAACACATTGACCGTGTCTGTCGAGAGGCTGATCTCATTGTCGCCCTGAGTCAGAGTATAAGTAGCCTCTTCAATTGTCCACAGGTTCAATCCGCGATTGGCCCAGTCGAGAAAAAGCAAATTTAGCGAGCGGCGTGCAGTGGCGAGCTGGTACCCGCTTTGCGGCCGCATGCCGCAGCGCTCGTAGGCCTCCTGAACCAGGTCATCAATTGACAAGTTAAATGTTGTGGTGCCAGACGTGCTCATCTGTTATACAAGTTATCAAAGGTTGCTTGTGTGTCCATATACGAATCATCTTGCTCTGCGCAATGCGTCCACTGGCTTGGCCTAAAGTCAGGTGCACCGTCGCCTGTTTGCCAAAACGCAGGACTTGTGACCCTGACCCGGTTGTTTGGCAGGGCCACGATGTTGCCTGTCCACTTTCCTGCGTCAGTCAAAGTTAAGACGTGACTTTGTTTGTGCTGCGCAGGGCAATCAGCAACCTCGCTCTCCGTGTAGTCCACGGTGAACAAATACCGACCTGTGTAGAACTCGCCGTCAATCTTGCATAACCAAGGACTAGGACTTGTCCGCGCAAACTTGATCACAGTGTGATGATGCGACGGGCAGTCCCAAGGTTGGGCCATGTACGTCGGCATACGTTCCGGCCACTCCTCCAGTGGAATGTCTCCCACCAGGGCAGTGATAGGCATGCGCGCCCACATGGCTCCCCCATGGACGTTCTCAGAGCCATCTACGTGGCTTTCGCACCCCGTAAACACAACCTGAAAACTCAAGCAACGATCCGGCATCGTATTTACCGCAATGACGTTTGCATGCAAATACTCACCCTGGTACTTCTCGTGCATATGGGTAAATTCGCGCCTAACCCAGCACTTAAAGTACGGGATGTTACTAATGAGATAGGCCATTATTTAGCGCGTTTGGCCATTTTCTTAGCAGCACCGCCAGCAGCGTACCCCTTGGACATCATACCGCCAGCAGCGTACCCCTTGGACATCATACCGCCGCCCATTTTTTTGATAGGCTTGCCCATGGCCATGCGCTTATGCTCATTGACGTTGCCTTTGTTAGCCATACCCCCCTTAGCCATCATAGGCACACCAGTACTTTTACTAGGCTCGGACATTGTCTCTTGTGCAGCGCCAGTCATCACAGCGCCGCCGCCGCGCGCAGCAGCTCCCATTCCTCTTCCAGCCATGATCAAGTTCCTTTCTTCATAGCACGGCCTTTGGCATCGGCCGAGTTAGTCTTCATAGCACGGCCTGTTTTGTCGGCCATGCCACCCTTCTCCATCTTGCCCACGCCGTCGGCCGCAAAAGCTGGCACTTTTTTGACGCCCTTTTTAACCATCTTCATCTTTGAATTTTTCATTAAACTACCCTTTCTTTAAAGTTATTAAACTTTTGATTTACAGATCAACACCTCCACCTTTTTCGGGCCTGGCGAAGACGGCTATTAGGGTTTTTTGCAGCCTCTGGAAACTGTTTCATCTGGCCCTTTGAACGTGCGCAATACGAAGAACGACGTTTTGCCTCCGCAGGTGTCGGGTTCTTGCTCGTCACCGCTGTTTTCAACTCGCTGCCCGGATTAGCCTTACGATACGCCTTGACGCCCTTGTCGGTCATGCCTGCACCCGCTTTAGTCGATCGAAAATTACCCGACTTAACCGAAGTTTTAATGCCCATGCCCTTTTTGGTAGTTATCACGCCGCCGCCCCACCTTCAAACAACAGCGTAACGCTAGTAATCTCGGCCGAACTGATCGCAATGTAAATGCCATCATCAAACAAAATGCCTATGTTTGGGATGACCAAGTCCTGCGAACCCGCTGACGCGGGGGTCGTCAACGCCAGTTTAGTAGTGCCGCCACTGCCGCCGGTTTTCAGCAGTAGAGTGGCAGGCGTTGCCGTATGCGTAAAATAGACCCCCAGCAGGCGGGCGCGGCCATTGACGCCCTGCGCAGAGGTCGTTTTTTGAACCGCTTGAATGTTGCTGAAGCTCATGACGGCCTCCGATCAAGCGAGAGCGCGAGCTTGCAAATACAGCACCGTAACAGTGGCAGCGCCCGTGGAGCCATTACCGTTTTGAGCAGTGAAATCAACCAGCACTTGAATGTCGGTGGTGCCAACATTCGTGGCCTCGGTGTCCAGAGTGCCGCGCGTCGTGCCAAGCGATTTCACCGAAGTGCTGGGAATGAACGCGTCTGCATCGCCGGAAGTACCAACAACCACCGCAGCCGTGCCCGTGTCGTTGTTGACCGTGGTAACATTCAAGATGACGTCGATGATTTGCGAGGCCGCCGGGACGGTGGCTACGACTTGATCAGCAGCGCTTGCGCCAATGATGTCAATGACGGCCGACTGAGCCATCACGACAAAACCGACGTTGGCGACGTCGGCACCGACAGTGGTGCCGGTAGTTTGAGAAATGGGGCCAGCCTTAAGCGGGCCCGAAAAGGTAGAAGCACCCATTTTTAATCCTCACATGCGAGTTAAGGTACGTCTGTCTGCATGTCGTCAGCCGGGGCTGTCAGACGTACCGGAATGACCCCGGAATAACCTAAATATACTTAAAGTTAATAGAAAAAGGGGCTCTCGCCCCTTTTTCACGCCTCTTAGGCTCCGGGAGAGCCGAAGATGCCGCGAGGATCGCTGAAGCCAAAGCTGTAGCGCTCGCGAGCCTTGTAGCGGATGTTGCCGGTATCGAAGTCGCCCTCGAAACCAGTACGCATCGCCACACGCGAGAACATCTTCATGCCGTTGGGAGCGTCGGTCTTGATGAAATAAGCGTCCGGGTCAGTCAGGAAGTTGTTGACCACGTAGCCTTGCGGTATCATGCCCATGTTCCGAATGGCATTGATGTCGTTGTCGGCCGTACCCACACGAAGCGTGGACTTCATGATACGGTCGGCCGTGAACATCAGTTCCTTCGGAATGATGAGCTTGAGGCCCTGGACGGCGATCTTCAGGCCACGTTCGTCCGTGAACGCAGCGATGTCGATCAGCGCCTGCTCCAACGAGGTTTCCGACAGGTCTGCCGGGGTAGTCAGCTCGTTCTTGAGGTCCGGGCCCGACAGGGTCGGGTGATCCAGAGCACACAAGGGCTTGCCGTCACCACCGATTGAGGTGTCGAAAGCGCCGTTCAGAACCGATGCAGCCTTGATCTGCTTGGTCTGGGCCATGGAACGAGCCAGTGCTTTGGTGTAGCGGGCCGAGAGACGGTCATAGAGGTTGTCCTCCACGGCTTCTTCGGTCAGCGAGAACGCCAGAGCGATGGTCTCGTGGGTGTAACGAGCGGTGTAGACCTCTTGTGCTTGGTCGTAAGCAACGCCAGCACCTTCAGACTTCACAGGAGCTTCAGCGAAACCCGACTCCATGACCTCTTCTTCAAACGCGCGGTCTGAAGTTTCAATCGAGTAGATTTGCTTGTGCTCTTCGTCGTAGTTCTTGTACTCAAGGCCAAACAGAGCATTGAGGCCAGGCTCAAGCTCTTTGACCAGTTGTGCGCGAGAAATTGCCATGACTCAGCTCCTTTACTGACCAGCAACACCGGCACTGCCGTACAGGTGCTCATTGATCTTTACAACAACCACGGTGTAGTTCTCCGCGAGGTTGTTCCCGGGGATGTCCCACTTACCAATGAGCTTCAGGTTCAGCGCAGCGGTAGTGGCAATCGTAGACGAGTCGAGCGTCATGGCTGACAGACCAGTCGTGGTGCTGCCAGTGGTGGAAGCGGTCACGTCTGCGTTCTTGCCAAAGTCCGCCTGCACAGCGTCTTCATCGCACTGGATGATGAACAACTGGCTAGGATCGTCAATCACGTCGGCCTGAATAGTTCCAGAGGTGATGTCGATAGAGCCAGGATAGAAGTTCTTAAAGGTGGGCTTGCTCGAAGTGGGGTCGATGTAATACACACCATTCAGAACGCCTACTGCTGCAGTATGCGTAGCGGGATTAAACTTCAAAATAAAGCCGTCTTTCAGGGTGACGAGGTCCCCCTGGAAAATTGCCCCAGCCTGGTTATCAGCGATCTGGTAGCCGTACTGCTTTTGAGAGCCTGTAGCCGACAGATTGCCGAGGGGACGCAGACCAAAGGGCTTGTTTACGTTAGCCATTTGATGGTTCCTTCAAAAAGTGAATTCACTGGCCCTTGTTGGGGCCGCCGAATGAAACACGGGACCTGCGTTCAGGCCGTTGAATGACCATGTTGTGATGCGCATTGGCCTTCAATAGCTCGTTGTCCGCAGCCTGCATTTGGTCGATCGCTCTGGTTAGGTAGTACGCCTTGCGCTCGGCTACCGTCTCATCCGGGATGCGTGCCAGCAAGAGACCTCCCACGCTGATGACTCCAGCGTGTCGGCCGTCTTCAATCGTCGGGACGTGATAGTCGGGATACTCATCGCCGCGAACCAGCTCGTACCCCTCGCGGAGACGACCTGCAATGTTCGATCGGTCAGCAATACCACCGGCTTCAGCTCGAATCCAACGATGCTGATATCCAGGGGGCGGGGGCGGGGCATCGAGTCGGGAAGGGGGAGACCATGGACGACGGCGCGCATCCTTTGCACGAGATTCGGCCTCGCGCGTAGTGCGATTCAAGGAGGGTAATTTAACGTCGGTCATGTCTTCACTCCTTCACGTACTTGGCGTATTCCTCCAGAGGAACACCCAGCTTTTTGGCAATTGCAACTTGACTTGGCGTCAATTTGACAGTGCGGCGTGCAGCTTGATTTATCCCACTTGAGCGGGAAGCAGGTGCCACGGTCTGCTGCACGGTACGCGTGGCCCCACTTTGCGCGAACCTTTTCGGGAAGGCGTCGCGAATCCTTCTGTCTAGCTCATCATAGTATGTGTCGGTGCTGGGGTCAACCCCCTCAACCTCGATCAACTGACGGTGGATTCCCCACGCGGCATGGGTCATGACCGTATCCCGTCCGTACCAAGGGTTCTTTTCTACCCAGTCCTCGACCCGGGGATCAAGCTCCTGGGGGGCCTGGCGCTGGGGCTGGGCCTGCTGCAAAGCGGCCTGTTGGGCGGCCTGTTGGGCGGCCTGTTGTTGCTGATATGCCACTTGTTGAAGATATGCCTGGCGCTGGGCCTCGGCCTGGCTGACCTGACTGGACTCCAGGGTGAGGGAGGCCAGGCGCTGTTGAGCCTCGGTCTCGGTGTCCACGTCGCCTTCTTCACGGGCCTTGCGGACGATTTGCTTGAGCGCCACGACCTGGGTCTCAATGCGGCCACGGGCCTCATTTAGGCGATCTTGATCGGTGTTGAGGTACTGCTGCTCCAGTTGCTGGGCACGCGCCTGGACGTTGCGGGCGTACTCCAGCGCCGCTTGTTCGCGGCGCTGGGTCTCGCGTAAGCGGGCTGTCAGCTTGTCAATGCGCTTTTGGACGCCGTCGCTGTACTGATCCACTTCGCTCCGGGAAACACTAGCGCTCTGATCACTCGGGGTAGCAACGACCCGAGCCTGGGGCTTGTCGATCTGTTGTGCGGTACCATCCTCGCCGACCTGGACGGTGGCAGAACTTTCGTCCTCGCCAATGTTGAACTCCAATTGTTCTCCGATCATCATGCTCTCCTTTACATGTGCAGAATGTCGCTAGGATCATTGACCACGCCGAGAACCTCATCGTCATTGATGAAGCGAATCTCCCCGCCGTCGATGGGAATGCGCGCGCCTGCGTAGCGCCCGAAGATGATCCAATCACCTTCCTTGCACCACGGACCGGTAAAGAACTTGTTCGCGTCGGCGTAGGCAAGGTCGCCCACCTTCAAGACGTAGCCACACACGGTGGCGAGCTGCGTCTTGCGCTGTGTTTCCTCGGCCAGGACAATGCCTCCCTTGGTTTTCTCTGCCCCTCGATAGGGCAGGATGGCGATGCGCCAACCCGTGGGCTGTGGGATGCGCGCCACGACGTCTTCGTGAAGCTTGTCCGGGGCAAACCCGGTCTCGGTATACGCGTCGTCAAGCGTCGGCTGTTTAGCTGCCACCTCGTCGCGCCATTTGCGCTCCAATGCGGTCAACTCTTTGATCGGTGCGTCAGTGACTTCCATGGTTCTCCTTTCAGGTGAGTAAGTCGTCGTCATCCGTGTGCTTCTTTAAGAGCGCTTTCACGGAATCCTCGACCATCTTCAGACCCTCCAGGCGTCCCATCATGAAGCGATAGCGCTCCATGTCAGTGATCGTGCCATTAAGCACAATCTGCTGAGACTGCTCCTGTAGCTTTCTGATTTCTCTCAGAACTGCATCTGCAAAATCGAGCATGGTGATTCCCATGAAAGCAGCCGATTTTTCGCATCGGCTGAAAGCGGTAGTACCAGATCAGTATATCTTAACAGGCCTGTTACCATCCCTCTTCTTCACAATCATCGAAGGCCCCTGTACTCCCTTGGCCTTCTTGATGACATCTCCGCCCTTAGCCATCTTGCGGTCCTTCCCAGCCTTCTCATAGGCAATGGCGGCGGCCTGCTTAACCGCTGCAGGCTTGCTGGCAGGCTTGCTGGTGCCGATCTTTCCGGTGTCCTTGTAGGCCCCAACCATCTCACCAATGTTGGTGCTAATGACCTTACGGCTCGATCCTCTTTTAAGCGGCATTCTGTGCTCCTTGAGGCTGCATGGTTTTGATCTCCTGCAGACGCAAGCGCTGCTGATTGATCTGGTTGTTGTTCTGCATCTTCTGTTGGTCGAGTGACAGGCGCTGTTGATCCACACTGATCTTGGCCTGATCGGCCTTGGAACGCTGTTCAATCTCCAGGCGCTTGAGGGCAATCAGCGGGTCTTCCTCGCCTTCACCCAAAAGCTGATTTTGCATATTTTTCATCTGCTGGAGGTAGACGGCAACCTTAATCGCCACCATTCCCTCCTTCTGGATTGTTGAGACCAGACGGTCCGGGTCAGTACCATACATCTTAAAGAGGTCTGCTTCCACATCTTCTTCCGCCTTGAGTCGAATGTGTTCCAAAACGTGCTTCTGTAAAGCCATCGCCGCGATGGGGTTGGCTTGCAGCATGGGAGACATGCCCATGATCAAGTGCGCCGCGATGTGCGCGTCATGCTGTTGCCCTGCGAAGGCCTTCAGGTTCATGTTGTTAAGCACGTCGGCGTTCTCGGATGCCGGATCGCGGGGCATGTTGGTATTCTGCGGCAGCAAGATGCCGTCGATATCCCGCACGTTTAGCGCCGCATACATACGATAGTACGCCTCGTACAGGTTGTGCATGTTAGGCGCGCTCTGAGCAAGCTGCAACTGCATCTGAGCAAGCTGAATGCGCTGTGCGGTACTGAAGATGTTAGGGTCAGCCACCGGCTGCACCGACACCATGTTGCTGAAGTCGACCCGCTTGATGCGGCGACTGGCCCCAGGCACGTCGTAAGGGTACTCGTCCGGCAAGTAGTGGGCAAAGCCCTCGAACAAGAGCTGAAACTCCAGCCTTTGGGCGTAGTGCAGGCGCTTGTGGATGCTCGACATGACCATCGAGCCACGCTCCAGCAGCGCCAAGGTCGTTCCGACCTGCGCATACTGGTTGCCGTCGCCCACCTGCATATCTGCCGTGCTGGTCAGGCGCTTTCCGGCGTCCACCAAAAAGCCCAGGAGGGCAAACAGCACTTGGCTGGGCTCTTTGTAGGGCAGCGGCAGCAGGGAAGCCGACAGTTCGGCTCCGCCCGCGTCGATATCGCGCCATTCGCCCGGCTGGATCGGGTCGGAGTCGTCCGCAATGCGCGCGCCCTTGGCCTTGAAGCCCGCAGGCAGGTTGGCAAGCGTGCCTGCATCGACCAGTTGGCGCAGGGCACTGGTTGCGGCCTTGGACAGACTGCCAATCAGGTGCACAAAGCCTAGACCATACGAGCCAAGGCCTTCAATAAGCACATAGTGCACGAAATAGTTGCGGCGCTCATAGGTGTCGTCGTCCTTTTTCCAATTCCGACGGATACTGACCACCTGCATGCTGGTCTCATCGAGCGTGACGACGTAGGGCAACTTGATCTTGGTGACGTTGTTGTCTTCGTCGCGGTGTTCAAAGCCTGGGATGTCCAAATCCACAAGCTGCTCAAGCAAAAACACCTCGCCCACGTCGTCTGTGGGCTGCACGCCGACCGCTTTGTCCACCGCCTGGCTAATAGGGCCCGCATCCGTAGGTGCAGCAGAGGTTTGTAGCGGGATATCGCGGTACTCATCGACCAGCACGCGCTTGTTGAACTCGTTGGAGTCCATGGCAATGCGATGCGTCAGGCGTGAGCACTGCGACACCACGCTGGAGCCGTTGTAGGGGATGTAAACGTCGTCTGCCAAGCACAACTTAGAGACCATGCGCTTTAGCTGAAAATCGTAGTAGACCTTTTTAAAGGTCGAACCACCGTAACCGGTGTAGAACAAGAGCTGATCGAACTCCGGTGTGTACTCCTTCATCACCGAGGTGATCTGGTAGTTCATGAAGTCCTGCACGCGCGAGGCTTGCTGGTACTTCTCTACCGTTTCCTTGCCCATGATCTGCGTGCGCACAGGCCCACCGGCAGGCATCAGCTCCTTGAAGGCCTGCGCCTGGAACTGGATGATCGCCTCCATCAGCATGGGGTGCGTCACGCCCGTTGCGCCACGGAAGGGCTTGGTACGCTCCTCCATCTTCAGGCCCAACAAGTTGATGCCCTTGGCAAACATGTTCTCCCAGTCCGAGCGCGAACCCTTGTCGGCCTCGTACATGGCCGACACGTCCAAAGCAATCCTGGTCAAGACCTCCGGCTCGATCACGTTGGCCAGGTTGGCGTAGAAGTCAACTTCCGTGGCCTCCTCTGCGCCGATCTCCACGGTCGCACCGCCGTCCTCGTCGATAATTACCTCAATGTCCTGGTCTGGAATGCTTTCTGCAATAACAATGTCCATCACAGGAGCTTGGTTAAGTGCTTTGTCAATGGGCATAGGTGTTCCTTTATGTGGCGCGGCTCACGGCACCGCCGTGTTTGAAGGGGAAAGGTTCTCCAGTCAGTTTGCTGACAACGTCTTTGTCCACAAAAGGCCTCTTAACAAAGAGATTGTTTGCTGTCAAAAGTTTGTTAAACTCATCCTCAGACAGACCAAAGGGAAGTTCGCTCCTACCGCCAAAGTCAATAACATTTCGTACCTCTATGCTTTTAACCTTTGGATCGTATTGAGCCTCTTTAAATTCTTTGCTGGCATCAAAATATTTATCCCAGTTCTTACCTTTGGCATCGAGCACAACGTCGGGTCTGCGAGTCAGAACAGGAATAATGAAGCCCTTATTTCCTGAGTACGATTCTGCAATCGTTGGGCTTTCCGTTAACCAAACGCCGCCTTTAGTGTTAGATTTAGTGACGTCGCGATCCCCGGGCTGGCGAGCCAGTGTCTCGCTGTAGTTAAAGGGTCTTTTTCCTTTCAAAGCTCTTTCAACCGCATCAGGTCTTCCTTGCTCTTCGTAAAGCGCTAACGAGTATTCATACGGAAGTGGTTTCTGAAACCCCCGGCCAGTGTCCTTCTTGCCACGTAACCACGTGCGTTCTACGTCAATGCCCTGCTTACGCAGCTCATCCATCCTCTCCTTGGTGGAGAATATCTCAGGTTTTGCTAACAGGCCACGCCCTTTAAACGCGGTAGAGTCCCGTGCGGCCTCAATGATGCGCTCAATGATGCCTGGGCGGGCGCTCCCAAGCACGGCAGCAAGCGCTGTAGCCGCGTCACCCGCAGAGGAGGCAATTTTTGCCGGTACAGCAGCAGCCTTCACAGGAGGCATGTTGGCAAGCGCCTGACCTGTCCGATAAGCCTCAGACCCAGGGGCCGTGGGACTTGCACCCATGACCCCGGCTAAGAAATCTCTTGCGGACGCAGCCAGGGGAACCATTGACTCACGGCCTTGGGCCCGTGTTCCAGCAATCGCGCGCCTTAGTCCTGGTGGTAACTTGCTTGGCTGACTTTGCAAACGATTCAACATGCGCCGAGATTCCGAGCGGATTTCCTCACGATCATCGATCAACCGACCTTGAGCGTCCAGTTGTGGAGTTTCAGATATTTCATTTAAATTATCGACGAGGCCGCCTTCTTTGTAGCCTTTTGTAGGATCACCGTATTGACGCCGCAACTCAGTAAGCTCTTGTTGAGTCACGAATTTTGGCGGTTCGCCTCCTGCGGCCTGGATGTTCTTGGCTAAATCACTTGCGGGGTCAAGCTCTATCAAACCAATGTTTTGTAGGTCTTTGACACTAAACCAGTTTCCACTTTTTACAAAATCTTGCCCAAAGTCCCAGTACTTTTTGGCTACCTCACCATTGCCCTTGCCTTTAATTTGTTGAATCAACGGAGGCATTTTTTCTTTAGCTAATTCGGTTGCCAATTCAGAGATTTCTCGCTCGTCTGCATTGGTAACTCCGCGAGCACGCAGCATTTCCTCGGCTTGCGGTAAATATTCTTTGACGACCCGCCACCTTGGAGCGTAAGGATTAGATTGAACTTCAATCGTCACATGCGGCTGACCCTTCTCATCACGAAGGGAGTAGACCTTGGCCTTTCCTGACTGAATGGCCTTCCAGCCACCAAGTCCATAGAATTCACTGCCCCCATTTTCCGGGGGCTCGTAACCACGGACCGAGTGACCCATAGCATCGGACTCGGCTGCAAACTGCCCAGGCCTATTCAGTTGCACCCAACGATACTTTTGCTTTGGATACGCCTTGTAAAGATCAGCCTTGAGCGTCTCTTCAAGCTGAAGGTTCTTGACATTCTCTAAGCGCCATTTGTTAATTTTATCAACGAGTTCAACCGCTTGAGGCACGGAGATTTTATCAAGCTTTTTGGGGTCCAGTTGAAGCTCACGAGGCAAACCTGACTGGGGGTTACTGGCGTTTCGTAACTCATCAATCAGATGTCCAAAACCTAAGGTGTCATCGCCTCTCCGGGCACTGGGTGACATAGAATACAACGGGGTCTCTGGGCTTAGATTTTTAACCCACGGGTTGTTTGCTATAAACTCTTGCGCACCGCGATAATTTAATTTTTCCGCACCTTGTACAAAGTGTTCTTGTTTTTCTATGCCAATCTCCCTATCGGCCATGTCTTCCCAGCGTTTGGCCAGCTCACTTTGAGCAACGCCTTCTTCAGGAAATCCTTCGTCTCGACGTCCGTACGTCAAACCGTACGTGTCCCAGTCACGTTCGGGCTCAAAATGTAAAACGCCCCGTTCAGCAAGCTTTCTCAACGGGTCTTCAGGCGTACCCATCTCATTTTTAACGTATTTGCCAAGCTTAGTGTCAATCCAATTGTTAAGGTACTTCTCAGTTTCGAAACCCGCCAAGACTTGTCTTAACTCGGGAATCACTCCAGTTTCTCTGTAAAAAGGCGAGTTTTCTAAACTAGCCAATTGATCTCGCGCATAGGCTATGTTTTCATCT
>Ga0194133_10008604_pt1 | contig 11872 bp, 12 predicted proteins | sample TA2KigOf40mmetaG_FD_155448 | JGI IMG/M metagenome (GOLD analysis project Ga0194133, IMG submission 155448) | Freshwater microbial communities from Lake Tanganyika, Tanzania - TA2015055 Kigoma Offshore 40m | ecosystem: Environmental > Aquatic > Freshwater > Lake | place: Tanzania: Lake...
GGGTGATCGCGCAGTTGCAGGCGGGCACCTGCTGGATCAACGCCTATAACCTGACGCCGGTCGAGGCCCCCTTTGGCGGGTCGAAGCTTTCGGGCGTGGGGCGCGAAAACGGTCATGCGGCGGTGCAGCACTATACGCAGGTCAAAAGCGTTTATGTCGGCATAGGCCCGGTGGCCGCGCCTTACTAAGCCTCTGGTTCAAAAGCAGATATCTTGAAGGGCCGCCCAAGCGGGGTGGGAGGGAATGATGCAGGCAGATTATGTGATCGTCGGGTCAGGCTCTGCCGGGTCGGCCATGGCCTTTCGTTTGGGCGAAGCGGGCAAGCGGGTGATCGTGATAGAACAGGGCGGGTCGGATGCCGGGCCGTTCATTCAGATGCCGGCAGCGCTGTCCTATCCGATGAACATGCCGCTTTATGACTGGGGCCTGTCGACCGAGCCTGAGCCGCACTTGGGCGGGCGGCGGTTGGTGACGCCGCGCGGCAAGGTCATTGGCGGGTCGTCGAGCATCAACGGCATGGTCTATGTCCGCGGTCATGCCCGTGATTATGACACCTGGGAGAGCATGGGGGCGCAGGGATGGTCCTATGCCGATGTGCTTCCGTATTTCAAGCGCATGGAAAACTGGCACGGGGGCGAAGATGCCGGTGCGGCGGGCGATCCGGCCTATCGCGGCACCGATGGGCCGCTGCACATTACCCGTGGGCCGCGCAACAACCCCCTGTTCAATGCCTTTATTCAGGCAGGCCAACTGGCCGGATACCAGATGACCGGGGATTACAACGGCCAGCGCCAGGAAGGCTTTGGCGCGATGGAGGCGACGATCTGGAAGGGCAAGCGCTGGTCGGCGGCCAGCGCCTATCTGCGCCCGGCCATGGCACGCGGCAATGTCGAACTGGTGCGTGGCTTTGCCCGAAAGGTGGTGATTGAAAATGGCCGCGCCGTGGGGGTTGAGATTGCTCGTGGCGGCAAGATCGAGGTGATCCGCGCGACGGCCGAGGTGATTGTCGCGGCCTCCTCCATCAACTCGCCCAAGATCCTGATGCTGTCGGGCATTGGCGATGCGGTCCATCTGAGAGACCATGGGATTGAGGTGGTGGCGCATCGCCCCGGTGTGGGGGCGAACCTTCAGGATCACCTTGAAATCTATATGCAGTATCAGGCAGCCCAGCCGATAACGCTTTACAAATACTGGAATATCTGGGGCAAGGCCCTGATCGGGGCGCAGTGGCTGTTGACCAAGAAGGGCCTTGGTGCCTCAAACCAGTTTGAGGCTTGCGGCTTTATCCGGTCGGACAAGGGCGTGGAGTATCCCGATATCCAGTATCATTTCCTACCCATCGCCGTGCGCTATGACGGGCAGGCCGTGGCGGGGGGGCATGGCTTTCAGGTCCATACCGGCCCGATGCGCGCCAAGTCGCGCGGGTCGGTGACGCTGCGGTCGGCTGATCCAATGTCGGTGCCGAAGATACAGTTCAACTATATGTCGGACCCCCGCGACTGGGAGGATTTCCGCAAGGTCATTCGCCTGACCCGCGAGATCTTCGAGCAGCCTGCCATCGCGCCCTATATCAAGGCGACGATCCAGCCCGGCCTTGATCTGCAAAGCGATGCCGAGTTGGACGCCTTTGTGCGCGACCATGCCGAAAGCGCCTATCACCCCTGCGGCACCTGCCGGATGGGGGCGGCGGATGATCCGATGGCGGTGGTGGACCCTGAATGCCGGGTGATCGGGGTGGAGGGGCTGCGGGTGGCGGACAGTTCGATCTTCCCGCAGGTGACCAATGGCAACCTGAACGGCCCCTCGATCATGACCGGCGAAAAGGCGTCGGACCATATCCTTGGCCGCCGCTTGCCAAGGTCGAACCTTGGGCCGATGATGGCGGCGAATTGGCAAACCAGCCAGCGTTGAACATGCGCGATATCTTTTGGGTGGCTTGATCGGTGTCAAGGTCTGCAGCGAGGACCGCCTTAGGCTGGTCTCGTCAAGAAGAAGGAGACACCCATGTCACACACGCCACATGCCCTTGCGGTGGAGTTCCCCGACAAGGTGAACAAGATCAGTGCCTTGAAAGGAACTGATGCCCATTTCGCCAAGTTGGTGGCCGATTATGATGCGGTGAATGAAAAGGCGCATCGCGCCGAGACCCGGCGGGACCTGGTGACGGAAGAGGATAAAGAGCATCTGCGCAAGAAGCGGGCGCAGCTGAAGGACCACATCTGGCAGCATCTGAAGTGATCGAGGCGCTGGCCACAGCAGGGAAGGGGGCCGGTTGGCCACCTTTTTAGTCAGCAATATCATAGGGTAACAGGCCGCGCCGGTCAGGATCGACACGCAAGCGCCGTTCCAGCGGCGGGACCGATCGCTGATGGCAATCCTTGCGCTCGCAGATCCGGCAGGAAATGCCGATCGGTTCGAACCGGCCCTTCAGATCCAGCCCGTCGGAATAGACGAGGCTTGCCGCATGGGTGATCTCGCAACCCAAGGAAATGGCATAGCGGCGCACCGGGGCAAGGAAGGCGCCGCCCGGTTTCGACACGTCGCGCGACAGGCACAGATAGCGCACGCCGTCCGGGGTTTCGGCCAGTTGGCGCAGGAAATGGCCCGGCGTTTCAAAGGCGCGGTGGGCGTTCCACAGCGGGCAGGCGCCGCCGAAGCGGGCGAATTGCAGGCGGGTGGCCGAATGGCGTTTGGTGATGGTGCCGGCCTGATCGACGCGGACAAAGAAAAAGGGGATGCCCTTGGCGCCGGGGCGTTGCAGGGTGGAAAGCCGGTGGGCGACCTGTTCGATCGAGGCGCCGAACATGTCGGCCAGACGCTCAAGGTCATGGCGGGTCTTTTGCGCGGCCTCAAGAAAGGTGCGATAGGGCAGAAGGGCGGCCCCGGCGAAGTAGTTGGCAAGGCCGATCTTGGCGATGTCGCGGGCCTCGGGCGTGGTGAAGCGGGCCAGGTCGAGGGTGGCTTCCAGAAGCTCGTTCTGGGTTTGCAGGGCGACCTGATAGAGAAGCTGGAAGCGCTGGGTGGGGGCTGCGGCGCGGGCGGAAAGTTCCAGTCGCCGCGCCTGGGGATCGAACTGGCGCAGGGGGCCGGTATCGGAAAACTGCACATCCAGGCCACGCTTTCGAAGGGCCTCGGTTGCCGTGATAAGCACGTCTTTTCCGGGACTTGCCCCAGTTGTGAAATGTTCGGCGGCGCGGTCGATCGCATCGACGTAATTGTCGCAATAGTGAAAGAAGTCGCGCACCTCTTCCCAGGGGCTGGCGCGCAGGCCGGCGTCGTCGCGGCCCAAAGCCTCATCCAGCGAGGCCAGGCGTTCATGGCTTTGGCGATAGGCGCGGTGGAGGTCCAGAAAGGCGCGTGCAAGGGCCGGGGCGTTGGAAGCGGCCAAGCGCAGGTCGGCCAAGGGCGGGGCGGATTTGGCGAAAACCGGGTCGGCCAGCGCTTCGCGCATGTCGGAGACCAGACGCTCGCCTTCGCCCACGGTCAGTTCGGTGACATCCAGCCCGAACTCTTGCGCCAGGGCCAGCACGACGCCGGCAGACACCGGGCGGTGGTTGTTTTCCATCTGATTGAGATAGGGCAAGGACACGCCCAGCTTGTCGGCAAAGATCCGCTGCGTCAGGCCAAGGCGGCTGCGCAGTTCGCGCAGTTTGGCACCGACATAGAGTTTCTGTGTGGCCATCCTTACCCCCATTTTGCAAACCCAAGGTTGGCTTTGCAAACTTGCCCCGTCAAGAGGGTCTTATGGGGATAGCCCCAAGCTGCGGGCGCGCCGGATCACCAGAAGGATCGAGGTGACCGACCCAAGCGAGGACAGAAGCATCAGCAAGATCAAAGGCATCTCGCTGGACCCCGACCCCAGAAGCCACCCCGCCAGCGCCGCAAGCCCCGCACCGCCGCCGATCATGATCGCGCCCCCCAGCCCCGAGGTGGTGCCGGCAAGTTCCGGGCGCACCGAGAGGATGCCCGCATTGGCATTGGGCAGCGCCAGCCCGTTGCCGATGCCCATGGGAACCGTAAGGGCAAAGAACACGATGGGACCAGATAACCCGGCAAGGGTTAACAAGGTCAGAACGCCTAGCCCGGCCGTGGTGGTCAGCGTGCCCAAAAGCACCATGCGGTTCAGCCCTACACGCACCGAATAGCGCCCGGCGAGGAAGTTGCCGATCAGATACCCGATGGCGGTCAGCGCGAAGAGAAGGCCGATTTCCTGCGAGGACAGGGCAAAAACCTCGGTTCCGACGTAAGGCGCGCCGCCGAGATAGGCGAAAAAGCAGCCCGAGGAGAAGGCGGCGGCCATGCAATAGCCCCAGAACTGGCGCGAGGCGAGCAGGCCGGGATATTGCCGGACCGTGGCGGCAAAGCTGGTGTCCTTGGGCGTGGCGGTTTCGCCAAGATCGGCCCAGACAAGCGCGGTAACCCCCAGTCCCACAAGCAAAAGCAGGGCGAAATTGGCCTGCCAGCCAAAGGCCGCATCCAAGAACCCGCCGATGGCCGGGCCGATCATGGGCACCAGGCTCATCCCCATGGTGACATAGCCGATCATCGAGGCGGCCTCGGCGTCGGGGACCATGTCACGCACGATGGCGCGGGACAGGACCATGCCGGCGGCGATCACCGCCTGGGCCATGCGGAAGAAGAGGAAGGTTTCGGCGTTGGGGGACAGGAGGGTGCCGACCGTGGCCAGAAGGAACAGGATAAGCGAGCCAAGCATCACCTTGCGCCGCCCGTAGCGGTCGGAGATGGGGCCAATCACAATCTGTAGGGCGGCCGAAAGCGCGAGGTAGAGCGCCACCGACAACTGCATCAGCGCGTAGGGCACCTCGAACCACTTGGCCATGCCGGGCAGCGAGGGCAGGAAGATGTTCATCGTCAGCGCCGACAATCCGGCCAGCAGCACGAGCGTGATGACATGGGGGGGCGTGGTGCGGTTCAGGAATTTGACAGTGGTGCGCATGGGGTAGCGCTACGCCTGTGCGGCGGGGGAGTCGAGGGGGCAATCGGGGGGCTATGGGCGGTCACGCCCATTTGTGAAAGATGAAGAAGGCCCCGGCGGCGATGAAACCAAAGCCGACAAGGTGGTTCCACGACAGCGGTTCTTTCAGATAGGTCACGGCAAACACGGCGAAAACTGTGAGAGTGATGACCTCTTGAATGGTTTTCAACTCGGCCGCCGAGAAGTGGCCGTGGCCGATGCGGTTTGCGGGCACCATTAGCGTGTATTCGAAAAACGCGATGCCCCAGGAGATGAAGATCACGGTGACAAGGCCGGTGGATTTGAACTTGAGATGGCCATACCAGGCGAAGGTCATGAAGATGTTCGAGGCCAGCAAGAGGCCGATAGTGACGACGGGGACGGGCAGGGACATGATGGCTCCTGTGGCGGTTTGGGGCCGTTATAAGGGGGGCGACAGGGTGGGAAAAGGCGTCGGGTTTCTGTCTGGCTTGCGTCTGGCAAGCGTCTGGCATCTGTCCCGACACGTGGCCCCGCTTGGGGCTGGCACCAGAGGTCGAAATTGTTGCAAAAGTTTGCAGATTTGCAATTAGCAAAACTTGATCTGCCAATGATATGCAAATTTACCGAATTGCCCTTTGTTCCCTCCGACCTCGCCGATATGGTGCGAGCGATTTTGGGGAGGCCTGCCATGAAAGACATTCTCGACCAGTTGGAACAGCGCCGCGCGGTGGCGCGTCAGGGCGGCGGTCAGCGCCGGATTGATGCGCAGCACGCCAAGGGCAAGCTAACGGCGCGCGAGCGGATCGAGCTGCTGCTTGACGAGGGGTCTTTCGAAGAGTTCGACATGTTCGTCACCCACCGCTGCGTGGATTTCGGCATGGAGGCGGAAAAGCCCGCCGGTGACGGGGTGGTGACGGGCTGGGGCACGGTGAACGGCCGTCAGGTCTATGTGTTCAGCCAAGACTTCACGGTGATGGGCGGGTCGGTTTCGGAAACCCACGGCGCCAAGATTTGCAAGATAATGGATCTCGCCATCCAGAACGGCGCGCCGGTGATCGGGATCAACGATTCCGGTGGCGCGCGGATTCAGGAAGGGGTTGCCTCTCTGGCCGCCTATGGCGAGGTGTTCCAGCGCAACATCATGGCATCCGGCGTGGTGCCGCAGATTTCCCTCATCATGGGGCCTTGTGCCGGTGGAGCGGTTTACTCGCCCGCCATGACCGACTTCATCTTCATGGTGAAGGATTCCAGCTATATGTTCGTGACTGGCCCGGATGTGGTGAAAACCGTCACCAACGAGGTGGTGACGGCGGAAGAACTGGGCGGGGCATCGACCCATACCCGGAAATCCAGCGTGGCCGATGGGGCCTTTGAAAACGATGTGGAGGCGCTGGCCGAGGCGCGGCGTCTGATCGACTTTTTGCCCTTGAACAACCGCGACAAGGCGCCGACCCGGCCCTTCTTTGACGATCCGGCCCGCATCGAGACGAGCCTTGATACGCTGGTGCCGGACAATCCGAACCAGCCCTATGACATGAAGGAGCTGATCCTGAAGATCGCCGACGAGGGCGATTTCTTTGAGATCCAGAAAGAGTTTGCGGCCAATATCATCACCGGGTTCATCCGGCTGGAAGGCCAGACCGTGGGCGTGGTGGCCAATCAGCCGATGGTGCTGGCGGGCTGTCTGGACATCGACGCCAGCCGCAAGGCCGCGCGGTTCGTGCGGTTCTGTGATGCGTTTGAAATTCCGATCCTGACGCTGGTAGACGTGCCGGGCTTCCTTCCCGGCACGGGGCAGGAATATGGCGGGGTCATCAAGCACGGGGCAAAACTGTTGTTCGCCTATGGCGAGGCGACGGTGCCGAAGGTCACGGTTCTGACCCGCAAGACCTATGGCGGGGCCTATGTGGTGATGGCGTCGAAACACCTGCGGGCGGATTTCAACTATGCCTGGCCCACGGCCGAGGTTGCGGTGATGGGGGCCAAGGGGGCGACCGAGATCATCCATCGCGGCAAGAGCCCGGAGGAGATTGCGCGCCTGACCAAGGAATACGAGGACCGCTTTGCCAACCCCTTCGTGGCGGCGGAAAAGGGGTTCATCGACGAGGTCATCATGCCCCAGTCCACGCGCCGCCGCGTGGCGCGGGCCTTTGCGTCCTTGCGCAATAAAAAGCAGGTCACGCCCTGGAAAAAGCACGACAACATTCCGCTGTAAGGTCAGGCCAGGATGGGGGACGCGGAGCAGCTTTGGCAGGTTCAGGCAGGGGGCGGGCAAGCCGTTCCCGGCCAGGATCTGGGCATTGAACTGCCCTCGGGGCAGGTGGTGACGCTGGTGGAAACCATCTGGAACACCCAAGGCCCGCAGGGGCTGGTGACCCGGTTCCGCTTTCTGGCGCCCGAGATCAACCCCGATACCGGGTCGGTCGGTTTCGAGGCGGCGGCGGGGGATATCGAATGGCTGTGCCAGAATTTCGCGCTGGCGCGGGTGAGTGATGCCGGGCCGATGCCGAGCCAGATCATCATCTCGATGGAGGATCGCCTGGTGCCTTTCGGCGAGGCCGATCCCGAGGCGGTGCAGTTTTTCGAAGCCTTCCGGGTCGAAAACGGTGCCTGCATTTGGGAGGTGTTCTGATGCGCCCGCTAGATGTTGTGGTGCGCCCACGCGTGCAACCAGCGCATGATGCGGTGTTGCCACATTCCGCGGCATTTTCGGATTCTTCGTGTCAATTCTTGGCGTTGTCGACTAATGTTCATGCAGGCCGAACCCAAGCGGTCTGCACCTCTAGAAGGGGGCCGGCATGTTGCGAGGCCCTCCAAGAACATAGGAGTCGAGGATGTCGAGCACGAAACTCATTCTGTCGCTGGTCATGGTTGCCTTTGTGGCGGCCTGCGGCGGTCATTCCAAGGAAGAAGTCGTCTATGTGGACGAACCGGTCACGGTCGAACCGACCTACACCGGCAAGTACAACTAAAACAATCGGGCGGGCCACAGGGGCGGTTGCGCCCCGGCTCGCCCTTTTTCTGTCTGCCGCTTCCCCTGTGGCGGGCCTGCGCCCATGCGGCAATGGGTGGTTTGTGTCGGGCGCCAAGCGGCGCTATGCTGAGGCTCTTGAAACCCTTTTTGTTCGGAGATTCTCATGCGGAAATCTGCCCTTGTTGCCCTCATGGCACTTGCCACTCTTGCCGCCTGCGCCAAGGCCGCGCCCGGGCCTGAGCCGATGCCCGTCACCATCGAGCCCGCGCCGACCGGCAAGTACGGTTCCTGATTTCCCGGAACGGGCGCGCCGGGGTAACCGGCTTGCGCCCGTTCCCGCCCTGTGCGCCCCTCAACACGAGGTGCGCCCATGCTGAAGCATCGGGGTTTTCCCAGCCGTCTGAGCGGCACAGATTTCCAGTTCACCATCCGTCGGGCCAACGTCAAGGAAGGCGCGACCAAGATCATCCGGCGCGAGCGGTTCAAGGACCGCAAGGGCCCTGATCGGGCTGCCGACACTGCCTTTATGGCCGCGCTTTGGGCGCAGTTCGGTGAAGAGCCGTTCGAGCGCGGCAATCTGGATGCGGGGCGCCTGTCGTGGCTTTTCGGCCGCGAGGTGGTGCCGGCCGAAGATCCGTTCGACCCCTGTTCCTATGACGCCTTGCTGCGCATCGACCGGAAGCGGGCCGAGGCGGCCTTCCCCGAGGTCTTTGCCCCTGAAGCGGCGTTCCACTGGGACGACGAGGATGAGGACGAATAGGCATGAATCCGCGCAAGCCCTTGTCCTGCTGGCAGATTTTCGCGCAAGGCGGTGCCTTGCGGAAAATCGGCTTTGCCTTGGGCCGCGCGGCCTTGCACCATGGGATGCATGACGATCATGCTGCACCGGCCGTTTTGCGGTGCGGCCCTGCCTACAGTGACCCTTTCCCTTCGAACTGGCCTGGCCCGCAGGGGTTCGGGCCATTTTTTGCACGGGGGGAAGCGGGGCGTCTTGGGCGGAACTCTGCCCAAGCGGGCCGGGGCGCAAGGCACCGTCACGGGATTTTGCCTTTTGTTTTGCAGGCGCGCGCGCTAGAATCAGGTGACATAACAACACCTATTCGGGGCACATCATCATGCGGAAAATCATCGTCCTTCTTCTTGTCGCAACGCCGCTTGCCGGCTGTATGCAGGACCCCGGCACGCGCGGGCTTGCCGGTGCGGTCGTTGGCGCGGCCATTGCCGATGCCACGGACGAAAACATGCTGGCCGGTGCGGCCATTGGCGGGTTGGCAGGGGCGGCTTCTTGCGCCATTCCCGGCACGCTCGGCTGCTGATCCGGTTGAGCTGACCGCCCGCGCGGCGGCAGGGTTCAGAACAAATCCGGCCACCCATGGGGACATCCCCCGTGGGTGGCTTTTTCATTTCCCGCCCGCAAGGGCGGCGCTGACCTGAGGGAGAGACCGATGTTCCAGAAAATCCTGATCGCCAACCGGGGCGAGATTGCCTGCCGCGTGATCAAATCCGCGCGGAAAATGGGGATCAAGACGGTGGCGGTCTATTCGGATGCCGACCGCAACGCGTTGCATGTCAGCATGGCCGATGAGGCGGTGCATATCGGCCCGGCCCCGGCGGCGCAGTCCTATATCGTGATCGACAAGATCATGGAGGCGATCCGCAAGACCGGTGCGCAGGCTGTGCATCCGGGTTATGGTTTCCTGAGCGAAAACATGAACTTCGCGGCGGCCTTGGAAAAGGCCGGTGTGGTCTTTGTCGGCCCGCCGAGCCCGGCGATCGAGGCGATGGGGGACAAGATCACCTCGAAGAAGATCGCGATGGAGGCCGGGGTGTCCACGGTTCCGGGCTATATGGGCCTGATTGCCGATGCCGATGAGGCGGTGAAGATTTCCAGCCAGATCGGCTATCCGGTGATGATCAAGGCCAGCGCCGGGGGCGGTGGCAAGGGGATGCGGATTGCCTGGAACGAGCAGGAGGCGCGCGAGGGCTTCCAGTCGTCGAAGAACGAGGCGGCGGCGTCTTTTGGCGATGACCGGATTTTCATTGAAAAATTCGTCACCCAGCCGCGCCACATCGAAATTCAGGTGCTGGCCGACAAGCACGGCAATTGCGTTTATCTGCATGAGCGGGAGTGTTCCATCCAGCGCCGGAACCAGAAGGTGATCGAAGAGGCACCCTCGCCCTTCCTGGATGAGGCGACGCGCAAGGCGATGGGCGAGCAGGCCTGCGCCTTGGCCAAGGCGGTGGGCTATACCAGCGCTGGCACGGTGGAATTCATCGTGGATGGCAACCGCAATTTCTATTTCCTGGAAATGAACACCCGTTTGCAGGTGGAGCATCCGGTGACGGAACTCATCACCGGGGTGGATCTGGTGGAGCAGATGATCCGCGTGGCGAATGGCGAGCCTTTGCCCTTCAAGCAGGAAGATCTGAAGATCAACGGTTGGGCGATGGAAAGCCGTTTGTATGCGGAAGATCCCTATCGCAACTTCCTGCCCTCGATCGGTCGGCTGACCCGGTATCGGCCGCCCGTTGAGGGCAAGACCGAGCGGGGCGGGATCGTGCGCAATGATACCGGCGTCTATGAGGGCGGCGAGATTTCCATGTATTACGATCCGATGATCGCCAAGCTGTGCACCTGGGCTCCGACCCGGGCCGAGGCGATCAACGAGATGCGGCTTGCGTTGGACACGTTCGAGGTGGAGGGCATTGGCCACAACCTGCCCTTCGTGGGGGCGGTGATGGACCATCCGCGGTTCCAGTCGGGCAATATCACCACGGCCTTTATCGCCGAGGAATATCCCGAGGGCTTCCAGGGGGCCACGCTGGATGCTGAGACGCTGGCGCGGGTCGCCGCCTCGGCTGCGGCGATGAACCGGGTGGCAGAGATCCGGCGCACGCGGATCACCGGCACCATGGACAACCACGAGCGCCGGGTGGGTGATGATTGGGTGGTGACGCTGCAAGGCGTGGAACACGCGGTGAAGATCGCCGCCGATCATGCCGGATCGACCGTGACCTTTGCCGATGGCAGCACGCGGCGGGTGACATCGGACTGGACGCCGGGCCAGCCTTTGGCGCGGGTGATGGTGGATGGCACGCCTTTGGTGATGAAGGTGGGCAAGATCTCGGGCGGGTTCCGGTTGCGGCTGCGCGGCGCGGATCTGAAGGTGCATGTGCGCACGCCGCGTCAGGCAGCTTTGGCCAAGCTGATGCTGGAAAAACTGCCCCCCGATACATCGAAGTTCCTGTTGTGCCCGATGCCCGGTCTGGTGACCAAGATCATGGTCGAGGTGGGCGACGAGGTGCAGGAAGGTCAGGCGCTGGCCACAGTTGAGGCGATGAAGATGGAAAACATCCTGAAGGCCGAGAAGAAGGGCGTGGTCCGGGCCGTGAAGGCGGCGGCGGGGTCGAGCCTGAAGGTCGATGATGTGATCATGGAGTTCGAATAAGGTGGCCGAGGCGCGCCAGACCTTGTCCGAAGGCCAAGTGACAGGCTGGGGGCGGCAGGCCGCGCCTTGCCCGGCTAGGGCTGGTTTGCGCGCCGCGCCTGTTCTTCCTGCCGCCGCAGGGGGAACTTTTCAATGGCCGCCACGATCTCGCGCACGTCCCAAGGCAGGGGTTTACGAATGACCGGCTTCAGGTCCTTTTCCATCAGCACAAGGCTGAAGCCGCGCGGGCGCAGCTTTTGGCGCAGCGCCGATTTGCCCGCAGGGTCAGTGTCGGTGATGACCACCACATCGCGCAGGTCAAGCGCGGCAAGGTCGCGTTCAATGAGCTCCATTTGCCGGATGAAGGTGGGGTCTGCCGGGCTGTCGGCAAAGACCACCACAGGGCGGCGCTGGAACATCAGCGCGTCAAGATCAACCTCGCTGGCCGGGATCGGGCCGACGGCGGGGCGGTCTTGTGGGGCGGTCTCAGTTGCCGGTTCGGCAGGTGTTTCC
>Ga0194133_10008606_pt1 | contig 11871 bp, 13 predicted proteins | sample TA2KigOf40mmetaG_FD_155448 | JGI IMG/M metagenome (GOLD analysis project Ga0194133, IMG submission 155448) | Freshwater microbial communities from Lake Tanganyika, Tanzania - TA2015055 Kigoma Offshore 40m | ecosystem: Environmental > Aquatic > Freshwater > Lake | place: Tanzania: Lake...
CGACGCCATAGGGGTGCTGGTGCAAAACGCTGTGGCCCTTTGGCTGCGCGGGGGCACGCGACTGCTAGTTACGCGAAATGGTGTTTCTGGTTACGCGTAGAAAAGTCACTCGGGTATTTCGTCCACGTCGTTGAACTCGGGGTCTTGGATGGCGCGCCACAGGTAGTAGGGGTTGGCGGGCACCCACCCTTCGGGGGTGAGTTTCTGCATGTTGGCGTCGTGGGTCAACCGATAGTAGACGTTCGCCGCCTTCTTATTCGCCCGCTCGCTTCCTTTTCCAAGTTTTCCTCAAGAAGGCCGCAATCTTTTTGGAGTTGCGCCAAATCCAACTCGCGAGCGTTCTCGAATTCCTCCAACTCCAACTCGCGAGGGTTCTTGAAATCCTCCAACTCCAAGTGACGATTTCTACCCGAAAACGCCAAAATCTGCCGAGCAAGAAAAGAGCGACAAGAACCATGACGATTCCAGCGCCACCCACAAGCAGTCCGCCCACAATGACTAAAACGGCAAAAAAAGCAAGTACCCAGCCAATAAACCATTCCCACGGGTCTTCGTCGTCGTCATCATCGACAATTTCAACGAGGAACTTCGGCACTAGTCCGGCACTCCGTCAGCTTTCATCTTGGCTTTCACCGCTTGCCACTCCGAGTAGAGCATTTCGAGTGTCACTTTCTCGGTCTTGCCTTTGAATTGCGACAAGTCCTGTGGGTCGCTCCGCTATTGCTCATGCGATGAACTGTAGTTCTCTACATCGGGATGTCAAATGCCCTATACCCATGGAAACTGTCGCGAACATCAGCAGACAAAGTCAATTGGTCGCCATGCTGGGAGCAGGGCAGCGCAGAAGTCTGTTTCCGAATAAATGAGCAGGTTGCCGTCGGGCTCACTTACGCAAAACGGCGTTTTCACTTACGCGACTCTCGGCGTCACGTTGGAAGTGTCTTAGGGGTTGTATCCGACTATGCGGTCAAGAATTGCACCCTTGAATGCTGCGCCGGAGATGTTCGCGCCCCTGAGGTCGGCGTATGTCAGGGCAGAGCAGAAGTCTGTTTCCGAATGAATGGGCAGGTCGCCGACAGGCTCACTTACGCAAAACGGCGTTTTCACTTACGCGGCAATAGAAAGCCTCGGTGCCCAGGTCACTGAGCTGGAACTCGCTAGCTAAGTTCCCGAAAATTTGAATCCAGCACGGTCTTGATGAGCAAGTCCACATCAATTCCGGGTGCAGCAAGAAACCGAAGCTCGTTATGAAACTCTGGTTTGCGAAGGGTCGTGACGAGTCGCCGCATCGCCTTGTAGACGGCTTCGGGTGACAAGTCGCCCTTGATGCCCAACGTGTTGGCACACTCGGTGTAGGCCTCGGTGGCGTTCGCATCAATGCAGCGAGCAGTGAAGGCGGATATCGCTGCTGCTACTTCGCGGGGACGTGTCTCGGTGGTTCCGCGAATCGGCCAGCGAGTTTCACCGTCCCCTTCCTTCTGCTTGCTCCTCCACGGTGTCGGTCTCTCGTTCTTGACCCGGCACTCGATGCGGTCGCTGCTGAACACGCGCGTCGTCTGCTCTGCGCCCTTCATATCAAGCATGATGTAAAAGCGCTGACGATCGCGAGCAACGCGTAACCCTGTTCGCGCGGACTCGGTGAAGATGAGGCCGCCCCAACTCGTATCGGCGGTTTCGTTATTCTCGGCTTGCTGGATCGCGACTTCGGCCAAAGTACCGGGGTCCTCGCGTGCCACAAGCTCGCGCCTTGTCTCTTCAAGGCGCATCGTGATTGCCCCCAACTGCACAAGTAATTGCTCGACAATGTGCGACTCGAACTCAGCGGGCCGCGAGTGGGGCGCACCGAGATAGCACTCAAGCAACTGGTTGCGAACATCCGCCCACTCAGCGTCACCGAAGGCATCCCCGCCGCCGGCCACTTCCTCTGCAACATCGATGGCCGGCAGGAAGTTTTCTCGGCGCGCTGCTTGCAAGAGGAGGGTGGTTGTTATGCGCCCGAGGCGGCCGTGGGCGCCACGGAGCACGATTTCGCTTGGCCATCGCGCACCGGTCACGGGGAAGGCGACTACCAGTTCGTGCTCGCCGGCCGCCGGCCCTTCCAGTGGTAGCGGAATTCGACGACGAATTGCCACCGGATCAGCCTATCCGAGGTGGAGGTTGTTTCAGGGTTTCGCGCCCGGTAGAGTCAAGCGGGCGCAAAATACGAAGAAAGCCCCCAAGGAGATGAACAATGGAAGAATCAGGGAAGAAAAGAAGCCTCGTCGTCATTGATGGCTCAAACGCCGCGGCAGGAGGCGGCTTCCGACCGCCGAAGTTAGCGCGGGTAATGGACGCACGAGCCGCCGCAGCGAACAAGTGGCCGACGGCGGAAATCGTCATCGTGGTCGACGCACAGCTTCGACACGCACTCTCGCCTAACGATCAAACGGACCTTGCGACACACTGTCGAGACGGCCTGATCATCTCGACCCCGTCGTGCACTTTGGGCAAAGGCGATGCGGTGATTCTGGCAATCGCCGGTGCTCATGATGGGATCGTCGTGAGTAACGACGGATTTAGGGAACATCTTGACGTGTCGCCGTTCCTCGTCGACGACGACCGCGTGTTCGGCCTTGTCGCCGTCGACGGCCTGGGGACCTTTCTATTGCCGCGAAAGCTTCAATACTGTGCTGCACGCTGACTTCTTAGCCGTTGCTGACAAGTGCGCGTTCGTTGAAGCTCTCAACGCATTCGAGACGACGCAGTTGATCAAGGCGCTCCGCTTTGCGCCGTATGCGACAACCGAAGCAAAAGTGGCGACACTCGAGCCCGTGGCACTCGTAGGAGTGCGTCGGTTTCCGACTAACAGATTCGTTCTGGCGACCGGGTTGGCTGCACTTTTGGACTGCGGGCAAGTGACGACCGTTGTGAGAACGCTCGCCGAGCAGCGGAATCTGGTCTCGGACTCGATGCACTTGATGTGCGTGCTAGCGAAGGCGCTGCACATGCGGGGTAGCCGGCGATCTCGCGATTTTGCCTTTCGTCTCGCGGAATCTATGAAATCGCGCCAGCTGACGGCTTTCGAATTGGGATGGCTGCACGAACGCCTTGATGACCCGCACCACCTGGTGCCCTGCTTCTTTGAGCCTTGGCCACAGGGGCTACAGGCGCTCGAGCGGCCACGAGTTTTTGAAGGAGTCCTGCCTGTGCCGGGGCTTGCGAACTTCACCGTGCGGATGGTGGCAAGCAAGACGCAAATAGAGAGATTCGCGAACCGACTCAAAAATTGCTTGAACTCAATGACGGATCGGATCCTCAATGACCACACCCGAATCATCGGTGTGGAGCGCGACGGCCACCCATTCGAGGCGATAGAAGTAAACCCCCGCGGTGGGTTGGTACGGCAATGGAGGGGCGAGGGCAATCGCGAGGCCGACCCCGCTACGCGTGGTGCCCTTCAGCGTTTCTTGCTCGATATCGGCGCGATCCGTCAACGACGACCAGGCGGTGCGTTGTGGTGACGCCAATCCGGCCACGCGTCGCAACTGCATCGCTACTGCGCAGTTACGTCGACGATTGGCACCTGTCAATCCAATCCCCCGACAAATTGTGCGAAGTGGTCGTGCTCGGTGTCGACAACGCCGGAGAGGGCGATCCACCCGCGCAGCACGCCGTGGCCAAGTGCCTGGTGTTCGTCGGACACGACGTCGATTGGTTGCTTGCCGAACTTCCGCTTGATTTCGTGCGAGGGCTCGTGCCTCTCGGCGACCTCACCCTGCACGCGCCGGACGACCTATCGGAGCTTGAAGAAGTAGACGCCATTCCCGAGATGCTTTTTCACTTCGAAACGAAGGCCGAGCAATGGGTCACGCTCGCGCACGGAAACAGAGAGCCGAGTCTCTTCATGAAGGCGATGTTCACTGCCGAAGGCCAGGGGCTCATTTCGCAGTGGGCGAAGCGCCGCCCGATCAAGCGAACGGGTGCTTGGCTAAAGCGGGTCAAGGCAAATTTCGCTGATTGCACCGCCTCCGTCGATCACGCACTCGAGCTGCTGAGCGATGTCGCAGCCATCCGAGATCGAAGCGCTTGGCAACGCACCGAGCTTCTGGAAGAACTCGAAAAACTCGTCGAGTGGCTAAAATCCAAACTCGGCTAGCGACGGTCGGTCGCCGAGGGTTCCGTCTCGCTCAACCCGGGGATGATTCGGGCGCTTCGTCCACTCCTCGAATCAGAATCCACGGCTCTATGAACGGCTGACGATAACCACACCCGTCACCACGAACAGCAGCACAAGTCCGGCAATAATGAGCACTGTTGCGACGTTGCGATATTTTTTTGGGTACTCGTCCTGCACTACCGACGAGGGTAGCCAAGTGGTCGACACGGTTACCGGCGAAACACTCGGTTCGTTACGGCTCCATCCGAGCCACAACGTGAGTATCGAACATCTTGAGTATCACCGAAAACACGCGCAAATGATACGGGGTAGCTGAATCAGCCGCCAGAGACCTCGGTTGGGTTTTGAACGAGGTTTCCTAAACCGTAGGTCGTAGTTTCGATCACTGCCGGGAGCGCCAATAACTGCAAGGTTCCCGTGAAGTCACGTGCCCCCGGAATTCCGATTTGGGAACAATTTGGGAACACTGACATCACTAGTGGACCATCGGCGTTTGGTGCTCTGCCTCACAGGGCAGATTATTAGCGGCCTGACCTTGCAGGGTTATCGTCAGGGTATGGAGGTGAACGGCTACAAGATTGAGCCAGGTGCCAACCTCGAGGGCGCCGACCTCCACGACGCGCACATGGTTCTAGCCAACCTCAAGGGCACCAACCTCAAGGACGCAGACCTCCAGCGCGCAAACCTCGGCAGCTCAAAGCTCATCGACGCCAACCTTCAGTCTGCCAATCTCAGCGAAGCTCGTCTGGCCAATACCGACCTCACCGGCGCGAATCTCGCCGGTGCCCTCCTTGTCACTGCCAATCTGATGTTCTCGAATTTCACCGGTGCCAACCTTGCCGGCGCCGACCTGCGTGATGCAGTTGCAACGGGGGCCAACTTCACGAACGCGAATCTCACCAACACAAACCTCTCAGCGGCCAGCCTCGTATCCGCCATCCTCAATGGAGCAACCCTTAAAGGCGCCAAACTCACTGGCGCCGATCTCAGGGTGGCCAATCTCCCCAACGCCAACCTTAAGGGTGATTACGTATACCTTGATGTCGGCACACTCGGCGCCGCCAATCTCAAGGGTGCCAATCTTGAGGGCGCAGACCTCAGAGGCAAACTTTTGAATCGTGTCAATTTCGCTGGGGCCAATCTTGCTGGTGCGAAACTTGCTGGTGCGAAACTTGTTCTTGTCAATCTCACTAACGCCGATCTGACCGACGCTGATCTGACTAACGCCAGCCTGATAGGCGCTCACCTTTACAACGCGAACCTCACTAGTGCAAACCTTACTGGCGCAAACCTCGAACGCTCGAATCTCGAGCTCGCCAATCTGACTGACACCAACCTGACCGATGCCAACCTGACCGAAGCCTTGGTTAGGGATGCGAACCTCAAGGACGCCATCCGTACAAATGGAACCCAATTGTCTGGTGTCGTCGCCTGGAGAGAGTAGCGACTCAGGTTTTCATGAGTTCGGCAGCAAGGGGGGATGACTTGCGCATAAACCATGCTCGTCGGGCGCCCTGGCGGCGCCTATCTACCAACGTCTTTGGTCCACTAAATGATTTGGTGACACCCTTAGTCAAACTAAGTGGCAAGAATCGATAACTGATTTAGGTGTTTGCCCCATCTGTCTTGGCTTGCGTTAAGTCAACGCCCTCCAGATTGGTGCGCTTCAGCGAAGCTCCTAGGAAGCTGGCGCCAGTGACTACGGAATCTCGCAAATCTGCATCATCGAGATTTGCTCCTTCCAAGTCAGCCTGACTGAGGTCTGCATTGAGGAACCTTGCACCTTGAAGTTTCGCAAAACGGAAAGACGCTCCTACAAAGACTGAGCGGTGAGCTTGCTGAGAATCTCCAGTGAGTGCTTTGAGTCGTCCGTATTCGTGGAAAATTAGGGCGTATCGGCCGAAGAAGTTTGGCGCTAATCCATCCAGAAATCGATAATGGTTGAATCGCATTGAACCCTCTGCGTCCCGCAGTTTGAGCCATCTACCCCTGGAATCCGTTGTAATTATGGTGGAACGAGATAAGACGGCGAACAGACCGAGCCTGGAGAACTTACCAGAAGAGAGTCCTATTACCTCAAAAGCTCCTCGGAAGACGCGCTTGAATATCGCTCTCCAAATCTGTCCCAACAATTGGATTGGGGTTCCACTCAAGTTTGCGCCAGTGAAATCACAGCCAGTGAAATCACAGCCAATGAAGCTCACACCGGCAAATGAGGCACCCTGAAATTGGCAGTTTTCGAACCTGCAATTGATGAAGAGTGAAGTCCCAATTGTGGCACCTGAGAAGTCACTGCCCGAGAAGTCCACATTTGAAGCGACGCAGCTTCCAATATGGCTGTTGTTCAGCCAACATTGATCCAGGGTGCTATCGCTAATCCACATTCGGAAGAGTCGTGATCCCGATATGTTGCACTGATGGAGGTGGGAACTTCGGATGTTGCCCATGTTCCAGTAGGAACCAGAGGCGTCAACTCCCACCTCGTTGGCGTCGATTATCTGAGGCTGTTCGCCGTAATCGTTGTAGTAGCTCATGTCACGAGGTCTCCTCTCGTTTGTTTGGTTGAGTGAAGGTGTCGGATGTGCGGACATTCCAGTCAATGTCTGATTCCTCAAACGGGTATAGACATGCGGCTATTCGGGAAGCAGTCTCCTTTAGTTCGGCAACATCGACACTTTCCTGATCCCAGCTATTGGCAAGTAGCGCGCACAATACCCAGAAGTCTGGTGTTGACATCTCTGCAGCGTCGAGGTCGAGTATCTCCAGATCGTCTGCTTTCAACTCGTCGGATACGACTATTTCATCCGAGGTGTTCACATCCGCGTCTGTGTAGTCGGAGAGTCTTCGCTTGCGGGCCTTCGAGACTCCTAGGAGATCCTCGTAGCGATCATTGAAGGAGTCGACAGCCGTGATGGTCGCTTTGTGGAATCCGAAGTATGACTGGAATCCCTCAGTCTCGAAGTGATTAATGAGGGAGCAAATTCTCTCGACATCACCAGATTCAATTGCGGAATTCCAGTATTCCATCGCTTGCAGGCCATGTACAACACTTGGGAGATCTGTCGTCCGCTTCGGAAGCGTGTTGCACCTGTCTCGGTCGATGGTGAGAACCCCGAGAACGTTTCGGTCAAACACATTCGCCTTCGTATCTTCAGGGTCAATGACAATAATCTTCGTTCTTCTCACGTGTCTGGCAACCGCAAATGCTTCTTTTGCGGTTGCAAGTGTGTGACAGAGCAGGAAAATTCCATAATCAATCTCGACATCCTTCTTGGATCTCTTCTTAGCTGACAGTGTCTGTCCAATCTTCAACTCCTCAGGCCAGATGATCTCTTCAGCCGAAGGAGCTGTCATAATTACGAGAAGATCGCCGGAGTCGAGACCTACTGGCGCTGCCGTACCGCCGTTGTCGGAAAACGCGGCTTGGAGCACGATGAGGCTCACGATTGGATCACCGGACTCAAACGCATCACGCGCCTCTGTGATCATTGATAGCGCCAACTTCTGTGCTTCGATTCGCTGATGAGTAAGGTCATTCAGTTTGTCGAGCTGAAGATTGCGCCGTGCGACAAGTTCACTAACTCGTTTCCCATCCTCGGAGGTGAGAAAACTTACTTCCTTTGCTAGGAAGCGGTTATATTCGGCAGTCTCAGACTCCCATTTCGGAATGGCTTCCGCGATATCACTCTTCGCTTGCTGTGCGATCTGACGGATGGTGTCATCTCGGCGGCCACGCATCAGAAAATTGACAAGGAAACCCAACTCCGATCGCGCTCTTATCGTGGACCACGCGTAGAGGGATTGCTCCTCTGGCATCTCAGGCTTCTCAAAGCCCAGAACACATGCGGGATGTACCGGGGGCTGGATGCCTTTGTCAGCGAGGTTAGATTTCGCCTGCGACTCGAGATCTCCGTTGGAGAGCCGTCTGGGTTCAGCCTGCAGCTCCCCTTCATATTCACCTGCAGACGACAAGATTTGCCTGGACCAGTTTTCCGCCCACTTTTGGCATGATGACTCCTCTGGAAGAGACACGCTCGGTGCTGCGAATTCTTGGAGTGGTGCAAGAGTCGGAAGGACTGCAGCAAAAGCAGCGTTGATGCCAGCGATTCGCATCTCGTCACGACTCCGACGGGATGAACCCCCTTGAGAGATGTCATCCCTATATCGCTCGTATTGAGTTCGCATGTTTGCTCGCATCCGCGGTGACGAAGTTCCACCGGAGCCGTGCCGATTCTTTGAACGTCTACCACCGGTCGTGGCCCAGAGCGGTCCGACTCCAGCCCCAACCCGCACGCCACTTCGACCAACCGATCCGAACAAGGGCCCGACACCAACCCCGACGCGTAGTCCGCCACGTCCTACAGAAGCTGAGAGTGGCCCGAGTCCTGTTCCGACACGGATACCGCGCCCTGTGACGTGTACCCTCCCGATTCGTGGACCTACGGATCCTGACACCCTGCCGCGATAGGAAACGCCGACATTGGCAAATCGTGGCCCAACGCGTACACCACGAGTAGAAATCCGAATCCCAGGAACTCGAATTCCAAATCCCATAAGCGCCTCGCTCAAGAGAATATCCAGGACTTCTCTGATGAGCAAGCGCGTTCGGTGTACGTGCGAGATCTCGCCCGTACACCAGGAAGTGACCTACAGTCCACATTCAACAATATGAAAGGCACCGCACAGGAACGCCGCCGCAGGTGCCGTCACTATGGCTACACGCTGAACTGGCTTGACCGATACGACACCCCGCCCCCGTAGCCCATAGTTCTCTGTCTCGCGCGAGATTGGAGCGGGCTACGGCGTTTAGCCGCTGGTTAGTCGTGGATTGTTCCGTCCGGCATTATCGCACCCTCGAGGTGCGCGCCCTCCAGGTGCGCGCGCCCTATGTTCGCACGCGTCAGGTTCGCGCCCTCCAGGTGCGCGCGCCTTATGTTCGCGCGCTCCAGGTTCGCGCCCTCCAGGTTCGCACCGCTGAGCTCCGCGCGCTCCAGGTTCGCGCGCTGCAGCCTCGCGCCCGACAGGTTTGCGCCCGACAGGTTTGCGCTCTCCAGGTTCGCGCTCCTCAGGTACGCGTTCGTCAGTTTCGCACCCGTCAGTTTCGCGCCCTCAAGATTGGCGCCCGGCTCAATCTTGTAGCCGTTCACCTCCATATCCTGACGATAACCCCGCAAGCTCAGGCCGGCAAATCCGTAGGTCGGAAGTTCGATTCTTCCCGGGGGCGCAAGTAAGTCATGGGAATTCCTTGATAGGTCGTTGGCGCCCGCTCTGCTACTTGACGTTGATACGGTCATGTGATTACGGTCAGTCCAAGCCAAGTAGAAGGGACAATTATGAGTCAGCCATTACCACCGCCGGCAGCGAGCAGCAAACAGGGTCTTGCAATCGCAGGTCTCGTTTGTGGAATCATTGCATTCCTCTTCCTTCCGCCACTCTTCGGAATTCTCGGGATTGTCTTTGGAGGGATCTCCTGGAAAGCAGGCAACAAACTAGGGATCATTGCAACCATTGTCTCAATCGTCGGACTGTTCGTCGGCATGATCGTCGGTGCAGCAGTAATGATGGGCTGAACCGAGGCCACGAATGACTTCTTAGGGCGTCAAACTCACCCTTACCGAGTTCCCAAGAAGGTATGCGTGTATTGCTTGTCCTAATGGTTGCCGGTTTCGGTTGGGCTCTAGTCGCAGTAGACAAGTTGAGAGCAGGGCAGAGCAGAAGTCTGTTTCCGAATAAATGAGGAGGCTGCCGACAGGCTCACTTACGTGAAATGGCGTTTTCACTTACCCGGAATCGGCAATTGTGACCGAACGGCTAGTCGTCACAATACTTGGCAACCGTTGCAGACTTTTCTCGGTAAGTATCACTTCTCTCCCAAATCCGTTGCTGCTGATATTCCGAATAACCATAAACTGCTGCCCCGAACTTGACAATTGATTCAGAGGACTTCATGTCGTTGACGGCTTCAGTACAAAGAGCCCTGCGCTCGCTCTCATCTTGGTCCCTCTCGCACGACTGAATGTTGACAAGCAACAAGAAGACTCCGATTACGGCGACAATCGGTAACCAGCGCCGCATACAGATATGGTACTCCAGAAGGGACAATGGCGAGTCCGGCACTCCGACTGATAACCGGTAAGGGCAAAGAGGCTCGTGTTCACTGGCCCTGAAAGTACGAACGACACGGCCATCCATAAGCATTCTCACAAGTTCGGTTACTCTTGCCGAAGGGAGGAAACGTGTTTTGGTATCTACCTAGCAAAGTTCAGAATCTTGCAACGATCATTCTTTCGGCCTTAGCTTCATGGAGAGTTATCGCCATGCTTGAGGAGGACTTCACGCTGCTGCTGAATGGTGACAACAGATCACTCTTCATCCTCGCAGACGACGACAGCACTTGGTACGGAGTTTGGAGATACTTTTTTCAAGTCCTCGTTCTCTTTGCGTGCGCGTTGGTGCTTAGAAAGAATTTCGCAAAAGGTAACGACACGGTCGTCTGAAACTTGTCGCCCGACCCTCGGCGATTCTCGGCGACGCCACACAACTTGCGCTAGGAACTGCCATCATCGGAGTGATAAACAGATGGCCTGATCACCCTTCTGAAGGTTGCAGCGACTACACGCGATTCGAACGTTGTCCCAGGTGTGACCACCACCCTTTCTCCGCGGGATGACATGTTCGACCACTGCTCTTCTGTTTACGTCGTATTTGTCAACGTCGCCCCAACGGGCTCTCCAGGCTTTTGACTTGTTCCGCAGCGAGAGATCTGGTTGGTCGTAGAAGACTTCAAAGCCGCACAGATAGCAGTTGGGGCCAAAGCGTTTCCAGATCGAGTCACGTGTGACCGTTGTATCGAATGTGGCTTCTGGATTCATGTCTTTGCGTATGTCGTCCTGCCATTTTGACCTGCGACCAATCGCACCCGGGGGAGCCAAGTGGACGAGTATGTACGGCCGACGTAACTCCGCCGAGTCGCTCAACTCGCTCATTACGGGCGGTCTGATGAAGGGCCAGCGCGCACGCTCCAACGAACCCTCCCGCGTGTGGCTTGACGCGTTGCGATTCGTCCACCGAAAGAACCACCGCGCCTACATGGTGTACTGCCGCCGCCGTGGAGTAGACCCCGGAGCGCCACTGGCGGCGTAAGGCTCCTCAACAAAACGACACACCCGAGGGTGAAACTCATACCCTCGTAACTTCACGCCGTCACGAAGCGTCAATAACGGCGATTTCTCGGGTGATTCTCGTCGCCGACCACCCTCGTAGCCTGTCCTGAAGGCGAAACCGCTGGGCGGGCTGACTTCTGCTCTAACTTCGGCTTCGCCCTGGGGTCGCTAGCTCAGTTGGTAGAGCAACGGACTTTTAATCCGCAGGTCCCGGGTTCGAGCCCCGGGCGACCCACATGACCACCATCGAGCAGATCGATCTCGCCGTCTCGGGGATGACGTGTGGCGCGTGTGCGACCAAGATCGAAAAGGCGCTGAATCGATTGGACGGCGTCACGGCGATGGTCAACTTCGCCACCGAGTCGGCGCGAGTGACGATGACCGAGACCGTCTCCACCACCGACGTGATTGCCGCCGTCGAAAAGTCTGGCTACGGCGCGCAACTGTTGCAAGACACCACGCCCGAGATGCTCGACAAAGAAACACTTGAGCGCGTGGCAATGTTGCGGGCACGACTGACGGTGTCGATCGTTGCCGGTCTTCCCGTTGTTG
>Ga0194133_10008607_pt1 | contig 11871 bp, 17 predicted proteins | sample TA2KigOf40mmetaG_FD_155448 | JGI IMG/M metagenome (GOLD analysis project Ga0194133, IMG submission 155448) | Freshwater microbial communities from Lake Tanganyika, Tanzania - TA2015055 Kigoma Offshore 40m | ecosystem: Environmental > Aquatic > Freshwater > Lake | place: Tanzania: Lake...
TCAAACCTTTCGGAAAATCCTCATTCTCAATTAATGTCTTAAAACCATATTTATATGGCTGATTAACAAATTCTTTTATAGAAGTATCATTATAATTTTTAGATGAAGAAATCTGATTGACTTTATCTGACATAAAAACATGAAATTAATGTAGTTGATTATGATTCTAATGAAAATATTAAAACATTTTAATTCGAAAATTTTTCAAATAAACAATAAACAGAAAAATTATTTGTTATAATGGATTTATTGGGTAGATGGCGGAATGGTAGACGCAATACACTCAAAATGTATCGATTTTATCATGAGGGTTCGAGTCCCTCTCTACCCAGTAAGACATACTTGTTACATAGTTATAATTATCTGATACACTTCTTGTAAATTGTATGAAAAAACGTAATTAAACATCATGAGTTTACTTGTAATCGGAGCAACTGGAACACTAGGTCGTCAGATTGTCAGAAGAGCTATTGACGAAGGATATTCTGTAAAATGCCTTGTTCGAAATTTAAGGAAGGCTTATTTCTTAAAAGAGTGGGGGGCAGAGCTGATTTATGGAGATTTAAGTTTACCCGAAACCCTTCCTCTAACTTTAAAAGATATAACAGCTGTCATAGACGCTTCGACTGCTAGACCATCAGACTCATATCCGGCTGAGCAAATCGACTTAGATGGAAAAATAGCTTTATTAGAAGCATCAAAGGTAGCTGGGATAAAAAAATTCATATTTTTTTCTGTATTAAATGGTGAGCACCATCCAAATGTACCTTTAGTAAACTTAAAGCTTAAGCTAGAATCATATATCATAAATTCTGATTTGAATTATACAATTTTTTATTTGGCTGGGTTCTTTCAGGGACTAATTAGTCAATACGCAATTCCAATATTAGAAAAACAACCGGTATGGACAACACGTGAATCCAATAATGTAGGATACATGGATACCCAAGACATTGCCAAATTTGCTCTTCGTAGTCTAAGCCTAGAAGATTGTAATAAGAAAAATTTTTCTCTAGTGGGAACTAGGTCTTGGACTTCTGAAGAAATCATTGAATTATGCGAACGTCTTTCAGGTCAATCTGCTTCCGTCACTCGAATTCCAACTTTTGTACTACGCTTTTTAAAAAGTTTTACAGGATTCTTTGAATGGGGAAAAAACGTATCAGATAGATTAGCATTCGCTGAAGTTCTTACAACGGGTCCAAGTATGACATCTGATATGAGCGAAGTTTATAAGTTATTTTCTTTCGACTCATCAGATACATATACTTTAGAACGATACATGCAAGATTACTTTGGTCGAATTTTAAGAAGACTAAAAGAATTAACAAACGAGAAAGATAAAACATTATAAGACTTAACCAAACTAACTGATCTCAAAATAAGGATGATATTTATAACAGCTTTTTAACGGTTGACATCAGTAGACAAAAACTAGACTTTTATTACAGGAAAAAGAAATTTAATTTGAAATTAGCTAATGAATTCGTGTTAGAAAATGCACGACCTCTCCTCTTTCTATATCTCCAGATTTTTATATAAGATTTAATCTCAATAAGTAAAAAAGATAAAAAAGACGCTAAATGTGTGAAATTTTTCTTCCCTAATTAACTTTAATTCAAAAGTAAGGATATAATTATCTTACATAGTCAACATCAACATTATTTGAGGATAAAAAATGTTCACACTAAAAATCGTTGTATACACTACAGTGATATTCTTTGTATCTCTTTTTACATTTGGTTTCTTATCTAATGACGCATCAAGAAACCCAAGTAGAAAAGACTTAGAGTAAAAAAAATAAATTAATAACTAGCATATTTAGTTATTAATTTACTTTTAAACTGTGAATGATGATTCGATACACAGTCTCTACTATATAAATCTAATTACTAGTGGCTTCCGCTATAATTACAATATTAAAACTTCAATATGAAAAACTGGCGTTCAGATAGCTTAAATCAATCTGCCTTTGAAAAAACAGGTGCCATACCAAGATCTATATCAAGAACCTTTGAAAAATTTAAAAAAGAACTCGATCCAAATGCAGAATCTGAGATAATCGAAGAGTTCCGAATATCACGTTATCAAACCTCTTCATCTATTAAGTATCTTCTTTTACTGATTATCTCTCCTATTGTTGTTAATCAAATAACTAAAAGCTTTATTTTTTCACCATTCATAGATTATTTCTGGAATGAAAAAAATAATTCTGTGTTCCTAAATATTTCTCAAGAGGAAAGGGCTTTCAGTGAACTTCAACGTTTTGAGGAAAAAATTCACTTTGAAATTCTAATAGGCCAACTACCGAACTTATCCCACGAGTCTATTGAAAAAGAGGTAAAAAATAAAGCCGTTGAACTGGCTCAATATTATTCAGATGAGAGTACAGATGCTATAAAAAACTTTCTAGCAGACTGTGTTAGTCTTCTTACGTTTTTTTATCTTATAGTAACTGGAACAAAACAAATATCAGTTTTAAATTCATTTGTAAACGAATTGATATATGGGCTGAGTGACACTGCAAAAGCTTTTTTAATCATACTTTTCACAGACGTCTTCGTAGGATTCCACTCTAGCCATGGTTGGGAAATACTTCTTGAGAGTGGATTACGACACTTTGGTTTACCAGAAAACAGAGACATAATATTTTTATTCATCGCTACATTCCCAGTATTATTAGATACTGTTTTTAAATATTGGATATTCCGCTACTTAAACCAAGTTTCCCCATCCGCTGTTGCGACATATCATGAGATGAATGAATAAAAGAGATAATCTAAATCTTATTAAAAGATATCTCTTTTACTTTATATTTATATGTATATGTACATATCTAAACTATATGTAAATTTATTTAAAAAGTGCCTGTCTGTAGAAAACCTATATTCGTTATCAAGATATAAGCAAAAGTTGAGCCACCTATCGCACCAACCATCCAACCTGATGTGAACTGTCTCCATCCTTTTGCAGTTTGTAGTTGATCACTAGAATCTGTTTCCTCAAATGATACAACGCCATAGATTGCTAAACACGCAGTCATTATAACTATTAACCCAATTGAAGAGAAAAATCCTGATAGTAAAGCAACTTCTGAATTTCTCAATGGACCTAGTTTGTAAAATGGTCCTACAAGGAAATAGCCATGAGTCAAGCCTATTTCTAATCCTCTAAGTAGAGGAGAAAGACCAACTCGGTATGCAGGTAGGTTACTCAAAAGATTTCTAGTAAAACTTGATGTACTAATTGGAGTAGCCAAGTTACCTACGAAAGGATCATCATTATATGGTTTTATAAAATCAGACATAGATTTCAAAGTTATTATTGAGTAGAATTTACATTACTAAACAATTATAGTAGAAGAGACTAGATTTTTAACTCTTGTAAAAAAAATTAACTAAGAAGTTGTCAACATAAACCCAAAGTCATAGATCTATAAGATATACTGTAGACTATACTGTTCAATTAATAAAAACACATAAAAATGAGTATACTAATTGGTTACATTATCCTCCTAGGTTGCGCATTTGGATTAGCCGCTGGACTATTCTTTGGCTTATCATATATAAAGCTAATCTAAAATTATTATTAGTTTGCTTAATTGATACTTTTCGAATGAGATTTTGTATCAGTTAAGCATTTTCTCTATTAGTATTCTCTTGAAAAAAACCTAAACATGAGTAACGATAAAAAAATTAGATATGATTTAATTCTAGGATCGAGAAGGTTAAGTAATTACTTATGGTCAACTATAACTTTTCTAGGGGGATCCGGCTTCTTTATTACAGGACTTTCTAGCTACCTTCAAAAAGAAATACTACCTTTTATAAAGATTGATTCGATTAGCTTTATTCCTCAAGGCATAGTCATGACATTTTATGGCATGATTGGAATTTTAATAAGCATATTTTTAGTAGCAAATATAGCTCTGAACATAGGTGGTGGTTACAATAAATACGATAAAAATTTAGATAAAATTGAAATATTTCGATTAGGGTTTCCAACACAAAGTAGAGAAATTTATTTATCTTATAAGTTTAAAGATATACGTTCCATCAAGTTAAGTTTACAAGAGGGTCTAAACCCTAAACGCGAGATATATCTCTGTACTAAGGACCAGAGGCAAATTCCTCTAACAAGAATAGGAGAACCTCTTTTATTGTCCTCAATCGAAGAAGAAGCTGTTAATTTATCTATATATCTAAGTGTTCCATTAGAATCATAAAAAATGTTCTAAAAAATAGTATTCTTTTTTAAAGAAATGTATTATATATTATAATACTATTTTAAATGTATAAAAACGCGGGCATAGTTTAGTGGTAAAACCTTAGCCTTCCAAGCTAATGATGAGGGTTCGATTCCCTCTGCCCGCTTATTAAAGATTGAATTTCTTAAATCTAACAAAAGTATTTAAATAAAAATGTTTTTTTAAAGATTTTTTTAGTTACTATAGGTTTAGATAATAATCTAAAAATATACAATCATCAAACGTGTGTATGTGAGGTGTTTCTTAATTACATCATGATAAGTTATATATACTCTTATTAATTAAGAAAAAGCACCTTCTGTATAATGTAGATGTCAAATAACTTAAAAAATAAAATTATTTGATTAAAAAGATAGAAAAAAGTTGCTACCATAATTCTAAAGGTAAGAATACTTTTGGACTTTGTATAGTATCCCAATTTATCTTTTCTAAAAAATATATAATAACCAAATTCTTACCCTTTTAACTTTTTCGGAGGTACTTTATATGTCAGGAGGTTCAACGGGAGAACGCCCATTCTCTGATATAATCACTAGTATTCGCTATTGGATTATTCATAGTATAACAATACCAGCTCTTTTCGTAGCTGGATGGCTTTTTGTTAGTACAGGTTTAGCTTACGATATTTTTGGTACACCTCGACCTAATGAATACTTTACACAAGAACGACAACAAGTTCCTCTGGTAAATGATAGATTCAGTGCTAAACAAGAGTTAGAAGATTTAACAAAAGGTTTGTAAAAATAAGTGAGATTTCATCGTGAGTAAAATTAAACAACCTATCGCTTATCCTATTTTTACGTTTAGATGGCTAGCTATACATGGACTAGCTGTTCCGACTGTGTTTTTCCTTGGTGCAATTACCTCTATGCAATTTATCCAAAGATAGGAGGCTAAAATGAGTGGTCCTAATCCTAATAAACAACCTGTTGAACTAAACCGTACATCCCTATTCTGGGGATTATTACTAATTTTCGTTTTAGCAGTTTTATTCTCTAGCTATTTCTTTAACTAGTGAAATAATTGTTATAAAAAATAAATAAATTTTTGTTCTATTAGACATATTAACTCGCTACGTGGAGGTAAATATAAATGACTAGTACAGGTAGAATACCTCTGTGGCTTATAGCTACAGTAGGTGGCACAGCAGCTTTAACAGTTGTAGGCTTATTCTTTTATGGTTCTTACTCAGGTGTAGGATCATCCCTATAAGTTCCAATAACCAAAAAGAGAAGTCAAACTAATTAATAACAAACTAAACTCAAAGTTTAGTTTGTTATATCATCTTTTCACATTTATTTTAACTTATCGCATCTTGCTCTATATAAATAAACGCAAATGCCATCACCAAACCCGGAAATACTATACCAATTAAAGGAACAAGAATCGAAGGAAGATATGCAGCAGTCATAATAATTAGAAAAGTTTAATTCGTCTAGTTTTACGAAAATTTAACAATTAGATTTTAGTATATTCATAGTCTAGACTCTTTAGATATTTTAGTACTAAAATATATCAATATAGAATATATCTAAGAATATGTTTACATTCAGAAAAATTAAGTTTAGAAATAAAATCAATACGAAAAAAAATCAATATGCCAACTGAAAATACAATACCAGAAAGCCTTTTGGCTATGCAAAAATTCTCTGAAACGTATGCGAAAAGAACGGGTACTTTCTTTTGTTCAGACTTAAGTATAACAGCTGTCGTTATTGAAGGCTTAGCTCGCCACAAAGACGAATACGGAGCTCCATTATGTCCCTGCCGACATTACGATGATAAAAACGCCGAAGTATCATCAGCATATTGGAACTGTCCTTGTGTTCCAATGCGTGAACGAAAAGAGTGTCATTGTATGTTATTTTTAACGAAAGAAAATGAATTCTCCAGTGACAAACAAGAAATTACAATAGATGAAGTTTTATCCTATGTATCAAAAGGTTAATAAAAAATAAAAAGAGCTATTACAAGCTCAAACTCCTAAATTAGAAACTTTTGAGTTTAGAGTTATAATAGCTCACCTTACAAAATTCTATAAATTTCCACGTCTTAACGCTATTAAAACAATAATAGCTGGACCTGCTGTAATAACAAGGAATAAAGAAATCAACTGTAATAAAGTTGTAAGATTAAAAAACATAATAAAATTCCTCATGTTAAATTAATAGATATTTCATCAGTTACAAATCAACCTAGAAATATTAATATATATATAGTATATTCTAATACCTATAATCTCAGATAATTCTTTGTAAAAATTTTCTATATCGATTTTATTAAAAAGTATCAGTGGTTTAGTCTGAAACTAAAATTTCCACACAAAGATGATTCTCAATTAAACAAGATACAAAAAATCGAATCAATTTTTTATCACTACATTTATTTTCGATAATTTTTCGTAGATTTTGTTTATTCAAAGTAGAATCTTCCAAAAAAAAGACAATAAAATTCATATATTGGATAAACTTTGAATGATCCCAAAGATAACTTGTCTTTATAAATTAATTATGATATGAATAGTGTATCATTATTTTTATAGGGCTGCTAACTCAATGGTAGAGTACTCGGCTTTTAATCGATTTGTTCCGGGTTCGAGCCCCGGGCAGCCCAATAAAACTTTACAATATAAAAAGAATCAAACCAGTTTTCAAAATATACACAGAAAATATAACCTTGAAAAACTCTTAATTATGAACAAAGATTACCCCCAGGGGAATTCGAATCCCCGTTACCTCCGTGAAAGGGAGATGTCCTAGGCCTCTAGACGATGGGGGCCTTAAAAACTGTATTTATATTTTGTATATTATATATAGTTATCTAATTTCACAATATATGTCAACAAATTGTTCAAATACTTCACCACTTTCAATCATTATTTGAATAAAAATACCAATACTATTTCAATGATTACACTTTTACCATCTATATACCTTACGATCCTACTTATTGTTTTGTTTATTATCGCATCCTTCCTCTTCACTCAAATTATTCGAAAACGAGAAACAGAAAATGAATTAACTTATTTACAGAAAAAATCAAAGTTAGGAGAAATGACATATGTAGATTACTATTCTCTTGGTGTCATTTATTTATCAAAGAAACTGTTTGATCAATCTATAATTCAATTTTCTTATGCACTAAAAAACTGGGATAATAACGATAAACCTGGACTGGCAAACCTTTATAATACAATAGGTTTTACATACTTTGAAACTAATCAATTAGACTTCGCAATTTACTACTACAAAAAAGCCATTGAAATAATTCCAAATTATACAATTGCAATAAAAAATTTAGCATACGCGTACGAACGAAAAAAGCTTCTATCGGAGGCTATAAAGACATATAAAATCGTGCTGAACTATGACCAAAACAATCCAATAGCAAATGAGAAGATAATATCTCTTTCAAAAAGAATAAATATATCGGGATGACAGGATTTGAACCTGCGGCATTCTGCTCCCAAAGCAGACGCGCTACCAAGCTGCGCTACATCCCGTTTTCTAGAACTGACTTTAATAATAGCATAGGAAAAATAACATGTCTATAAAAATTTTTCAGTTTAAGATATTTAATTTTGATAAGAAACTTCTAAATAAAATGCTATCATTAGTGTATGTGTTTACAAAGGAGAAATTACGTGAAAAACTGGATCTCAATATTACTAATACTTAATTTGTTCATACTTCCCTCTACAGTAAAAGCAGATGTTGCTGGATTAAAACCATGCGGTGAATCAAAAGAGTTCCAACGTCGTTTGGATCAAAGTGTTAAAAAACTTGAATCAAGACTAAAAAAATATGATGCTGGAAGTCCACCTGCACTAGCTTTACAAAAACAGATTGAGAAAACTCAAATAAGATTCGAACGTTATGGAAAGTCTGGATTACTGTGTGGGACAGATGGTCTGCCTCATCTAATAACTGATGGACGTTGGAACCATAGTGGAGAATTCGTTATACCTGGTTTATTTTTCTTATACATAGCGGGATGGATTGGTTGGGTTGGAAGAAGCTATGTTCAATGGGCTAGAACAACCGATAAACCAACAGAAAAAGAAATTATTATTGACGTACCTGTTGCTTTAAGCTTTGTAACAACGGGTTTTATATGGCCTTTTACAGCTTTCAAAGAATTTACAAGCAATAATTTAATAGCTCCAGCTGAAGAGGTTACAATCTCTCCTAGATAAATTACATACTTAGACTCAAACATTAAATATGGATAATAACTTTTTAAAATATCTATCTACAGCCCCAGTTCTGTTGACGGCTTGGTTATCGTTTACGGCTGCCCTAGTAATAGAAGGAAATAGATTCTATCCTGACATGCTTTATTTTCCTTTATAAAAGACTCTATTCCAATAAACTCACTCCAATTTTCTGATTAATTTTAAAGTATATCTTTAATTATGCATATAGTTCATATGCTAATCCAGAGAAAACGAGCTTTAACCAAATTTAAATTGAATAATGGATTAAAATCTGTTATGCTTAATTCAAACCTGTCTATAGAGTAAACTAGATTCTTACTACATGAGGATCGGAAGATAGCAATGAAAGAAAATAGGATACGTTATAGATTAGGTTTGATATTTAACTTAATATCAAAACTATTCATTTTTTTTATAGTGTATTCTTTTAAGAATGCTCGCTCAATAGATAAAATCTTAAAAAATTAATAATAGCAATCTATTTAATCTAATTTATATTATAAAATAAAGAATTAGTAATACTAAAAACAAGAGGATTGAAATGACTCCATCTTTATCAGCTTTCATTAATAGCTTACTTCTAGGTTTATTTGTAGTAATTATTCCAATTGGTTCTGCTTTATTCTTAGTTAGCCAAGCTGACCGAGTAACTCGTAACTAAATAAATATAAGTTCTAGTAAAAGAAAACTTTATTAGAACTTTATAAAAATGTTAAAGGGAAATGACTAAATAATATTAAATATTGTCTACAAAGATAACAAAAACAAAGTCTTCTCTTACAATTATTTGTAGATTTAATTAATTATAACTAATCCATGAAAATCCAAATCTCCACTAAACACCTTCTTTTAGGTCTTACAACAATGCTATGCTTTTCAAGTGCATCTTTTGCAATTGATCTAGATGAAAACACTCGTACTGTTCCTTTAGACTCCTCTGGTACTACTGTTATTTTAACGCCAGAGCAAGTAAAAAGAGGAAAACGTCTTTTCAATGCATCTTGTGGGCAGTGTCATGTGGGAGGTATCACTAAAACTAATCCTAACTTAGGTTTAGAGCCTGATGCCTTAAGTTTAGCGACTCCGGCAAGAGATAATGTTAATGCTTTAATCGATTATTTAAAAAATCCTACAAGCTATGATGGACTAGAGTCAATAGCTGAACTTCATCCTAGCACAAAAAGTGCCGATATATTTCCAAAAATGCGTAGTTTAAGTGATGAAGACTTATTTGCAATAAGTGGTCACGTACTACTTCAGCCTAAACTAGCTGGAGAAAAATGGGGAGGAGGAAAAATTTACTATTAAAAATTAGTTACGAGATGCAATACCTAATTATGTAGCAACTTAACTTAAGTTATTGCATCTTTGTATAATCAGATTTTAGTGAAGATATACCTATTGATCTTTATGAACTATACACTAATAATTTTAGAAAAAATCAAACTAGCTCTTATTTATCATGGTAGTAACATTTCTAATATAATAATGGAACATAAAGTCTATCCTATAAATAAAATTTACCTAGGTAAGATTTCAAATATAATTCCAGGATTAGATGCAGCTTTCATCCAATTAGACGAATCCAAAGAAAAAAATGGTTTTATACATTTTGATAAACTCAAGAAAGAACATGTAGAAAATAGATCTAACAAAAGCAAGTATTGTTTAGTCCAAATAACTAGAGAACCTATAGGAAATAAAGGGCCTACAGTATCTACTAGTATAACTTTGAAAGGAAAATATATAACCTTGTATCCTTTTCAACAGAATACCTACCAAAGAAAGAGAATAGATAAGGATAAAGAATACTCGTATGCCATGAGATGTCTTCTTGGCGCAAATAGATCATCAATATCTCTTCATAAAAATATCATAGCTGTAGATGCAAATTTTTTAATATCTGAGTCAAATAACCTAAAAAATAAATGGACAAAACTTATAGCTAAATCAAAGTTTTCCCCTTTACCGTCATCTCTTAACGAAGAAGAAAACTTTATATATAAATTATTTAAGGATTACGATAGTATAAAATTTAACTCTATTCATATCGATTCTCTTAAAGGATCTTTAAAAATAAAAAAAATTTTATCTAGAATATTAATATACAGAAATAATTTATCAAGTGAAGTAAAGATTAACTACCATAAAAGTAAGAATAATTTAATAAAATATCTTTCATTAGATTTAATTCTATCTGATATTACAAAACCAAGAGTCAATCTTTACAAAGGAGGGTATATTGTAATAGAAAAAACAGAAGCATTAACCACTATTGATATAAATTCCGGATCTTTTAAATCTTCACCAAGCTCACGCCAAACAAGTTTATGGATCAATTATTTAGCTATACATGAAATTGCAAAACAAATAAAGCTAAGAAACATTGGTGGCATCATTATAATTGACTTTATTGATTCCACTACGCAAGATGATCAGATGAAACTCCTGAAATATATAAATAAACTACTAAAAAAAGATGATAATAGATGTAATATTGTACAAATATCAGAGTTAGGACTTCTCGAACTAACTCGTACGAGACGAAGACAAAGTGTATACGATGCATTTACCTGTAAATGTAAAGCATGTAATGGCTTAGGTTATAGATCTAACCATATACATGTGAGTCTATTAAATATCCATTCTCTTTTAATAAACTTTTCTCCTCTTTTTCTAAAAAATCAAACCTCCTATCTATAAGAAAGTATATAATTAATGGTAAATCGGGCATGTAGCTCAGTGGATAGAGTACCAGATTCCGGTCCTGGTTGTCGTGGGTTCGATTCCCGCCATGCTCAATAGCTAATGTAGATTTTAATAAAAGGTCCAACCCAAAAAAGCTGTAATTTTTCTATAAATATGTTAGTATTGTTTTAACTGGGGCTGTCTAGGTATCGACACTTTACAAAACATAACGAAATGATGCAAGTCAAGTTTGAGTTTTCTTGTACTCAAAACTCTCAAAATAAATGCAAACAATATCGTTTCTTTTAATCGAAAACTTGTATTAGCTTAAAAATATAGTTTTTAAACTAAACACTACAAACTAAAACTCTTCGTAATTAAATCAGAGAAGAAAGAAAAATAGCTTTATAAATTGGATAAAGCTAAACTTGTGAATGAGTTCTTTATATTTAATTAAGTGGACGTGGGTTCAAATCCCACCAGTTCCACAAACTTTAAGCTTATTTCAACTGCATCTGTGGCCGAGTGGTCGAAGGCACCGGACTCATAATCCGTATCTCGCAAGAGACAACGCTGGTTCAAACCCAGCCGGATGCAATACAATGGAACAGTAAAAATTTTTTCCTAGACGTAATTATTCAAACGATTAGATTTTTTATAAAAAATACAGGTCAGTAACTAAAAACTTATAATGAAACAC
>Ga0194133_10008608_pt1 | contig 11869 bp, 9 predicted proteins | sample TA2KigOf40mmetaG_FD_155448 | JGI IMG/M metagenome (GOLD analysis project Ga0194133, IMG submission 155448) | Freshwater microbial communities from Lake Tanganyika, Tanzania - TA2015055 Kigoma Offshore 40m | ecosystem: Environmental > Aquatic > Freshwater > Lake | place: Tanzania: Lake Tanganyika...
CTCCCCGGTCCCGGTTTGACGGCTCACAATGAGGCTTATGTTGCCCCACGAGCCGCTATTGGTAAAACTCCTTGATGCTGTTCGGCGGAACGTCACCGGCCTTGCAGATTGCCTGCCGCGCCATCAGGCCACCACGATCTCGTCGGAGTCGTGCGCCGTCGAGTACCAGGTGATCTCGCCGGTCTCGAGGTCGTAGCGCCGGCGACGCTGCGTTCCCATGTCGCAACCGTAGACGTGCACGCTCACCGACGGCGTGTCGCCCGGGTTGTGCACGCGATGCACATCGCGCTGCGGCGTGGTGAGGTGCGAGGTTTCGCCGGTCTTCGTGTAGTAGACGCCAACTTCCTTCAGCTGCGCGTGAGTCTCGTTCGAGCCGTCGTCGATCCGCTTGTAGCGAGTTTCCTTCTCCAGCCCGTCGATGAAGCCGAGCACGCCCCACGCGAGGTGGTCGTGGATCGGCGTTCCCTTGTCCGGGCCCCAGCAGAACGCAATCACCGACAGCGCGGTGCCGCGACGGTACAGGCAGTACTGCCCGTAGCCGGACGCGACGCCGGTCTTGCCCTCGGGCGGGCGGCGGTACTTGTCCTTCAGCCAGCCGCGATCGGGGCTGGCGATCAATTGCTTCATCAGCGTCTCGACCTCGGCGACGACCTTCCACTGGTCGCGCTCGCGATCGACGACGGCTTCGAGGCCGTCGATGAAGGTATTCAAGGCAGGGTTCGGATGGCGCATGCGGATTTCCTTTACGGGTGGGATGCCGCGCGGTGGTTGTCTCCCCGCGCGAGCGAAGCTTTGGCTTTGCCACGCCGAACCGGCGCGCGGAACGCGAGCGCCTCGAGGCCGGCCGTATCGAGGATCACGATGCGACGGCGCACGATGCGCACATGGCCGCTCCGCTCGAGGCGGCTCAGCGTCATGGTGAGGAACGGGCGGCCGACGCCGACGTTCCCCGCCTGTACAGCGCCAGCAGCGCTCGCAGGTGTTTGACCGTCATGCCATCCTCCTCCGCTTGCGCCCTACGGGACCGGCCGAACGTGCGATGCAAGGGCAGGAGAATATCAGGCCCGCTTGTACTGAAGAAGACCGCCCGTGACCTGGGGCGGCCTGGCGCGAATGGCTTCTTCAATGGGGTCGGTGCCCCAGCCCGGGCGATCCGGGATCAGCAGGCAGCCGTCCTGGAATTGCGGTGAATGGGTGTAGAGCTCGCTTTCCCAGGGCAGCCTGTCGATGTCGACCTCCATGATGTGCAGGTTGGGCACGGCGGCGGCGAAATGCGCGTTCATCATGGTGCACAGGTCGCCATAGAAGTTGTGGGGCGCGACATTGACCTCATGGGCCTCGGCCAGGGCGGCAATCTTCACCGATTGCCACACACCGTTCCACACCGCATCGACGATGGCCACGTCCATGGCCTGGTGCTCGAAGTAGGGCAGGAAGTTGCGCATGCCGATCAGCGTCTCGCAGGAGCTGATGGGGTGCGGGCTGTGGCGCCGCACATCGGCCAAGGCCTTGGCGCTGGCCATGTCGATCTCCACCCAGAACAGGTCCAGGTCGGCCAACTCGCGCAGCACGCGTTTCATGCCCTCAGGCTTGGCATTGAAGTTGAAGTCGATCAGCAACCCCATGGCGGGGCCGCCACCTTCGCGCAAGGCCTCCAGGTGGCTGCGGATGTTGCGGATCAGCCGCTTGTCCACCGTCAGCTCCGGCAGGAACTGCACCCCGAAGCCCGGCCGCCAGGCATAGGCGTTTCCCTCATCGTGGATGAACAGGTTGGTCTTGAGGGCCTTGAAGCCCCGCTCCCGGGCTTCGGCGGCGGTGGCCCGCACGCCGTCCAGGTCGGTGACGGCGGGCCCGTAGAACTTGGGGTGGTTGATGCGCCAGGTCGGGCAGTGCGACCAGTACACGTTCACCTTGTCCCTGAGCTTTCCCCCCAGGAGCTCATAGCAAGGCACGCCCAGGGCCTTGGCCTTGGCGTCCAGCATGGCGTTTTCTATGCAGCCTATGGCCTGACCGATCACGCTGCCGGGCGCCGGTCGGGTCAGGCACTGGGCCAACTGAATGAACCGTTCATGGGCGTGGACGGTCTCGCCGATCAGGCGGTGCTTGAGCTTTTCGAGGATGGCGGTGATGCCCGGCGAGCCGAAGCCCTCGTCGTATTCGCTCCAGCCCACGATGCCGGTGTCGGTGGTCAGCTTGAAGAAGTAGTAATTGCGCCAGCCTGCGTCGCAGATCAGCGTGTCGGCAGAGACCACTTTCATGGCGTATTCCTGGCTTGGCCCGTGGGGATGAGGAGGCTCACTGGTCGAACTGGCTGTGCGCTTCCATGGCGCGGATGGAGTAGACGTAGGCCGCGCCCGCGTTCAGCGCAATCGCCGTGCTCAGCGCATCGCTGAGTTCGGCCTAGCTTGCGCCGGCCTCGCGCGCCGCCCTTGCATGCGAGGCGATGCAGCCGTCGCAGCGGGTGGTTACTGCCACCGCCACCGCGATCAGCTCGCGCGTCTTGGCATCCACGCCGTTGGCGCCTTGCGCGGCATTGAGCCCCTGAAAAGCCGTCACGAGCTGAGGATGGGCCTTGGCCAGGTGGGTGCTCGCTGCGCGGGTTTCGGACAGCTGTTGTTTCCAGTCGTTGAGCACGGGAGCCTTCGTGGTGGTGGGGGGAGAAATTCAGGAGGAGCGGCGCCTGTCTGGCCTGCGCGCTCAGTCCAGGCGGATGTTCATGGGCTTGAGGACCTGCTCCCACTTCGCCAGTTCGGCCAGCAAAAAGGTGTTGAACTGCGCGGGCGAAGAGCCGACGGCAGTGGCTCCCAGGGCGTCAAGGCGTTCCTTCATGACGGGTGTCTTGAGCGCCCCGGCGATGGCTTGCGACATCTGCTCGACGATGGCTTTGGGCGTGCCTGCGGGCGCAAAGATGGCGAACCAGGACACCATGGAAAAGCCCGGTTGCAGCTCGGCCACTGCAGGCAGGTCCGGCGCCAGGGGCGAGCGCTCCGGCGATGAGATGGCCAGGCCCTTGAGGCGCTTGTCCTTGATGTACGGCAGGGCCTCGTTGCCGGCCACGAAGCTGGCCTGCCCCGCGATCACATCGGTGATGGCCGGCGCCCCGCCCCGGTAGGGAACGGTCGTGATCTGCACGCCAAACTGCTGGTTGAGCATCTCGCACAGCAGGTGGGAACTGGTGCCCACGCCGCTGGTCGCGCAGCTCACCTGGCCAGGGCGTTTCTTTGCATCGTCCAGCAGTTCCTTGAGGCTTTGGTACTTGGAGTTGGGGCTGACCGCGATGTAGTTCGGGATGCTCACCAGCTGGGCCACGGGCACCAGGTCTTTTCGGAGATCCAGCAGCTTCTTGGTGTAGAAGAATTCATTGAGCACATTGGCAAACGAGCCCAGCAAGAAGGTCTGACCATCGGCCTTGGCGTGGGCCACGTATTGCGAGCCGAGCATGCCGCCGGCCCCCGGCTTGTTGACCACGACCATGGGCTGGCCGAGAGGCCCCGACAAGGCCGAGGCCAGTTGGCGGGCCAGCACGTCGGCATTGCCGCCGGGCGCAAAGGGCGCGATCAGGCTGACCGGCTTGTCGGGCCAGGCGGCCAGCGCCGCGGAGCTCCAGACCAGCGTTCCGATCAGCACGGACTGCGTGAGGGCCCGCGTCAGGCTGCGGATACATTGCATGGCATTCCCCTTGGCTTGTCTTTCGGACGATGCACGCATCCTAGCACGCATCCTAGGTAGCGGAGCCAAGCAGGAAAAGCGAAAGTTTCAGGGGCTGAGCATCAGCAATGCCGATGCTTATTTGTCACCGATCTTTAAATTTCTTCAGGTCCGCGTCGACACACCTGGGCCTGAACGGGCGTACGCACCTGCTTCGGCACAGGCTCGCACACAGGCCGACCGCATCCCAGGCAAAGCCCGCTGGCCTCATCGACCATGCAGATGCCCACGCATTGGTAGAGCTCGTCGTCCTCGGTGCTCATGCGGGCGCGCTTTCCTTGAACGCCTCGGGCGTGAGTGCGTCGCAGGCGTGGATCACACCGCCGCCCAGGCAGACTTCGCCGTCGTAGAGCACGGCCGACTGGCCGGGCGTGACAGCCCACTGGGCCTGACCGAAGTGCAGTTCGCATAGGATTTTCAAACGATGGATAGGAAAATCTATCCGCCCCAGGCTGCGTTGCACCGCACGATTTGGCCATTCTCCCGCTCCCTGGTCCCGGTTTGACGGCGCGCAATGAGGCTTATGTCGCCCCACGAGCCGCTATTGGTAAAGAGCGCGGGAAGTGCTCGCGCCTGAACGCCTTCAGCCGGTCTGCCAGCTCGCGCGGCATCGCCGGCTCATCCCCGGCTGCGGACGATCTGGTAGGCGCGCGTCAGGTAGCCGACGACGGCGAACCCGCTCCATACGTGCACCAGGCGCGAGAACGGGAACAGCAGGAACAGCGTCATCCCGAGCACCAGGTGCAGCTTGTAGATCCAGTCGACGCCGGCAATCAACTCCGCCGCGCCGGCGCGCAAGGTGACGATATGCTGCGCCCACTGGCCGAGCGCCACCATCACGCCGCCGTCGCGGTGCCCGAGCGACCAGAAGATCGAGGCCAGGCCGGCGAGCAGCGTGACGAGGATCCACAACAGGATGAAGACGTCCATCCCGCTCGAGGTCGCCCGGATGCGCGGCTCGGCCAGCCGCCGGTGCACCAGCAGGATCAGGCCGACCAGGCACATCGTGCCGAACACGCCGCCGGCGGCGATCGCCAGCATCTGCTTGGCCGCGCTCGAGAGGCCGAACGCGTGGTACAGCGCCGGCGGCGTCAGCAGCCCGAACAGGTGGCCGAAGAACAGCGCGAGGATGCCGACGTGGAACAGGTTCGATCCCCAGCGCAGCTGGCCGGTGCGCAGCATCTGGCTCGAGTCGCTCTTCCAGGTGTACTGCTCGCGGTCGAAGCGCACGAGCGAGCCCAGCAGGAACACCGCGAGGCAGATGTACGGATAGATGCCGAACACGAACTGGTGAATGAACTGCCTCATCGTCTCGCTCCATTCGGGTAGAACTTCACTGGCTGCGGTGCGGCCGGCCGCGGCGCGTCCATGAAATCCACCGGCGCGTCCATCCAGGCCCTGTCGATCGCGGCTGGCGAGCTCTCCTCGGCCGGCGTGGCGCGCGGCGCGATCCGCTTCGACAGGCCCGGCTCGCCGCCGGCGGCGAGCAGCGCGCCGAACACCGCGGCGTAGCGGCTGCCGCGCTCGGCGAGGCGGTCGCCGAGCGAGCGCAGGATGTCGGCCACCTCGCCGGTCAGCCCGCGCGCCTCCGCGGGCGAGACGAGCGACAGGAACTCGAGGAACGCCGGCAGGTAGTCGGGAAGCTCGTTGCCGGCGACCTGCATGCCGCGGCTCGCGTAGCTCCGCGCGAGGTCGACCATCGCCTGGCCGCGGTCGCGCGATTCGCCGTGCACGTGCTCGAACAGGTGCAGCGACAGCGCGCGCGAGCGGTCGAACAGCTCGACGTAGCGCTCCTGCAGGACGACGAGGTCCTCCCGCGCCATCTCGTCGAGCAGCGCGCCGAGCTGCGAGTCGACGCGCCCGGCGCCGGCCAGCGCCCGCCGCAGCTCCGGAAGCGCGTCGATCAGGTCCTGCTCCGGGTAGGCCAGCAGCGCGGCCAGTGCGCGATGGTTCGTCATCGGGCCACCTGCCGGATCGGGATGGTGCGCTTCTTCCTGCCGCCGAACAGGCTCGCCTCGCTGGAGCCGTCGGAGCAGCCGTTGCCGAACGTGAAGCCGCAGGAGCCGCGCAGGTCGTACGCGTCCTCGGCGTACTCGCGGTGGGTGGTCGGGATCACGAAGCGGTCCTCGTAGTTGCCGATCGCCATAGTCTGGTACATGTCCTCGACCTGCTGCTTCGACAGGCCGGTCTGCTCGAGCACCGCGCGGTTCTCGCGCCGCTCGACGTGGCGCGCGCGCATGTACGCGCGCATCGCGAGCATCCGCTCCAGCGCGAGCTTCACCGGCGCCTCGTCGCCGGCGGTGAGCAGGTTGGCGAGGTACCTGAGCGGAATCCTGAGCTGCGACACGTCGGGGATCTCGCCGTTCGCGCCGAGCCGGCCGCTGTTGGCGGCGGCGCTGATCGGCGACAGCGGCGGCACGTACCACACCATCGGCAGCGTGCGGTACTCGGGGTGCAGCGGAAACGCCACCTTCCAGTCCATCGCCATGCGCCACACCGGCGAGCTCCTCGCGGCCTCGAGCCACGCCTCGGGCACGCCGTCCCTGCGCGCCTGCTCGATCACCGCCGGGTCGGACGGGTCGAGGAACAGCCGGAGCTGCGCCTCGTACAGGTCCTTCGGGTCGGCGACGCTCGCCGCCGCCTCGATGCCGTCGGCGTCGTACAGCAGCACGCCGAGGTAGCGGATGCGGCCGACGCAGGTCTCGGAGCACACCGTCGGCTGGCCGACCTCGATCCTCGGGTAGCAGAAGATGCACTTCTCGGCCTTGCCGCTCGACCAGTTGTAGTAGATCTTCTTGTACGGGCAGCCTGACACGCACATCCGCCAGCCGCGGCACTTGTCCTGGTCGATCAGCACGATGCCGTCCTCTTCCCTCTTGTAGATCGACCCGGACGGGCAGCTCGCGACGCAGGTCGGGTTCAGGCAGTGCTCGCACAGGCGCGGCAGGTACATCATGAAGGTGTTCTCGAACCGGCCGTAGATCTCCTTTTCCACGTCCGCGAAGTTGGCGTCCTTCGAGCGCTTGGCGAACTCGCCGCCGAGGATCTCCTCCCAGTTCGGCCCCCACTCGATCTTCTCCATGCGCTGGCCGGTGATCAGGGACCTCGGGCGCGCGGTCGGCGCGGCCTTCGCGAGCGGCGCGGTGTGCAGGTGCTCGTAGTCGAAGGTGAACGGCTCGTAGTAGTCGTCGATCTCCGGCAGGTTCGGGTTGGCGAAGATCTTCGCCAGCAGCGCGAGCCTGCCGCCCTGCTTCGGCCGGATCCTGCCGCCGCCGTCCCGCTCCCAGCCGCCCTGCCAGCGCTGCTGGTTCTCCCAGTCCTTCGGGTAGCCGATGCCGGGCTTGGTCTCGACGTTGTTGAACCAGGCGTACTCCATCCCCGGCCGGCTGGTCCAGACGTTCTTGCAGGTCACGCTGCAGGTGTGGCAGCCGATGCACTTGTCCAGGTTGAGCACCATCCCGATCTGGGCGCGGATCTTCATTTGGAGGCCTCGGCGGCAGCGGTTTGCGCTCCCGCTCCCCCTGGGGAGGAGGAGTCGGGGGCGGAGGGGTGGTCCGAATCCATCCAGTCCACCTTGTTCATTTTCCTCACGATCACGAACTCGTCGCGGTTGGTGCCGATGGTGCCGTAGTAGTTGAAGCCGTAGGCCTGCTGCACGTAGCCGCCGATCATGTGGGTCGGCTTCGGGCAGGCGCGCGTCACCGAGTTGTGGATGCCGCCGCGGGTGTTCATGATCTCGGAGCCGGGCACGTTCACGATCTTCTCCTGCGCGTGGTACATCAGCACCATGCCCTCCGGCACCCGCTGGCTGACCACCGCGCGGGCGGTCAGCGCGCCGTTCAGGTTGAACGCCTCGATCCAGTCGTTGTCGACGATTCCCGCCTTCGCCGCGTCGACCTCGGACAGCCACACGATCGGCCCGCCGCGCGACAGCGTGAGCATCAGCAGGTTGTCGGTGTAGGTCGAGTGGATCCCCCACTTCTGGTGCGGCGTGATGAAGTTGAGCGCGACCTCCGGATTGCCGTTCGACCGCTTGCCGAGCATCGGCGCGACCGTCCTGGTGTCGATCGGCGGCCGGTAGGACACCAGGGCCTCGCCGAAGGCGATCATCCAGGGATGGTCCTGGTAGAGCTGCTGGCGGCCGGTCAGCGTGCGCCACGGGATGTACTCGTGCACGTTGGTGTAGCCGGCGGTGTAGGAGACGTGCTCGGACTCGAGGCCCGACCAGGTCGGCGACGAGATGATCTTCCTCGGCTGCGCCTGCACGTCGCGGAAGCGGATCTTGTCGTCCTCGCGCGGCTTCGCCAGGTGCGTGTGGTCGCGCCCGGTGATCGCCGACAGCGCCTGCCAGGCCTTCACCGCCACCTCGCCGTTGGTCTCCGGCGCGAGCACGAGGATCACCTCGCAGGCGTCGATGTCGGTCTCGATGCGCGGCCGGCCCCCGGCGCCGGTCCGGTTCAGGCTGCCGAGGAAATCGACCTCGTGGTCGGTATTCCAGGCGATCCCCTTGCCGCCGTTGCCCGCCTTCTTCATCAGCGGCCCGAGCGAGGTGAAGCGCTCGTAGGTCGCCGGGTAGTCGCGCTCGACCACCGTCACCGCCGGCATCGTCCTGCCGGGGACCGGCTCGCACTCGCCCTTCTTCCACTCCTTCGGCTCGAACGGCTGGCCGAGCTCGCCCGGCGTGTCGTGCATCAGCGGCGTGAGAACCAGGTCCTGCTCGACGCCGAGGTGGTGCTTCGCGATCTCGGAGAACTTCCGCGCGATGCCCTTGTAGATCTCCCAGTCGCTCCTCGACTGCCAGACCGGGTCCACCGCCTGCGACAGCGGATGGATGAACGGGTGCATGTCGGAAGTGTTGAGGTCGTTCTTCTCGTACCAGGTCGCGGTCGGCAGCACCACGTCCGAGTACAGGCAGGTCGTGCTCATGCGGAAGTCGAGCGTGACGAGGAGGTCCAGCTTCCCCTGCGGCCCCTTCTCGTGCCACGCGACCTCCTGCGGCCGCTCGCCGTCCTCGGCGCCCTGCACGCCGTTCGTCGTGCCGAGCAGGTGCTTGAGGAAGTACTCGTGGCCCTTGCCCGAGCTGCCGAGCAGGTTCGAGCGCCAGACGAACAGGTTCCGCGGGAAGTTGTCCGGGTGGTCGGGGTCCTCGCAGCTCATCCTCAGCTTGCCGCTCTTCAGCTGCTCGACCAGGTGGTCCTTCGGCTCGAGCCCGAGCTTCGCCGCCTCGGCGGCGATCGACAGCGGGTTCTTCTGCAGCTGCGGCGCTGACGGCAGCCAGCCCATGCGCTCGGCGCGCACGTTGAAGTCGATCAGGCTGCCGCCGTAGCGCCTGCCGTCGGCGAGCGGGGACAGGATCTCGGCGACCGGGAGCTTCTCGTACCTCCACTGGTCGGTGTGCGCGTAGAAGAAGCTGGTCGAGTTCATCTGCCGCGGCGGGCGGCTCCAGTCGAGCGCGAACGCGAGCGGCGCCCAGCCGGTCTGCGGCCTGAGCTTCTCCTGCCCGACGTAGTGCGCCCAGCCGCCGCCCGGCTTGCCGACGCAGCCGCACATCACCAGCAGGTTGATGATCGAGCGGTAGTTCATGTCGGAGTGGTACCAGTGGTTCATCGCCGCGCCGATGATCACCATCGACCTGCCCTCGGTGCGATCGGCGTTGTCGGCGAACTGCCGCGCGACCGCGATCACGTCGGCGCGCGGCACGCCGGTGATCTTCTCCTGCCAGGCCGGCGTGTAGGGCGCGTCGTCGTCGTACGACGCCGATGCGCCGACGCCGTACTGCGCGCGCAGCAGATCGTAGACGCTCGCGACCAGGTGGCCGCCGACCTCCTTCACCGGCACGCTCCGCAGCAGCACGTCGGCCTGCGTGTTCGACGCGAAATGCTCGTGCGCGATGCCGCCGAAGTAGGGGAACGCCACCCCGGCGCTGCGGTCCTTGACCGGCTCGAGCGACAGCCGCGGCCTGACGCCGGAGGGCGCGATGTTCCACCTGCCCTTCTCGCCCCAGCGGAATCCGGCCGAGCCGAGCGGCACCGCGAGCCTGCCGCTCGCCTCGTCGAAGCACAGCGTCTTCCACTCGGGGTTGTTGGCCTCGCCCATCCGGTCGGGAAAGTCCGACGCGCGCAGGAAGCGCTCCGGCACCAGCCGGCCGTTCGCCTCGACCAGGCGCACCAGCATCGGCAGGTCGGTGTACTGGCGGCAGTACTCGCGGAAATACGCGCTCGGCTTCGCGTCCTTCCCGCCGTCGTGGAACTCGTTGAGGATCACGTGGCCCATCGCCATCGCGAGCGCCGCGTCGGTGCCCTGCTTCGGGTGCAGCCACAGGTCGCCGAACTTCGATCCTTCCGCGTAGTCGGGGAACACCGAGACGATCTTGGCGCCCCGGTAGCGCGCCTCGGTCATGAAGTGCGCGTCGGGCGTGCGCGTCTGCGGCACGTTCGAGCCCCACATCATGATGAAGGTCGAGTTGTACCAGTCGGCCGACTCCGGCACGTCGGTCTGCTCGCCCCAGGTCTGCGGGCTGGACGGCGGCAGGTCGCAGTACCAGTCGTAGAAGCTCATGCACACGCCGCCGATCAGCGACAGGTAGCGGCTGCCGGCGGCGTACGACACCATCGACATCGCCGGGATCGGCGAGAAGCCGATCACCCGGTCGGGTCCGTACTTCTTCACCGTGTAGACGTTGGCCGCGGCGACGAGCTCGTTCGCCTCGTCCCAGCTCGCGCGCAGGAAGCCGCCGAGGCCGCGCGTCTTCCTGTAGCTCGCCGCCGCGTCCGGGTTCTCGACGATCGCGCGCCAGGCCTCGACCGGCCCGTTCGACTTCCGCAGCGCGCGCCAGAGCTGCAGCAACGGGCTCCTCACCATCGGATACTTGAGCCGGTTGCCGCTGTACAGGTACCAGGAGTACGACGCGCCGCGCGAGCAGCCGCGCGGCTCGTGGTTCGGCATGTCCGGGCGGGTGCGCGGATAGTCGGTCTGCTGCGTCTCCCAGGTGACGATGCCGCCCTTCACGTAGATCTTCCAAGAGCAGGAGCCGGTGCAATTGGTGCCGTGCGTCGAGCGCACGATCTTGTCGTGGCTCCAGCGCTGCCGGTAGGCCTGCTCCCAGCTGCGGTCTTCCGCACGGGTCTCGCCGTGGCCGTCGGAGAACTTCCCGGTGGCGGTGGCGAGGAACTTGAGGCGGTCGAGGAAGTGGCTCATTGCGTGCGTACTCCGTTCAGGCGGCGGGATTGGGCGCGGGCGCGGCGCCGCGCGCGCGTTCGAGCGCGTGCAGCAGGCCGCCCGGCCGGGTGTAGACCCACCAGGTGATGGCGATGCAGCTCAGGTAGAAGATGAAGAAGGTCCACAGCGCGGCCTGCGGGCCGCCGAACAGCGCGATCGAGGTGCCGTAGCTCTTCGGCACGAAGAACGCGCCGTAGGCGGCGATCGCGGACGTGAAGCCGATGATCGCCGCGGACTCCATGTCGGCCTGCTTGCGACGGACCGCAGCGTCCGCCCCCGGCATCAGGCGCTCCATCTCCTTGCCCATGATCGCCGGGATCATCTGGAAGGTGGAGGCGTTGCCGACGCCGCTGACGAAGAACAGCAGCAGGAACATCGCGAAGAAGCCGGCGAAGCTGTTCGCGCCGATGAAGTGGATCACCCCGAGCACGCCGAGCGCCATGCCGACGAACACCCAGAACGTGACCCGTCCGCCGCCCCAGCGGTCCGACACCCAGCCGGTCAGCGAGCGCGACAGCGCGCCGACCAGCGGCCCGAGGAACGCGTACTGCAGCACGTTGATCTCGGGAAACTGGATCTTCGCGAGCAGCGGGAAGCCGGCCGAGTAGCCGATGAAGGAGCCGAAGGTGCCTACGTAGAGCCAGCACATGATCCAGTTGTGCCTTCTCTGGAAGATCACCGACTGCTCGGCGAACGACGCCTTCGCCGAGGCGATGTCGTTCATGCCGAACCACGCGGCGATCGCGCTCGCGGCGATGAACGGCACCCACACGAACCCCGCGTTCTGCAGCCACAGCGGCGTCTCGCCGCCGGGGCCCTTCACCATCACCGGGTCGCCGCCGAGCCAGCCGAACACGCCGGCGGTGATCGCGAGCGGCACCACGAACTGCGCCACGCTGACCCCGAGGTTGCCGAGCCCGGCGTTGAGCGCCAGCGCCTGCCC
>Ga0194133_10008609_pt1 | contig 11868 bp, 8 predicted proteins | sample TA2KigOf40mmetaG_FD_155448 | JGI IMG/M metagenome (GOLD analysis project Ga0194133, IMG submission 155448) | Freshwater microbial communities from Lake Tanganyika, Tanzania - TA2015055 Kigoma Offshore 40m | ecosystem: Environmental > Aquatic > Freshwater > Lake | place: Tanzania: Lake Tanganyika...
TACATTTGTCTGGGTGGGTTTTTAGCACCATTTGTTTAGCACGTTTTAAATCATCGGCATTAAAAATCATTGGTAAATTGAATAAATTTAATAAGTCATTTAGATTGTAGTTCTCTATGTTTAAATCAAGTGTTTCCATGATTTCAAAATTTCTCTCCACAATATAACCAACCTTTGTTATTTATCTCTAATATTATTTATTCTGTTATACCCAATCATTATACCCATCATTATAAGACCATGAAATTCAGAAGAACCCGCCGTATATGTTTAACCTCCGGACGCCGAAAAAAAATGGGGGGTCCTAAATATACTACTAAGACAAAAAAACATACATCCTGCCGCAACAAGGCCGCCGGCGGCAATAAAAAAGAATACCAAATTCATGTTTCGTGTAACAAGTACTATGAAGCCAGAGAGATTAGTTATATTATGAACAATTCGCCGTACAGCATTGACCCGGACACATTTGTGTTGTTTCGTTTTCGGGTATATATGCCGTCTAGTTTGCCAAACCCGAGTTCGTGTTGTGAATTTTTCGTGTTTATTACAACAAAAAATGGCCCTTATATCAAGTTGATTAAACCCGTCCAAGTTTTGCCCGTAAAATCCCCGGCTACGTTTCGTATAAAACGGTTAAGTAATGATATTGACCCCTTTTTTGTTGAAAGCGATGATACAGTTGAAGTTGTATTGAAAGAATATTTTAAAGAGATATCCGATGTTATTGCCTTTTTAACCCAAATAAAAATATATTATGAAAATATGAAACATAAAATTCCTTCAAAAGAACTTGATTTAAATGAGAATTTATCAAAAAAAGAAATTAAACAAAGTGACGAAAAAATATTGCCAAATGCCAAAGAAACTATTGCGAAACACGTGATTGATTTTATAAATTTACCGAAGGATAAATTAAATAATATTTTTGGTGCGGCGATTGCATTTGCGATTAACAACAGAGAAGAATGGACAAAAGCCATTTCAAAATATCAAAAAAAAGCGAAAAAAGAAAAACAAGTGTTTGAAAAAGAAGAACTGGTTATTGATGAATTAAAACCGGGTGATTTAGAACCGGATAATCATACCGGTGACCTACAAAATTCATGGGATGAAATTGAATTGTGTAGGAAGAGAACCAAATACAATCGTCGTGTTTGGCTAAATATTTGATTTGATTTGAGTTGATTTGTTTTGAGTTGATTTGATTTGATTTGATGTCAATTTTGCATCGCATTCCAAGACATATAATTTTGTAATGAAATCCCCTTGTTTTTACACCTATCAAAAAACGAATCAAGAGATGGATAGTTTAATCCTGTGACTGAATCGTTTGGAATATGCGTCATATTTCCACATTCATAAAATAAAAATACCGGTATTCCATTTACCATGCGTTGTTTTTTTAATAAAGCATATAAATCCTCGGATTGGTCCACGTCAACCTCATAGCATTCAATGTTGGTTGGCAATTTGTTTGTTGCGGCTATGGCATATGGCTTTAATAATTTACACGGCTTACACCAAGTCGCTGACAATTTCAAAAGCGTGTGCTTGGACATTGAACTGTTGTAATTCAAAAGACCAATTAACGTATTTCGGTTTAATTCAAGTGGCATTAATCTTGATGTGGAGGGTGGTGGGTTGAGGGATGTTGTGTTGATATTTGTGTTTGTGTTTGTGGTTGCGTTGGTATTAGCGTTAGCGTTAGCGTTAGCGTTGGTATTCGCATTCGCACTGCTTGTTTGACTAGGTCCAATGCTCATTGGAAACATTGATAAGTATAATTTGTATATGATGTAATACTAACATATACAAATACAATTTCAATCAAAATATATACGAAACCGACCGTCCGCCGCCTTTCCTACATTTTTTTACGCCGTGCTGGAACTATGTCAATTGGAAGGGATTTTAATTTTTTGTATCCGGATACAACGTCTTTGTTTGCGGATGTGGGGTTAGGGGTGGCTTGTGAAGAAGATTGTTCTAATGCCGTATTCACTACCTTTTCTAAATCCGATATGTTAATATACGGCAAGTCGGTGTGTGCCTCCCAAAAATATTTACAATACGCCCATTTAAATTCCAAATTCTCGTCGTAATAGTGCGGACATTGGAGTCGTAAATATTTCGCCAAAATAGGCGACGGCAATAAATGGTGAGACGCCAACGGCAGCACATAACACAACTGCACAATGTCTTTGATGGGGGATTTGGGCATAGGAACCAACATTTGGGTTTCCACTTTTGGCGTGTATTTAAGTAAATCTTTTAAAAGGGGGGCATACGCAAACCGATACGACCATCTCCAATCCACGCACCCCGTAGTGTAATACTTCATCGTCCATTCCAACCCTTCCAAATAATTTTTACATATTTCTTTTACCCACACATCCGTCATTTCTACATCAAATAATGCGTTATAATATCGGTATTCCCAATTCTTTGAAAAAGGATTGATGTACTGCTCCATGCTGCGCTGAATTAAGGGGATGGCCATTAGCGACTTCATGTCGGTTGCAATAATGTCCGCACTTGACACTGACGTAACCACCTCGTTTTCTGTGTATTGTTGTTGCTCTTGTTGCTGTTGCTGCCTTTGTGGAGGTACCGTGCTCCCGTATGTGCGATGCAGTACCCCCCTTGATTGCTTGTCTCGCAATTTGTGTTCCATAATCAAATTGTGGTATTCTTCTTCTGCCAGGGTTGATATGAATTTATACACATTTTTCCATACAATTTGACAATCGTTTTTTACTCGTTTCACCAAATACTCTTTTGTATTCACAAAACACGCGCGATACGCATTCATTAATATATCCATTCCATTTGTCCGCAAATTCATTGACGGAAAATGCGGCATAAAATCGTTCCCCAACATAAAACACATAAATATGTAGTCTGTCACTGCGCTAACATGGACTTGTTGTTGTTGTTGTGGTTGTTGTTGTGCTTCTTGTGCTTCTTCGTTCGGACGGTCCAGCGTGATTCGCATGTGTTCTTCTAGTGTCTTTGAAAATAATGGTATGTCAAAAAAGTAGTTTTCACTGGTTGATAATTCCGAATCCAATGAAGAAATAAATTCCGGTGTATCGCGATAAATGTAAAGATTGGGCGCAATGTGCAGGTGGTTTAATGTCAGCATAATTAAATCGGCATCTAAGCCATATATTACAGTGATTGTATCTCGGTGATACTCCGGGTTCATTCGGATGAATTCATATATTTTGTGTTCGCCTTCACCGCATTTGTCACTGGTTGAAAGTATGATTTGACATTGAATAATGTTATTGGTATTGGTATTTGTTGTTGTTGTTGTTGCGTTTGCTGTGGTTTCTGTGGCTGTTGCTGTTTCTGCTTTCGCGGTTGCGGTTGTTGCTGTTTCTGCTGTCGCTGTGGCTGTTTCTGCTGTCGCGGCGCCCTGATAAGTTGCCGCCATCGCAATAGCCGAAAAATGAGCATGGATTGTGCTATTTAATTTCTTCATAAATTCGGTGCCAGGTGTGATGGAAGATGTGTTCCATTCCGTGACATTGGTTTTGCTGCTGCTGCTATGATTCGTATTATGAACCTTGTCTTGAAGCGATTGAAACCGTTTTTCTATCATACTTGTAAACCAAGATTTATAACGTCGTTCTCGTTGCTGATTTAATTTTGCGACGGGCGCAACTCCGTCAAACGCAATAATCACTTTTTCACTTGGGTTAATTAAATGAATGTAGTCTTCTATTTTGCGACACACGATTTGAATGAGTTCTGATTCAAATTCTTGGACTTTCCCGTGCATAATGGGCGGACAAACGCGAACCGCATCATACACAATAGAATTACAATCCATATATAAATTATGGGGGCGAGGCATTTCCGCCAATGGCTTGATTATGTTTCTGTGCTGCCGGACTATTAACGAAAAATAACTTGGAATTCCCATTTTGATATATATTTATAGCGATTTTTTGATTAAATAATAGATTATGATGGCGGTTTAGTTCCTTGAATTATAATCGTTGCTTATAATATAAAAAGGATTATATTTATATACAACTTGTGGGTTGTATTTGATAGGCGCGCATTTTTGTCATTAGATATAAATCTAGGACAACTTGTTTTGTGTATATAGTGTAAATAAGGTCGGTCGGGGGTTAATTATGTCATTAAGAAGAAATTATAAAAAAAGATTGGTAAAAAATGGATTTCAATTGATGGACCAGGTTGTCGGGTTGGGTAGTGGCGGTATGAATGGCGGAACTAGTGGAGGTATGAATGGAGGAACTAGTGGCGGTATGAATGGAGGAACTAGTGGTATGAATGGCGGAATAAGTGGAGGAACTAGTGGCGGTATGAATGGCGGTATGAATGGAGGAACTAGTGGTGGAACTGCAAATCCTGGTCCAGTTTTATCTACCATTCGGTATTTTCAAGAAGTCATACAACGCACCATTATTTCTATTCAAAATTACAAGACCTTGGAAATTGTTGGCGCCAATGATATGAATTTGTGCGTGGTTGGATTAGAAAAGTGTTTTTCGGATTTACATAAAATACAGACAATCGTCCAAGAAACCAATGTGGACTTTACAAGCATACGAAGTCAATTACAAATGATAAACAATGCGCTGTCAGACGTGTTTCGCAAATATGGAACTCAGTATTTGGACGACTTGTTGATTGTGTGTTTTGGAAAGAGTTTTTTAACAAATATGACTTCTCCGGGGTCAAAATGGAACTTGCCGAAATTTGATATTATCCACAAATACTTCCATCCTTTTCAATACAAAGTTGTTGCGTGGAAAAATGGCCGCAACCCCACGCTTCAATCCAGCGTCACACACAACAATTTAACGGACGAATCCGTCATTCAAAAAACGCGCATCGTGGATGATATAATGATTGTTGAAAAGTCGGAAAACTTGGATTGTTTTGATTTATCCCGCAGCGCAAAGGCATTTAAAACCAGGGTGTACGGAATGAAACTGGCCATTCATAATGAAGCGGAAAAAAAGACGCTCATTGTTAGCGGGATTGTGGATAATATAATGCTGGATTGCGTGGTTTCCCCGTATGTTGAACAAAAAATCGCGGCATTAAAAGCCATGAGCAATATGGTAATTATTTCAGAAGGGGCGGACATTGACTCGTATCACCGATACATTCAATCTCTCACGCTTAAAGAATTGTTGGTGTATGAATGCCGCGATTTAACAAACAAGTACGCATATCATATTACGCAATTAAAGATGATTAAACAAATGCCGATTTCGCAATTGGTTAAAATATTTATGAACAGCGAACTGTATTCACAGCGAACTACATTGATACAACTTTTATTGAAAAATAATTCGCACGAATATCAATACTTGGCGTATTTGTTGTATGATATTTTATCAAATGACACTGCGATTGAATCCGGCGGCAACGGAGGAGGCGGCAACGGAGGAGGTATTGGTTCAGGATTTGGTATAGGCACAGGCACTGGAACAGACACCGGCACCGGTATAGGCACAGGTATAGGCACCGGTATAGGAATTGGAATAGACGACGATACAAATTCGTCATCCTCCTCTAATGACAGTAACAGCACAAATAAATTTGTGTCGGGGTTACCGGATTTGGAGACGCAGGGGTCTGTTATGGTGGTAAGTGGCAGCAGCGTGGACACCAAAGAACAGTGCGAATTATATGACAGTCTTCCGTGGAACATGAAAAAATATTTTAAAGACGCAATGAACCAAACCATAAAATACACCAAAATGTTGGCAAATTATGACATCAATAAAATACCACTGGAACAACAAATCTGTTTAATGAAAACCAGCGATGCAGTGAAAGAAAAGGCGATGTTGAAATTGAAAGAAATACGGTCCAAATCCGAGGATTCCGGCTCAAAGGCCCGCCAATATCTGGAAGGGCTTCTTAAAATACCGTTTGGCACATATAAACACGAACCCATTCTCTCGGTTATGACAAACATTCGCATTATGTTTTCAAAAATGGTGATTAATATTTCGCAATTGTATCCGGAGTGTAACATCCAGCCGAGCCCCAATTATACAAACATTGAAATATATAATCACTTGAAAACCGTGGAAACAAAATACATACACAACATTATTCCGCTGTCTCTGAAACAAATAAAAGAAAACATACTGGATGACGCAAAAAAGCGGGATGTAACTGTGGATTACATCAATAGCATCAACGCCGTTATTAAAGAGCACAAACTGCGGCACCAGCATTTGCGGCATTCCGGAAAAACACACGAATTTATGCGGAATGAAATTGAGCGGTTCTTTGACTTTTTAATTGAAAAATCGGCCGGCATACAGCAAAAGCAACAGCAACCGCCACAACCGCAACAGCAACCGCAAAAGCAACAGCAGAACCACGACAGCAAGTCAAAAATAGATGCGGTTGTTGATAAAAGGTGTAGCCTTGTTATGGCGGATTTAATGAAGGCATTTACCGGCCAAGCGGCGGCGGCAACGGAGGGGGGCCATGGTCAAAAAAATATGGGAATAAACGACCGCGTAAATGGTCTGGTGAATGACGCCGAAAAAATAAAGCACCAGTGGGCTGGCGTGAATAAATACATCACAAATGCCAACCATATTTTGGATGCCGCGGTCCACGGACACAAACGGGCAAAACGGCATATTGAACGCATCTTGGGGCAGTGGATTAACGGCGAACAATCAGGGTATTGTTTCGGGTTTGAAGGACCGCCCGGGGTGGGTAAAACCAGTCTTGCCAAAAATGGACTTGCGAAATGTTTAACCGATGAAAACGGGGTTGCTAGGCCGTTTGCTTTTATTGCGATTGGCGGGTCCAGCAACGGCAGCACATTGGAAGGCCACAATTACACATATGTCGGCTCAACGTGGGGGCGCATTGTGGAAATATTGATGGAAACCAAGTGCATGAACCCCATTATATTCATTGATGAGTTAGATAAAGTAAGCAAGACGGAGCACGGGCGAGAGATTATTGGCATATTAACGCATTTAATTGACCCCACCCAAAATGACGTATTTCAAGACAAATATTTCAACGGTATTGATTTGGATTTGTCAAAGGCGATGTTTGTGTTTTCGTATAATGACGTGGATTCCATTGACAAAATTTTACTGGACCGCATTCATCGTATTAAATTTGATAATTTATCACTGGATGATAAATTGGTGATTGCGGAGAAACACATTTTGCCGGACATTTACACCAAGATGGGTCTGGTAAATATGATTCAATTGACTACCGAAAATTTGATATACATAATTGACTATTACACGTGCGAACCCGGTGTTCGTAAACTGAAAGAAATACTGTTTGAAATTATAGGCGAAATCAACCTGGACTACATTAAATCGCTGAATTGTTATGACGTGTCCGCGATGGCGGCGCCGCAGTATGAATTGCCGATATGCATAACAAACGAAATGATACGCGACAAATATTTGAAAGAACGGCACCAAGTTCATCGGCACAGCATACATCCGACGCCTTCTATTGGCATTATCAACGGGTTGTGGGCAAATGCGCTGGGTAATGGCGGGATTATACCCATTGAGGCGTACTGGTTTCCTTGCGCAACAATGATGGACCTGAAATTGACGGGAATGCAAGGCGACGTTATGAAGGAAAGCATGACTGTTGCGAAAACATTGGCGTGGGGGCTGTTGGATGAAGACACGAAAAAGGGGCTCATACAATGGTTTGATGCCACGAAAACACAGGGGCTGCATATTCATTGTCCGGAGGGGGCGACTCCGAAAGACGGGCCATCCGCTGGAACGGCCATTACCTGCGTCATGTATAGCTTATTCAGTCGCAAACCCATCAAAAATACGATTGCCATTACGGGCGAAATAAACTTACAAGGAAATGTGACAAAAATAGGCGGGTTGGATTTAAAGATTCTTGGTGGCGTGAAAGCCGGCGTAAAAGAGTTCTTATTTCCGTTTGACAACACAAAAGATTTTAATGATTTTTATGAGAAATATAAGGACAAAGACGTGCTTAATGAAGTGGTGTTTAGACCGGTAAAAACAATACAAGAAGTGTTTGCTTTTGTGTTTTGATTTTTGGTTCATGGAGAGACGAGACGGAGTATATAAAACGAGACATTATGTTGGGGTCTCGTTTTATGAAAGTATGGAATTATGAAAGTATTGAATTATGAAAGTATTGAATTATGAAAGTATTGAATTATGAAAGTATTGAATTATGAAAGTATTGAATTATGAAAGTATTGAATTATGAAAGTATTGAATTATGAAAGTATTGAATTATGAAAGTATTGAATTATGAAAGTATTGAATTATGAAAGTATGTAAGTATGTAATTATGGAGTGGCTCTAAATGTCGCCAAGAAGTTGCCCGTTTTTATATACAGAACATTTAAAGGTTTGGTTGTTGGGGCGTTTGCACACCACATTATTACTGGTCAAATCTTGAAAATAAAGGAGTGATTCATTGCCGGTGAGCATCATAATGCTGTAAAAAACCAAACCAAATATCAACCCGATTACGCCGTTAAATATAACGCCAATTTTAACATTCGTGCAACCATTAGACACATTGGTATACGCATCCACGGCAAACATTGCGACAAGAAGACCAATCAACCAAACATTCACTTGATTGTTTGAAAGCATAGGCAGCAACAAATACATAAATGTGAAGGCTATAAACATGCTATTAAACCGTGCGGGGTTCAAACTGGATACACTGTATAAATTACAAAACACCGAGTCCGATATCGGCAGGTAGTCTTTTAGTCCAGTTTGTATGAATATATTTAAAACGCTGGCAATTGTGACACCACCTAAATATATCAATCCTTTTATGTTTTGATTGAAAATGGAAACTAATACCAAAAAGAATGCGAGAAATATTGGCGAAAATATGCCAAATAATTGTAATATATTTGAAACGGTTAATTGAAGGGCCATGATTTATTATGTCTTGCGATAAGTTATGCGATAAGTTATGTCTTACGATGAGTTATGTCTTACGATATAGTATATACCTATATTTATTATACACTATATCACATAAAAATGGAAACATTCATAATTTATCTAATTATCTAATTTATCTAGAATATCCAATCTCCCGTCTTGCTTTCTACTACGGCTTCTGAGCCGTGATAAATGGTTTCGGCGCCTTGAACCCCCGCCTGCCCGTATTGGTGGTTCTCAATGTTTTCATACGTTTCAATGCCGTTTCCGGCTGCCTCCATGCCATTTCCAACTGCTCCGCCGACAAATGAGCCGCCGATGTCAAGAAAATTGGCTATGCCACTTGCGGTTATATGCATATTAAAGTCGTCAAAGTTTGTTTGTGTATTATGATATGGTTCAAGATTTTATTTTTGGTATTTTTTTGGTATTTTTTTGGTATTTTTTTGGTATTTTTTTGGGAGAGGTGTTAAGGGAGGTTGTATAACACTTACACAAAAAAAGGATTTAAAGACACCCCGGGGTAATATAATGAGCCACATACTAAATAAAATCAGTATGTGGTGGCTGTTTGTATTGTCTCTGTAGCTCAGTGGTTAGAGCGACCGGCTGTTAACCGGTAAGTCGGAGGTTCAAATCCTTCCAGGGACGACAGTTCTTACGATTTTGATTGTAACTTATTTACATTTTACAATCAAATATTTTGAAATACTTTTTATTAGAGTTTTGTGGTGTGTGTATATGTGTGTGTATGTATGTGTGTGTTTCAAGGGTCAAACCGCGTGTTGTTTGTTGCGACCCACGCTGAAAACTCCGACAACAATATATCCCTGTGAAAATTTTGCGTCATCAATTTTAAGTTTCCATTTGATTTTTTCCCATATCGTTGAAAAAAGAACTGGATTACTGCCGCCGTTTTGGCATCCTCGTATTTTGTGTTTGACTCTGCCCACAGCATAACCGGCTTTTTAAGGCGGGCATTCACTTCATTGTGAAAATCAAATAAAAACCGTTTTAATTCTTCTTTTGTATTCACACTTCGTTTGCTGTTTTTCCTTAAATGGGTGGTTGCGTGTTCGGCGCATTCCGGGCACGGAAGATTGGCGCATATACGATACACAAATTTCATAAAGTCGTCTTTCATCAACGGGAAGTCTTCTTCCTTGATTTTGTGTGCGAGGGTGTGAAATAAATACCACACACTTGGCCCCCAAAATCGTCGCCCGGTTGAGCTGGCGGATGAATTGGTTTCTTCTTGCTGTTGGCGTTCAAGGGTTTGAGTTTGTGGCTGAGATGATGGAATATTTCTAAATCGCATGGGTGGTTGCGCCGGATTAAATGGGGTTGGGGGAGGGGGGCGTTGTGGCGGGGCAGAGAGATTTAAATTCATCATTCTAAAACTTACTACCATTGGATTATTGGTGCTGGTTGTATTGATTGTATTGATTGTATTGATGATGGTATTATTATATGTATATACATAATTTACATAAAATCAACATAATAGATATAACATAATAATAAATACATAATCCATACTATCCAACCATCCCTATAACCTATACAATAACCTATACAATAACAATAACTTATAACATCCAATTATGAATAATCATAAAGTTAAAAATAACACAAAGATTACATATATACTTCAAGACAACATTGACTTTTTTTCGGAGTTAAATGATATTACTAATAACAACAGCGGCGACATTTGCAGCAGCGGGGATGATGTATGCCTTAATGGAAGCGATTCGCCACTGCCTTCAAACACGAAAACAGCGGCGGAAACAAATCCAGTATCAAGTTCTGGTGGAACAGCCGTGAATTCACAACAACAACAACAGGAATGTCTTCTTACAAAAGAACCGTTGCGGCCGGACCACATAAAACTAGAATGCGGGCATACATTTAATTACATCCCTCTATTTAAAGAAGTCATTTATCAGAAATGTAATAAAATAGACCCAAAATGTGTAAACAATGATATAGTGGGCGGCGGCATTGATGTGGTCCAAGGATACAAGAATAAAACATACTACAATAAATCATTGTCCAATGAAACAACGCGGCTTTCCACAAATGAAATGAAATGCCCGTATTGCCGAACAATTATAAAGAAATTGTTGCCGTATTACCCTTATGAAAATGTTAAATATATTGTTGGCGTGAATTACCCGGCTGACATGTGTATGGCGGGACACACTTGTTCAAGTGACCCCGATTGTAAAAACCCGCCAATTTATAAAGAAACGGTTGGCTTTGTATGTAAGTCGCACCTGCGTCTTCATAACAAAAACAATAAAAAGGATAAAAATAATAAAAAGGATAAAAAGGAAACAGTCAAAAAGTCATTGTCGTCGTCGCAAAATGATGTCGGCGGCATTGGCGGAACCCTTGGGTGTAAAGCAATACTCGTATATGGCGCAAATAAAGGGTATCCATGCGGGGCAAAGGTTGGCTATGGTTCTAGTGAATTTTGTAAAAGACACGCCGGAAAATATCAACAACCGGTTTCGGGTTCGGGTTCGGTTTCGGTTTCACAAAATGGCGCATAAAATGGCGCATTGGACCACGCCGGCGTTGCCCCGATATTATGATTTATGGATTTATTGGTTTATGGGGCTTCCGGTGGTTGGTGTGGCGCCCACCATATCAAAATTTGTTCCGAATGTACCAATATATGAATAAACGGCGGGGTCTAATGAAAATGAAGTAGTTATAAATAATTGCTGGCCGGTATAAGGTCCAGACGCAACTGTCACTTGACGCCACCGAATGACTTCACTGCTTCCATTTTTAAAAATGTATTCAGTTCCGTTATCGGTTAAATACACACCATTATTCAAAGTTATCGGGCTCATTGCGCTTCGTGCGGAAACAAGATTTGTATAAAGTAAATTCAAAT
>Ga0194133_10008611_pt1 | contig 11863 bp, 11 predicted proteins | sample TA2KigOf40mmetaG_FD_155448 | JGI IMG/M metagenome (GOLD analysis project Ga0194133, IMG submission 155448) | Freshwater microbial communities from Lake Tanganyika, Tanzania - TA2015055 Kigoma Offshore 40m | ecosystem: Environmental > Aquatic > Freshwater > Lake | place: Tanzania: Lake...
TCGGCTCACAGACGGTGATCGATCAGGTGCTTGCTCGGTCGACGGTCGACGACATCCCGCTGCTCGACCCGGCCGCCGTGCTCTTCTCCATCGCGGCGGAGTACGTGGGGGAGTGGATGGCCACGGTGATGAGCTGGCTGGTGCTCACTTCCCTCTTTGCCGGACTCCTCGCCTTCCAGAACTCCCTGGCGCGCTACTTCTTTGCGATGGGTCGCGCGGGCGTGTTCAGCCAGCGACTGGACCACACCAACCGCTTCGGTGCTCCTGGCAATGGCTCGATCGTTGCCTCGGTGATCACGGCGATCATCGTCATCGTCTTCATCGCCCGAGGCTGGGATCCGGTCCTCAATCTCTTCTACTGGTCCTCGGCTGTCGCCGTCATCGCCATCGTGGTGGTCGAGATCCTGGTGAGTATCGCGGTGATCGCCTACTTCAGGAGGACCAAGGAGGACACGCGCGTGTGGCACACGCTCATCGCGCCAATCCTCGCCATCCTCGGTCTCGCGCTTGGTCTCTACCTCCTCATGAGCCGCTTCGCGATCTTCGCGGGCACGGCCGCGGAGGGCTCGGACCCGACCGTGGAGGCCTGGGCACTCAATCCGCTGGGCTGGTTCCTCGTGCTCATGCCATTCGGCGTCTTCGTCATCGGCATCATCGTGGGATCGCTGCGGCGCAAGAAGGAAAACGTAGACGCCATCGCCGACCTCGTGAGCTAGCGCATTGCTTGACCAGGTAGTCGTCTCCGAATCGGAGGATGCGCAGCGCCGGCAGGCGTTCCCTGTCGGCGCTGCCGTCACTCTGGACGACCTCGAGGAGGCCGGCCGCGAGCACGTGCTCGACGAACTGCGTGAGCGCGAGCCGGTCACGTGGCTGCCGGCGCTCGGCGGCTGGCTGATCACCGCGCGCGAGCCCGCTCGGCAGATCCTGCTGCCGAAGTCTGGCGCGACCGTCGAGGCCGAGCAGAACATGGTGCGCGCCTCACTGGGGCGCATGATGCTCACCGTCGACGGCGAGGAGCATGAGCGCTACCGGCAGCCGTTCGAGGTGCCCTTCCGTGCCCGGGAGTCCGAGCGGCTCTTCGGCGACTCGATCCGCGCGTACGCACGGGAGTTGATCTCCCGGATCGACGCGCGTTCAGCGCGCGAGGGCGTCGAGCTCACGGAGGCGTTCGCGGCACCCTTCGCGGTGGGCGTGGCCGCGCAGGTGATCGGCCTGCCCCTCGATGACATCCGCAAAATCGACGGCTTCTACTCGGCGTTCGCCGCCGCCATGGAATACACCGGTGACCCCGAGCCGCTGCGACGTGCCGAGGCTGCACGCGCTGAGCTCACCGACCTGCTCGTGCAGGGACTCTCGCGCTCGGCGGTCGTATCGGAGTCCGATCTCACCCCCGACGAGGTGGCCGCGCAGTTGCGCGTGGTCATGTTCGGGGCCATCGAGACCATCCAGGCGTCGGTGCTGACGACCCTGATGCTGCTACTCGAGTACCCGGAGTCGATGGCGCAGGTGCGCGCGGATCCCTCGCTGCTGGTGGGTGCGGTCGACGAGGCCATCCGCTGGATGCCGCCGGTGGCCTTCATCGAGCGCTGGACGCGCGAGCCGGTCACGCTCGCGGGCGTGGAGATCCGTGAGCGGGAGTTCGTCGGCGTGAGCGTCATCGCCGCCAATCGCGACCCGAGCGTCTTCGCGGATCCCCTGCGCTTTGACATCCACCGCCCGAATGCTCGGCACGGCCTGAGTTTCTCGTCGGGCGAGCACCACTGCTTAGGAGTGCACCTCGCGCGCATGCAGACGGTCATCGCCCTGGAGGAGATGCTCGATGCGTGGCCGACGATCGAACTGATGTCGGTGACGCCGCCGAGCGGGTTTGCCTTCCGTCGGCCCGCGGACATGGTGGTGAGGGTGTAGCACTTGTGCTACAGTGCCGGCGTGAGCACTGTGGGTGTGCGCGATCTGCGTCAGAACGCCAGCGAGATCCTGAGGGATGTCGAGGCGGGGCGCTCCGCCACGGTGACCGTCGCTGGGCGGCCGGTCGCGCAGATCGTGCCCATCCGAGCCGAGCAGTGGACGACGTGGGATCGCGTGAGTCGGGTCTTCGACAGCCCCTCCGATCCCAGGTGGGATGCCGAGCGTCGCGAATTCGCGGCCGGTGACCTCGCGGATCCCTGGTCGCGCTAATGCTGTCGGTCCTCGACACGAGCGTCCTCATCGGGCCGTCACCCGCGCCCATCGAGGGTGAGATCGCCATCAGTGTGGTCTCCGTCGCCGAGTTGCAGTTCGGCGTGCTTGTGGCGCCGGACGATGAGCGTCGGGCACTTCGCCTATCGCGCCTCAGCGCCGTGGTGAGCAACTTCGAACCGCTCGCGGTGGATGCCGCCGTTGCCGCAAGTTATGCGCAACTAGCCGCCGCCACGCACCGATCTGGCCGCAAGGCGTCTGCTCGCAGTCTCGATCTCATGATCGCGGCGACGGCGCACGCCCATCAGGCCCGTCTGGTGACGAGCAATGTCGATGACGTGAGGCACCTCGCGGATCTGGTGGAGATTGTCGAAGCGTGAGGGCCAGGTTCGCACTGTACTGCGGACCTGACAGGCACCCCCCGAGCCAACCGTCGGCAGAAGACCGTGTAACTTGCTGCCCACAACTGAATACCTCATCAAGAGGGGCAGAGGGATACGGCCCTGTGAAGCCCCGGCAACCTGCCTGAGTCGTCTTGCATCCGCGAGGCCCGATCAGGAGTGGTGCCACCTCCGTCTCGGCAGGTCGCCGAGAGAGATGAGCGAGAGGCCTTGCGATGGAACCCTGTATGTGCCACTGACCTGGCGTGCCGTCCACTGACGGCGCCGGTTCAGTGGGTCTTGTGCGCGCTCGTGCGCGCTCGCTTCTCTCACGCGGTACGCCGCGTCCCGCATCTGACATGACCCCGTGCGGCATACACGCACGCACATTCACACGCTTGCTCATACCCAGAAAGGCATTTCCATGACCACGAACACCACCACCCTGCTCAACGACGTCGACATTGAGGCCGTCGGCGGCCTCATCCAGGCAGTGAGCGACGACTCAGCCAAGGCGGCCACGCGCTGGCGCGCCAGCGTCACCTGGCTCGGGGGATTCCGCAGCGAGGCGAAGATCCGCTCCTTCGCGCCGATCGCCTCCGACGAGCCCGCTGCTCTGGGCGGCACTGACTCGGCGCCCAACCCGGTCGAGCAGGTGCTCGCGGCGCTCGGCAACTGCCTCGCCGTCGGCTACGCCGCCAACGCGACCGCTCGCGGGATCGAGATCAAGGAGCTATCCGTCGATATCGCCGGCAACCTCGACCTGCACACCTTCCTGGGTCTGCGCCCGGGCGGGCACGCGGGCTTCGACGACATCACCGTCGAGGTGAGGCTGGTGTCCGACGCGACGCAGGAGCAGATCGCGGACCTGCATGAGCATGTGCTGTCGACGTCGCCGGTCGGCCACACGCTGCGGGCCGCCGTACCGCTGTCGGCGAGCATCACGCTCGGCTGATCGGCCTTGAGTGGCGACCTGTGGCTGCACCACGCCAAGCGGCAGCAGCACAGGTCGCCACACAAGGCTCACGCGAGCGCAGTGCAGCGCTAGCGGCACGACGACGGCGCGTAGAGCTCGCGTAGGCCCGCGATGTCACCGGGCTGCGGCGTCAGCGGCGACTGCCCGACGGTGTGGATCGGATACATCAGGAGACGCTCATCGCTCACGTGCCCGAGCCCGAGGATGTGGCCGATCTCGTGGTAAAGCAGCGCCCCGCGGCCGCGCACTCCGAAGCCGGGCGTGCGGGCCCACGCGCTGTCGGCGTACATCGTGAGGATTCCTGAGCCGAGCACACCGTCGCGCTCCGCGGCGCCACCGGATGCATCCGGCCCGTCGAAGGGCGCCGGCCCCCAGCCGATCTGGATGTCTGCTGTCGAGCTGGATTCCTGGCGGAAGCGCAGTCCGGTGAGTGCGGCGAAGCGGTCGAAGACCACGCGCAGGTCGCTGACCAGCCCCGTGTCGCCCCCGCCGGGAGCACCCTGGGCGTTGTAGGTCCACGTGATGGTCGAGCAGCGCGGCCAGCTCGCGACGGAGTCGACCAGCGGCGCCCAGCCGCGACTGACGCGGAAGTTCTGTCGCGTCGTGCTGCCGCCTGCGGTGACCTTGACCGTGTAAGTGCCGGCACGCTGGGTGCGGGCCAGGGGGATCGCTGCGCGGTACGCCGCCTTCGATGAGGTGGCCCGCCACACGGTCGTGCCGGCGCGCATCACGACCACCGTGATCGGACCCCTGCTCGCGGTGGCGCTCACCGTGACGGGGCGCACCGCGCGCTCGTCATCGTCGGGGAAGAGGTGGGTGGTCGATAGCGAGACGGAGCCGGCCGCGGGCAGCAGCCGCCCGCTCGCGATCCGCTGCGTGACCGCATCGAGAACACTCATGAGCCGTCCTGGGCGGACCGGTGAGCACTGGAGGTCGACGGTGATGGAGATCGCCCCGCTCGCGGGCACGTCTGCGCGGTCGATGTCGAGTGCGGCCGTGATCTGCTGCGTGTGGCGCTCCCCGCTCTGCTGCACCCGTCGATCGGTGGAGGCGTAGCGCGTGGCCAGGGGACTGGTGCCCCTCAACGCGCCGAGGACGAGCGAGTGGCAGACGACGTCGCGCTTCGCCGTGGTCGTCAGCGTGCCGGTGACGTCGATCACCAGGGCTTGCCCGGGGGTGAAGCGGGTGGGGGTGATGCGCAGGTCGGCATCGACACGTGCACCGAGGTCCGCGCGCGAGGTGATGAGTGAGGCTGCGGCGGGTGGAGCGATGCCCAGCGCCACCAGCAGACCTAGCGCCGCCACGATGCTGAGCGCGGCCACCATGCTCGGCCACACCACGATCCCTGTAGCGCTGCCCCTGCTCCGGGCCGACCGTGCGTGGGCCATGCCCTCACATTAGCCGCCCGTTGACCGCGAATCCTGGGGAGAATGCGCGGCTAATGGGCGGCTAGGCAGGGATCTCGCCGGATCCGCGCTCGATGAGTTGCGTCGGCACCAGGTGTACGCCGCTGCCCGCGGGATCGAGGGCGAGCTCGGCTGCGAGCGCACCGATGCGCCGTGGATCCTGCGCCACGACGGTGACACCGGGCTGCAGCAGGTCAGCGAGTTCGAAGTCGTCGAATCCGACCAGCGCCACCCGGTCGGACAGCCCACGGCGCTGCAGCACCGACACGGCGGTCATGGTGATGACGTCCTGGCCGGTGAAGAGCGCGGTGGGCGGGTCGGGCAGGTCCAGGAGCCGCTCGATGGCGGCGCGCGGCGATGAGCCTGTGAAGCCCTCGCGGTGCACCAGGCTCGGATCGACGGTGATGCCGGCCCCGGTGAGGGCTTCGACGTAGCCCGCGTAGCGGCCGCGCGAGGTGTAGATCGACGGGTCGCGGCCGAGGAAGCCGATGCGCCGATGGCCCCGCGCGATCAGGTGATCCACCGCCGTGCGCGTGCCGAGGGCGTTGTCGACGAGCACGGTCGGCACGTCGAGCCCGTCGAGGGTGCGGTCGACGAGCACCACGCGCCGTCCCTGGGCGATGACCCTGCGCAGGTGCTCCCCCGCCGAGTCGCTTGGCGCGGTGATGAGGGCGTCGACCTGCCGGGCGACGTACGCCGCGGTCATCTCGCGTTCGCGGGCGAAGTCGAGGTCGGTGCTCGAGGTGAAGACGGCGACCCCGCGCTCTCGCGCCACATCCTCGATGCCGCGCAGCAGCATGGCGAAGAAGTGGTTGCCTGCATCCTCGAGGAGTACGCCGAATGTCGCGGTGCGCCCGTCCGCGCGACGCAGGGCGGTTGCCGCAGCGTTGGGCCGGTAGCCCAGGGCAGCGGCTGCCTCCCGCACGCGGTCGGTCACGGCACTCGACACGCCGGGCTCGCCGTTGACCACCCGCGAGACCGTCTTGAAGCTCACCCCCGCCATAGCGGCCACGTCCCGCAGGGTGGGCCGTCGCGGCCCGACAGGGGTGGCTCCGCCGACCCGCCGGGCTCTGTCGAGGGCGGTAGGCGCACCGGGTAACGAAGCCATAACGGAGTGCCTTCCCACTCGAAAAAGCCTTGACGCGAGCGTGACCTAGGCCATAGAAAGCCTTTACGACAACGTTGTCAAGATCTCGGCCTCGGAACGATTGAGTAACGGGCGGCACGACCGTCTTGCGCTCCGGGCCACATCGCGACAGGTTGCGTAGACCCCCGGGGTCGCCCGACCCCCAATGAAGAGGAGTTTCTTCATGGCACGTGCATTCACAGGCCGGCGCCTCGCCTACGTGGCGTCCGCCGGCGTGCTGGCACTGGGCCTCGCCGCTTGCGGTGGATCCAGTGACAGTGGCTCGTCCAGCTCGGCTCCGGCTCCTGAGTCCTCCAGCGCTGCACCGGAGTCCTCGTCGGCCGAGCCCGCACCGGCTCCGGCCGATCCCGTCAAGGTCACCCTGATCACCAAGGACTCGACCAACCCGTTCTTCGTCGCCATGCAGGAAGGCGCGAAGGAGGCCGCTGCGGCGTCCGGCGTGGAGCTGACTGTCGGCTCCGGCTCTGCCGAGGGTGACGACGCGGGCCAGATCGCCCTGATCGAGCAGGCCATCGCACGGGGTGATGCCGGCATCCTGATCACGCCGATCTCGGTCAACGTCAACGCAGCGATCGAGCAGGCACGCGCCGCGGGCCTCTACGTCATCGCACTGGACACCCCGACCGATCCGCCGGACGTGGTCGACATCACCTTCGCGACGGACAACTGCCTCGCGGGTGAGGCCATCGGCCAGTGGGCCGCAGGCTGGCTCAACGGCGACAAGGCCACCATCGCTCGCCTGGTCATCTTCAACGACCGCATGGTGTCCGTGGACTACTGCCGTGACAACGGCTTCCTCAAGGGCATGGGCATCGACGTCGTCGACGGCACGATCATGGGCGACGAGGCCGAGACGGGCACGTACTCCACCGGTGCCGGTGGCGACTACGAGATCGTCTGCCTCGAGGCCACGGGTGCCAACCAGGAGGGTGGCCGCACGGGCATGGAGAAGTGCCTCGCTGCCAACTCCGACATCAACGTCGTGTACACGATCAACGAGCCGACCGCCTTCGGTGCCGCTGAGGCACTCAAGGGCGCTGGCAAGAAGATCGGCGAGGACGTCATCATCGTCTCGGTCGACGGCGGTCTCGCCGGCGTCGAGGCTGTGAAGGCGGGCGAGATCCAGGCCACCTCGCAGCAGTACCCGCTGCTCATGGCGAAGCTCGGCGTCGAGGCCATCAAGGCCATCGCCGACGGCGGCGCCCCGCCGTCGCCCACCTCGGCTAACGGCGAGTTCTTCGACACCGGTGTGAAGCTCTGCACCGAGACGCCGCAGGACACCGTCACCGCTGCCGAGCAGTGGACGGCACAGCAGTGCATCGACAACGCCTGGGGCTGATCGGTCCTAGGTAGCACGTAGGGAGTGCGGGGCGGCTTTTCCTCAAAGCCGCCCCGCACTTTCCTTGTGAGGCTACGCTCCCTCTCACGCACGATTGACCGGAGGTTGATGTGAGTTCTACGGCCCCCACCACGGCGGCGGACGAGTTCGCCGACAAGGCATCGACGATGCAGAAGGTGCAGTCCTCCCTGCACCGTTACCCCTGGCTGAGTCCGCTCTTCGTCCTTGCGCTTCTGCTGGTCATCTTCGGCGTCCTCGGGCTCGTCATGGGCGTCGGAGATCTCGAGAACTTCTTCAAGCCCGGCACCATCTCGCTGATGCTGCAGCAGACCGTGATCGTCGGCACGCTGGCCATCGCTCAGACCATCGTCATCCTCACGGCCGGCATCGACCTGAGCATCGGCGCGATCATGGTCTTCGCCCAGATGTTCATGGCCAACCTGGCCGTCTACACCACCGCGTCCAACGTCACCTTCATGGCCGGGCAGAACCCCGTGCTCGCCGTCTTCATCGGACTGATCGTGGCGACACTCGCGGGTGGCCTCAACGGCTTCCTCATAGTCAGATTCAACCTGCCCCCCTTCATCGTCACCCTGGGCACGCTGAGCATCTTCACCGCTCTCACGCTCATCCTCTTCAAGGCCCGCACCATCCAGGGCAAGGAGATGCCCGACTTCATGCTGCTCATGAGCACGAAGTTCGAGCTCGGGCCGCTGACCTTCACACTCGGCCTCATCGTCATGCTCCTGCTCTACGTGCTCTTCGCGTACATCCTCCGCGGCACAGCCTGGGGCACGCACGTATACGCCGTGGGTGATGATCCGGTCGCCGCCGAGCTCTCCGGCATCAACGTCAAGCGCGTGCTCTTCAGCGTCTACGTCGTCGCCGGCGTGGTCATCGGCGTCGCCGCATGGATCACCATTGGCCGCACCGCCGCTGCAAGTCCCAACGTCGCACCCGAGATCAACCTGGAGACGATCACCGCTGTCGTGATCGGCGGCACCTCGCTCTTCGGCGGACGCGGCCGCCTCCTGGGCACCCTGCTCGGCACATTCATCATCGTCGTACTCGACTTCGGCCTGTCGCTGGCCGGCCTTGACCAGGCCTATCGCGTGCTCGCGATCGGTGTCCTCGTCATTGCCGCCGTCGCCGTCGACCAGTGGATTCGGAAGGTGAAGGCATGACCGCAACGACCACCACGCAGCCCATCGTCCAGGCCAAGGACCTCAGCAAGTCCTTCGGTCGCGTCGTCGGCCTCGCGGACTGCAGCTTCGAGCTCTACCCCGGCGAGGTGCTCGCGGTGGTGGGCGACAACGGCGCGGGCAAGTCGACGCTCATCAAGTGCCTCTCCGGTGCTCTCTCGCCCGACTCGGGGGAGATGTACATCGATGGCGAGGCGGTGACCTTCAAGTCGACCAATGACTCCCGCGCCAAGGGTGTCGAGACCGTCTACCAGACCCTGGCGGTTGCACCCGTGCTGGACATCTCCGAAAACCTCTACCTGGGCCGCGAGATTCGCAAGAAGGGCATCCTGGGCAAGGTCTTCCGGAGCCTGGACAAGAAGAAGATGCGCGCGGAAGCCACGCAGAGCCTCAATGACCTCGGCGTGCTCACCGTGCAGAGCATCACCCAGTCGGTCGAGACCCTCTCCGGTGGCCAGCGCCAGGCCGTCGCCGTGGCTCGCGCTGGGGCCTTCGGCAGCAAGGTCGTCATCCTCGACGAGCCCACGGCAGCCCTCGGAGTCAACGAGTCCGCACGCGTGCTCAAGCTCATCAAGGACCTGCGCGAGCGTGGGATGAGCATCATCCTCATCTCCCACAACATGCCCCAGGTCTTCGATGTTGCCGACCGCATCCACGTGCAGCGCCTGGGTCGTCGCGCTGCCGTGGTGACTCCGCAGTCGCACCAGATGAATGAGGTCGTGGCCATCATGACCGGCGCGATGACGGTGCCGGAGGCCGAGCAGCAGTTGACGCCTGTCCGCTAGTCAGCGGTAGAGGGCGGGCACCTCGGGCGTCTCGATCGCCTGCGGACCGGCCGTGACGGCAGTGACAGCCGCGTTGGCGGTGATCGTGGCGAGGAGGCCATCCCATGCCGTCGCGCCGCTGGTGCGACCTCGCTGGGTGGCATCGACCCAGGCCTGGAGTTGACGGCGGTAGGCGTCGGCGAATCGGCCCAGCCAGAGAGCGGGCACGTCATGCCCGATCGCTCGCCCCGAGCGGCGCGTGAGGAATGCGCCGTCGCCCATCTCCACTGTGCCGTCGCTGCCCACGACCTCGCAGCGCACCTCGTAGCCATAGGCGGCATTGATGAAGGCTTCGATCTCGACGATGACTCCCCCGCGCGTGATGAGCAACACGAGGACGGGATCGAGCTGACCCTCGGGTGTGCGCGGGCCTGGACGGCCGGCGACCACCTGCACGGTGGCGTAGTCGTCGTCGAGCAGCCACCGATTGATGTCAAACTCGTGGATCGCCATGTTGGTCATCGTCATGGAGGTGGCCAGTCCGTAGGGCGCCGCCTCATTGCGGTGCACGTTGTGCACGATCAGGGCATGGCCGATCCCGGGGAGCGACTCCTTCAGCGCGGCATAGCCCGGGTCGAATCGGCGCATGAAGCCCACGGAGATCAGCCGGAGACCGAGGTCGACCTCGGCATCGACCACCGCCTGCGCGTCGGCGACGGTCGGCGCCAGTGGCTTCTCGCAGAGCACGGGCCGCTGGGCGTCCAGGCAGAGCAGGGCCTGCTCCGCGTGCCGGTCATCGGGTGAGGCGATGACGACGGCGTCACTCGAGGCGATGAGTTGCTCGACATTCGGGGCGACGTTCGCTCCGAGTTCATCTGCCAGCTGAGTCGATCGGGCGGGGTCCGCGTCGTAGACCCAGGCCACCTCGGCCCCCGAGATTTCGCGTGCGAGTGAGCGGGCGTGCGCGGTGCCGATGTTGCCGGTGCCGATGACTCCGATGCGCAGGGGATCCACGCGCGCATTCAAGCAGCGCGGGGCGCGCCTCGCGGGATGGGGGCGCCTACGATCTGTCTATGCGCCGTGTGCCGATCGCCCTCCTGGCCCTGCTTGCGGCCACCGGAGGGACTCTGCCGAGCACGGTGCAGGCAAGCGTGCCGCGTGATCAGGCAAGCGTGCCGCGTGATGTCGCATCGGTGCTGACGCTGGGCACGGTGCTGCCCGACACCGGCACACTGGCCGCCTACGGGCCGGCGACCCAGGCCGCGGTGCGACTGGCGGTTGCGGATGCCAACTCAGCCGGCGGCGTGCTGGGCTCCGACGTGGTCTTGCGTCCGGGCAACTCCGGTGGAGTGGGAGGGTCGGCCTTTGCCAAGACCCTCGCCCGACTGGCCGATGCTCAAGCGGTGATCGGTCCGCTCTCGTCGGCGCTTGTGCTTGAGAACCGACCCGCCGTCGCCGGCCGCACTCTCATCTCGCCCGCGGCCACCAGCCCGCGCCTGTCCGGCGTGCTGGCGCGCACCGTGCCCGTGGAGTCCCAGGCCGGCCCCATGCTCGCGACGCTGGCGAAGCGTCGCGGAGCTGTCCGCCTGGTGGTGGTGGGCCCACGGGAGCAGCGCCCGTTGATCGACGCGACCCTCGATCATGCTGCTGTCCTCGGGCTCTCGGCGACTGCGGTGGAATTCACGTCGCGGCAGAGCATGGCGAGTATCGCCGGCCGCATCGTGCGCACCAGCGCCGATGCGATGCTCCTCGCATCGGGAGCCGAGACCACCGGGATCCTGCGCGAGCTCTTGCGCCGCGGGATGCCGGCACAGATCCTGCTCACCCCTGACGCCGTCGACGGTGTTGATGCGCGCCAACTGCGCCGCGGCACGCTCAACGGGGCATTGGCAGTCGAACTCGACGTGCGCGTGCCCCGTGCCCTGGCGTCGCGCGTCGCGGCCATGGTGCCCGGAGCCCGCCAGACGGCGTACTCCGCTCAGGCCTATGACGCGGCCGCCCTTGCAATCCTCGCCGCCGAAGCGTCGGGTCGCTGGCTGGGCGAGATCACCTCGGAGGGGGTGCGCGCGGCACTGCCCGATGTCGCGAATGTCGGCGTGGAGTGCGACACCCTGGCGCGCTGCCTCCGGCTCATCGGTCGGGGGGTCGACATTGACTACGTCGGGTACGCCGGTCCCTACGCCTTGGGGTCGGACGGCGACCCGGGCATGGGCCGCTATCTGGTGCGGACCTTCGGGTCGAGCAACAAGCCCGGCTCGGCGGCGCGTCCGGTCACCTATCCGTGACGGTGCCGCGCTCTCCGCTAGGGAAGCATGCCGGCGCGCTGGGCCATGCGGTACATATCCGTCTTGGTCGGTAGCGGGGTGCCGGCCTTGCGCGCCTTCGCACGCACACGCTTGATGTACTCCTCGGCCGTGGTCCGCGAGACATTCATGCGGCGGGCGACGGACTCCATCTTCAGCCCCGAGGCA
>Ga0194133_10008613_pt1 | contig 11860 bp, 2 predicted proteins | sample TA2KigOf40mmetaG_FD_155448 | JGI IMG/M metagenome (GOLD analysis project Ga0194133, IMG submission 155448) | Freshwater microbial communities from Lake Tanganyika, Tanzania - TA2015055 Kigoma Offshore 40m | ecosystem: Environmental > Aquatic > Freshwater > Lake | place: Tanzania: Lake Tanganyika...
ATTACCCTGACAGAGAGTGCCTCATTGATTTTTATGGCAATCCGGGGTTGAAAAATTGTTTGCATGGGCAGCCGGGAAATCCAGAGTGTAACACATTGACATCCCATAAGTTGAAAAACTTTGCTAAATGAAAAAGAAAAAGGGTGTTTAGTTTGAGTAGAAGATGTTAAAAATTTCCAGACTCTTAGCTTAAAATACCCAAGTGGTAATTATCATAAGTTAAAGTTACATTAAGTTGCACCAACCCTGTCTGGCTTTTTAGCCAATTAAGGTAACTGCAAAAAAATGCTCAGCAAAGATGAGCATTTCAAGATCTAATTAGCTGAGTTGAGTTAGGAAAAAAAAATAATGATCATCCTATCTTTCAAACAGCCACAATTAAGGTGGAAAAATAATCTAGAATAGAAATGTTGAGTCTCTTTTGGGCATGTTGAAAAATTGTTACTTCGTGGTTTTCTAATTTGAGTTACAAGAAACCTGGTGTGACTTCGTGCTGCTCCACACTACAAAGTTTCATTTTTTCAAAACATCTTTGACAAAGTGTGTCAATTAATATTTTTGCATACAGCTATATGACACTTTTGCAGGAACAAATTGGTTTCACAACTGCACGATTCTTGAATAAATGATTTAATCATACTGTAGATAATATTTTTTGAAAATGAAAATTCCAAAGTACTCCACAAAAAGGCACATCGAACGAAAAAGCACTCTATACTTCAATGATAAAAATGGACCAAACAAACTCCACAGAAGGTAAGAAAAAGAAGAGGAAACCGATCTGAAAGGTATGACATTATCAGAAGTACGCAAAGCAAGCAGATACAGAGCTGTTCCATCTGTGAAAGAAAAGAATGAGATGAGCAACCCCTTGCAACCCAACATTATGACTCTACGAAGTCGCATCACTAGTGCTTGATCAAAAAAGGGGAGGCAACCTATGAAAGCAATGAACGGAGGAGATCATCCACCCATTATCAAGTAAGTCAAGGATCCTGCCAATCAATGATCATCCAGTGTTATGAACTCTGGACTAGACCAATAATCTATGAATGACATCAACTGACATCACCTTCAGCCGATTGGAAGAAGATGCCATTTGCTAAGCCAATCGAAAGGTGACATACACAGACACAGATAAGGTGGCATAAAGGACCAACGGCAAGAGACCCCAGAAAAGAGTTGAATGCCTACCTTCGCTCTATCTCAGGATACCATCGGCAGACCTGAAAGATTAAAGAAACAAAGGTCAAGGTTAGGTCAGGTCAGGTAAGGCTAGGTTAGGTTAGAGTTTGACTAGTTTGTAGTTCAATGAATTTGTTTATTTGACGAGTTCATAATTTGACAAGCTTGGTTCGATGAGTTCTCACAGTATCCTCTTGCCCTTTTTCTCCAAACATGTGTAAATTTTCTTTGCAGTTATGTTGTTTTTAAATAGTTGATAAAACTATTCATAGCTCCCCCCCTCCCTTGGACCTATGGGGCAAAAATTAAATGGCTCATATTTGGACAAAAACTATTTTGCCCTGACCTGGCCCAACTCAACCCAACCCAAGCATACTTTTGACCCGCAGTAAATAAGAGGCTTTGACCTGGGTACTTTTTGACCCGACCCGATGAGATTTTTTTTGACCCAGGGGAAAAAATTCAAAAATTTAGGATTTTAGGGAAAATTTTCCAAACCCAAACCCAAACCAAAGATGACTGGCCCGGACCTGAGCTACAAAAAATTGATATGGCCGGGGTCAAAAATTTTTGACCCAGACCCATCACCCAGTTGGATTTGCAAGGGGAAGACTAAATTTTTATTGGGTTAAATTTTTCCCTAGCACCAGCTAGTTCAAACAAACACATGGTTTTTCAATGTCTGAGTTTGTTATGTCATTTTTCCCCAAAAGTTCTGTTTTTGTTTCATTTCAGACCTTGCTCTGTTATATGTAACTTAAAGGCCAGCTAGCTATATAGTCTCTATATTTTGATAGGATTTTAATTATGCCATATTCAAATGAGACCCTCTATCTTCCCACATGCTTGTGAGGTCTCTTAAATAACGTTAAACACTGCCAATTTCGTTGTGAGTGTGTGGATTTGCCAAAAATTGTTTGTCTTCTGCTGCAGAAAGATAATGGCAGGCTTTGGAGCTGCACCATCATCTTCAGTCTTCATCATCATCATCATCATAATCTACCTCAAAACCAGGTTTTCTTAACCTTTAATGAGGACATCTCAAGTCATGATGAGCACTAATTTCCACCTTCAAAAAAAGAAGGATGTCAAACTTTAGCATAATTTTCTCATGATATAAATATATATGTCAGGAAATTTTTCTCAACTCTATATTAGAAAAAATTCTCTGAATAACTTTTTTTTAAAGAAAAAAAAATCCACCAATTTTTAAATTTATCAAGAATCCATGGCTATTTTGCTTCAGCCTAGACGGTTTGTGGTTTGTCAGAGCGCCCTTTGCACCACTTCAAAAGGTGTGTGAGTGTGGAGGGAAAAACACTTTGGGTATATATTCAAGTATGAAGTTTAGTCTTGAGTTCACAAGCCACCAGAAACATTGTCTGATGTCTTGATGGTGTTTGTGTGCAGGAGAGTGTTTAAACCATCAAAGGAACTGTTCTAATAAACATTGTTTCAAATAAAAGAATCTTCATTTAGGGTGAGTAAAATTCATAGATTATGAGCATAAATCACCTTCTTTTTTTTGACCCTGTCTTGGAATATTTTTTTTGTGCAATATTGGCTCAGGTGATGACTTATTCAATGTAATCAGCTTTATCAGGGTCATTGGCCTGGTCAAAGGTGCTTGTTGATTTTTTTTCTCAAGCCGGAGTTGAAAAATTGCTTCTATGGCCTGGGGTTTGAACCGGCAACCTTTCATCCTGATACCATGTCTATTCGTCAAATGATCTTTTGTTAAACAGATGTTTCACCTATAATGGTTTGCCTAATGTTGTTTTTCCTTCTATGTTAGTTTGCCTAATAGTCGATTTGCCTAGTGCCATTTTGTCTTAACCTGACCCAACCAGCCCCCCAAAGCATGTTTCCCCTCCTTAGCCCTGCGGGCGTGTTTCCTCTTCCATCAGGAAACTGACATAGCAGGCGAACTGTCCGTTAGACAAACAGACATTACGTGAACTGACATAGTTGGAGAACAAACATTAGGCCAATAGTTGTGGGCAAAACAACATAATATATGTTTTCCCTTTAAAACTAGATATCAGTCTTTGACCTCTCACCCATGGCTACCCCTTTTTTGGGTTTAAACCCATAATTCTCCCATCCAAATTGTATCCCAATGAGCCGCAAGTTTTATGTTTTTAAAGTACGGCTTGAAAATTCTTTGTCAACATAAGGCGCACTGCAGTGGTCTATTTCTGGTGAGCTACCCAAGGCGGGAGTTGAGCCTGGGTCTCTGGGATGGGATCTGGTGTGTAACCAACTAGACCACATTAACTCCTTTGTGCTCATCCTATTTGCTCACTTTCTCTAATGGTATAACCTTAATTCTTATCACATATGAAAACAAACATATTGGTCTCAATTTATTTTCATCTAGCAGTGTTTAAAATGGGAGGGCTAAAATTGATCTGGAAGCAATTCTCGACCCAAATTTGCTGGGGTTTGGTTCAGCAGGTTCTAGTGTCAGACATCAGTTGCAGTTTTGAAGCAAAACAAGCTTTAGCTTGCAATATCTTTTATTGACGGATCATTTGAGATATTTCATAATCTTTGATATCCCTACAGAGAAGGAGCGTGGATCACAGAAAACAAGTACATGAAAACAAAATAGCGGAGCAATAGGTTCATTGACGAATACTATTACATTGAAACTAGGGCTAGGCCCTTACTTAAGGGATGACACTTGAGTTAACGTAGGAAATACATGTATGTACAGTATGTCTAATATGCAAAGAACAGGACCCTCCAGATCATGGCATGTCTTTTGACAAATAGGCCTCTGGAGTGAAGGGGAGCTCAACTTGATTTTAAATGTTCCTTGAGTATGTGACAAATAAGACCTTTGGAAAATTTGGTGTAGTTGGTCCAGCGGTTCTTGCAGGATAAAAGAGCATGGATACTTGCAAAATTCCAAGGGTACAACCAGCCTGTTTTAATTATACCTGATCGGAAAAGAGTCACACAGTTTGGGCAAAAATTACACAATTGTAGTCTGCACGTACATTAGTAAAAAATTGTTTAATAAAATATAAAATGGTATTCGTTAAACCTTATTCATCAAAATGTCCCATAAATCCCACAATTTACCAATACTGCTATTTACTTCAAAAGTTGCGCCAGACATGGGTCATTTTTCCAGTCGCAAAGAGATTCAAAATAACTTGCTATTTACTAAAGACTGATTGATAATCTCTCTTATCTAGATTACAATTCAAAAGTTGTACAATAATCTTTTTTTGGCAAAGTCTGTCATGTTTTTTTTTGAAGATTTTCAACCTGTTGCTGGCTTGATTCTTTTCGAGAGATTCTCTTCTCAAACAATAGAATGGAAAAAGTTCTGCTCCTGAAATGCAGGTTCCCATAAACTTCATCTGGTTCTCAAGTGTTTATCAGGAAAGAAATTCAGTTTCACCATTTGAGCTGAAATCCCACTTGCTTTTGGAGTGGTTCAAATGAATAAATGCTTTTTGCAATGTCCATGTTAAGCTGTTTTCTCCAAGTAAAGTTTACCACTACTGAATCCATTAGGAAAGAAATATGCAGAATTTACAACTTCAAAGTTCAAAGTAAGAATGCTTAAAATCAGGTAAGAAATTTTTTCTACAACAATTTGGAAGTTGAGTGACACTTCTACAGATGAAATACAATGACTTTGCTATCTATATATTTTCATAAGCAAAATTTTTGGAAGAAAAGTTTATAGAAAGTTTGCTTTTTTCCATAAAAATAGAAAAACTTATCAGTAGGCACCCAGAGAGATGATAAATGCAGACTTTTTCAAATAGCGCACACGCAAGTCTCGCATGAAGTCGCTAAGACGAGAAAGAGACGTCGGTTGTAACTTATAGCTAACCCATTCCTTTTATAAAAATAAAAGACTGTCGTAAAAAATACTCATGGTACTTTATTGTTTAGTATTACACTTATCTTTTCTTCGTGATATAATGTAAAACTTAAGACTAAGGTCTCACTATCATCCCAAAGTAACTTACGTCTAAGCACGTAGAGAAATAATTAGGTAACATTTTAATAATTAGGCAACATTTTAAAGGCATGCAAGCCTTTTTATGGGCATGTGAGACAGGAGTCTGCTGATCAGGACTGCATGGGAATGAAACGTGGATAGAAAGGTTACGTGATCAAAAGTGGTAAATTCAGTAATCTTAAAATTAAGTACAGTAATCTGTGTGTATTGCTATATCTACATAAATATAATAAGTTGGGCATATAAAATTTTGACCAAAAATTAATCTAATCCTCAACTGTCATTTCAACCTCTGACCTGCAATCTCCTCCCCTGAGCAAGGCACTGCTTCCATTGAGATTGAGGAACCATTAAACTAACAATAACAGTCAGGACCGGCTAAGCCGTCCCCTTTTTGGCATTTTTTATCATTTGTTTTCTGTTTTTTATTGTATGTTACCCTTTTTAATCGTAATTTGAAGTTTTTTATTGTATTGTAACTGCCACGCCCCCTTTCCACCTCCGTGATGGCACAGATTTTAGTGTTTTATATATATTAATAGGAACAGTCTTTTTTATGGGTGCTATAAGTTTTTTCAGAACGTGGTTTTCCCAAAAGCAGATTTCCCAAAGATATTTTTCCGAATTCATTATCCCAATAAAATAAGTAAACAATCAAATGTTTGTTAAGTTGGGGTAGTATGGCCAAAATGAAATAAATTGAGAAACATATGGAAATCGGGAAAAAATTATAAAATTGTTTGGGAAAACTGCAATTGGGAAAAACTTGTTCTAAGAAATACTCTATTTTATGTAAAGAAACATAACCTGTAAGAGAAAATACATTGTGCTATTATCATCTGACATGGTTCATTAAGGTTTTGCTCACAGTCCTCGATTTTTTGTTTATCAGTTTTAACATTCCTGCTAGCAACAGATGTTAGGCATGATAAAAAGATTACTTTTTGCTGTTGTTATATAGACTGAAAAAATGACACTTATTTTCTCATAAACATCAAAACTTTTACTTGAGATCAGTTTCTCCCCAGTTCAATTTGATGTTGACAGTTGCTCTCAACACCACAACTTATTTACCAAACACCATATCTTGGCAAAAAAGAAAGATCCACTTTATGTTCAATCAAATTTGAAGACTTTTGTGAGAATCATGTAAGTTATGTTCAGATTTAAATCTATAAACGATAATTATTTTTGGATATATTTGTGTGAACTCTGCACTTTTTTCCAATCAAGGAAGCACAAAATAGTAATAGCCAATTAAGAATACCTATTGATTTTGATAAGATGCTGAAAACTTCTCACAAAGTCATCAACATTAAAATTTAATTGAAGGCTGTTTGAAGAAAAAAGTGGACATGATTTATCTGTAAATAGTAAAAAATAGTAAGAAAGTGAGGCAGGAGCACAAAATATAGTAATTGCCAATAAAGTACCATTTATTGTTTGCGATAAGTCAATTTAATGAAGATGCTGCGAAAACTGTTCACAAAATCATCATTATCAATAACAACAAGAACATCTGGCGTCAGTTGTGGTGAAATGAAATAAAATTTTCAGCCTCAAAGCTGTAGAACATGTATTAGAGGAACAAACCACCTTCTAATAGGTTTCATACCTCAGGGGCATGTTTACTGGTTGGCTGTTTCACTCTGAAACTGAATGTGTTAAATACTACACATCTGCTGAACAAAATTTACTAATTCATTATATTGATTGGTTCACCTCAATGCCCTGAGCTAAAAAAAGTAGTTCATGAATTATAAAATTCAAAACAAACATTCAGTTCTCTTAAATAGTGAGAAAGGTGTTCTGCAAAGATCACCAGCAGCACAGTTCCAAGACTTGGAAGATGAGCAAATGACATATACTGGTGTTGGCCCTCTCCAATCCGTAAAAGAATCGATACTGAACTAATGATTGATTGACCATCAAACCCTTATGTGCAAAAGGAACCGATCAAGATATACTTTGAGGGAGGCACTAAGAGGACTCAGTGGCCTGAATTTGGGGTTGCGCTCTTTACTTAAAGCGAGTATTTCAAAACTTGAGAGTAAAAGTGTAAGGAAAATAGTGCAACATGTTTTTTCCGTACAAGTTTTTTCCAAATTAGGTTTTCCCTAAAACATTTATCCTGTTTTTATTTTCCCAATTTTGAATTACAAACCTAACATTACACTTTGAGCTTTTTCCGAATGAGCTTTTCTGGATTGCACTTATCCCGTCCATATTTTCCTGAATGCTTTTTTCCCTGGCTAATCCAACCTAGAACCCCTTTAATTGGTAAAAATGCATTCAGAAAAATGTTTTTGGGAAAACCTTGTTTGACTACTTTTGTGAAAAACTCGTTCGTGAAAAACTCATAGCACCCAATTAGTACTACTTTTGGGTATTAATATTCCAGAAAAACTTTGTTTGTAAAAGGGCAACCCATGGAAAACACAAAGTACATGCAGTCTGGATTATAAATATTTGTTGTGGAATGGATTTGAATTTTCTAAAGATGGAATTTCTGGCATGACTTTCAACTGATTTTTTCCTGTGCTTAATGGCACAGGCAAAAAAAGCTACATTAAATTGATTATGCTTTGTTAGACAAACATTCAAAAGATCTAAGATGGATAAAAAAAAGCTGAACTTCATGTAGGTAAAGTTTTTGTAAGAATTTCACCTCCTAAAAAGTTATATTTATCTAAAGGTGACACTTCAAGATTATTTAACATGTAAAAAGAGAGTCACTCGCGTTGAAATCACCACTGAATTACAAATTTTGATAAATAAAATCACATAATGAATCAGCTGTTCAGGTATCACCTTGTGCCTACCCTGCCCCAGCCCACCTTGCACCCCATCCTGTCCTTTTAATTTGTATATCAGAAATGTTATTCATAAGGCCGTTACAAGTTTTTCAGAAAGCAGTTTTCCCACCCATATCACCATGAAATATAAAAATCCCAAATTCTGATTTTTACCATGATCAGGGGCAGGGGCAGACTCAACCCTACTAAGATAGGTTAGGAGAGCTTAGTCAATTCTTTCATTTGAAATTTAATCATCCTGATCCCGATCCCAATTTTTTCTAAAAAATGAATATAGGGAAAACTGCATTTGGGGAAAACTCGTAGTTCTATTCGTAAGCGTTAGGCAGACAGACAGACTTTTTGTATATAAAGGTAAATAAAATAAGGGAGTCAGGATGGTCAAGGGGTATTCTAACCCAGGAACCCAGTTTCGACTCCCGCCCGGGTAAAATACTACAAAAAAGATCAAAAAACCACCTAGTGTGCCTTTAATGACCGCCGAGTTGCAAGGCGTACTTAAAAAATGATAAAAAAAAGTTTTTCCCTGCTTTCAATATCATTCATCAAAAAAACTCACAACGATTCATCACAAAAACTAAGGTTTTTTTGTCATCATACCCAAGTTTCTTTTTTTTAAGTAAATTGAAAACAAAGATTTTCATTCCGATGATGAAGACAAAAAAATATTTCTTAATAAGGTCTTCTTTGAAATAATTCAAATGCTTGAGATTTTCTGAATGGAAATAACACAGATGATTAAATGCCCATTTATCTTTGTAGATTTAAAATTTCAGAATCTATTTCACCAGATTTCAAAATGCATTTCATTCTTTTGGTCCATCTCAGCAAGTGTCTCACATAACCAATTCAAGCGAATGGGATTTGTTTACAAGGGAAATTTTCATTTCAAAATGAAATTGAAACATTGCTGGCTATATAGTTTTAATACCAAGATGAAATTCACATTTGCTTCTTCAAATGAGGCTTTTTTTGCCAACAGATCAAGAAAACCACTTTTTTTCATGAGAAAAATGTGGTTCCAAGAAGACTAGATATTGATCAAATGTTTCAATGGTTTGACAACAGATTTTTCTCCAGATTAAGTGTCAAGAATTTTTTTTTCTGTTTCATTCTTTTACTGTTGGTGTAACTTCTATATCTTAGTTGCCCATATGTTGTATGCTTCATCATTTTTCATGGCTAGAGAGAGAAATAAACAGTTAGCATAGCAGGTAATTTCACCTGGTTTTTAGTGGGACAGACTCAGCTCTACAATGATTTTTTTTCAAGCTCAAAAGCTGTGGGTCTTATTACACTGGCAATATAAAATTTTGGGCATCAAAGATTCAAGCTTGATTTATTTTTGAAAAACAACTTTTATTGTATTCTGCGCTAGCTTCTCACAACATTAAAGCGTTAAAGTTCTATTGCGCTTCCTTAAAACTCATTTCAAGATACGTTGGCACCGGATCTTTCATTGCAACACCCTTAATGTCAGGGTATACCCACGCCTCTAATCAGCTGGTGCCAACTCGCTGATCGCCCTCCTTGGTCATAGCTATGGTCAGAGTCTCCTTTATTAACGAATGGCATTCTATCAATAAACAGTTTGGTGTTGATACTTTTCGTAACTGGGAAAGTCATCACTGAGTTTTCTCTGACTTCACGCACACACTGTCTCCAGACCGCAGCTACATTAGTGTACTATTATAGCGCTGTCTGAGGAGCCACTGAGGTAATTTGGTTAGACTGATCTCTAACGTCAACTCATCTGATCGGTGGAAGTCTCAGTGCGCCCTCTTTGAGGAGTGATTGTTTGTTTGTGTGTTTAATAAATACAATTATTAACTTTGTAAGAGCCTGCCTGTTGTTCTGAATGTGTCTGGTCATCTGTCATGTTCATTGCTGGGTGTCTCATCTCTTTTTTACTTTCCAGGATGGAGTGTCTCTCTATTCCTTTTTACGTGATCCTAGCTCTTTCCTACTTTACTTCGTAAACAACGTAATCTTAGTAGTCTGATCTGGTTTGTAAGCTTAGTAAGACCCTCATTTCTCAGCTCCGAGATAAAATTTGAAATATCCAAACGGTGCATTTTTTGCAAGTGATGAGGCTGTCTGGATCCAAACTTTTAAGTCTCTAGTTTCAAAACTGAGGGAGCTATTTGAGGTCAAAAATGGAGGTTGAAAATAGCAGAATTGGTTTAATCCGACCTGTCAAAATTGTGAGCTTGTGAGGATTTGGCATTTTTCCCCGCACAAAAAAAGCCCCGTCTACTTAATTTTACTCTACAGCCATTGTTTTTTGACTCTGATCAAGTTACAAAGAAAATGTGAGACTCAAAGGGCAACAACAATTCAATCTCATCAATCTTGTCTGTAATTTGTTTTTTTATATACCATGTTTTTCTCTGTTCGATAATTTGCTATGGTTAATAGACAAAAAAGTTATCTTGATTTGGAAACAAACCTTCTTTTTTTGTAAACATTTCCATTCAAAATCATCCCATCAAAGTTTCTGAATATGTGAAGTATTTTCATTTTGAAAATAAAAAAAAAAGTCTTTTGATCTTTCGGGGCATCCATCCGCCACTTGGCACTGGGCAGCTACCCACCCTCACCCCTACCCCCACCCCCAAGCAGTCAGCTTCAGGTTTTTTTTGAGTCCCGTTGGTTGTTATGAACTCGTTCATCATGGTGCATAACTGGACAAACACAGACTTGTAGAATATGCGAAGAAGCTACCATGAAGAGATATAAAAAAAGAACCTTTCATGTGTCATTCTTCAAAGATCTTTTTGAGAATAAGAAAAAAAATTTCTTCATTCTTATATATTGAGGAGAAAAAAAGTATCTTTCTTTTCTGAACATGATAAGAGATGATTGTTGTCTGGAAAAAGACAAAAAAATGTAAGATTATCTATCTATTTCTACAATCCAATATGTTGGACAAGAACAGAAAAAAATGCTGAAAATTTTTCTTGTAGAACCTGTTTTAGATGGTTGATTTGTCAGAACCAGAGGTTTCACCATAAAGTAAAATGGACACAAAATTCAAGTGTTTTTTTATCATTATCATTTTTTTCCTTCCTATCCTCACTATACTTGACAATGTTTATTTTGTCAACAAGTTGATATCTTTAAAAATGATATATGTTTTTTTGATCTTCAAGGAGATACCCATTTTGTCATTTCATAACCAAATTTTGCCCATAAACAAATTCGGAGTCATCTGAATATTACAGTGTCTGCTGATTAACACATCCGAGCAATCCAAATTGAATCGTTTTGGCCAATAAACAAATCCAAGTCATCCAAATTAAATACTTTCAGCCACAAAATTATAATTTTTTAAATTCATTTAAGATTCGTATTTGGAAAATGTGTGCTAAAAAAGTAGCTAATGGCAGAGCCTCATTAACCAAAAAACCTCAGAATCGCAGTTACTTTGGGTGCTTAAAAACAAAATGTATTTTTTCTTATTTTTATCACCCCTTCTTTGCTACAAAAACTGATATTTGCCTAAAGTATTTGTTTACGATAGTCAAAATCAATTACCCATTTATGAACTGCAATACTCGATTTGTTTAAAATACAAATCCAACTCCAATTAAAGGTACACGTTTCGTTTTAAAGCAAATGCAAATCCGGGTAGCCGCCGAAGATCAAAGTCCTAATTCATCAGTCTAATTAAATTAGTGATGGGTCCGGGTCAAAAATTTTTGACCCGGGTTGGGTCAGCCATTTATGGTTTGGGTTAGAATTCTGAAAATTTCCCCTAAAAATGTCAAATTTTTCAATTTTTTTCCCTTCGGATCAAAAAAAATTGCTTCGGGTCGGGTCGGAAAGTACCCGGGTCAAAGCCGGGTCGGCCTCTTATTAACTGCGGGTC
>Ga0194133_10008616_pt1 | contig 11857 bp, 6 predicted proteins | sample TA2KigOf40mmetaG_FD_155448 | JGI IMG/M metagenome (GOLD analysis project Ga0194133, IMG submission 155448) | Freshwater microbial communities from Lake Tanganyika, Tanzania - TA2015055 Kigoma Offshore 40m | ecosystem: Environmental > Aquatic > Freshwater > Lake | place: Tanzania: Lake Tanganyika...
AACTTTTGAAAGATTGTATTTGTAAAAATGCCGAAATTTTTCCATTGGTGACAAAAATCAATTTGTTTGGAGTGTGTTTAATACTTTTTGGAAAAATGAAATTGATTGCGAAATCCGTTAGAAGTTATAACTAAAGGGGGTGACTTGTGATTTGTATCAAGATAGTTTCATTTCTACACAACTTTTTGCTCCAATGATTTTTATATGTGGAAGAGGACTGACTGACTATTACAAAAGATTGTTGAAGACTCAAATCCTTGCATGATAAATGGTTTTGTGTTTTGATGATGAAACAACTCTTTGTCGGAATTAATATAATTCTTTGTCATTTCATTCGTGGGTTTTTTTGCCGACAATCATTGGAAAGGAATCAGGAGTGTTTTAAGCTTTTAAATCAACAAAAAAAACCATTGATTTTGACCAAGAAATGAAGTTTGATGAGAAACACATTTACAACTGCTTGATATCCGGTTTGTTTGATTACAGGAAGAGTCAAATTGTCTGTTTATTGCATGTTGTCAAATATTTTATGGAAAAATTTCAGCCCATTAGACAAATTATCAGATGTAAAGCAACAAAAATAACATTAAAGTTTAGTAAAACCACTGTTTGAGGTCTTGTTTTTAGATATCTCGGCCAAAAATAAAGCTGTGTAGGCACATTAGAATGGAGTACTATGATTTTAAGGCGGTTTACGACAAAATTTGCACCATTGGCAAGTGTATTCAGGTGTGCCACGTGTAAACAGGGGCGAGACAGTTAAAACACGGGTGGATACACCTGAAAGTGGCCATACAGTGCGTCTTATTTTTGGTAGGGATATTTTGCCATGTTTTATCACATTGTTTTTGCCATGCCCCCTCCACACCTTCGTGATGGGACAGACATTAGGGTTTTGTATATATGAATACTAAGAATATATTTGAGAACATGTCGAATATGTATGGAGAGAGATTTCACGAGGAGTGTGGAATCCACTTCTTGAGAATCAAGGGGACTTAGATTGACTGTCTTAGGCTCCCTTCCCAAATATGTATAACATAGGGAGTAACATAAAATACTTTTAGTACCTTCGAAAGTGCAAATTAAATACAACAAGAGAAGAGGCAAAAGAAAATACTTAGCAAAACAGAACCCATGATAGGATCAAGGTAGTTTAAACATGGCGGTGTTCGGTGAAGGACACTTAACCAGAAGGGTTTAGATGGGCCTCTTCACACCTTGCAAAGGGATGTTGGGCTGAATGAAATGAAAAAGTGAGTTGCTTGTTTGTGCAAAAAGAGAAAGGTTTAGATGGCCTAAATTCTTGGGAATGTGAAGGGTTTGAAGGTAATTGCCCAGAGTTGTTGTAGGAAGGAAGGAATGTTACCCAACTGGGTAGTTGGGTTTATCCATCTTCTTGTTTCTTTTTTTCTTCTTGTTGTACAAAAATTATGTGTCACTGTCATACTGAGTTGTTTTTTATATATATGAAGGTAATCAGATAAAGGTTACAGTCTAGATGGTCAATTAAAGCAGATGAGGTTACAGTTAAGATAATCTGAGATGCCTGATCCTAACCAAGGATGATCTATGGGAAAGAATGTGGTCTTTTCTAGAAATCAAAAGTTATATCACTGAAGGATAATTAATACCCAAACTGTTATGGTAATCAATAAAATTATTTTCTGGACAACTGAAACTGTAATCTTATTTTAAAACTTGACTATTAAGCTATTTGCCATGACTGACAAGAATAAAGTATTGCAATCAATGCCCAATAACAATGAGAGTGTGTGTGTGTCTTTAACCTTGTAAAAGTCTCCATTTACTCAAGCAAAAGTTGAGTAAAATTTCGTGCTTGTGTGTCAAAAGAAATTTTTTCTCTTGCAAAAACAACTTCAGTTAGCAAAGAAATGCAATTCATTTGATTGATTTGTTTAGATAGATCAAACAAAATAATGATTTTATTCAAAGGTCATGGATAGGAGAGATTTGTCTTTATCAAATCTGAAAATATGATCGATTTTTCAATAAAGGAACACTTTTTTCTTAGTAATTTTTAATTGATTGCAGAATATTTTTTATTATTTCTTTTTAGGGAAAGAAAAAAAAAGTTCAGCCAATTGCAAGCCTGAAAAACTAATTTAAAAGGATGAATAATAAATGAAGACTGGCTTTTGTAATTGAAATGTTACTGCAGTATTCCTCTAGGCCCAAAAACCAATAATACTGTTTCAAACACAGGTGTTGTTGCTAAGGGTATTTGTTTCTTACACAAAACAATCCAAATATTGAGCAAAAAAACCTTGTTTAAAAGTAAAGTAGGCAGAGAACAAAGACCTCATGTTTGCCTCATGTGTAATGATTAGAAGATTAGAAGAAGGCAAGGTCATTGGGTTATTTAAAAGATGGAAGAAATTCTATTATGCATTTTTGGCATTAAATATATGGTTTTTTTTCATTTTACACTTACATACAATTCTTTGTTGCATTACTGTTATGAAATTCTGTATTTACAAACCCATTGTAACTCTAATACTTAAATCCTAGAGCCACTCTTCAAGTAAATAACTTATTAAATAAATAAGCTTTGAGATTGAGATGTAGATAGCCCATAAGGGTCTCCGAACATTTTATTATTTTATCACGCAACTTATCTATTCACATTTGATTCCTGAGCGCACTTGATCAACAAGTTCCTCCCTCTTATGTTGATAAAAAGGCTTGAGCGCCTAGCCATGTCAACTTGTTAGACGTAAGACTGTGCAGGATAATTACGCTTTAGTATGTAAGTTATGTCATTTTAGAGTCAATAAATTATCTTGAGCATTTTGCATTGCCTTTTTATTCCATAAGTATACTGTCAGAGTGGCATGTCCAACTTCACTGGGTCAATGCTATTCCGCTTATGAGAGCGAATAAGGTTTGTTCGTATACGCTCTAGGGGATAGTCTACATTGAAAAGACAGTTATGAAATAGATTTACCATTGAAACACAACCTGTATTTCATTTCACAAGTCTCTAAATAATTTAAGATATTCAACAGATGGATACCTACTCATGATCCTAAAGAAGTCTGTCTTCTCACAAATGAGCTACTTGGCCAACTTGATCAGACAGCTAAGAATTGTGTTACACTACTGAGAATAGATAGATAGTATCTGATTGACCCTTTTACTATAATCTCAAAGAACACACCCTTTATTTAAAAAAATCCATTTAATTCTTATTTTGTTTTTTCATTCCTGATCTAAACCAACTTGGTGAGATGTTTGGATTTAAAAATAACCTCAGGGGTAAATAATAATTTTCAAACAGCTTTGATTTTATTCATAACAACAAAACATAGAAGATGTTTCGGTCCCAATTGACATTGTGATGTCAGGTCACAGTTAGAAGACCCTGATTCTTTTGTTGTGTAATAGAAAAAAAATAATCAATCGATTAATTATGCAAGAACGAAGTTAACAAAAGGCTGAAATAATTCGATCGAATGACTTGACTTGAAAAAATTATTTTTTGTTGCCAGGTGCATGATTAAAGAACTTTAATATGAACCGTTGGTCTGTTTTACATTTCAAAGTCATTGTTTGTAGACTTCAAAGGATAAAGATGGAATTCTCAATTAGTATTCTAGATTAAACAATTGATTTGTAAGAGCTTTAATGGCATTGAAATTTGATTGTTGTTATCTTAATAGTCGAGCCAAGCAAAAATTTGTATCGAAGCTATTTCATTTATATAAATTAAAGTTTTTTTTTGCTGCACAATAAAAAACCTTATTCAAATTTTACCCTTTATTCGTGCACGAAAAATTTCATTAAAACAAGAGTAATTAAGTAAAATTGGAAAAACAAGCTGAAGTCTGTTATTGAAAATTAAGTCTAAAATTCTCATTCTTCATATGAAATAAAAAACATTATTTTAAGGTAAACTTTTGCAGATGTGATATGATACAACAAAAAAAACCTTAGACAAGTCCAAATTTGCAGTTGAATTTTTTAATCTTAAGAAACTGCTTACTTCAAACTTTGAAAAAAGCTGAAAATCATTAACTGAATTTGAAGTAAATTTGGACTTTTGTTTTTGTAAGTAGAATGCGGTGAGGAAATCAAAAAAACACAGATGGTACCCTGATTAAAATTCCAATTGGTGTGTAGACTCTTTTTGACAAAGCAGTTAAGAGTTCACAAGAAATCTTAATTTATTAGGTCGTAAATACCCCCCCGAATAAGAGACTTCTGGTAAAGAAAAAGGAGGGTGGAATAAATACCACATATCTTTATATCTAAGGTAAGTAAAATAAGATTCTATTTTGTCTCTTTAAAAGGAATTTCAGCCTAAATCTGGTAGGGTTGACAACGGCAGGGGATGGATTTGAGTGAAATAAATCAAGTCTCGAATTGGGAAGAAAGAGAACAAAAGATTGATCAGTAAGATGGCACATCTGTTTAACAATAACTTGAAAATGTCTTTTCTCAGACGAAAAAAAGACTCAATATATCTATCACACCACAAGGATAAGTAGTTGTTAACGCTTACCATAATGCAATTGGGTTTGCCCACAGCCCAGAGATTGACCTTCTTGTCGTCGCCTCCTGTGACGAGTACTCGACCAGACTTGTGGCCTAAGGCCAAGCAGTTGACGGTCGCTCCGTGTGCCACAAACTCCTCTGAAATATTAATAGGTTTTTAATTGCAGAAAAACTTTTAGACCTTCACTTGATTTACTCTTACAAACAACCCGCCTACATTTACATATTTTCTGGCCTAGTGTGAAGAAATCTATTTTTCATGTGTTGAAAAGGAATAACAATCCATTGGAAACAAACTAGCGCATTGAAAGGTCGGGAGGTTGAATGAAAAGAGAGTTCATCATAACAATGTTCCCGCATGAAATGAAGAGTTTGGGGGAAATTGCAGCTCCTTCGTGTAGTTACAAGGAAATGACTTTTTCTCTAGCATCCATACAGGATACGCCATACTGATACTTCTTTCCAAAATTATTCTTAACAGATGAACATTATTTTTACCTCTCATTACAAAGAATGTCTTCAATCAAAAGCCAGTTGCAAACTACTTAACAACTAACTGCAGACAAGAAGCTTAAAGTATTTATGTTTCTGCAAATACAAGTGAGGATAGAGTATCATATAATTCCAGATTAGAAACAACAGTTGCTATCATCTTTCGACATACAAGTGTTGAGTTGCAAATGGGAAAAAGAAGACTTTACAATCACAACAATTTTGATTAAGAAAATTCTCCACACTATAAGCCAGCTTAGCCGCAGGTATATTTAAAAATGTCAATTGTGCTAGTAAATCAAAAACTTACGAAGTTTCCATGCTCTTTTCGGGTTGGTAGTCGTTGGTGGATTCATTGTGGATAAAAAGGGGGGGTGGTTGTTCACGGTTTCACCCTTTGAAGGTTTACATGGCTGGTTTGAGCAGAACAAATTCTACTCTTAAAAATAACTTTGACAGACACTGAATCAATAAATCACATTTTATTTTGAGTTTATCTTGAACTGGGAAAAAATCTGAAACAAAAAAGATGAATAATTTACATGTTAAATTGTTCTGGGATTGCGAGAAAAGATATTATTTTGTTTGTACGAAATCAAACTTACCCTTGGAACTTCTTCAAGTAAGATCTTGTTTGTGTAAAGAATTGAGCAAACTTATCACCTTTAAGATAGAGATGTTTGATTTAAAAAACCACTAAAAGGCTCCTCTTGTTAGCACCACTCAAAAATTTTCCAAATACTTTTAAATAGAATCAAGAAATAGATATTTGTTTATGTTTTGGTAGTTCATCCCACAGTTGGTTTTTTTACACTAGGTATGAAAAGGCGCACCGCCAGCCCAGAAGAGAGCGCGTACGCGTTAAAAAAGAGCGCACGCTTGCTTTAAAAAATGTTCCTTTTTAGTAAACGTGCAAAGTTTTTCAACATTCGTCGAATGGGTTAGACTAAGATTGCGCACGCATTCAGTTAAAAAGATTATGATAAAAGTGTGCCACTTCAGAAAAATATTTGTTGAAAAGTTAAGTAAAGAACAAAAATAAATGAATTATGGAATTGATAGTTTAAAAAAAATGATAAAAGCAATATAATTTAATATTCAAAGTTGTAGTGTAGTCTGACATTATTCCACGCCCCACGTTGCACGCGCGGAAAATGCGGACCTAGCCCTTATTAGCCCTCGAGGGAAATAAATCAGCTGTAGATGCGCACGCCTTAGACAAACAAAAACATGCGTTTCAAGATGCAACATTCTGATTGTGACGTCATTGTTTCCAAACTTACTCATTTTTTTGATAAATTCAAAAACTTTCTTAGTAAAAAAAACTAGTAAACTTAATCTTTATTTCTTTAACTTTAGAAAAGATTTTGACACGATAATATTTTAAATTTTTATTGAATATAAAAAGCCTGATGACGTCATAGAACAGAATGAGTTTTGTTTACAGATTAATTACTTTTTGATAAATTGTATTCGAAGTTTGAAATATTTCTAATCATAAGCTGGAATTTTGGGTCGTCCCTGTAATAATTTTACTTTTACCAAGAATTACTCCTTTTATTGTCATATAGGGCCCAAGCAAACCAACAGTTTTTGTGAATTTTGTGGTGGCAATTTCTTTCTTTTACAGAGTGATTAAAACCATGCTAATACTAGAGTAAATCATGGAAAGACTTGATTAACTTGTATCAGAAGCTCTCAGATACTTTAAGTTGATCAAAAACTTTTTTGGACCTTTTCTTAAATGAAAATTGCTTTTGAGTCTATTTCCAACAGTGGAAGAACATCTTGAAGCTCATTATAATTTTCAGTGTTTTTTAAAAGCTGTTGTATAAAATTCACAAAGTGTCATCTGGTTATTCCTGATGCAAACGTAATTAAATTTTCTCATCTTTTCAAAGTTGTACCTTTTTTCTATGTTAATTAAACCCAATATTTGAAAATCTATTTCAGGTGTCAAATTCCACAACTAAAAGAAAGTCAACCTGCTTGTTTTGTAACGCAGTATTTCTAACTGAATCAAGCCTTCGTCAAAAAGACACAGGGAAAACTTGAAAAATTTACAATGTTGCGCTCATAGGGAGTCTAAAGTTTGGACGTCAAATAGGCTGACGTGGATTCCAAAGGTCGACACACACACTTTGGCCTTCCTGATTCCCACTGGAAATTTAGTGAGGTTGTAGTGAGAGGAGCTCAAGAGTCAACAGGTAATCAAACCAATTGTTGAGTGATTCAACTTTTCAAAATATGAAGTGTTGTGAATTCTGGCCAACATAAACTTTATCTGAAAGATATGTCATTTTGTAAGTAACGAGGTGAGTTTTCATCTATCTTTCCCCTTGAGATGGATTTAAAATGAACTAAGGCCAAATATCAACTTGTTTTCACATGTCCAGATGCTGTATCTTCTGCGACAAAGGTACACCTTACTGGGAGAGATTTTTTAATGACGGGAATTTATTTAACCGTTAATTTTTTGTCCATCCCTAACAAGCTTCATTATTAAAAATAAGAGTAGTCGAATCTCCATTAATAATGCATTATAATTTTCCTTAGGATCAAATTTGTTCAGTCAAACCCAATGAACGTGAACTATGTGAGGAAAAATATTCAAATAAGAAGAAATTTCATATGGCTGTCCATTCGAATGGTATCTGCCCCTAATTAGTATCTTTCTTTTAGGACTGATAGTCAGGCAAATATTTTCTTCTTTAGAAAGCAGCCCCTTGAATGTTTTACCAACACGTCTCCGTCACACTCAATGTGACTTTTGCCCAAAAATCTTATGTGATTTCACCGAATACCTTCACCACAGCACATACAGCACCCAAATTGAAAGCCTTGACCTTTGGAAGAGTTTTGATGTGTGCTTTGTAAAAATGCCCAATGATTCTACTGTGAGAAAGCAGAAAATTAGACTTCATCCAGGCAATCAATCTGGTAGATTTTCCAGAGCTCTTCGATTAAATAACGAGTGTCCAATCTTTGCAGGATTTTTCATTTCCAAGAAGCTGTCACTCAAAAATGCCTGTGATTATAAAAATAGAGTTATGATTATCAATTGTGAATTTTGTGCAGGTTTGGTGTTAATTTGAATCAACTTATACCGATAGTTTTTCCCATTTTTAATCTTTTGTACGTAATTTAATTTTAGACTCTCGGTTTTCTTCGTACACTTCTTTGCATAAGCATGTGAACAAAGAACATGAAAGCGAAATATTAGCTCGACAATGGTGTTACTCAAAAGTATATTTATTTTATACTCCAGAAAATACCATTATGTTTTCTCTAGGTTGCCTTGTAATTTTTGCAATCTCAAGCTACCTTCAAACCACACCTTGGAAAGGCATCAGAACAAAGTACATAAAGTGAGGTTTTGGAAGAAAACTAGAATACATGATTATCAACGCCTTAATTTTTTATAAATAAAGGTCAACCAAAAAGGATCCCTTAATTGCTCATTTTGTGTCAAAGTTTTTGCACGTGGTGCTTATTTTATCGACCATGCCAATAAGTATGCATCAGTAAATTTAATAATGTATACCAAAAGATGGTCCTTCATGGTCCACTCTTCTTCACAGGGACCACCAAAATGAAGTTTCAGCTTTGTGGCAAAAGTGTGAGAAATGTCGAAAATTCTATCCAACATCTGGAATGTTGAAGTCTCACCTGACCAGGTCTCATGGTGTGAAGAAGAGTCTAAAAGACAAGTTCCAATGCAAAGTTGGTCTAAAGGTTTTCAAAAATCCGTTTATTTTATTTTGACTAGGCTTTTTTCTTTTTTTCCAGTTTTGTCAAGCTTTTCTGAGCACGTCAGCTTCTTATGTCGCTCATTCCAACGATCTGCACCTCGACAGGCTCATCGGTGGTGAAGGTCAATGGTCGCAATGTTCACAATGCAAAACTTTCTTCCCTGATAAAGATGTACTCAATAATCACTTCAATCATTCTCATAGTGATAAAACTTTGAGAATCAGGGGGAAAATCAAGTCGTGCATGTGAGTTATATTGAATCCAGGTTTTTTCCATCTTTTGGCTTATTTTTTCGAATTATGTCAGGTTTTGTCAGAAAAAGTTTCATACACCACTTAAAGTATATCGCCACGTAGCTGATGACCACAGATTGTTGGTGGAAAAGGAATGGCATTGTTGCAAAAAGGTATCAAGATTGTTCCATCCTTACCTAGAGTATTTTACCAATATTTTCATTTTATAGTGTGATATTTTCTTTCCAACAAAATTAAGCCTTACCTTCCACAACAATAAGGCAAGACATAGTATTGGAGAGTTGAAATTGACCTGCCCTTTCTGTCCAAGTTCTTTCACAGGAAAAGGAAAGATGTATCGCCATGCAAATAAAATTCACAAGAACCTCGTGATCATGGATTGGCTTCTTTGTTCAAATTGTGACACGTACATGCCTGATGAGGTAAAGAGATCCTCTTATTGCTTGGTCCATTTGAATGTTCTGTTACGTTGTTCCTTTAGACTGTGTTAGCCTCTCACATCATCAACGCACACTCAAAGTAAGTTTATAAAAATCTGCGTTACTTACAGGGCAAATGAAAACCTTTTTTTCAACGCTTAGATCCACAAAAGGTGCAGAACTTTCAAGTCAGAGGTCCATGAAAAAATTTGATTGCGAATATTGTTCAACTTACTTGAAGACTGAAGATGAATATTTCCAGCATGTCAACAAGAAGCATCAGGTATGAAAGAATTTGGAGAAGTCAAACAATACATGGAGATCATTATTCAATTTTTTATCAGGAATCTATATTGAATACTTGGACTGCTTGTTTGAAATGTCGACTCCTCTTACCATCGCAAAAACATGTGGAGGGCCATCCTTGCTCTTCCATGTCGGTTCCATCTGTAGTTCAGGTTAATCAATTTTGCCTAAAGAATGAAAATAAGTTGGTCAAAATCAAGTCCATTTCTAGGAAGAACAAGTTGAGATTGAAATGTCTGAATTTATTGTTGAAATCGACGATGAAATACCTCCTCCATCTGAGGAGATTCAGTGTACTCTTTGTCCAGAAAACTTGTCTGATGAGCATGAGTTTCACAAACACAACAATCAGGTATTTATTAACATTACTGAATTTCTGATTGTCACATTAACAATAATAATCCTCTGTCAGATAGACTCATCCAATGTTGATGCACGATCAACACCTTTTCAAGAGTCTTGCCATAGGCATTTTATTAAGTCCACGGTCACTACAGATTACCATTACCCTGACTGAGTATGCCTTGTTGATTATTTTTGCAATCTGGGTTGAAAAATTGTTGGCATGGCAGGGTATCAAACCCACAACCTTAGATCTCAGTCAGGTGTCTCTCTTCAAAAATTGATTACCTGCCAGAACGAAAAATGTCTTACAATTGCCAAATGCTAAATTATCTGTTAAAATATTTATCTAATTTTCAGGTACACTTTATCACAATTAGTGATACATGGCATATGTGCACCACCTGCAAAATGTACTTTCCAAGTATTTCTGCTCTTCAATCTCACTACTCAGGACATCATATACCTGGGAATCTGCCCACCATGAGGATCATTTGTACCCAGTGTAACGAAGCTTTCGACAAAATGAATGACTTCTATTGGCACGTGAACCAAAATCATTTAGACAACATTGCAACAGAGTGGTCTATGTGTGACATCTGTAATTTCTTTGTCCCAGATTATGACTCTTTGTTACAACACAAATCATATTTTCACGAAAAAGAAGCATCGTGATTTTGGTATGTAGTTCAGTTTGAAAAATCAGCAAGGACTTTCAGAAAAAGTAATAAATTTCATATGAAGATAAACCCAGAACTTTGGGACAACTACAGAGTTTTCCACTTCATGGGAACACCATCATGGCCTAAGTCCCCAAGGACTCATGCACCGAGGGAAGGTGTAGGCATCAAAAGACTTGAGAAGTTTCATTGTATTTATGAAAACAATTGAAATGTAAAAAAGTTTTGATGTACAAAATTCTTTACTGTAAATGTTCAGAGGAGAAAAAGTTAAAGTCTATGATTTCTACTTAAAAAGTGTGACATTTAACATACCTTTAGATATATACTTATTCTGGTGCAAGGGTTGGGCCAAGATAATAAGCCCTGTAAGGTTAGGTTAGCAACAAATTACCAAAATCAGCTGGGCTAGGTCCTGATGATGAGCCTTACAGGGTCAGGTTAGCAATAAAATAAGCCCTGCAGGTTTGGACCTGGAAGGTTAGGTTAGCCTGGATGATATTTTATTGCCACGATGCTAATTACTTGGAAAATTTATTCAGGCAGGACTGCTCTGTCAAGGCAATGATAAGAGAACCAAGAAAAGCTTTTGCTATTTTGTGCTTTTGGTGCTTCACCAATAAAATCTGTCACCTGATTTGAAATATGTTCTTCTCACTAGGCCCAGGTAGTTAAAGTCCAATATTCTTTTCAAACTCCTTCATCTTGACTCAAGTCTTTGATTCGATATACTAGCCTAAGTTCATAATCAAAGAATTAGTTATCAGAAATTTACTTATTATTATAAATAGTTACTAGTTATTAATATATAAACAAAACACAGAAATTTAGTGTACAAGCCTTTTCTCTGATTTTTGTAGGTTTTTAGAGTTTTGCCAATTTTCGCCGTTTTTTCCCGCATTTACAGAGATGCACAAGTTTTGAACCTATCTACCATGTTTTGGTGGAGTAAAAAAGGGGACGCGGTTATTTTGAAACGTTTACTTTCTATACTGTAATCAAGTTTCGAAAAAAACGCCAAACGGCTCAACCGGATTTAAAGGCAATGCAGCGTGCAGCCTCTAGGGTATCGATCAACTCTCAATAGGGATGG
>Ga0194133_10008618_pt1 | contig 11856 bp, 5 predicted proteins | sample TA2KigOf40mmetaG_FD_155448 | JGI IMG/M metagenome (GOLD analysis project Ga0194133, IMG submission 155448) | Freshwater microbial communities from Lake Tanganyika, Tanzania - TA2015055 Kigoma Offshore 40m | ecosystem: Environmental > Aquatic > Freshwater > Lake | place: Tanzania: Lake Tanganyika...
AGTTCCGCGTCCGCCAGCAGCCGCTTCAGCCGCGCGTTCTCCTGCTCGAGCGCCTTCAGGCGCTTCGCCTGGTCGACCTTCATCCCGCCGTACTCCTTGCGCCAGCGGAAGTACGTGGCGTCCGTGATCCCCAGCAGCTTGCACACCGCCGCCACCGTCGTCCCCCGGGCGAGCTCGACGTCCGCCTGCCTCAGCTTGTTGACGATCTCCTCGGCCTTGAATCGCTTGCCTGGCATGACCTGACCTCCTGAAATGCGCCGGATACCAAAATCCGGCTTGGTACGGTTTCAGGGGGGAAGGTCAGGTAACGCAGTTGTCAGTGTGCTAGGGTCAGTTTCAGTCCCCAGAGACTCAGCACGGGACTCCCAGAGGCTGTCTGACAATCGTCGCTACGCGACCGGATCCAAATCCGCTCAAACAGGGGCGAGGCGCCACGCCTGCGAAGTCGCGGAGTAGAGTTTTTCACTTGTGGACTTCATCAGGAAACCTGTACAGCTGAACTAGGTGGTCCACCATCGCTGTGGTTCTGTTTTCGATCTCGGCGGCACCCCAACGCGGTACATTTGCGAGACAGAATTGTTCCTTGCCAATCTTAAATGGGAAGTTGTTTAGTGCTAGTCCATTGCGGTAGCCAATGTTGATCTTGTGGCCAAGAAAATTCTTGTCCTTGGCTAACTCCTGCTTCTTCGACAACGAGGCCACCGCCAGTTTCGAGTTGTAACCGCTCAGCGTCAGATTCCCGAGGCGATCGACCTGCTCCGCGTGGATACCCTCGGCTTTGTCGCGATCTCCGCCCGCCACCATGTCGACCCACTCCGCGGAGATCCGCTCTGTCTGGGGCAGCACATGCTCGATCGTCCACACGAACTTGCCTTTGTCGTCCCGGGCCCAGAGGTCCGGCTTGTACTCACGCGTGTGATGCACCGCATCGAGTTTGCAGAGGAGGTACCTGGCCATGCCCACGTTGGTGGAGTAGATCGGGCCTGACAACGCTGTCCGAAACTGCTCGAGCGTGCTCGGTGCGCCGTTGCCGCTGAGGAGAAGGGACTGGAACTTGCTGAACGCGAGGTGACCCGTGGCATCAACGGACTCTTGACAAGCTTCGATGAGATCCATGTGGGCTTGATCGAGCGTTCGCGTTGGCGGCGTGTCGGTAACGTTCCGCCGCACGTAATACAGGGCAAGCAATACGATGGCTCGCCGCAGAAAGTCGGGCTCTGAAAGCTGTGCCGGTGACAAGCTGCCGAGATATAGGAGGATCTGGTATCCGGGCGTGGCACCGACTCTCGCCAGATCCACAAGCGAGTCACGGAGTTCGGCCGACGCACCCGAATCGGGATCCAGCATCAGTCCGTACACGCGGCCCTTGTCGATAAGCTGGGAGAAGATGAAGGCCGCATCTCGCTTGATCAGCGTCTCGTACACATGAATCAACTTGGACTTCACGGCCCTAGGAACACCATCGACCTTGATCTTTTGATCGAACTTCGTCGCGTGGTAAAAGTGCCGCAGGAATCGCTCCTGATCAGACGCATCCGGGATGGCGGCAATCACCTCTTGCCACCGCTCGTATGACTCGTCTACGTCCACTTGCTTCTGACGCTCCATTTCGGCGAGCATCTTGTTCTTGATGATGTCGATCGCGGACAGTGGAACGCCACGGTTGTTCAGCGTCTCGAACAGCGTGAATGCGTCCGACTGGCTGTTCACACTGATGAGGACGAAGTTCAGATCGTTGATCTTCGACACGATTTTTAACAGAGCAGATTGAGCCTCAGGCAGCTGGTCGCGGAAGTACTTGAACGCGCGGGAGAGCTGGCGGTTGCCGGCGTGCGGCACTTTCGGGCGCTCGCCAATGAGGCCAAGCTTCCCAAGACGGTAGAGATAATCGTCAAGGTTGTGATTCTGCGAGCTCGGCTTCACTCGACAGAACGCCATCGCCTTGCCGTCACGGAATCCTCCAGCCTCATCCTGCCTGAAATCCTTCTTCTTCTTGACCAGCTTGTTCCGGAGGCTCGTGAGCGTCATCTGGAAGTTGTCGCGGTCATCCTGGTCGGCGAAGTCCGTTTCGGGATTGGCCTGACTAAGGCGGTCGTAGAGCGCCATCATCAACAACGACAGCGTTGTCAGTCGCTGTTGTCCGTCAACAACCTCGTACACCAGCTCGTCGAGAGGCGGCACGGTCTCCGAGTCCATGATGCAGATGATGGACCCCATGAAGTACCCGGCGTCGTTCTCGTCGATGTCCTGGAGCAGTTTCTCCCACTCTCTCCGACCCCACGTGTACTCACGCTGGTACTTCGGGATGTGGTAGTGCTCGCGAGCGCCTTGCTCGATGCTGATGATCTTTGAAAATGGAAAGCTGAAGGCGGTCATCATGGCAGGGCACTCCGGTCATCGTCGCGTATCGGGGCAGACTGTCAACTCAACCTTCCCCCGCTGTTGGGTCCACAGGGTACGCAGTAATCGTCCGATTCGGAAGCCGCTGCTGGACGGACCGGGGCGAAGCGGAGGGCGGTCCAGCAGTGATCGCCTCCGGTGCCGGCGGGCGGTATCCGAGCGCGCTTTGCGGGCGCGCGAGGTAATCGTTCCGCGCGATCGTGGCCGCGAGGCGCGTCGCGGTCGCTCACTCGCAAGTATGGCGATGTTCTCCGTGACGACGAACCATGGGGTGACGTTCTACGCCCGACGACGAAACATGTTTCGCAGATCTACGCGCTCTAGCCGTCCAAGCCCGGCTTTCGTCATAGCTTCACGACATCAATATCTCTGCCTAGCGAGCCACGCAGAGCCGCCAGATCCCCCGCCAGGCTCCCCGATCACTCAGGCGGGACCCGAAGCATCAGTCACGCCGGACACCGGCTCACGCAGAACGTGGCTGACCGCCTCCAACCTCTCGAAGCGCGCCTGGCACAACTCATCCACGCGAGCTTCAGGCAGCGTGTCATAGAACTTCAGTTTCTCGGCGAGCGCCCTGAACGCCGACGACGAGAACGCCACCGGAGAATCTCGCAGAGAGGAGATCGCCTTCATCGCATCCTCACGCGTCACTCCTTCAGGGAACGTCACCGACATGTCATCGCTGGCAGCAACTCCATCGAGCAGCTGCCCAACGCTCCACGCCAACCGGAGATTCGCGATCGTCCCACCACAGGTCCACCACTGCATATGGCCGTTCGGGGCGTCGCGGATGACTGTCTTGCCTATCTGCAGCCACCAGAAGTCACGGCGCGCATCAGTGAGCGCGTCGGCGGCTCGCCTCGACAGGTACGCCGCATCGTTCTGCCCGCACACGATCCTGCGTACGGCCTGCGCCATCTCGAAGGACATCTCGGGCCCGTCACCGAGCCACCGGGAGCGGCCCGGGTCGGTCGTTGGCTCCACCTGCACGATCCCACGGTTCCAATCGATGTCAAGCAAGCGCCACGATCGCCCTCCAAGAAGGAGAGCGCGTGACTGGCCCTTCATCGCGAATGTCACTCGATCGACCTTACCCACCTCGCGGTTGCCGTATCGCACCTCGAACAGGCTTTCGCTCGTGAAGATCGACATGAGGTCGAGGAAGTTGAGGCCACCCAACTGCCGCTCGCCCTCCTCCGTGAACCAGTAGATGCCACTGTCCTGCGCCAGCTGAACTCGCGACTCGAGCAGGTCAAGAACTTCTGAACCCGCTGCCGCGTCCAGCGCGGCCTGGGCTATAAACGTCTCGAGCCCCGCCATCCAAGATGCCTTGGACACGCCCTTGTGCTGCAGGATCTGCGCGAGGATCTGCTGCGCCAGAAGGTGATAAGGCTTGCCTGGCGGGATCACCGGCTCGACGAACCCGCGCCCATGCAGCTCGAGTAGCGCAGCTGCACGCAGGAGCGCCGAGTGATCGCATGCCAGGAAAGTGCAGTTTCGTGTTGTTCCCTCGCGGCGACCAGTTCGTCCAAGCCTCTGAAGGAACGAGGCCACGGATGAAGGGGCGTCTAGCTGGATGACCCGATCAAGATCCCCCACGTCTATGCCTAGCTCGAGCGTGCTGGTGGCGACAATCACGCAGTTCTCCGCATCGGAGAACGCTCTCTCCGCTTGCCGCCGTTCCTCATAGCCGAGCGCGCTGTGTGAGACGAAGGTGTCCACGCCGAGGCGCTTCAGCTCATTACCCATCTCCTCGGCGCGCTGCCGACTGTCGACGAACACGAGCCGCTTCTCGCCTCGATGCAGCTGCGAAATGACCCGTGCGGCGTTCAGCAGGCTGCCGACGTAGTCAAGCTTGAGCTCCGCTGCGGCAGGACCCGCGGCCTTGGGGTTGACGACAATCGGCGCGAGTCCCTCGGCTCGCTGTGGTGAAAGCCACTTGAGGATCTGGTCGGGGTTACCGATGGTTGCGGAGAGCCCGATCCGCTGGATTGGCCGACCGGTGAGCCCCTCGAGCCGCGAGAGCACAGCCAGGAGGTGCCATCCCCGATCAGCTGCCGCAAACGCATGAACCTCGTCGACGATGACGGTTCGCACGCCGCCGAAGAACAGCTCCTCGTTCGTGTAGGCGGACACGAGCTGGGCCTCGACGGATTCCGGAGTCGTGATCAGTATGTCCGGCGGGTCCTTCCGGATGCGCTTGCGGTCGCCCTGCGAGGTGTCGCCATGCCATACCTCGGCCCGCCGTCCGACGTAGCCGGCGTATCGGGAGATGCGCGGTCCAAGGTTGTTCGCAAGGGCTCGGAGCGGACACAGATACAGGACCGATAGGCCGCCCCAGTCCTCCTGCAGCATTCGCGAGAGCGCGGGGAACACCGCCGCCTCGGTCTTGCCGCCGGCCGTTGGCGCAAGGAGGACGCAATCCCGCGCTTCGTGCACGGGAAGGACCGAATCGCGTTGCAGCGGGCGCAACCCGGGCCAGCCAAGCGAGTTCACGATGTGATACTGCACGGACTCGTGAAGCCGCTCAAACCCCTCAGCCGTCATGGCAGGCTGATCTCGATGTCGTCCACATCATTCCTGCCGATCGCAGCCCGCTCCTGCTCAGTGAGCTCGGAGTTCACGATCTTCAGCGAACCATCCCGCCGCGGATCGAAGTCCGGGTGGTCGTTCACGCCGTCAAGGATGTCGATCAGCTTCTTGAGGAAGATCCGCGGCGCAATCGCAGCCTTACCCACGAACTGCATGGAGATGCCCCGCGACAAGTCCTCGATGAACGCATCATCGCACCGGGCGCGAAGCCGATCTCCCGCCGCCGCACCGCTGGCATAGATGTCCCGAACGCGTGAGCCGAGCACAAGAAGCGTCTCGAAGTCGAACGCGCGTAGCCTGATTCGCGGCGCGCGCGGATTGTCGAACTTCGGGTCATCCCGGAAGTCGGTGTGGAGCCGCTGCGCCAGCGGCGCAAGGCGCTGCACACCTTCCGTCCCGGTGAAGAACGCCGGCGTCCCAGTGATCACCATGAAGAGGCCGGGAAACCGACCTCCAGCGAGCTCGTCGAGCAGGCCGCGAAGCGCGTTGAGCCCCTTCTCCCGCACGTCCGACCGGACACGCTGGAGCGTCTCGACCTCATCAAGCACCACCACGAGACCACCGAACCCGCAGTCCCGGATCACTGTCAGCAGGCCAGCAAGCATCTGCAGTGCGCCGTCATGGTCAATGTCACCCTTGATGTCCGCGCGCCGCTTGATGGAGGCGGCCACATTCGGCTGGCCCGAGAGCCAGGCAACGAGTCCCCGCGCAGTCTCGTCATCGCCGCCTGCAGAGGCGATCCGGATCGCGCGCACGACCTGAGCAAAGATCGGCGATACGCGGGTGGCGTCGGTGAGCCGCTGGTCGAGCAGTGCCCTCACCCGAGCCTCGAAGGCATCGGTGCCTGCGACAAGCCCCTCCTTCTCGACATCCTGCTCCAGCGTGAAGAACCACTGGTCAAGCACCGCCTGAAACGCGCCGAACTGCTGGGCCGAGGTCGAGAGCCGCTCCATGATGCGGCGATACACGGTCTCGTGCCGATGCAGTGGCGTCTCCGTCTCGGAGATCTGCACCTCCGCGGTCACGAAGCCGGAGCGCTTTGCCCGCTCGCACAGCCAGCGCGACGCGAACGTCTTCCCGCTGCCGTACTCCCCCTGAAGAGCCTTGAAGCCAGCGCCCCCCTGCTTGAGCTTCGCGAACTCCTCAGCGAAGAAGCCCTCGAAGCGATCGAGGCCAACTGCGAGCACATCGAGACCCTGCTGCGGGACTGTCCCGCGCCGGAGCGCATCGATGATGTCCTCACGGCGCTTTGGGCTCACAACCATCATCGACCTCCACCGATGGCGAACTGGGACTTCAGCAACTCGACGTCCAGCGCGAGCGAGTCACGGTCTGGCTGCCCGAGGACGTCGTACCCGTCCACATTGAGCAGGTTCCGCAGAAGCGTCACGCGCTTGCGGGTGTCGGCCACTCCGAGCTCGAGCCTCGCTGCCAGAGCCTGTTCCGTCATCTTAATGACGCCGCTACCCGACACTCCCTGCTCGATGAACACGTTGAGTATCCGCCGGGCAATGTCGTCAGGCAACGACGCCCTGCCGGCGATGGTGCGCTGATCACGGTACGTCTCGCTGTCGAACAGCCGACCGATCCAGTCGCCTTCTCGCCGAGGGAACAGACCGCCATCATCAGCGCTTTCGGGCGCTTGCCTTGTTCGCGATCGCGGCGCGACAGCAGGCTTGCGAGCAGCTGCGGTGGCAGCAGACTCCGCCTCCCACCAGCCTGGCTTCCTCGCCTCCAGAGGGATCCATCCCGCAAGGTTCGCATCGTCGCTCATGTGGATGAGTACGTGCAACGGACAGGCAAGCTCCTGGACCGTCACGCCACCGTGGTAACCGGCGCGTGGGACTCCGTAACGCACCCGCTCATCAGCAGCTACCACGCACGATCCGCCAGGCGCGAGAACCCGAGGGCCACGCGCATCGAGCTCGCCAGGCCGAAGCAGGCCATCAGCACCGCGCCAGCGCGCAGCAGGCATCAGCGTCCCGACACTCACCGCCGGCAACTGCTCGGTTGCCTCGTCAACAAGATGACCATGGTCGCTGACAAGGACGATGGCTCGACCCGCGAGCTCGCACGCCCGCACGAGACGGCCGAGTACCGGGATGGTGCGAAGGTTCCACTGGGCGCGAAGCTGGTCGCTGCCGCTGAGCTGCGCGTCTATCGCGTTCACCACACACGCGACGACCTTGGCGTCGGACGCGATCGCCTGCTCCAACTCGTTCGAGCCCGCATCGAGCATCGCCTTGTGGAACACCGCCTGACCACGTGGGCTGCGAATCGCGTTTGCCTTCAGAAACGAAGCGAACCCCTCCCGCTCATCCACCTGCGATCCCTCGCGGAGACGGCCGCAGAGAAGGCTGGTCCGTGCATACTCGGTCACGCTCGGCACAGTGCTCAGGACCATCTGCAGCGAGGAGCCGCTCGGGCGATGGCGAACCCATGCGACCTCCTCAATTGCGTGCACCAGGTCAATCGCGACCGCGTGGCTCATCCCGTCCATCACGATCAGCGCGACGGGCCTCTCTTTCGCAAGCGGCGCGACCACCCTCTCAAGGACGTGTTCGACTCCGATGAGGTTGCCCTGCGGCAGCGCAGCCGCGATGGCCGCTGGCGCGACGCTGTCATTGAGCTTCGAGCGCTCCTGGGCAACGCGCGCAGCAAGCGACTGGAATGCGCGCCGAACCTCCGGCACCGACTCGCCGTCACGCACGGCGATCCGGGCACGGTCGACCCAGCAGCCGTCGTCGGCGTACGTACGCACAGCCTGCTCGAGCCCTGCCGGCACCGAGTGCTGCTGGGAGAGCCAGCGCACCAGCCGTGCAGCCATCGAAGCGCGATCGCCATCACCGTGGGCGGCACCCATCACATGCTGCTGAACACGCTCGACCGCACCCCGGAGCTCCGCAAGATCGTGCTCGTCCGGCGCCCTGGAGAGCGCACGCTCCACACATTCCGCCACCGCACGAACCCGCTGTGCAAGCCCGGTCGGCAGATCAGCGCTCGCGTGAGCAACGGCCTCGCCGTCGAGGTCGTCCACGAGAATCGCATCGGCCTGCGCCCGGATGCGCGATGCCATGGCAGCCGAGTCAGCCCGCGAGATCACCTTGCGGACCGCACTTGCCCACCTTGATGCCACAACACCGTCGATGCCCCGGACACCAAATCGCTCGGCAAACGCACCACGCACCGGGAGGGCGTAGGAGTCGTGGACCTCGAACAGGCACTGCGCCACGAGTCCGGCTGCCAGCACTTGATCTCCAAGTCCTCGCTCGACGACAGAGAGGATCGTCGTACCTAGCCGGTCCAGCGAGTCCTGGATGACGCACTTGAGTTCCTCGCGCCCCTCAGGAGGAAGCCCCTTGTAGCTCAGTGCGAACGCCGGGGTGGCTGCAGCCTCCAGAAACTCCTCGTCGCTAGGGCGTGCCGAGCGAAGTCCGAAACTGGCAAGCACGATCCCCCACGCAGTCTCCAAGTCGAGCGTGCCGCCCGGAATCACCCTGTCCGATTGCTGAGCGCTAAGAAGCCGCTCCGCCATCCATGCGTGCCGAACCAACCTTGGATCCACCGATGCCACCCCAAACAGCAATCGCACGACTGGCCAGGGCTGCACCGGCTCGATTCGGCGTAACGCAACCTTCGCGAGATTCTCCCGGCCGAAGGCCCTCGAGTCGAGGTCGGTCAGTATGACCAGGTCATCGTTGCCGCGAGCCTCATGAAGAACCTCGCGTAGCCGAAGAGGCGAGCGGGCTTCCCGAACTTGAGTCCTGCGACCGTCAACGTCAATCTCCGGGCGCCCGCCCCACGGAACCTTCGACTCGATCGCAAAGACGGTCGCTGCCTTGTCCTTCCGGCGCAAGGCCGTGACAAGCGCCTCCACTGTGCGCGACGTCAGCACCATGACTTGGCCTCATGAGCGCGTGAGCAGGATGCCACCGCCGACACGGTCATTCCTCGACGATCTCCCATGAGAGGTTCACCTTCGCCGTGGGCTTCTGCGTGAGCACGTCAAGAAGTTCCTTGACGCTCGCCCGCGTGGCGTCTGCCTTCGCCTCGGTGAGCGAGCCCTTGCGCACGCCCTTCGCCGGCGTGACCTGAGGCACCGTGCCCGTACCGACCGCCGACGAGGAGGTGTTTGGCGGCAACGGCGGCGGGATCACCGGCTTGGAAGCCTCCAGCATGAGCGCACTTGCCTGTTCCACCGCACTGTCAAGTGCCCTCTTGAGCGCCGCATCGACCTCGTCTGCCGACAGCACGCTGCGCACCTTGCTGAGGATCAGCGCGGCACGATCATGACGGTCGTCCGTGAGACCCTGGATCATCTGGAAGCTGGCCCAGTGCGCCGACCGCAACGCAGATGCGACATCCGACGCTGCGGAGATCGACTTCGCCAAAGCCGCAAGCCGTTCGCCGGCGAACCCTGCGATCTTCCCAACCCGGGCCACATCATCGCCAGGCGCCAAGGCCTCCAACAGCTTCTGCGCGGTGTCCGCCGTCTTCCGGCGCGACGCGTCAGCCGGGCAGTGCGCCAACACATTTGGCGACTGGAGTGCCTCTCGGAGCTCCCGGATCCCCGCGCTCCGCTCAGCACGCATGCGCTCCGCCTCGTTGTTGAATCGGCCGAAGGCGTTGACAGTGAGCACAGCGCTGAGCCCGCATCCGAACACCGAGTTCATGACTTGAACCGCGTCGGACCACTGGGCCTCGGACGGCAGCGGCATCTGCCGGAGCACGATGTCATCGTCCAGCTTGCCGATCTGGGAGTCGTTGATGGCGGCGCCGAAGCGCACCATCCGCAGCTTCACCCGGTCGGCGTACAGGAGTATCACGAGATCCGCCATATCGCGGACCAGTCCCCGACGCTGGGGCTCGTCCAGCGCTTCCCTCAGCTCCGCGACCGAGATCTCCCCATCAGGCTTCTGCAGGCGGGCACGCTCGAGCTGGTCGAAGAGCTCAGTGCTGAGCACCGCTGCACCATCCTGCACGGTCATCCGCGCGATCCCAAGCGGCCGCGCGATCTCCCACATGTACTTGCGCTCGTTGGAATCCGGCTCTACCCGCAGCGCCGGATCGCCGATGCCTCGGCGGCAGCACTCCAGCACCTTGGTCAGCGCGGCACGCCCAAACCAGGTTCCCGTGCCGAAGTCGGGATGCGCCGGGTACTGGGCCGCCAGCGCCTTCTCGACAAGCGCCTTCATCGCATCTTCGAGAGATGCGGCCACCGGCATCAGCGGCACATACGACGAGTCCAGCGAGTGGAAGAACTCGTCGGCGCCGACATCGTCCACCACCCCCTCCATGCAGTTGGTCAGTCCGTATGCGCTCTTGAGCGCATCGCTGAGCCTCGACTGCAAGGCCGACTGCTGCTGGCGCAGCAGGCCGCGCACGCTCTCCCGGTCGGCAGCGGGGACGTTCCGGGTGTGCCGGTCGAAGTTGTCCTCGCTCTTGAGCAGCGCGTCGATACGCACCAGCTTCCCGAGGTCCCGCTGCAGCGCCTCGCCGAAGGTCCTCGGCGTCCAGACCACTGTGCGTGCAGAGCGACCCTCCGCGCGGAACGCCGAGAGCCGATCCCGATCAGAGACAGCGCCCTGCTGAGCGGCGTCAGGCAGCGGATAGTCGACGATCACCTTCCAGGACTCGTCGTCGTTTGCAAGCTCGCTGCTGCTGAGCGCGCTCACGTTGGCGTACAGCAGCGTGTACGTCCTTGGCGTGCGCCGCCAGTCCATCTTGCACTCGTGCACTGGACGGAACAGCCCGTCAGCCGATGCGTCGTCGAGCCCTACCGCCGCAAAGAACATCCGGCGCAGCGCCTGCACCTTGGCGGCCTGCGACTCGAACTCCGACGCGCCTGTGACGATCGAGGTGATGTCGTGCTCGGTGGGCACGATCCCGACGTGCGGGTTGCCGGCAGAACCGCTCTCCGTGATCTTGACCTCAGGGACCTCAGCCGCAATCTCCTGCAGCACGGCAAGCGCCTGCTGCGCCTCACCGCCGGGCAGCGGTGCCCGAATGGACCCGTGGTTCAGGTGCACCGCGCGCTTGATGTCTAGGTTTGCCAGCACCTTGCGAGCCTCGACGACGTTCGCCAGCAGAAGCGTCTTCACGATCCGTCCGATGCCAAGGCACATCTTGGCCTTCTGGTCTCCCGCTGCAGCCCCAGCACGCGTAGCGTCAGGATGGACCCCGTACTTCCGTTCAAGCAGAGGCGCAATCCGCTCGAGCCAGAGCCTCTTTGCGCGCCCGAAGCGCACCTTGAACAGCTCGTCAATCGCCAGCTGCCCCACGGCGAGCTGGTCGAAGAGATCGCCCATCGGGATGACCGACTCGAGCTCGAGCGTGTCGCGATGCGCCACCAGCAGCTCGCGCATGACCTTTAGGGCGGTACGGTCACGCTGAAGCAGCCCTGACGCCGCCACAAGCACGTCGACCACTGCCGGCGTGAACGGGTAGACCTTGCGGAAGTCCTGCTGCGATGCCTCCGAGCCGAGCGTCTGCAGGGCCGTGGCATTGATGGCAGTCGCGCGTGCGAATGCGGAATCGATCGCCGCCCGTGCCGACTCGTCCTTAGGTGCCAGAAGCCTCTGCTCGGCGATGGTCGGAAGGTCGGTGTCGGAAAGCTCGATCGGGGACCCGAAGCGTGCCTCGTGGTGCTGCAGCTTCGCGTAGATCTGCGTGCCGGCGAAGTTCGGCAGCGTGGTTGAGATCAGCTCGCTCAGGTCACGCTGCCGCGCGACGAAGGACACCATAGGCAGCGCACGGTCGCCAGCATTCGCCTCCACGAGCTGCACGAGCTTCTCGATCTCGCGGTTGAGGAACTCCTGCTCCGTCGCGTGCTGGGCCAGCCACAAGATGAGCTCGTCGAGGCAC
>Ga0194133_10008620_pt1 | contig 11855 bp, 4 predicted proteins | sample TA2KigOf40mmetaG_FD_155448 | JGI IMG/M metagenome (GOLD analysis project Ga0194133, IMG submission 155448) | Freshwater microbial communities from Lake Tanganyika, Tanzania - TA2015055 Kigoma Offshore 40m | ecosystem: Environmental > Aquatic > Freshwater > Lake | place: Tanzania: Lake Tanganyika...
TGAAAAATAAAATAAAAATTTCAAATTGTTTTGCTGTGCTTTTCAGCTTCAATTAGTTTATCAAGTGTGAGATCAGATTTGAAAATATAATATGATTTGAAATAATTTCAACCTTGATCTAAATGGGATATTTATTTACTGAATGGTGATAAGAATAGGAAATTGAAAATGATTTGCCTGTTCTGAAAACTTCAAATTGGTATTTGAAAAATTGTAATTATTTGAAAAGAATTTAAAAAATTTGAAACAATATTTGTTACTTTCACTTCAATTTTTTAACTGATCTTAATTGGTTGGATTTCACATTGAAAAACCTAATTCAATTCAACTCACGTCGAATGTTGCTTGTCATAAAGCCTCTTCTTTTCAATTAAGGTCACTCAACTTAATTCAATTCACAAGACTTCAATAATGCAAGCTAAGCAGAGAAATATATAGAGGTCAGGCAGCTAGGGACCATAACAATTTTGTATTGAAATTGAAAATGAATCTAGACTGACAATAATAAAGCAATGTTCCATTTTGCAAAACTTTCCTTCAATTATTTTGTCTTTAAACAAGAGGAGCACTTGTTAGATGAATTTTTTTCTTGTCAATTTTGTATAGATGTAAACTTATCGAATGAGATTTGAAAACTGACTTCAGTTTGATGAAAAACAGCTGACAGCAAACAGCTGGTAGACACAAGGTAGCAGAATCTAAAATTTCTTTTCAATTGTTAGCAAATTTAACTAGCTAAAAATTGCTTTAATTATTACTTTTACATGCAATCCACATTCTTTTTTGTAGGAAAAATTCATGCTTAACAGATTTTTAAATTGAGATAATCTTTGAAAATCACTATTTTAGCCTGCCTTACATTTCTTAGTATTCTTAAGCATAATTCTTATTTGTGTGGCTGTTATTTTTTAATCTGTTTAAGAATTATTAACCTGTCTGTCTGCTTGTTCAAAAAAAGGTGTAGAATCTGGTAAAATATGAGAATTTGAAACAATGTTGAGAAAAAGTAAAAAGTGGTGTTGTACCAAGTCTAAAAGTAGTGATCGTAATTAGTGAGACAGAGTCTCGCAATCTACATTTGACCTATTTTATTGTACATCCTCTTTTCCCCTCTGCCTGATTCCTTGAGTATTAAAAGATGATGAAATGTGCTTGGATGCTTAGTCAATAAATGATATTAAAACTACAAACGTCTTTTATTTTACATATTTAAGCTTGGTCTGACAATGGTATGTGCAGAAATAAAATCATTCTAAGAATTTATGGCAATATTTTAAGGAATTACAAAAGGGATTTGAAAAGTATAGCGCCTGGAGTCTTCAGCTGAGGGCTTATTTTTATCTGGGAGAAAAACTAGGATTTTGCAAGATGAGTTGGTAAAAGGCAAAAAGTCATCCTGAGGGATGTTAGGTTGCTCCACCTGAGGGAAAAACCTCTTGCCCTTGCAGACGCAGCTTGAAAGAACAATTGCTTCAAATCAATATGAATGAGATGTGGTTAAGTTTACAGTTTAGTCAGTTAAACTTCATGTTTCTTGTGATTGTGCATAGACTATTTGCAATATTTTGGTGACCAATTTTCTCAATACTGGCATAAAAAAGAACAGTTGATTGGGTTTTCATCTTTCTCTGGACCCTTAGTTGAACATCAGGCTATGCAGACCAGTGAATGTTGCATTCACTATGATCTTAGTGAGGCAGTAGTCAACCCACTCATCAGGTAATGCTCTTCCAGACTAAGCATCGAGTTCATCTCTGCTGGAGTGATTTCATGAGAGTACTATGAGTGCTCTCTAGTGTAGCAATCAAATCTTTCTCTTTGTTTGAAAATGGCAGATGCTGGTGAAAAACACTTCAGAGTCATATTAGGGAAAACGTCATTTTGCCTACTGCCATTTTGACTACTGTCGTTTCGCCTATGATGGTTCGCCTACTGTCGTTTTGCCTACTACGATGTTTTCCCCACGTAGTAGTCGAAACGGCGACAACAACGACAACCGTTCAGGTAGCCCCGCAGGGTTAGGTTAGTGGGTTGGTTGGGTTGGGTTAGGTTAGGTTAGGTTAGGTTAGGTAAGCAATAAAGTCGTCGTCATTGTCATCGTCGTCACCGTCATAGGCGAAACGACAGTAGTCAAAATGTCATAGTAGGCAAAATGTTGTAGGCAAAACGACTGTAGTCAAAACGTCCTGTAGACGAAACGACATGGTATCTTCAACTATGCATACTGAGGAAAAGAAAGAGGTCATAACCTGACTCACTTTCACAATATTGTCGAGGTACTTTCAGAGGTTGTTAAAATATTTTGTTTGTAATGGCTGTAACAACTTGGAGTCATGAGCAAAAAATTACTTGAGTGTCTAGCAAAATTAATCATGCCAGACACTTTTAAATCCTGGCTGGAATTCATTTTTGTGCATTTTTGTGGCAACTCGGAGTCAAAGGTTGCCAGAGATGTCGGGGTTCAAACCCTGCTTGGGTTCGAACCCTCCAACCCTCAGATCCCCAACCAGATGCCATGACCATTAGACCATGGTGACCCCATTGTTTGTTGCATTTTTAAGCCAATAATCTCTTCCACATTTGACTGGCATTTTATTATTATTGCCAAAATAAATTAAGTAGACGGGCATTTTTTGCTAAGTGAAAAATACAGAACCCGTGAGCAACCAAGTGGCTCTTAACAAACAAACAAATGTGCATTAAAAAAGGTTTCATTTTTTCTTATGTCAATTGCCATGTTTGCATCTTTGACATCAAATATCTCAACATCTGGACAAAATTTTAAAAATCTGGACGGTAACTTGTTAGGTAAGGGCTCAAGCCATCTTCTGCAAAAAATTAGCTCTCTAGCTCTAAAAATGAGGGAGGCTTATAGGTGACGGGCAGACAGACAGATGGACAGACAAACATCGATAAATAATTTGACTTTGGTCTTGTGTCTTTAATAAGTGTTTTCTTAAGATAGTTGTTGGAGTGGAAATAAGGAAACTTTTGAACATACCCCAAATTAAAAAACCCACAACAATACACACTTTTGAATTTTTTGTCTTTACTTGGCGTAGAAAAGTACGAAATAACAAAAAAAAAGAATAATTATAAAAAGTCTATCACCTAACAAATCAATTATTTTGACAATTTGATTACTTAAGCCCTATTTTTGGATTTAGCTTTTTGGATTTCCGACGAAGCAGACGAACCTTTCTTCACATCTGGTTTGGATGAGGTTTTTATTGCTGGTTCAGATGTTCCATTTCTAACAGTTTCATTCCCAAGACTGGCATTGACTACCCTAACGGTTGGATCAACAAAGTCAAACCCTGGTACAAAATTTGAAAGCGTGTGGTCGTCAGCCCCAGCCCCACTGTCATCACTCTCTTCAGGGGTCTCTATTATAGGATGCAAATCGGCAAGGATCACTTTACCGACATCTTTCGAGTCGGAGGTGACCGTCGGGTCGAACCGGGATATATCATCTGGATTTCAGAAATTATTATTAGATATTTTCCATTACAGTGTATATGAGATGGTGTGAAAATAAGCCAAATCACGTTTGGTCGAATTTACCATTTGTCAAAAATCTGTTCCGTCAAATCACCTTTTTAACCGAATTCAAGATTTGTCAAAAATCTACTTTTACTCAAATGACTTTTTCTTACCGAAAATCTATACTGTTTGTTAAATTACTAAAAAAAATTCACTAAATTTTAAGTCGACACCTAACCTAATTTACCCCAACCTTCAGGGCCTAACCCTGTGGGGCTTATAATATGGGCCTACCTTCTGGGCCCGGCCTGGGTCTAGAAGGTAGGCTTTACCCAGCGGGTATTGAATAAGAGCAGATTCAAGCCATTCAAGGCTCCAGGGCTAGGATGATAAGCCTTGCAGGGTTAGGCCAAGAAGGTTGGGCTGGGTTAGGTAAGCATAAAAAAGCTCTTGAATTATTTGGTAATTTGTAGAAATGGGGCCTGACCAGACCCGATCCGAGCATACTTTTGAACCGCAGTAAATAAGAGGCTTTTACCCGACCCAAAGAGATTTTTTTGACCCAAAGGAGAAATATTGAAAAATTTGGGATTTTTTTATTGGAAATTTTCCAAACCCAGACTCAAACCAAAGATGTCTGACCCGACCCAAGCAACAAAAAATTGACCCGACCCGGTTCAAAATTTTCCAGTAAGAAATATTATTTGACGTACCAAATCTTTGGTAAAAAATCAATGCGACCAATCGTAATTTGGCAGATTTTCATAGCACCGTTTAAGAAGCATATTTCACCTGGTCCCTTGATATTTGGAATAAATGGTGGAACTGTTGAGCAATTTTCTGCACTTGACCAATCAAATTCTTTGAAAAACTCATGCCTTTTTATAAGGTCTGGATCGGCTTGAACTCCTCCAAGTCTTTCTGACACACTGTTTTGAAGAAGGCAACGAATAAGAGACCGTGATGGACCACCTAGAGCATCAGGAATGCCATAATTGCAGTGAAGAATGTTGTATTTGGTCGCAGCGCTGTAAAATGAAAAGTAAGAATCCTTATCTATGTCTGGAAAGTGACTGGAATCCATTTTAACCGATTTGTTCCATGATCATGTTCTTTTCGTCGATGGTGTTTCCTGCGTCTGTGTTTCTTACACAGGATGTGATTATCAAAGTTGCCTGGTCCAAAATCGTCATTTCCAACGAAAAAAGGCGGTACTCCCACAAGCATGTCGTAGGCAAGGACCCCAAGACTCCAGAAATCAGCTGGCTTACCGTAAGGTTTGTGTTCAAGTATTTCTGGTGCCATGTAGACCAGTGTTCCACAGCAGGATCTAGATTAGGGAGTTGTTGTAGATGATGCCAAAATTGTTGTGGATTCCTTTTACTTTGAAAAGTACCTGGTGGTTTTTTGCAGATTTGAAGAAATTGTCTGAAGTTCATCAGCAAATGAGCACAAACACATGTGACTCGAATAATTAGGATCATCATCAGCCTCTGCCTGAAGGAATTTACTGAGGCCAAAGTCAGCCAACTTGATATGCCCTGTCCTGTGTATTAAGCATAAAATGAAAGTTAGAGATTTAAGAAAATTAAAAAGAAAAAGAGCCCTGCCAGGTCTTTTATTGACAGGACAGCTGGTTATAAATCCCAAATGCTGACATCTTAGGTATGTAGATTGGGGTATTAAAATTAGAGTGTGGCCCTGAACTGACCAGAGCATAGTTTTGCCCTGCAGTAAAGAAGAGGCCGACCAGTCTTTGACCCAGATATTTTTGGACCGGACCCTATGACATTTTTTTGATCCAGAGGGAAAAGTTGAAAAATTTGTGATTTTTGACCCGGACCCATCACTAATTAAAATATGTATGTAGGTTGGGATCTTAAGATTGGAGTTGGGCCCTGACCTAACACGACCCGAGCATAGTTTTGACCCACAGTAAATAAGAGGCCGACCCATCTTTGACCCAGGTATTTTTAGATCCAACTAAATTTTTTCACTAATTTAAATATATAATATTCTTCCAGTATAATATATTGTCATTCTTGCTGAAGTTGAAAAATATGGTCTCAAAACATCAAAATTTTGTGGAAAGTTACAAGTAAAGAAAGCTTTTGAATTGAGGAAAGTATCTTCAACTTTACATTTACATTAAATGGAAAAATGATTTTAGTCTTTAAGACAATCTTGAGTTTTTAATCTTATTTAGTTGGTTGTGTGTTTACTTTAGTAAAATGAATAATGTCACACTTATTTGTTCCAAATGAAAAGATTAGTAGTTGATAAATTCTGAAGCTTGACACAATCTTATTTGCTTCGTTATTCATTCATATAAAATGCCTGAGGTGTGACAAAACTTACAAAGCCAAAAAACATCATGTTTTTCAAAATGAAATTTTCTTTTGAATCTCTTAAGACCAATTAAGCCTGACCCTGCACTGTAAAGACTGATTTCAAACTTTATTTATTTATTGATGGAAAGAATCAATCAAGAAATTCAAATTTTTCTGTGACCTTTCCAATTATGTTGACCTGACAACAGTAATTTTTACAGATCATGAACCTTCCTTCAAACATTATCATAATAAGAAACGAGAATTCATGACATGACTTCAAACTAAAGTCACGTAATATATAGAGAATATGCCTAGTCAAATAACTAAAGATAAAAGGTTGTTGCCATCAACAAGGTGTGTCACTTCATTAAAAAAAATTGTGCCGGTCATGGAAAATACTTACTTTTAACATACATTTTCAATATACCATACATCTATCTAAACTTAATATATATTTGATTTCGTGGCTATTAACATTTGGTGAGAAAAAGCATCTGTGATGTAACTTTTCTCTTGCTTTTCAGTCTCACAGATGTCAATTCAAGTCAAAAAGCACTCCTCAATTGATAAAAATTTTGAACACCTGCCTTATAATAAAGCACAAATGTTTTTGGCTAATGTAGAATTGGCCAACCAACCTTCAAAAAATACATTTTCTGTTTTTAATCACATGTGTCAGTCAAATAAGCTTACTTAAATTTTAGGAAGGGGTTAAGAAATTCACGTACTTCATTGATAAACTTTTCTTACAAGCAACCCAAAAAAATCAGATAGAGTCTCAAACTTTTTCAAAATTAAGAAAGGACCACTTCTCATATAGCCTCATTTTAAAATCCTAGAAGTGAATAAAAAGTCACTTTAAAGAGACTCTTAATCTGAAAAGTCAACATATTTGGCTTTAAAGTTTAGTAACGTGAGTGCCATTGCCTTGTCTCTAAACATTCCAGAAATATTACATGCAAGTCTACATCCAAAATCTCATTTATTTTTTTGTTATGTCAAAAAGTGATGAACGACCAAAAGAGTTTTTTCTCTGAACATGCAACTTTTTTAAATTGGATGAAGATAAAATCTGATGCAGATAATGTTAAAGCGAAGAATCACATGTAGAAATCATCATTACAAAATTGGTTACTCTTTGGCTAAATTGTTCCATGGACCTGCAAACCTTAAATTGCTGTTGTTGGGGTTTACACTCTTTGTTTGTTTCCATAACCAAAGTTTGTTAATCCATACTTTTTCCACAGATTTCCTCAAGAGATTTTCATCTAAAAATTGCAAATTATAACCCTTGTTGCCAAGGGAACTTGATTGCTTCGTGAAGTTTTAGATCGCATGATTGCTGAAAGCCTTTTTCTGTGTCTCATCAGGACAACTTTGACTCCGTTACGAATTCAATTGGAAAAATATTTCATGATGAAACTTTAAGTAGTGGACTTACTGAAAGGCACGCAAAATTAGATATTTTCCAGAGATAATAATCCAGAACTTTTGTCTCAGAAATATTGAATGGATCATATTTTTGGAAAGTGAAAACTTACTGGCAAGAGGAAAGACACATGATTTTTAAAGCATGAATGCATTTTGCATATTTAACTGACTTTATATGCAAGCCTTCCACGAGCCTTTTGAATACTCAAAAATTTGAATTTGTGTTTTGAAACAACAAAGTGAGACTCTCAAGGCATTTGTTGGCTGGCATCCAGATTTCATTGAAAACCGATGGAACATATCGAAGAGAGTATAAATATGGCTGTAGCTTATTACCTAATTTTCTGTATTGCAGTGTTTTTTGGATCTTTTGATATACTCTTACCTAATATTTTCTGGTTTGGAAAGTTTGTCTTGACGAGTGAAAAAAAACGATGCAGATAAAAAACTGCAATCTAAATTAAAATTCTGCGAGACACCAAAGAACCTTTGAAGCAAATGGTCAAAAGAAAAAGTATGGGTGGAAAAACTGGACCTTTGTTTCTTTAAAGACATGCTCCTTTTGGTAACCTTGAAAATAAGATTTAGTTTGAAGATAAATGAGCTTTCTCGCGTGATTCTAAATTTTTATCTTGAAAAAAAGTTCTATTTGAGAGAATTTTTCTTCTCTCCATTTAATCAAATTAGATTTTTTCTTCTAACTTTTCTGAACACCCGCATTTTTAATTTCAGAGCACGAATGATATGCCACCAGCAACAAACATTTTGCAGGGCTATTTTATCCAGTTGATTCTGTTTGGCAATGTAGAATCGAATATTACAATTCTAGCCTTCACAGTTTTCTTTTAATAGAACTAAGGCATAAGATCTAATATTTAAAGATGTTTAAAACCAGCTTTAGATAAGCTTTCATGATTATGAATGGACTAAGACAAGGTTTAGTTGGGTGAGCCAATAAATTAAAAGGGCATATACAGCAGTATTGGAGCTCAAAGCTAAAAGGTAGAATTAAAAAGGCAAGATTGGTAAGTATAATCAAAACAATTTGCTTTAGATTTTGGACAGGCTGGCCAATAAATCCTAGGGACAATATCAATGCAGAGGCTAGTAGCAAGTTGGTGACTAAGCTAAGAACATGGATAGAAGGAGTGAAAAATCTGCACACCTTCCACTGTATTTTTTTACTTTTACAGTTTGAATTTATAATTATTCAAATACCTTAAAACTTGATCATTACGTGTCACCACTCACCATGTGGCTTAGAGGTCAAAGGCACCTAACTGAGAACTAAGGTCTAAGGTTGTGGGTTCAATCCCCGGCTCATGCCCAGCAATTTTTTAACCCCGAATAGAAAAAAAATCATCAAGGCATTCCTCAATCAGGGTAATAGTAATTTGCAGTGACCATAGGCTTCTGTGGCGAGACTCTTATAAAGGTGTTAAGCATGCATTAACATCGGATGACTCTATACTACTTAAGATTATGATTTTCATTAATCTACATTCATCAAAAAATGTAATGTTTCAAATTAAGAATTAAAAAATATGTCACAAAAAAGCTTAAAATGATCATTCTATTAGGAAAATGTGTAATAAGAGATGCTTTGAAATATTTTTGCTTGTGTTAAGTTTCAACAAAGCATTTACTAACAATGACTATTACATCAAAAATATTCAATGGCAAGAATAAAATTCAAGGAACTCGGCTTAAACTTTTAAGAATATCTTAGAACTGTCATCAGACACGCAAACTAAGTGACGTCAATCTAAAATTTTTCACTTTTTGTCTTTAAATATGGATGTGTAAGAGACATTTTAAATCAGATTTTGGCAAACGTTTATTCAAAAAAAACAGTTTCTAAATAGAATCTTAGAAAATTAAACCAAGTTATAGCCTCCATTGTAAATCATTTTTGCAGTTTTAGAGGGGGCTTAGGATATAACCCACAATACTAGAATCCCCACATCATTTTAAATTGGTAAATTAGAACCTTACAACAGGAGATTTGTGTCTTTTTTTGTCATTTAGTTTTCTTAGGTGAAGAGCGTTTACATTTTTTTCTCTCGACATACTAAATGAGGAGATATTTATTTTTTGACTGTATGAAATATGGTTTTTTAAAGAAATCAGAAAAGTAGTTTAGTTACCTGTGTATCAAAATATTGTCTGGCTTTAGATCCCTATAAATGACATCATTTTTGTGAAGATGCTCAAGGGCAAGTAGAATTTCACCCAAATAAAACTGTCGAAAAGAAAGAGTTGAAGATGCCAAACAAATTTCTTCAAGATAATTTCATAACATAAAATACCTGAGCATGGACTAGTGGAAGAACACCTTCTTCAAGAAGCCTTGTAAAAAGTTCTCCGCCTAAAAATTTTTTTGTAAGATCTCACACAAGGATTCAAAATCACCAAACTGTTTGGGTATAAGTCAATAAATTAAATAAATGGAATGTTTGAAAAGCCATCTGGAACATTTTTTCATTATTGATCCATAGCCGCTCAATCGAAGATGAAAAATAAATGAGAATAATTTTTCCAATCTCTTCTCAAATCAAGTATAGACATTACATGGATAGACAGGAAAGGAAAATATATGTCCAGATGCTTAAGCAAGTCATACATTTTTTAAGGTCCCTTGGGAGTCTGTTTTTAAGTATCATGTTTGGAATCTGATCGACCCTTAGGTCTACAACCTTTTTTTTCTAGTTAGCAACAAACATCTATGAAACTTTTTGGTTGGCAACATACAAAACACTCAAGAAGATTGAAGTATCCAACCTGGCACAAATTCCATCACGTAGTAAAGTTTCCTCTCTGTTTGGAAAGCATACTTTAGGCCCACAAGAAAAGGATGGCTCAACTCTGCCATTATAGATCTTTCAGACATGACATATTCGATTTCTTTTTTGTTCTTATTGATGATTTTCTTGCTCAAGACCTGAGAAAAAAAAGTTCATTATTTCATAAACCATAAAATCTACAAGTCATTGACAAAAGTAGTACATTATTCAATCTTCGAATCGCTGTTTCTGGAATTCCAATGTCTTTATCTGATCTAGGTTCAAACATGTTTCAATAAAAATGAATTATTCTTTTTTACCTCATTACCCTGACAATACACCCTCCCCACACCTTGCTTTTGATGTAGACAAAATTTACCCTGTATTTGGGTTTTGGCAACAAAGGCCACTCAGGGTTGAGGCAAGTCCTAAGGGGTGGGAGAGTCTGACAGGCTTCTATAGACAGAAGTATTGAAAAAAGATGTATAGGCCAACTTTGATAAAGATGAGTGGCAGAATGGATAGAAGAGTCTGAAAGGCTGCAAGATGTGATTTAGTAGAACCTGGGCAAGAGCCTAACATCTGGCAGCAGGCTTAATTATAGGATTATTGATAGATTGAGAGGCCATTGGTATTTTTATAATCCTGTTGGCACAGCTTTAACATCAGGTTGGGAATCTTAGGGTCAGGGATCGAACCCCGGCAACTCTAGACAACCTTTAACCCCAAACAGCAAAATTTCACAGCCTTAATGTGCCTTTGATGATTTTATTCGCAAGGTGTATTATGAAAGATAAAAAAACTGATGAGGATATAAAACCAATACCTTAAACCTTTAATTACTTTGGTTTGTTCGATTTTGTCATAAATATTATGATTCATGTTTGACCTTTCGGTACTGTAGGGGTTTAGAAAGTGCTTCAATAGTACATTTTTGATGCTTTTCTTGCTGTCGAGACAAGATAATTAAAGATATGAAGGTTGTCTCAGTATCTGCTTAGACTTTTTGCCCCTTTTCTTGTTTTCAGAGGCATTTCACTTTTTTATAAAGGAAAATTGATTGAATCTAAATAACTTAAAGTTGAAATGTCTTAAAATAGGAAATGGTAGCAAATTTACATTGATTACTTATGAATATATTCAAAATTTTGTTTTTGAATGACTTGAGAATAAAATTTGAAATTTTTCTTCTTTCTCTCTGGAGATCTTATATTTTCATATTTGATTGATGAAAAAATAAAATTTAGCTTTTAAGTCAAACATCAATTTTCTGACAGAAATCCTAAAGAAAGCTTTAAAAATTCTATTTCACTTCTCATCATAATGGAAAATGTTTAAAGGTCTTTTGGAAGATCTTGGAGGAAACTTTGAATGTCAACATTGAAAAAAAATCGTTTAGGTTAAGAACCACGACTTTTTGCACACCACAAGTTGGTAAAAACTTCAAATGTAATTAAGATTTTTCGTTTTTGTATTCATTATGAGAGAAGGGAAAAGCATTTTAATGTGCCTACAACAGAGGGCAGCACTAATATATTTCAGTGTTTCTATTTTGGGATCCAGGGTAAAAAAAAGCTGTTAGTATGGCTGGAGTTCAGACCACCACAAGAATGCACTAACCTTGCTGTCTCTAATTTTCTTTGCATTATGAAAAAAAGTGAGTTAGGGTAGGTGGGGTGAGAGGGATTGAGGGGGGGGTGAACTTGGGAAAGGGTTGATGATGCATGTATTACATGGGTTGGTGCGGATAGATTTGGTTGCAGAGAAGCTGGGGCCTAACAGAGCTTGTGGGGGGGGGGGTCTAGTATAAAATAAAGAGGCCAGC
>Ga0194133_10008622_pt1 | contig 11852 bp, 7 predicted proteins | sample TA2KigOf40mmetaG_FD_155448 | JGI IMG/M metagenome (GOLD analysis project Ga0194133, IMG submission 155448) | Freshwater microbial communities from Lake Tanganyika, Tanzania - TA2015055 Kigoma Offshore 40m | ecosystem: Environmental > Aquatic > Freshwater > Lake | place: Tanzania: Lake Tanganyika...
CCCCCATCTTTAATTCAAAAGTGGTCCAGCAATTTTTACAGTAAAAGGCGAAAACCTGGACACTTCTACGCCTTTGACGCATCTGTAACAAAAATAGGAAAACAATGCACCAAGAACTGGATCGAAAGTACCCTAGGATGTCTGAATTTCCCCTGGACTGATCGGCAGTTGTTTAAAGACGCAATATGTGTGGCTCTGAAGAAATCATACAGTGCTTAACTGTCAGTGAAAACATTGACGCTTATGGAGTGAAAATTTCATTAATGATAATCAATTTACCCTTACAATACTTAATATGTATAATTGAAAACTGTTCTTATCTTTGATTTACCCCCTTCCAACTATGGAAGGGGGGCACAACTCTTATAAAGATTTACTTCACGCTATGTTAAATCGCCTGAGTTAAATAAAAGAATAAGAATAAGAATTTTGAATTGTGGATCAGATTTAGCTATTAGTCTTGTTGTCCTCCTTTTGCCAACTATTTCAACAATTCAAAAAAAGTTTGAGTAACATCCAGAAATAGGATTATTCTTTGGAACAATTCTTCAATTAGCATTGGCACCAGATTAAGGGAAGGTGGTTATGCTGACCGAATCCATAGTTCTAAAAAGATTGTCATACCTTGTTGAAGTTTACCATCCTTTCCAGCAGAGCCATTTTTGAAAATTTCATGGACAACAATTCCATTCTAAATGTTAGGCCAAATAATAAATATTATCTGACTTATACAATTTTCATTTTTTAACATACAATAGGAGTGTCTGCTCCTCCCACAATGCTAATTCCTAATCCATTGGGGTCTTTCTTCAATTCTATTTTGTTGGCATCAGTTTTCATAGGAGATTTCATTGGTGATTTTGAAGGCGTTAATGCTGGAGACTTTCCAGGTGATTTGATGGGAGACTTTGATCCGTCCACCATCCCAGGTGACAAAGTAGATCGACCTGGGGACTTTGCAGGACTAATCTGTGGGGATCTACCTCGAGATCCTGGTCCTTTGTCAAATGTTGCAGGAATCAAAATCAAGGCACATTGTGTAAAATTGAAAATAAATTACCCTCTATTGCAGCAGGGTTTGGGCTGAGGGATGTCTCTGCTTTTAAACTATCTTCAGTACCATTCCTTTTGGCAATTTCATCAGCTGGATTGACCACTAGTAACCGCATGTATCCTGTCACTTGTTTCAGAATCAGAGAAGCCTAAAGAAAAGATGTTTATGGAGTCTAAAGCTTAGTTCAAACAGAATGAACAACTTTTAAGAAGTCCCCATATTTCTTACTTTAGATTGTTTAAATTAACAATTAGGTTAACTAACTGAACCATATCATACTTAATTTTGATCCCTAGAGTGTAATTTTTTAACAATAATTTGCAATCCCTTTTGAATTCCCGTATTAGCCATTTTGAAAGAGGCAGGGCTGCCTTTGATTTCTCATTCCCGCATCTTTTATCATATCTGTGGATCAAACAGCAACAGTAACCCCCTCGTCACATTCTTGATCTGACCATTCACTATTTAAATATGGCTGTCATTCTATCAATAAGCAGTTCGGTATTGATTCTTTTCTTGATTGGGAAGGTCATCATTGGGATTGGATCTCTACTCTCACGCTCTCTTTGCAGACCACAACATCAAACTTGCTACCTAGAGGTGAAACAATAACTAATGTTGCCTTACCTCATCATGGCTGATGTTGAGAAAAGATTCTGTGTTGACAGCAAGAATCATGTCCCCCACCCTGAGATCAGCCTTAAAATTACAAAAAAGAAAAATCCAAGCTAAAAAGTGTTGCTAAAATGCAAGTTTGTGCTTCTGCAAATTACTCTTTGGGCCAAACTTCCTTGTTGAATATCTGAAACAAAAATGCCTTTTCCTAGGACTTTATGAGAACCCTCAATAATCATGATTCCAATTCCTTCAGTTGTCTGAAAACCAAATACATTTTAAATTGCACATCTTATGATTTTACTTTCGCAAACTCACCTTGTGAACCTTTAATTCTCTTTTGGCTTTGAAGATATCAAATTCAGGGCTTGAAAATATCTGCAACGTACAAATCATGTCAATAAAAAGTCGGGTATGAGGTGAAATTTATATTTTTTTGGTCTTACAACTTCATCAAGAAGATTTGGAAACTGACAAAAATTTTGGACAGCAATTTTTTCAGTATTTTTTTTGGACCTCAAAACAACTATGCGAATACTGCTGTCCTAAAAAGTATAATTTATTGAGGTTAACTTTTATTTTTCAGATACCAGTGTCCCTTATCACATGGATTCTATCCATGCCTCACAAACCGACAGGGAGCCACCCACTCCCTACCCATCAGAACTTTTGCATCCCTTTTTACATCAAAGAAAAATCAATGATTTAATCTGTTTTACACATGTATGCACTCAATCCAAGTTATCATCTTCTCATCCCTTTACAATATTTCAACATTAGTGCTCAATTCTCAGTACATTTCCGCTAAAGTCATGTTGAAAAAGACTGACATTATTGTTTCTCATTCCTACCTTCTTCAGGTCACATCAAAACAGGCACCTGTTTTTGTTTCTCATACCCACATATTGTTGTTCCATGGCGCCAATTATTTTACCCCCTTCTCTCTGGCCTTTATTAAAGAGTTGCCCTCCACTCAATCACAGTACATATTGCTGAAAAACCTCTCAGCCACACACACATAAAGTCATTTTTATGTTAAATATAATACTTGTGTTATTTTTTTTATCATGGCTGAAACATTCAGATGGGAACGTCCTCTAACAACAATGTGATGAACCTAATGAAGAAAAATAGATTAAGTAGCGATGTGCACCACTTTTTGGTGAAAAATACAGAAGCTCGATGAGCAAAGCTCTGCTCTTAGTAGTGCCAAGAAGAAATACTCAAATAAAGTCTTATATAGAACTTGCTAGCCAGCCATTGGCCAGGTACTGTGACCTGTATGTCTGACTGGCCTGCTTTGGTTTGGTGGGTTTCTGCTGGGTTGGGGTTAATGGGATACAAAAGGTTTATTATATTTTGGCCCTACTGAACAATTTTTGATTAGTGATGTTGTTTGTAAGATAACTCTATCACTTGTTTTTTAAGGATAAAAAAGGACCCCTGAGAGTTCAGTGTTGAGGGTCCCAGCCCTGGCAAACATTTAATGTTTTATACATTATTTTTTGAGGGAATACATTCTCTTGTTCATGGGGTTGTGAGACACCCTTATGGGGTTGGAGTACCCCTATTGGTCCCAAAACATAGACTCCACCCGACCGAAAATAAGGCTGTGTGAGCGGGTTTGAGTGGAGTACTATGATTTTAAGGTGTTTACACGTGTTTTATGGCAGTTTATGAGCAAATTTGCACCATTTGCCCGTGTGCCACATGTGAATAGGGTTGAGACAGTTAAAATGTGGGTGGATACACCTGAAAGTTGCCATACAGTGTGTCTTATTTTCGATAGGGCAATTGGGCTTATTTCAAAACTGTTGGAAGAGATAGAGGTAACGTCTGGACAGACATACAGACGATTCCCCCACCCCTGTACATGCACTTGGCAAAATTTTTAGGGTAATGAAAAATCCAACTCTCCACCCGCTTCCCTCATGGAGATAGATAATTTTAGTACAAGATATTTTTACAAAAAATATAGGATTACTTTAAGTAGCTCATCTCCAGATTTCAATCTTCCATCAAGTGCAGCTGGTCCTTCAGGATGAATTCCACAAATAAAAGCTCCCATTCGACTACGGTCTTTGTGACCAGCAATAGCCAAACCAAAACCATACTTGTTACGTGTGACTTCAACTTCAATAACTTCACCCTGAAAAAACTCACATTGTTTATGTATGCTTTAATTTTATTGCCTCATTAAAAACCTTTAAAGCTTTGAAGTTTTCTGTTGAATTAATCCTTTCATCATTTTCTTCTTGATTTTCCTCCTCACTATCAGATTTGTCTGTAATGCTCTAAAATTGATAAGCAATTTTGAATTATTTGTCTTTTAAATTATTCAAAACCAACATCACCATTGAACTTTTTGTCTTTATTTTAGGCCTTTTTGTGAGTGTATCATCCAAAGTAACCACATGAGATCTTGCTTCACTCTATAAAAATAATTTCTGATCTCAAAAAGGATTCATTGATTCATTGGCATATAAGCTTATATTACTGGATAATTTTCAGATTCTTCTGAATTTGGTCTTTTATAAACATTCAAATGTTCTTCACGTTTGTTCTGGATTTCAGCTTGGATCTTTTGCTGAAGTGCTTGGCGTTCAATATCAGTTAGTCCGAGCTGAAAAAATGTAAAATAATAAAAAAAATATTTTTTATTAATTTATGGTTTAAACTAGCTGGCCTGCGTTCAGACCGCCTTATGCTGTTTCAGGTTGGCCTGTAGCCAGCCAGACGCACTCACCCTTTTAGGGTGAGTGTCACGTTACGCTGTTACAGGTTGGCCTGTAGCCAGCCAGATGCCCTTACCCTTTAGGGTTGAGTTCGAGATTACGCTGCTACAGGTTGGCCTGTGGCTGGCCAGATGCTCTCACCCCCTTGAGGTGGGTACGACAATGCTGTTTCAGGTTGGCCTGCGGTCAGTTCCTTACCCCTTACAGGTGGGTCCTCCTATTCATTCAGAATTTTTTTATTTTAAAGTTTTTTGTTCCCCAGGACTAGGGGAGGGGAAGGGGGGTTAGGGTTAAGTCAGAGTCCTAACTTACTATATCTATCTTTGGAACCTGCCAACATCTTTTATTTTGTAAACACTTTTCAAAAACTGCACCAAAACCTTTTTTTGGGCAGTGAAGATGTGGGTGTACAATTTCATCAAGATTGTTGGCATTTGCCCTCCACGTACCAACTTTTACATTAATTTTTATATATGGAGAGAGATTAAATACTTGGATGATTTCTGGATTCTCCAGCGGTGTGTTTTCTCCGGAATTCCTTGATGAAGTACCTGAATAGCATTTCTTTGAAGGGCTAAGCCCGGTATTCTACATTAAAAAAAATAATGATAGTAAATAGATACTCTTTTGAGGTATGAATCTTAATCAAAATTACCATCACATGAGTTTGAAGAGATTCACTTTCATCATCACCATCATCTTCATGGCTTTTTTTCACTGTCCATTCAAATTGAGATGGATTTGATTTACTATCCTGAAAAGTATTTTCAGGATTCTTTTCCTTCACCAATTGGGTCAGCTCTGATTTTTCAATCTTTATGATTGGTGTTGGTTGTTCAAAAGATGTTTGTGTTTTAGGAATAACAGATGACTTTGTTGATGACTGTTGATTGTCAATTGTTTTTGGTTCAAACTAAATTGGTTGATACAAAATGTATTTCAATTTTTGTTCTGAACATCGAAAATAGATTCCAAACAATATAACTGGGATTGAAAAACAGCCCCTCTAAGTTTTCTGCCTAAACTTTTAGACCACAATCACATATCTTTGTTTGATATTTTTTGCAAGAAGAACCCTTGCAATAGCCACTGTCATACAAATTTTTCAATGAGTATTGCAACTCAGGATTGGACCCAAGATTTCATATTCTCAAAAACGTATTCATTTGACTGAAATTATGGTCTCAGAGTGTGTCTATTAATGAAAGGTGAGGGTAATAAAGTAAGAATATCGCTGAGGCTGAGAGGTCAATAGGCACCTGACTGAGAACTAAGATCTAAGGTTGTCGGTTCAAAAATCTACAAGGCTACCTCAGTCAGGGTTATAGTAATCTGCAGTGACCATAAACTTCTTTGGAGGGACTCTAATTATGGTGTTAATCACGCATAAACATCATATGAGTCTATATACTGCATGGGATTATCATGATATTATAAACTAGCCCAGCCATGAGATGGGTAGTTCAGGGTCCAAAATTGATAAAAAATATTTATGGCCTCCAACAAAACATTTTCTGTTTTGTAAACAATTTTGTTGGTTGTTTCCTTCAGCCTTAAAAGTTTTTAGCCCCCCATTCCCCGGGGCTATTTTACCCACGGGGTTTAGCTGAGCCTTTCTGCCAAATGTCATTGATAATGAGTTTAGCGGTTTGGGAGACTATAAGGTTCTGACATCCGGACACCCTGACAAACTTTGAATTTTATTTATATACGAAGAAGAAGAAACCTAATTTGTATATAAGATTGAAAGGTTTATCTAAGTTTAAACTTAGTATTTTGATTATTATGTGGAATGTTGTGTTAAATTAGGGTGAGATAAAGGTAAGTAAAGCTCACATTTTTTAGCCCTTGAACTACAAACCGAACAGGATTTCCAGCATTCTTTATTGCTTCAACAGCCAACTCCTGTTAAGAAAGATTCTTTGGGTTTTAATCTAATACTAATAGATAAAATAATATGTAATTCATACCTGGCTAGCTCCAACTAGCTGAACACCACCTACTTCAACAATCATATCTCCAACGAAAATATTTTCAGTTTTACCAGCTGGACTATCTGGCAAAACATTTTTCACAAAGATTCCAGATATTGGAGATTCCCCATCAACTCTCCCGCTCACTATGGATATCCCAAGTCCTGTCAAAGAAATACCTTTTTTACAATGAATTCCATCTCAACAATTTGTTTTGCACCTTTTCCTGAAACTCTGAAAACATCAACTGTCCTCAATTCTCCCCAGTCTTTACTGGCAGATGAGGAAAAGCCTTTCTGGCTGGCCAAAGAACCTGTTGGGGATGTTGCAGGGCTCTGAAAATTCATTTGTTTCATCAAATTTTCACATTTTTGAATGCAATTATTGACATAAAAAAACTTCACTGTAAATCCATTTGCACCAAGGATAAGAGGCTGGGGCTGAAGTGGAGGTCCTTGCCTTGGGTTCAACGTCGCTGGCTGATTGTAGATTCGCACCATTTTGTTTGATAGATTTAAAGATAGCTATGAAAATTGAAAAGTCAACTTGAGTAAGAAGTTTTCACATTTTCTGATGTTTCAAAGTGTGCATTTGTGAAAAAGAAAATAGAGTTGTGTTCCTATTTCATGACACTGTACTAATGTTAAGGCAATACAAACCAACAAAATGGTCTCACTTCAATGGCTTCACTTTCCCAATCTGCTTAAAAATAAAACAAAATCTGCTTGAATAAAGTCAGAGCACCTGCATTGAGAAATGACATTTTTTACATATACCAAAACCTAATCTGATATTTCTGTTATTATATTAATCCTACTGAAGATGGTTTCTTTCAAGGTTTATACAAATCTATTTGGAAGTGAAGCATGAAAACTATCGACTTTTTAAATTCTAGAGATCTTGTTGGATTAGAGGTGAAAAATTTTGTGTGGAAAGCAACATCGATTTGTGAAGACTTTTAAATGCTTCAAGAGAAATAATGCTTCAAAGCTCGAGCCATTTTGTTAGACTAAAAGTTTGACACTGATAACAATGACAATTTTTTCAGATGGAAAAAAAGAAAGCAAAATTTTGAAATGTCAGTAGGTGTATAACCAAAAGTACAAACCTTTCATCCTGAAGTTAAAAATCAGCAAATTCAATTTGAAGTTTTTACTGTAATTACCAATACATGCTGTGATCCGGGGTGGTTTGCAAATAATTACATTCTTCAGATTCTCTCATCTTATATTCAAATATTACCCTAAGAAATTTGAGAATGACTCCATAATTTAAACATAAAAATAATTTTCAACAAAAATCTCAAACGTTTCCTGTAGTGATGGGTCTGGGTCAAAATTTTTTGACCCAGGTCGAGTTGGGTCAATTTTTTGTTGCGAGGGTCGGGTCTGGTCAGCTATCTATGGTTTGGGTTTGGAAAATTTCTCCCTAAAAATGTCAATTTTTTCTCTTTGGATAAAAAAATCTCTTCGGGTCTGGTCAAAAAGTACCCGGGTCAAAGCCTCTTTTTTACTGCGGGTCAAAAGTATGCTTGGGTCTGGTCGGGCTGGGTCAGGGCCCATCTCTAGTTTCCTGTTGGTAAGAGAACATAGCTTTTTTTCAAAGCAACTCATCCTCCACGAGCAAAATGAGTATAGAGAGTAAGATTTTTCACAATACTAAAATTTGGGTAGGGGGTGTCGTCCACCCATCTGTCTGTATTTCACCACTATCTCTTCCCCAGTTTTAAAGCTAAAGAGATGAGATTTGGCACATGGACTCCACATCAAAAGGCAACAAAAGGTACAGATGGTATTTTTGAAACTTTGTTTGAGAGCTGAGTTATGGGGTCCTCAGGGTTGCACACGGTACTATATGGCATGGTCTAAAAGTCATTTTTTGGTTGATTGATAAAAAATAACCCCCCTTAAAATTGAATTTGTCATAGGGTCTATTTAGTGAGAATAACTACAGCCCCTGGAGTCTGGGTTTTAAGGCCCTCAGGGGTACCTTTTTATGCCTTTTGCAAAAATTAAGGATAGTATATCCACCCCAAAGGAGTGGCAGGGAGTCTGGCTGGTCACAGAAGCTGACTGCAAGCCAGCTAGTTCTATATAAGATTTTTTAGCATACCATTCTTAGTGCTACTTGGGGTTATGTTCCTCATAGAAGGTTCTGCATTTTTCAGCAAAAAAATGCACATCTACTTAACTTATTCAGTACTTTGTGGGTCGATCTCCTTTGCTCATTTTGGTTAATTACATTTTAAATCTATATATATAAAAGTGACTGTTTGTACCTATGTACCCTTTTCACCCTCGCACCGCCAGACCAATCTCCACCAAATTTGCACAGACCTCCCCACAAACTCAGGGAAGGTTCTTAGCACAAGCATGACCCCGCCAACCCGACCCCTGGACCCCTGGGTACCCCTAACTCTAAAATCTTTGTGTAACATAAAATGTCTAGATGGGTAACGTAAGCTCATTAAATAATTTATATAAACTGTAAGCTTTCTTGCAACACACAATCCTATTAAGATGAAACACCTAGGATTGAGAAATTTGATTCAATGGTAAAATTAATTTCTAATGCAGAAAACAAACATTTCTATAAAATATTCACAACTCCTAATTTATTAGCACGTTTTTTCAGACCATTCAGGAAGCCTTCATTGAAATGAAGTTAGTTGAAAGGGCTTCCTTTTTAGCTCAATGTCACTTTAGCTGTATATATTTGGATCGTATCACAGAAAAATCAAAGAAATTGACACAAGATCTTACAATCAAACAATTACATTTTAAGCTCTGGGAAAATATTCTACATTTTATGAACACGCTGAGAGAAAAATCACACAGAAAAAGTTCTAGAATATTCAACTCATCTTGTTTTTTTGGAACTAAATTTGTCTCTTGGGATGACTTGATAAACACGAAAAGTTTTATTTTCAAATACTTTCTTGAAAAGAGATGAATATTCAGGTGAGCCATATCGAATTTCTAAACAAAATCTTGGATAAGGGCTTGATACAAGATGAGGTGGATCCAAAATCCCATCGTCTGGAATCTAATAAAAAAAAGTTTGAAATAAAGGTTTTGTGTATAAAACAATCATTTTTATACATGTTTGAATGTGAGGTCCATCGTGTCTGGCAAAGAACAACGATCCTTGTGTCTTCCTGCCTGAAGACAAATACTGTCCTCCAAGATAACGTAGCTTGAATTATATTTCGTCAAAAGGTGATGAACTTCATCTGGAGACTTTTTTGCATAAATTGAATAAAGCTATAGGGAAAATATTCATTTTAAAAATACAAGTTATCAAACATTTTTCAAACAGATATAAACCTCTTTCGTTCTTTCCCTGAGATTTTTATCTTCAAAATGTGGATGGTTGGTGATTGGACGCCAAGTACTTAGTCGGACACCTGGAATGTTTGGATTCATAATAAGTCAAGATTTCTAATTAAGATTATCTGTCAGCGAGTTTAGAAATTTCAATAGGCTAGCGGGTTTTAGTGGATGTCTTTCTGTCTGTGATGTCCATATTTGGGCTCAGAGGTGTAATTTTTGAATTACATCCCCTCCCTCATTTTTTGTGCTATTTGGAATATTTTTAGGTTTTTGGGTAGAAGATTTAATTGTCTAAAACTGAAGGTTTTTTTTGAAATTTTGTCAAAGGGGCAAGCTATAAATTTTTGCCCTTTCCTGCCTGAATTTTAATGCTAGAAAGCATATATTTTTTAAATTTTTGGGAAAGATAAATTCACTGTGCATATGTTATGTTTTATAAGTTTGTTGATATTATGTCTAGAAGTTGAGGTAATTAAAAGGCTGCTCTGGCCTCTGAATGAACCGGCGCCGCCATTTAAAAATGGCAAAAAACAGCAAAAGAATGGCAAAAATGGTGAAGACGGCAAAAAATGGTCTTCAGCTTACATCTTTAACAGCTCCTACAATTTTAGAGCTAGAGAAAAGTTTACAAAATAAAATGGTCAAACATGATTGGACTTTCAATTTTGAATTAAGGGGGGGGGGCGCCATTTCATAGCCTTTCATCCTTGGACCGCTGGGGAGCAAATATCAAGCAGGTCATTTTGACAAAAAGTATTGAGGACATCCATCTGGGCCTTTTTTTGCCACACAAAGTTTTTTCTCCACTGATCTGTTTGGGTGATCTCGGTGTCAGGGGGTTGGATTGGTGGGGTCATACTTGTGTGAAAAACTTTCCTTGAGTTTGTGCAGAGGCCTGTACAAAGTTTGTGGGAGATTGGTACAGCAGTTTGTGGGTGATTTGAAGGACAAGGGTACAAACAGATAGACTATAGCCAACTTGGGCCCGGTGGGGCCCGGAAATAATTTAATGCGGGCCCAATAAAAATTTAGCCTACCCCTTGCAATTTTAATACTAAATAGACTCACTCACAATGAGATGCTCATCAACTTTGCTTATGTTTTTGCCCTAAGATGAGCCTTTTAATTTTTGCCCCTTAGGCCTAGGGAGGGGGGAGGTTTTTTTGTGGTTGGGTATATGAGCTTGCTTTTTCAATCAAATCAAAATTTTATACTTTTTGAAAGCCCTCTGAGCCTTGGTGGCCAAAAGCTTCAAATCATCTCAAACAAAAAGTGACCTATATTTATTAGGTTTTTAGAAAAGGTAAAAAATTACCAGCAAGCAATTGCATGCTTCCAGTGAAAGCTGCATTCTTCGGAGTTGATGCTTGGATCCATTCCATCAAATCGACTGTGTCTGGATCCCAAAATTCTTTTAGGTCTTCCATCTCCTTATGAACTTTTTCTTTATTTGCTTGAAAGATAATCAGAATGGCAAGGAAGAGGGCACAATGACGGAAAATGAAAGAAATAATCTTGTTTTGTCTTGTCGTTTCTGTCTTTTTGTTGCCAATTGTCTGGCTGGGGCCATCTTCAAGAAAAAGTAGCTTACAAAAGATGCTATTTTTGAATATTTTTTTATAAAAAAAAGTTACCTTTGTTTGTGCCTGCCACCTTGTCAGTCACAAAATTCCAAAAATCGTTATCACAAATGGCCACACTTGCCATGATGCACATATAAGGTGTCCAAAAACACTTCATCCTCAAAGTGCTCATGGCCATAACCCCTAACACCAGGGATAAACCTGAAAAATGGGTTGTTACAGACCATTTTGTTTGACATTGAGGGCTGAAATTTAACTTACACGAATGAAAGCATTGCTCAGGTCTGGCATTCATGAAAAGAAATGGGTTGGACATTTCCTGAAATTCCAACCCCTCAGTTGTGGAATTAGTTGGCAAAGGTTGTTTGGGTGCAACAGAATCTCTTTTTTGCTGCTAAAGATAAAAAAGAATCTTGAATTAGTATTATATCCTGTTTTTGAATATTTAGCAAGACCAGATTTCGATATCAACCCAATTCGAACACACAATTCTCACACATTTATGTTAATGTTGGGTAAGAGATCTATTGTAGCAAATTATATCTCAGAGGATTTGGGAT